>ERZ1643247.3453-NODE-3453-length-11129-cov-3.743453_pt1 | contig 11129 bp, 8 predicted proteins | sample MGYA00579264_ERZ1643247 | MGnify/ENA primary metagenome ERZ1643247 (study PRJEB29033, sample SAMEA4952262) | chicken gut metagenome | biome: Broiler Chicken; feature: Gastrointestinal Tract; material: Caecum | place: Ireland | collected 2018 | study: Broiler... | reverse complement strand
TCCTGCAGAATGACAGACAGGTGCAGAAAATTTCCCGCCACATCACGAAAAAAGTTGCGGATAAACTGACGGGACTCTTCAAAACCGATCGCGAAAAGTACGAACAGTGCTGGAACGACATTTCCGTCTTTATCAAAGTCGGGTGTATCAAAGACGAAGATTTTTATTCCAAAGTCAACGACATCATTATTTATAAAGACCTGAACGGCGCGTACAAGAGTCTGGACGAGTTCCTTGCCGCTGAAAAGAAAGACGGTGAAGAGTCGCAACCGGAGGAAAATGCGGAAAAAAATGCCGACGGGCAGGAAAAGACGGAAAAAGAACCCGTGACGGTCTATTATGTCTCCGACGAAGTGGGGCAGGCGCGTTACATCGATATGTTCAAGAGTGCGGGGTTGAACGCGATCGTCTGCGATACTTTCGTCGATACCCATTTTGTCAGTTATCTGGAATATAAAGAACCGACAAAATGGCGCTTTATGCGCATCGATGCCGACGTGGATTCCGCGCTGAAAAATGCGGACAAGGGAAATGATGCGGACAATAAGGCTCTTGCGGACGCGGTAAAAGCGGCGCTCGACAACACCTCTATTGCTGTCAAGGCGGAAAAATTGAAGGACGAAGAGATCCCCGCGATCATAAACGTTTCCGAGTTTTCCCGCAGATTCAGCGAAATGAACGCGTTTTACGGCATTTCGGGTGAAGACGCGGACAGGGACATGACTTTGATCGTAAATACCGCAAACCCCGTCATTCAGGCGTTTACGGGGCTTGACGACGATAAAAAGAAGTTCGTCGCCAATCAGGTTTATTACCTTGCAAAGCTCGCTTATAAAAAACTGACGCCCGAAGAGATGAAAAAATTCTCGGCAAACAGTGAATTGCTGTTAAAATCCTTTATAAAATAAATAAGCAGATATCCGATACGGCGACAGCGCTGAGGCGCAGTCCGCCGTATCTTTTTTTCGCGTAAATTTAAATATTTTTCAGGGCTTGCATTTGTGTTGAAAACATGTTATACTTTAATAGTTGCAAAGACCGGACGGCCGCAACATTGGTGGGCAAAATGCGGATACTTGCGTAGGGTTGCGTGACGGCAATCGGATACGCGAATGCAGGCGCGTATCTTCGGAAGGTACTCTTTTTTGTATCTCAGCGGGCTGACCATATGGAGCGGGAGGTTGATAGGAGAGAATCGTATTTTTGATTGTTTTGATCGGTCTGCAAAAATCATAAAAGGAGGTTATTATGAACAAAAATGGTAATACGGGGCACGTATTGCAGATTGTGCAATTTGTGATCCTGCTCGTGTTCGGATTGGTATCTTTGGTTTTTCGGGTAATAATGGGTCCGGGGGCATCTTGGGAGATCGTTGCTTTTCTGTTTCTTGTCTATGCTGTCTTGTTTTTTATTTTTACTTCCGTGGGCAAAACGCGCAAATGGGGCAATGTCGTTACACTGATTATGTCCATTCCGCTTTTAATGGGTGGTATTGTGTTCGGGCTGTGCGGATTGCTCGGGAGTATATTCAGCATGCAAAAGCTCGATGCGCTCCGTGAGGAGGCGAAAACGGCACCCGAAAATGCTGCGGCTGATTCGGGGGTACAGCAGGATTCTTCCGCTGCATCGGCCGCTGCCGAACGCGGCGCACAGGCGCAGGAAAGCGCGAACGGGGCTGCCGATACGCAGCATACGGACGCTCCAGTCAGCACGAAACAGCTGATTCTGGATAAAGATTCTGAGGCGACATTTACCTTTGAAAATGCCGAGGGCACCTCTTTCCGTTTCAGCAGGCTTGACAGCTTTTACAGCGATCTGAGCGGCAGGGATACACTGTATGCCGTATTGGAGAGGGATGGAGCCCCCGACGAGGTTTATATCGCGGAATATAAAGAAGAGGAAGACGAACTGGATATTTTGCCGCAGGAATACGCCGAGCGCTTGTTTGCGGAGTGGCAAAAGGGGCTGGATACGCGCAAGGATAAACTTGTGCTGGATCTGTATGATACGATCGTATATAAGAGCGAATGGAAACAATTCCGCAAGAGCGCAACGCAGGAGGAATTGGCAGTTATTGCGATCGGGTCTAAGTATAATCTGAGCGGCGCGAAATTTTTTGTGAAAGCAGGCATCTCGGTCATAGGGACGATCTTGTCCATCGTTTTAGGCATTGCGCTCTTTTCTCAATTCGGGCTTTTCTCCCTGTTCATCCTTGTAGGCGGTTATTTGTTCTTCAATCTTATGGCGAGCAAACTGGTGGGTTATTCCGATACATATAACAGCTGTTACAGAAAGCTTTCAAAAGATTCCCGCGATTTTGTCAACGGCCTTTTCCGTGAAAATATAGCGGCAACGATTTTTCGCGAAATTGTTCTAATCGCGCTTACCGTATTCACATTGCCGTATAAGTTTATCCTCATCATTATTGAGACATTGATCCCTTCCGCACGGAATTGGACGGTCGCGCACGGCGGCGAGGCAGGGGCGGTCATTTCTCTTCCGAAAGGTTTTGATGTGGGAGGTCTCGGCGCTCTCGGCGAATATTACGCTTCTTGTTCCTTCGGAGACGCATTGGATCAGCATATAGAAGAGTGCGAAAAAGCACGCCTGGCTAAATTTTCCGCTTACGAATACGTTGATTCTCACGGTGTTACGAGGGAGGCGTATTCAGATGACGGAAAGACTTTCTATTCTTCCAGCGACAAGCTGACGGAAGTCGGCAAAAGCGACGACGGCGGAAAGACGATCCGCTTAAATTAAGCAACGGAAAAAGATCTCTCCCTCAAGAGATAGAGGGGGAGATCATCTTTTACAGAAATTTTATTTGTGTTTTCGTGAAACCTTGCGTTTTTTTTCCGTCTGTGTTATACTTGTAAATGCAATAAGGTGATTGCGCTGTGCTGACAAAAGAGAGGACATTGATATGTATGGAAAGAGAAGCGGCTTTGCGCTGAAATTTATACAGGTGATCTTATTCCTTGTCGTTACGGGAATTCTATACGTGACCTTTACGTTTGTTATCAAACAGGCGGGCTCGGGAGATTCTTCCGATGTAAAGATGCTGGGAGAATTGCGGCGCGTCATTTGCGGGGTTATGATCGCGTGGACTGTCGTTTATTTTATTTTCGCCTGTTTGGGGAGGAGACGATCCTGGCCCAACGTGATAACGCTGCTGATGTCTATTCCGTTCTTGCTAGGCGGCGTGTTTATGGGACTGTTCGGGCTTTTGGGCAGTATATTCGGTTTGCGCGGTCCGCGCGTGTCTTATACCGCGCCGTACAATGGCGGCGCGACGGCAAGACCGCAGTCAGGTTCTGCGCATGTTTCTCCTGAAGATCCTTTTGCGGATTTGAATTCGAATTACGCATCGTCGTCTGCATCGGCGGCAGCAAAAGAGCCGCCGGCGGATCCGTTTTTGTTTGATCAGAAAAGCGCCGCATTGAAGGATAAAATTCTGGATAAAAATATTAAATTACCGGTAACGTTCAAAAATGCTTCCGGAAAGTCTATTACGTTTAACAGGATCGACAGTATTTACAGCGATGCCGATGGCGGGATAAAATTATACGCGATCCTCGAATTGGAGGGCGGGACGCCGGACGATGTGTTTATCGCCGTCTACAATGAAGAGAAGGACGAACTCAACGTCGTTCCAAAATATATTTCCGAAAAAGTTTTCTCCGAATGGCAGGTCCGTTCGATCGGTGCCGGCTGATCGGATTTGTACAAGAAACGGCGGCGCAATCAGATTGCGCCGCTGTTTCTTTAATTATCTTCTCTGGCAGGCGAATTGTGTACATTATTCAGGTATAAATGAATGAAATTTTATAAATTGATTGCATAAATGTATAAAATATAGTATAATATGAACATGAAAGTCGGAGTATATTGCAACAGGCAGACTAAAAAGTTTTTGGCAGTCCGCGATGAGCTACTCAAAATTTTGGACAGGAAAGGGATTTCGTATGAAACATATTATGATACGAACGAGATCGCGAAACCTGACATTTTGATTGTTCTCGGCGGAGACGGTACCATCCTGAAAGCCGCTATCATTGCCGGGATGAGAAAGATAGATCTATTGGGGATCAATTCGGGCAATCTCGGATTTTTAACCGAATTTGAGGGTGAACAAGCCGAACAGGCGGTCGATCTTCTCTTGCGCGGTTATAAAACAGAATCTCGCAGCGTTTTGGAGGTTCATGCGGGCAATCAGACGTTCTATGCGCTCAACGATGCCGTTTTGCAGCGCCGCTTCGACGAAGGGGCGGACGATAACGTGGTGGAAATCATCGCGGAGATCGATGGGAAAAAAGTCGACAGATTTGTGGGCGACGGCATTATCGTCAGTACGCCGACGGGGTCGACCGCTTATTCTTTGTCCGCGGGGGGATCTATTTTAACTCCGGACATTCATGCGTTTATTCTTACACCGATCTGTACACATTCTTTGCACAACCGTCCGATTGTCTATTCAGACGAGAATTTGATGAAAGTGGATCTTTCAGATACCGATCGCCGCGTCGCGCTCGTTTGCGACGGAAAGTTTTGCGGCGAATATGCAAAATCAGATAATATTACGATCGGAAAAGCGCCGTTCGGCGTGAATTTCATAAAGAGTGAAGACGGCAACTTTTTTGATAAATTATTGTTCAAGCTGAATAAATGGAGCAGCCAAAGGAGATAGCGACCATGATGAGAAGCGGTAGACATGCTGCAATTTTAGAGATTATTTCGAAAAATGAAATCGAAACGCAGGAAGAATTATGCGACGAACTCAACAAGCACAATTACAGCGTAACGCAGGCAACTGTGTCGCGCGACATCAAGGAGCTGCGCCTTTTCAAAGTTGCCGGAACAGAAAAGAAATATCGTTATGCGTATATTGATGAGGGAAATAATAAAATTTCGCCGAAAATGCATAACTTATTCCGCGAATGCGTTCTTTCCATTCGCTGTGCGCTCAATCAGGTCGTGGTCAAAACGCTTCGCGGAAACGGGAGTAATGCTGGAATGATCGTAGACAAATTGAATTTTCCGGAAATTGTGGGATCCATTGCGGGCGACGATACTCTTCTGATCGTAGCGGAAAGCGAAGAAAAAGCACATATCGTGGTTGAAAAACTCAATGAATTTTTAAAGTGAGCGGATATGCTTGAACGGTTGACTGTAAAAAATATCGCGCTCATAGAGCGCGCCGAACTGGAATTTGCAGACGGGCTCAATGTGCTTTCTGGCGAGACCGGTTCGGGTAAATCGGTTATTTTAGACAGCATAAATTTTGTGCTCGGGGCGAAAGCGGACAGAAGTATGATTCGTTTCGGTGAAACCGAATGTTCCGTCAGTGCTGTTTTTTCGATTGCGGAAGGCGGTGCTGCATTTGATATTCTGGAAGAAATGGGGATCGAGACCGACGAACAGATCATAATATTCCGCAGATACCGTACAGATGGCAGAGGAGACATTAAAATCAACGGAGTCACCGTCAACGCTGCGATGCTTCGGCGGCTTACGGCACATTTGGTCGATGTGCATGGACAGAGCGAACATTTTTATCTTCTGAGCGCCGTGCATCAATTGGAAACAATCGACCGATATGCGGGAAAGGCGCTTGCGGCGGAAAAACAGACACTGAAAGACCTCGTTGGCGAAAGAAAGTCGCTCAGGGATAAGCTGAAAGCGCTCGGCGGCGATGAGGCGGAGCGCGGCAGGCGTCTGGATATTTTGAAATATCAGGCAGATGAAATCGAGAGAGCAGACCTGAAAGAGGGGGAGGAGGAGGATCTTTCGGCAAGGCGTCTGGTCCTGCAAAATGCAGAGAGGATCGGGCAGGGGTTGGCAGATGCGGTCGGATTTTTAAGCGGCGACGGCGCCGCCGTAGACGCCTTGGCCGGTTCACGCAGAGCGCTTGCCGATCTTTCCCGTTTCGGGGAAGAATATTCCGCTTTAGCAGATCGGTTGGAGAGCGTCCTCTTAGAGGCGGAGGATATCGCAGAAACAGTACGCGATATGTCCGAAGATCTCTCATATGATGAGAGGGAGGCGGAAGAGATCGAGTTGCGACTCGACCTTTTGCGCTCTTTAAAAAAGAAATACGGGCAAAATGTCGGCGAAATTTTAAAGTTCCGCGACAGCGCAAGGGAAGAGATCGATCTTTTGACCAATTGCGACGCAGAGTTCGCAAAACTGGCAAAACTGCTTGCGGAAAACGGAAAGAATATTGCGGCGCGGTGCGAGAAAATCACAGCTCTCAGAAAGCGAGCGGCTGAAACGTTTTGTAAAAACGTTGAAAGCGAGCTTAAAACTCTGAATATCAAAAATGCGAAATTTTGTGCGGATTTTCGCGCGTATTCTGCGGAAGAGGCGCAAAATGCGGGAGAAAACGGGGCGGATGAAATCCGATTTATGTTTTCGGCAAACGCGGGAGAACCGTTAAAGCCGTTGGATAAAGTGATCAGCGGCGGCGAAATGAGCCGTTTGATGCTTGCCATAAAAACACAGATGTCCGGTCTGAACGATATTTCGACCTATATTTTTGACGAAATCGATGCAGGTATCAGCGGCAAGACGGCCAAGGTCGTTGCGGAAAAATTTGCCGATATAGCGAAAGAAAAGCAGATCATTGCCGTTTCGCATCTCGCGCAGATCGCGGCGATGGGGGATGCGAACTACCGGATCGCAAAGTGCGAGCAAGCCGGAAAGACGCTGACGGAAATCAAAAAACTTACTCCCGATGGGGTCAGGACAGAGCTTACACGGCTTTTGGGCGGGGCGGAAACAAGCTCGGCGGCCGCGAAGCTTGCCGAGGAGTTGCTGAACGAATCGGCAGCCTATAAGGCGGCGCGTACATGATATATTTTTAAAAGTTAGGCGGACATACTCAACGGTATGTCCGTTTTTTGCGTTTTATGTCGTATTATGTCAGACATTTTTTGCATTTCCAATAATTTCTCCGCATACACTTCCCGCAACTGCGCAAAGTAAAAGCAAGCGAATTTTGCGGAACAATTCGGGGGTGTTGAATGCAAAAGCTGAAAAATAAATTTCTGTTGATCCTTTTTGTATGGATGCTGGCCTTCGCTGCGTGTATTATGCCGATGGGCGCATCTGCGGCGCGGTGCGGCGACGATGTTTATCTGGGAGGCATGCCTGCGGGATTTACGCTCGGAATCGGCGGAGTGCAGGTTGTCGGAATCTGCGAAGTTTTATCGGAAAACGGTGTTGTGAATCCTGCAAAGGATGCGGGTCTGTCTGTCGGTGACGTAATCGTCAGTCTTGGAGGGATAAAGGTTTCTTCGGCGGCTGAAATCGACGGTGTGCTGGCTTCTTATGACGGAGGTACAACTGAACTGGCGATCGAGCGAGGTACGGAAAAAATCAAGAAAGAGATCTTACCCGTCAAAGATATGGCCAGCGGGAAATATAAGTTGGGTGTTTTTATTCGGGACAGCATTTCCGGAATCGGTACGGTAACGTTTATCCGTAAAGATGGGCGTTTTGCTTCGCTCGGGCACGCCGTGGCGGCGTCTGACGGAAGCTATTTGCCCGTCGAAGGCGGAGATATTTATCGCTGCAGCATCGTGAACGTAGTTAAGGGTGAACGCGGCAAAGCGGGCGAATTGAAAGGGTTGTTTATCAACGATAAAGTGATTGCAAAAGCGGATAAAAATTGTGCTGTCGGCATATACGGCAAAATGGGCGAAGCGGATGAGTGGCAACTTGAATCGATCGGGACAAGCGAAGATGCTCAGCCGGGCAAGGCAAGCATCTTTACGACGGTCGACGGAGTGACACCCGTACAATATTCGGTGAGCATCATAAAGGTAGATAAGGATAACAAGCAGAATAAGAACTTTGTCATAAAAATTACCGATAAAGCGCTGCTGCAGGCGACGGGCGGCATCGTGCAGGGAATGAGCGGCAGCCCGATCGTGCAGAACGGAAAATTAATCGGTGCTGTGACGCATGTTTTTATCAACGACCCCACGCGCGGCTACGGCACGTCCGTTGCAAACATGATAGACCAATAAATAAGTGAATGTGAGGTCGGGAGAACGCCCGATCTCATTCGTTTTGCGGAAAAAGTATTGCAAGTGGGAAAACTTGTGTTATAATAAAGAGGGGGATAGGCGGAATGCAGTATTTGAAGAGGAGGCGTTTGCAATGCGTGCAGTTCTGATCGTGCTCGACAGTTTCGGGATCGGCGAGATGCCGGATGCCGACCGATACGGAGATGTCGGTTCGGATACTTACGGACATATTTTTGAAAAGACGGGCGTTCAGTTGAAAAATCTTGTCGGTATGGGTTTGAATAACATAGAAGGTGTAAAAAATAAAGCATTTCCAAACGGAAGGGTTTTGCTCCCCGTGCAAAAACCGCGCGGCGCCTGTGCACGCCTTGCAGAAAAAACGCCCGCAAAGGATACGACGGCGGGGCATTATGAAATCGCAGGGTTAGTTTTGCAGCATCCTTTCCGGGTATATCCCACTTTTCCGCCCGATATTGTGAAGGATCTGGAAAAGTCGTCTGGTACAAAATTTTTGGGAAACGAGATCGCTTCCGGAACGGAAATTATTCAAAGGCTGGGTCCCGAACACTTAAAAACAGGGTTCCCGATTTTGTATACTTCACAGGATTCGGTTATGCAGATCGCGGCGGATACGTCGGTTGTGCCCCTGGAAAGGTTATATGAGATCTGTGAGAAGGCGCGCGCTCTGATGGTCGGCGACCGTTCGGTCGGGCGGGTCATCGCGCGGCCGTTTATCCATCAAGACGGAAAGTTTGTCAGGACGGAAGACAGAAAAGATTATTCTTTGGAGCCTCCGGGCGAAACACTTCTCGATCGGTTGAGCCGTGCGGGCGAGAGAACTGTGGCTGTCGGCAAGATCCGCGACATATTTTGCGGACGCGGAATTGCGGAGAGCGTTCATACGGGAAACAACGAAGAAGGGATCGAGGCGGTCAAAAAATTGTTGGAAAAGGAAAGCCGCGCATTTATTTTTGTCAATCTCGTGGATACAGATATGCTGTACGGACACAGGAACGACGTAAAAGGATATGCTGCCGCATTGAAGTATTTTGATGATCAGCTTCCGAAAATCGTAGAAGGACTGCAAAAAGACGATGTTCTGATTGTAACAGCGGACCACGGATGCGACCCGTCTACGCCGTCGACCGACCATTCCCGTGAATATACGCCACTTCTTATTTACGGGGATAAGATCAATCCGGTCGACTTGGGGACTCTGATCGGGTTCGATCATATAGCGGATTTTGTCGAGGCGCTGTTCGGGTTAAAAAGCGGCGGTACAATATACGATAAAGTGATTCGGGAGGTGTAAAAATGAACAGGGCGGAGCGCGCTGTGCTGATTGCGGAACAATTGAAGGCAAAAAATGCGGCTGCGGATGTATGCATTGTGCTGGGCAGCGGTTGGAACGGTGTAACGGACTTCTTGCAGGATAAAAAAATAATAAAATATGCCGATCTTGACGGCATGCCGCAGTGCGGAGTGGAAGGCCATGAAGGGAATTTCGTTTTCGGTACGGTCGGGGAATGCAAGGTCGCTGCCATGCAGGGGCGCTTTCATTATTATGAAGGCCGAAGCATGGACGATCTTGCCGTCCCGCTGGAGGCTCTGTACGTGCTCGGCGTCAGGACGCTGATTCTGACGAATTCTGCCGGAGGAATCGATAAAAATTATCGCCCCGGAGATCTGATGATCCTGCGCGATCATATCAACTTTACGGGACAAAATCCGCTTATCGGCATAAAAGCCGCGGAAAAAAGACCAATTTTTATCGACTTGAGCAGGCTTTACGACGGAGAATTGTCTGATTGGCTGTATGCCTGTGCGCAGAAGTGTGATTTACGTGCGCATTTTGGTACTTATGCGCAGATGACCGGCCCGTCCTATGAGACGCCTGCCGAAATTATGATGCTCCGCACTTTGGGTGCGTCTGCGGTTGGCATGAGTACGGCGTTGGAAGCGATTTATGCAAAATATCTAGGAATGCGCGTTGCTGCCGTTTCATGCATCAGCAATATGGCGGCCGGCGTAACCGTTTCGGGTTTGAGTCACGCTGAAGTGTTGCAGACGCTGGAGGAAAACGGTAAAAAGCTTTCGGCTTTTCTCAAAAATGTCTTAAAGAAGCTATAAATTCTAAATAAATATTCATCTGCATGCGCATGTTTTCAAAATTGGTACATGCGCATTTTTTATGCCTGCATAATTTTTTTACCGTTACAGAAAATAATTTTTAAACGGAGGGCGACTATGAAAAAACAAGCTGTATCTTTCATGCTGTGTGCCGTGATTGCGATGGTGATCACGCCCGTAGCTCTGAACGTTAAATCGGCAAAAGCCGAAGGACAAGGTTGTTATAAATCTTTCTATTCGGAGGATTATAATAGTGGAACAAAAATTGCAGGCGAAAATGAATTTGAGCATTTTCCTATAGCAAGCATGTGTAAAATCATGACGCTGCTATTGTGTTTTGAAGAAATTTCGGAAGGGCGCCTGACGCTGGACGAAAAGATTTGTGCTAGTGAAAATGCGAGCGGGATGGGCGGTTCTCAAGTCTTTCTTGAGGCGGGTGCCGATTATTCCGCGAGTGACTTGATCAAGAGCATTTGTGTCGCATCCGCAAACGATTCATGCGTGGCGATGGCTGAGAGGATTGCGGGCGGCGAAGAAGCGTTTGTGCAGAGTATGAACGAGCGGGCCGCTGCGCTCGGCATGGAAAATACAGTTTTCATCAATTGCACTGGTTTGCCCGGGGCTGGGCAATATTCATGCGCGGCCGATGTGGCGCGGATGCTCAGAGAATTGATGAAGCATGAAGAATATTTTGCGTTCAGTAAGATTTGGACGGACAAAATCGTACATCCGGAAGGCCGCGAAACGGAAATGGCAAATACCAATAAAATGATTCGCGCGTATAGCGGGTGTGATGCAGGAAAAACCGGATTTACAAACGACGCCGGATTTTGTCTTGCGGCGTCTGCCATGCGCGGGAACATGCGCGTTATTTCTGTTGTGATCGGTGCGGACAGCAGCAAAACCAGGTTCAACAGGACACGGGAAGCATTTGATTATGCTTTTGCTAATTATACGAATAAAATAATT
>ERZ1643247.3452-NODE-3452-length-11129-cov-3.950966_pt1 | contig 11129 bp, 10 predicted proteins | sample MGYA00579264_ERZ1643247 | MGnify/ENA primary metagenome ERZ1643247 (study PRJEB29033, sample SAMEA4952262) | chicken gut metagenome | biome: Broiler Chicken; feature: Gastrointestinal Tract; material: Caecum | place: Ireland | collected 2018 | study: Broiler... | reverse complement strand
AGGAGATTTACAATGTGACCACCGAAGCACTGCGGCAAAGCCCTGTGAGTCCGGCGGTTTTGCAGGCCTTTTATGAACATCATTGCGTGCTGCGCAGCCTGAAGCAACACCCTGCCGACAATGCCGTGGGACATGCCTCGCTGGTGTATGAGTTGTGCTACCCCGAAAGCCTGCGTGCCGTAGCCGAACAGGGCTGGCTGTGGAAACTGCTGAACTTTCCCACCGAAAACCCCGACACTGCAAAAGCCTTTGCCGCCATGCGGGAGGAAATGCAGGGTTGGCTGGCCCAACAGCTGGCCTGATTTGTCCTTTACCAAACAAAAAAGCAGCCGCCCGCAGGCGGCTGCTTTTTTGTTGATTCGTTGTTCGGTCAGATCAGACCCTGGACCAGGATGACCACAATGAGGATGGGCAGCACAAACTGGAAGTAGGGTTTGAATGCCCGGGGCATCCGCAGACCGGAACCGGTATTGCACTCTTCCATATATTTGTCGTAGCCCCAGCCCCAACGGCTGACGCAGAACAGCAGATAGACCAGACTGCCGATGGGCAGCAACAGGTTGGAAACGATGAAGTCTTCGATATCCAGAATCTGACCGCCGGAGGGTGCATTGGGCAACGGCACCGAGAAGTACCACAGATTGTAGCCCAGCACACAGGGAATGCTGGCCAGCAGGATGAACAGGCAGCAGATGACGGTTGCCTTTTTACGGGTCCAGCCGAAGCAGTCGATGCAGCTGGCCATAATGTTCTCAAAGACCGCCAGAACGGTAGTGAAGCTGGCAAAAGTCATAAAGAGGAAGAAGAGGGCGCCCCAGACCCGACCGCCAACCATGTTGACGAAGACGCGGGGCAGCGTAATAAAGATCAAAGGGGGTCCGGCGTCGGGCTGGACCCCGAAGGCGAAGCAGGCCGGGAAGATGATGAGGCCGGACATCAAAGCCACAAACGTGTCCAGCGCGCAGATGCGGACAGCCTCACCGGGGAGGGTATGTTCCTTGGTCATATAGCTGCCGAAGATTTCCATGGCCGCAATGCCGAGGCTCAGGGTGAAGAAGGCCTGGTTCATCGCCGCAGTGATGACATTGCCCAGCCCCACCTCGGTTGCCCGCTCGATATCGGGCAGCAGGTAGAAGGCAAGACCTTCCTTGACGCCTTCCAGCATAACGCTGTTGACGGCCAGCACAACGATCAGAAGCAGCAGCGCCATCATCATCCATTTGGAGATCCGCTCAAGGCCTTTCTGCAGACCGAAAGAGCAGACCAGGAAGCCGCCCAACGTGATGATGGCCATAAAAATGGTCATCTCGCCGGGGTTGGCCAGCATGGCGCTGAACACACCGTCCACAGCGCTGTTTTCCATGCCCTCAAAAGCGCCGGTGGCAAACTTGTAGAAGTAGTCCAGCATCCAGCCGGCCACGGTGGTGTAGTACATCATCAGCAGGCAGCAGCCGATGACGCAGAACCAGCCGTGAACATGCCATTTGCTGCCCTTGGGTTCCAGGGACTTATAGCCCCGCACCGCGCTCTGGCGGCTGGCACGGCCTACTGCCAGTTCCATCGTCAGCACGGGCACACCCATGATAATGAGAAACAGCAGGTAGAACAGTACAAAAATGCCGCCACCGTTGGCACCGGCCATCCAGGGGAATTTCCAGACGTTGCCGATACCGATGGCACAGCCGGCACTTACCAGAATAAAACCGAGACGGGAGGCAAAGCGCTCCCGCGTTTTTTGGGGATCCATAAGCATCCTTCCTTTCTCACACACGTATGCCACATTATATCGTATTTTGCCTGTCATTGCAAGGTTTACCCGTATATGTTATAATATAAAATACGTGATGGAAAGGAGAATCTTCAATGATTCGTTTTGAGTGTGACTACGGCGAAGGCGCTGCCCAACCCGTACTGGACCTGCTGCAAAAAACCAATCTGGAACAAACCCCCGGCTACGGCGAGGATGATTACTGTGCCGCTGCCGCCAAAAAAATCCGCGCCCTGTGCGACGCTCCCGACGCTGCCGTGCACTTTTTTGTGGGTGCCACCCAGGCAAATCTGACGGTGATCGATGCCGCGCTGAAACCCTGGCAAGGGGTTTTGTGCGCCGATACTGGCCACATCCATGTGCATGAGACCGGCTCTGTGGAAGCAACGGGTCACAAATGCCTGGCGCTGCCCGCCACGGCCGGCAAAATCACAGCGGAACAGATTCGTGCCGCCGTGGAATCCCACCGTGCCAACCCCAGCCACGAACACGAAGTGCAGCCCGGTATGGTGTATATTTCCAACCCCACCGAGGTGGGCACGCTCTACTCCAAAGAAGAACTGACCGATATTTCGGCAGTCTGCTATGAGTTGGGCCTTTACCTTTTTGTGGACGGTGCCCGCATGGCATACGGCCTGGTGAGCCCCCAGAACGACCTGAACCTGCAGGATTATGCGGCACTTTGCGATGTGTTCTATCTGGGCGGCACTAAATGCGGCGCCCTCTTCGGCGAAGCCGTGGTCATCACCAATGATGCGCTGAAAGAAGATTTCCGTTACGCCATCAAGCAGCACGGCGGCATGCTGGCCAAGGGGCGGCTGTTGGGACTTCAGTTCCTGGCTTTGCTGGATGGCGAGGACGGCAGCGGATGCAGCCCCTATTTTACCATGGCAGCCGAAGCAGACCGTCAGGCGCTGGAAATCCGGGAGGCTTTCACCGCCAAGGGCATCAGCCTGCTGCATGACTCCCCTACCAACCAGCAGTTCTTTGTGCTGCCCGATGCCTGGTATAACGCCCTGGCCGAGCACTACGCCATGAGCGGCATGGGCAAGCCGGACGCAGAGCACACCGCCGTGCGCATCTGCACCAGCTGGGCAACCAGACCCGAAGCTGTCAGCCAGCTGATTGCCGACGTACAGAAGCTGTAAAAAAGCTCCCATATAAAGCAAATGCACCTCAGCAGAACCTTCTGCCGGGGTGCTTTTTGCATCTATTCTAATGGCACGAAGCCTTGTAGGTTGTCTGCGCCGGACCGGGGCATAAGCCCCTCGCATGGTCCGACGACAGTAGTATGGGTCTTTGGTATTCACCTTGACTTCGCTTATAGTATAGTACCTGATTGTGTCCGAGTTGTCACATCATTTTGAACCTTTTATGAATTTAGCAGACACAGGACGATTCTGCTCACCGCTGGATGCGCTTGTCGCAGCGCAGCGCCAGACGGGTACCCACGGTTTGCAGAATCTGCACCAGAATCACCAGCAGGACCGTGGCAAAAATCTCCAGAACACCATTGAAACGGTAGTACCCGTAGTTGATGGCGATTTTGCCCAGACCGCCGCCGCCAATGATACCGGCCATGGCACCGTACCCCATGATGGTGGTGGTGGCAATGGTCACATTGGAGATCAGGCTGGGCATGCTCTCGGGGATCATGACCTTGGTGATGATCTGCAGAGGCGTGGCGCCCATGCTCTGGGCAGCCTCGATAACACCGGCATCCACTTCCCGGATGCTGGTTTCCACCAGACGGGACACAAAGGGGAAAGACGCGATGACCAACGGCACAATGGAAGCCGGCGTGCCGATGGAAGTACCCACGATCAGGCGGGAAAGCGGGATCACAATGATCATCAGGATCAGGAACGGGACGCTGCGCAGCAGGTTGATAAAGGCATTGAGCAGGCTCATGACCCAGCGCGGCAGCGGACGCACACCGCCCTGTTCGCCGGTAACCAGACAGACACCCAGCGGCAGGCCGATGACCAGCGCCAACAGGGTGGCAACGGCCGTAGACCAGATGGTTTCCCAGGTTTCAAAGGGAATGGTGGGCAATACCTGCAAAAAGGTAGCCCACTCTTTGCTTGCCAGAAATTCCGCCATCAGCCGTTCACCTCCTCAAACGTAATACCGGGATAGTTCTTGATATACTCGATTGCCCTGGTTGCGGTTTCATCATCGGGCAGAGCCAGCAACATACTGCCCAGAGTCTGCCCGTTGACAATACGGGTATCCGCTGCCAGGATGGAAACCAATGCACCGCACTGGATGGCCAGGCTGGCCACCAGCGGTTTGTCGGTGGTCTGGGTTCCGTTGAACGCCACGCGCACAATCCGATGTCCCGGTACGGCCTCGGCCTTGGGGGCACCGGCCGGGTACACCAGCCGCCGCGCCGCTGCGGAAGTGGGACGGCTGAAAATCGCCTGTACCTCCCCTTCTTCCACCACCGTGCCTTCATCCAGAATGGCCACACGGTTGCAGATTTCTTCCACCACGCTCATCTGGTGGGTAATGACCACCACAGTAATGCCCAGTTCCCGGTTGATCTTCTGGATCAGCTGCAAAATGGCGTGGGTGGTATTGGGGTCCAGCGCGCTGGTGGCTTCGTCACAAAGCAGAACCTTGGGATCGGTAGCCAGCGCGCGGGCAATGGCAATACGCTGTTTCTGGCCGCCGGAAAGCTGTGCCGGGTATGCCTCGGCCTTGTCCGGCAGGCCTACCAGTTCCAGCAGTTCCCGGGCACGGGCCTCTGCCTTGTCTTTGGGTACCTTGGCCAGTTCCATCGGGAACATGATATTGCGCAGGCAGGTACGCTGCATCAGCAGATTGAACTGCTGAAAAATCATGGTAATATCCCGCCGGGCCGTACGCAATTCCGCGGCACTGAGATCCTGCATCTGGCGACCGTTGACAATAACGTTGCCCTCATCGGGACGTTCCAACATATTGATGCAGCGCACCAACGTGGATTTACCAGCGCCCGACATGCCGATGATGCCGTAGATATCCCCGTCCCGAATGGTCAGGTTGATATCGTTGAGGGCGACCACCGTGCCGCCCTTGGTGGCAAAACGCTTGGTCAGGTGTTGTAATTCGATCATGGGTTTTCCCCCTTATTTTACAATAGGGAACGGGCATTTTCTCCCGTTCCCTATTGATTGTATCCTACAGACCTTACAGTTGCAAGGTTTTTCCCTCTTTTTTATCAGAAAAGAGCCACAACGGCGCCATCATAGGTTTCGTTGATGAAGTCCTTGACTTCCTGGCTCTGCAGCGCTGCCAGCAGGGCCCGGATGGCGGGGTCGTTTTCGCGGCCTTCCTTGACGACCAGCACGTTGGCATAGGTCTGGGCAGCTTCAGAGGCGGCATCCTCGGTGGCCAGAGCATCGTTGCCGACCGAGAAACCTGCTTCCAGCGCATAGTTGCCGTTCATGACTGCGTAATCCACATCGGCCAGGGTGCGGGGCAGCTGCGCGGCTTCCAGTTCCTCCACCTGCACGTTGTGCGGGTTTTCGGTGATATCGTTCACAGTAGCGGTCAGGCCTGCATCCTCACGGATGGTGATAATGCCCTGGGCAGCCAGCAGCTGCAGGGCGCGGGCTTCGTTGGTGGTATCGTTGGGTACAGCAATCACCGCACCATCGGTAATTTCGTCCAGGCTCTGGCTCTTGCCGGGGTAAATGCCCAGCGGTTCGTAGTGGATGTCGCCCACGCTGAGCAGATGGGTGCCGTTTTCTTCATTGAAAGAATCCAGGTACGGCTGATGCTGGAAGTAGTTGGCATCCACTTCGCCGCTCTCGGTGACCATGTTGGGCTGCACATAGTCGCTGAACTCCACGATGTCCAGGGTGATGCCCTGTTCCGCCAGCAGGTCCTTGGCAATGTTCAGGATCTCGGCATGGGGCGTTGGGGAAGCAGCCACCTTGATGGTGGTACCGGCCAGGTCGCTGCCGGTCTCGGCCGTGGAAGCTGCCTCGGAAGAAGCGGTGGATTCGGAAACAGAAGCGGTAGAGCCGCAGGCGGCCAGGCTCAGCGCCAGCACACCGGCCAGCGCAGCAGAAATCAGCTTTTTCATAATCAGGTATCTCCTTTGTTGTTTGGTTTTGTGGTGTTCTGTGCGGGCAGGTCCCTCAACCTGCCGTCACATTCGCACACCGGGCTGTTTGTAAACCGGACCACGTTCCATGACAAATTTCCTCCTTATTTTTAAGAAGCCAAAACAAAAGCGGGGTGTCGAGCTTAGCTTCGACACCCCGCTGTGTTTCTTTCTTTACGCGCCGAAATTCACGCATGAGAAAGCAGGCACAGGCCGCCGAAGCAAACTGCACATGCACATCATCATACCAAAGCGGCTGCTGCGGTTCATAGGCCGGTGTTCTCCTTTCCCTTGGAATCTGGCAAGCCGGTAAACGGCTTCTCTAGGTATGAGTATAGTCTTGTTTACGGTTTCTGTCAACACTTTTTGCATAAAATAGCGCAAATTTCAGAATTTTATACAAAAGGGGCCAAAAATCAACAAAGGGGTTGCCAATTTCCTACAAGTATGGTATGGTAATAGTAATCCAATCAAACAGAAAGAGGTACCCGGATGAAATTTTCGACCCGAGACCGCTATGCGCTGCGCCTGATGGCTGAACTGGCCCACCATGGCGACACGCTGGTTCCCTTGAAAGAAATCAGCGATACCCAGCAGATCAGCCTGAAATACCTGGAACAGATCATCACGCCGCTGACCAAAGCGGGGTTGGTGATCAGTGTGCGCGGGGCACAAGGCGGCTACCGCTTAGCCCGCCCGGACACCGAGATTACCGCAGGAGAGATCCTTCGTGCGGGAGAAGGGGAACTGACCGCTATCCCCTGCCTGGGTGCCAATGTGGAATGCCCCCGCCGCGACCAGTGCCAGACGCTGGGATTCTGGTGCGGACTGAATGACCTGATCAACCAGTATGTGGATCACATCACACTGGCCCAGTTGCGCGCCGCCAATGAAACCTGAGATCATACCAAAAAAACTCCGCAGATTCCCAACGGAATGCTGCGGAGTTTTTTGTATGAATCGATCAGGCGGCAGGTTCGCCCTCCGTGGATGCCGTACTTTCCGAAGACGGCGTCTCCACTGCGTTACCGCCATCCGTGGAAGGGCTGGATGATGTATCGGAGGAGCTCGATGGCGGGGCCTCCGTGGGAACCGGCGTAGGCGCCTGGGTAGGCTCCGGTGCAGGCGTGGGGGCCTGTGTTGGCACCGGCGTAGGTGCCTCGGTCGGCACCGGGGTAGGCTCCGCTGTAGGTTCCGGAGTTGCCTGTTCCACGGGCGGCTCGGTGGGAGCCGGTGTAATCACCGGCGCTTCGGTGGGAGCCGGTGTGGTCACCACTTCCTGGCTGGCAGATTCCGACTGGGACTGAGACGTTGCAGAGCTGGCCGAAGAAGTGTTGGTTACATTGGAAGCCGTAGAGGTAGAAACGTCCTTGTCACCAATATGTTTGGCTACATTTTTGACGGTGGGACGGTCATCCTCCGTAATATAGCTGTGGGTACGCACGTACTCAAACAGTTCTTCCATGGCCGCCTTGGTCAGGTGGATACCATCGCTGGATTCCACATATCCACTCTTGGCATAACCGGTGCTGGCATCTTTGAGTACCTCGGCGCTGTTCAGGAACTTCCAGTCGTTTTCCTTGCACATTTCCACCAGCGCTTTGTTGTACTCGTCCACCTGGGTCTGGGTCAGGTTCTGGTTGGAATGTTTTTGTCCCAGCGGCGGGATCGAGTTGACAATGATATCCACACTGGGGTAGGCTTCCACAATGGTCTTGATGCCTTCCTCGTAATTCTCAATAAAACTTTCTGTAGAGTAGCTGGGGCTCAGATCATTGGTACCAAAGGTCAGGATCACCCGCCGGGGCTGCATCAGCGATACCGCCTTGGCCATGGTGACATAGTTGGAATATCCTTGCAGCTGCACACAGGCATACGTGGCCAGGGACCGGGCACTCATGCCCACCGACCCGATGGCGTTGTCGTAGGTACAATAATCGAACATACGGTACATACGTGCCGTATTGCTGTCGCCCAGGAACAGGGTTTCGTCCACGTAGTCCTGCCCGGCATCTTCACTTTCTTCCAGAATGGTGGAAGTGTACTGGGTCTGGTCAATGGCGTTCTGGTCCTTGTCGTACCCGCTTTCGGTAACCAGAGACTCACTCTCCGACGCGGAATCGGAGTCGCTCTCACTGCTCAGCGCGCCAAAACCACCCACGAGCAAAAAGGAAATCACCACAGAAACCAGCAGCATCAGACTGCACAGCCCCATAACAATGTACATTTTGCTCCGTATATCCAGCGGTGTTTTCTCTGCTTTCTTTTTTGTTTTGCCTGCCATCGCGTATCCTTTCGCGCAAAGATTGCCTTTACGGTATATTTCTATACATACAGTGTTTATTGTACACTATTTTTCGGGCCAGCGCCAGCCTTTTCTCAATTTTTACATATTTTGGCGCACAAAAAACATCCCCCTGCCGAAGCAGAGGGATGCAAACCGAATCATTCACTTACCAGAAGATGTGCTTTGCGCAGCGCAGGTTCCAGCGCCAGATACAACGCCACCGCGCAGACCGTTGACAGTAAGGAGTTTACCAGGGTCACACCCCCGGCCACCTTTACAAAAATGGTAGCCACCTCCACCGGCTGCCCGAAAATGTACCGGTCCCGGAAATACCCCACCAGCGGGTCGGTGAACACATTCACCAGCAAGCCGCTGAAAGCACTGACGGTCACCAGCGCCACATACCGGAAACTGCGCTCCGGCTTCCCCTTCCGCGCATGGAGCAGCTTATGGGCGGTTGCGCCGCAGACCAGGCCAATGATAAACTTCAAAATGAAGGTAGTAAGGGCATAGCCCGGGTCCCCGGCGATCACATCGGCCAGCGCCAGACCAATGGCCCCCGCCAGACCGCCCGACACACCGTCGAGAAGCATGGCGGTCAAAGCCGTAAAGGTATTCCCCAGATGGAACGAGGAACCACCCGCAAAAGGAATACGGAAAAACTCATAGGCCACAAAACTCAAAGCAGCCATAACGCCGATCATGCTGATTTTCTGTACCGTGAATTTCGTCCGGGTAAGCGCCGCAATCAGCAGCGCCAATGCTACCGCTCCAAACAGCAGCAACCACATCATTGCTGTATCCATAATTCTGTATACACACCCCTTTATCTCACTTTCCGCGTAGTTGTATTCCGCGGTTGACAAATTTTCTCCTGCAGGGTATGCTCCTATTATAGCTTGTTCTGGCTCCAGATAAATGCCCAGTTTTTGATTTTTTTATGGTGCCAGTTGGGAGGACTATCCATGATCGAGTTGAATCCCGAAGAAAAAACGCCTTTATATGAACAGCTGTATGCGGCACTGGCGGACGAGATCCGCAGCGGTCAGTGGGCTCCCGGCACCGCTTTGCCGGGGCGCCGCACCATGGCAGCACAGCAGGGCGTCAGCGTAAACACTGTAGACACCGCTTACCAGATGCTGGCCGCAGAAGGCCTTGCAGAAGCCCGGGCACGCAGCGGTTTTTACGTGCAAAAAACCTACGGCATGCTCCACAACCGCACGGCACGTCCGCGTAGCCAGGAGCCTGCGGTGCCGGAGCCCCCTTCTCCTGCGTTGCGGTACGACCTTTCCACAGGCAGCGTGGACACCGACCTGTTCCCCGCCCGCAGCTGGGGACGCATCCAGAAAGAACTGCTGTACCAACACCCGGAACTTTTGCAGCGAGGTGAAATGCAGGGTGACGAAGCCCTGCGCGTAGAAATTGCCCGGTATCTTTCTGCCTACCGTGGTGTGGAATGCACACCGCAGCAAATTGTAGTGGGTGCCGGCATTGAATATCTGCTGGGCTGTCTGGCCCATCTGTTTGCCGGCGGAATCGCGGCGGTAGAAAACCCCGGCTATTCCCGGACCCGTGCCGTACTGCAGAACAACGGCATCCGCTGCACCCTTGTGGATATCGACCAGGACGGTCTGTCTGCCCAGGCATTGGAAGAAAGCGGCGCCAACCTCTGCTATTTGACGCCCAGCCACCACTTTCCTACCGGCGTAACCATGCCGGCGCCGCGGCGCGCGCAAATTCTGGCTTGGGCAGCCGCACGGCCCGGGCGTTATATTCTGGAGGATGACTACGACTCGGAATTCCGCTTTGACACCCGCCCACTGCCCAGTTTGCAGGGCATGGCCGGCCCCGACGGACCGGTTGTCTACCTGACTACCTTCTCCAAAAGTCTGGCCCCCGGCATCCGTATTGCCTGCATGGTACTGCCCCGCAGCCTGCTGACCCGTTACCGACGGGATTTTGCGGTGTATGCCAACACCGTGGGACGCTTTGAACAACAGACCTTGGCCGCCTTTATGGCCGGCGGTTATTTTACCCGCCACCTTGCCCGGATGCGCCTTGTATACAAGCGCCGGATGGAATCTTTCGCCGCTGCGTTGCGGCGGGAACTCCCCGGCGTCACTCTGGGCAGTGTACACAGCGGACTTCATTTTCTTTTGACCTTACCCGGTGCGGGAGGAGAATCCGCCATGGTGGAGGCTGCGGCGCAAGAAGGGGTACGCCTGCGTGGGTTGCACGAATACTACCTGGCGCGGCCGGAACTTTGCCGCCCGGATACCGTCGTTGCCGGATACTCCGCCCTGAAAGAAGAGGACATCCCCGCCGTAGCCGCTGCCCTGGCACAGGCCTGGGTACATTCCTGAAATATATAAGCACACAAAAAGAGGGACGACCTTTACGGTCGTCCCTCTTGCTTTTCAGACTGGATGGTTTTTACTTGGCAGCACCGCCGGAAATTTCCTGAATCGCGGCTACCGTAGCGGCCAGATTCTGCATATCGCTGGGCACGATCAGCTTGGTAGCCTTGCCGTCGGCCACTTTCTCCATGGCTTCCATGCTGCGCAAAGCCAGGAAGTTGTGGTTGGGGTTGGCTTCGTTGATCATGCGGATCGCATCTGCCTGGGCTTTCTGCACGGTGAGCAACGCCTCGGCTTCACCTTCGGCTTCACGGATGCGCTGCTGTTTCACAGCTTCGGCACGCAGAATGGCCGATTCCTTTTCACCTTCGGCACGGGTGATGGCGGCCTGCTTTTCGCCTTCGGCCAGCAGGATGGAGGCACGCTTCTCGCGGTCAGCCTTCATCTGCTTTTCCATCGCCTGGCGAATTTCCAGCGGCGGTTCGATGTTTTTCAGCTCCACACGGTTGACCTTGATGCCCCAGCGGTCGGTGGATTCGTCCAGGCTGGCGGTAATACGGGTGTTGATGGCATCGCGGCTGGTCAGGGTTTCGTCCAGCGTCATGGAACCGATGATGTCAC
>ERZ1643247.3451-NODE-3451-length-11129-cov-8.448528_pt1 | contig 11129 bp, 8 predicted proteins | sample MGYA00579264_ERZ1643247 | MGnify/ENA primary metagenome ERZ1643247 (study PRJEB29033, sample SAMEA4952262) | chicken gut metagenome | biome: Broiler Chicken; feature: Gastrointestinal Tract; material: Caecum | place: Ireland | collected 2018 | study: Broiler... | reverse complement strand
CATGCAGCATTTAGGCTGCAGCTAATTCGTAATTATCGTTAGCGTTTAATTTTAAATTTGCGATTTAACGCATCAGCCTGCGGATAGCTTCTCCATCTTCAGAATCCCTGTCGAAACCAGTACAACCCCTGGTTGTTTGTACAGAAGAAGGAAAGAATATTCTGTACGGATAAAATATATGCCAACAACTGCACAATATATAATATAGGACCGGGCGGCCGAAAAGTCAAGAAATATCATTATTTAAATGACAAAAGGTTAAAAAAATTTAACATATTGAAAACAGTGAAAACTGGATTTTTTACAGCAGATATGTGATAATATGTAACGGACAAGCCGGAGGGTCCGGCTGGAAGTCCATGATAAAGCGACAGAAAAGAGGAGTATATATGCCTACAACATATGCACATTATAAATTTGGAAAAGAAGTAATCAGCGCTCTGCCGAGACCTCTTCAGACATCAATAGAGCAGAACAGAGAGCTTTTTGATATGGGACTGCACGGACCGGATCTGCTGTTTTATTACAGACCGGCTATAAAAAATGCGGTCAACACCCAGGGGTATGCCCTGCATGATAAAATGGCGGATATCTTTTTTGAAAATGCGGTTCATGTAATTGAAAATTCAGAAAATCCGGGGGCTGCAAGAGCGTATATCTATGGAGTGATCTGCCATTTTGCGCTTGACAGTGAATGCCATCCGTATATCGAAAAAATGATTCAGACAAGCGGTATCAGTCATTCGGAGATCGAGATGGAGTTCGACCGGCTTTTAATGAAAGAAGACTATATCAATCCGGTGCGCCATCTGTCAACCGGGCACATTCATCCGAGCATAGAGAATGGGGAAGTGATCGCGCCTTTTTATCAGGATGTTACGCCACGGATTATAGAAAAGTGCATGAAGTCCATGATATTTTATCATAAAGTACTGCTGGCTCCGGGTAAGACGAAGAGAAAACTGCTTTTTGGCGGTATGAAACTGATCGGGGCTTATGATGGGATGCATGGCATGGTAATGAGTCTTGAGCCGAATCCGGAATGCAGAGAATACTGCCGGCTTCTGAAACGGCTGTTTGCAGGCGCAGTGCCTCTTGCAGCCGGGCTGATTATCCAGTATCAGAAAAGACTTTTCCAGGGCGGCGAGCTGCCTTCCCGGTTCCACCGGACATTCGGAGCAGGAGAAAACTGGGAAGAACTGCGGCTGTAGAGTGGCGCACCAGACCGGAAATACAGAAGAAAGCAATGGGGACAGAAACAAAGGAAAGACATCAAAGAAAAGGAAAGAGAGAGCAAAGAAATGAAATTTAAGCTGACTTCACTGGAAAAGAAATGGATACTTTATGATGTGGGAAATTCAGCATTTACCATGATGGTATCCACAATATTTCCGATTTATTTTAACTCCCTTGCGGAAGGCGCAGGAATATCGGCTGTAAACTATCTTGCGTACTGGGGATATGCCACTTCGATCTGTACACTGATCGTGGCCATTCTTGGACCGACGCTGGGCGCGGTGGCTGATACGAAGAATTTTAAGAAGATTATATTCTCCATATCTATGGGAATCGGAGTCTTCGGATGCATTCTGCTGGGATTTTTATCTTCCTGGCTCTGGTTCCTCGGGGTATTTGTACTCGCAAAAACAGGTTACTCTGCCAGCCTGATTTTTTATGACGCCATGCTGACTGATGTGACGGAGCCGGAGCGGATGGACGCTGTCTCATCGCATGGATATGCATGGGGATATATCGGCAGCTGTGTTCCGTTTATTGCATGTCTGGGTATTGTGCTGGGAGCCGGGAAACTGGGGATTGGTACTCAGACGGCAATGATCCTTGCATTTATGATTACAGCGCTCTGGTGGCTGGGTTCCTCGGTCCCGCTGCTGCGTTCTTACCGCCAGAAATATTTCTCAGAGGCAGACGGACATGTGGTGCGCAATAGTTTTAAAAGGCTGGGAAGAACCTTTCTTGAACTGACGAAACAAAAGCATATTTTTGTTTTCCTGCTTGCATTTTTCTTCTATATTGACGGGGTTTATACCATAATTGATATGGCGACTGCATACGGCCAGGCACTTGGTCTGGACAGTACAGGCCTTCTCCTGGCGCTTCTGGTAACGCAGATTGTTGCCTTCCCGTGCGTTCTCTTTTTCAGCAGACTTGTGAAGAAGGTGCGGCCGGAGACGATCATCACGATATGTATTGCGGCATATTTCTGTATCGCGGTCTACGCATACTGGCTGGATACACAGCTTGATTTCTGGATTCTGGCAGTTCTTGTCGGTATGTTCCAGGGAACGATCCAGGCGCTGTCCCGCTCGTATTTTGCAAAAATTATTCCGGCAGAGAAGTCCGGAGAGTTCTTCGGGATTTATGACATCTGCGGCAAGGGGGCATCTGTGGTCGGAACTGCTCTTGTTTCAGTTATGAGCCAGCTGACGAAAAGTACCAATATAGGCGTCAGTGCTTTGTCTGTAATGTTCCTGATCGGATTTGTACTGTTTCGTTATTCGGCAAAACTCAATGCCGGACGGAAGGGGAGGTAAGTTACGGGTCCCGCTGATACGCAGGAACAGAAGGTGGTTTTGATATGCCGGCATGATGCAGCATCCGCTCTTCCCGGGGAAAAGAGCGGATGGGAATTCTGTGGAATATGAAATTATGAAATTAATCTGAAATCGGACATATTCACAATAATTCATGTTATAATTAAACAGGAAACTTAAGAAGCGGGTACATGGTATCCGCTTTTCTGTATCAGATTACTTCTCAGGAGAAAACAGATGGACGAATTCGTAAAACTGCAGAATATTACAAAAATATATAAAATGGGAGAAGTGGAGATCCGCGCGGCGGACGGAATCAGTTTTTTTGTGAAAAAAGGCGAGTTTGTTGTGATTGTGGGTCCAAGCGGTGCAGGAAAGACCACAGTTCTCAATATCCTTGGAGGAATGGATACCGCCACAGAGGGAACCCTTCTGGTGGACGGACAGAATATTACAAAGTACAATGCAAGACAGCTGACGGAATACCGCCGGGAAGATATCGGATTTGTGTTTCAGTTCTATAATCTGGTTCCGAATCTGACCGCTCTGGAAAATGTAGAGCTGGCCCTCCAGATCTGCCGGGATCCGCTGGATGCCCGCAAGGTTCTGGAAGAAGTCGGGCTGGGAGACCGCCTGAATAATTTTCCGGCGCAGCTTTCCGGCGGAGAGCAGCAGCGGGTGTCTATTGCCAGAGCTCTTGCGAAGAATCCGAAGCTTCTGCTCTGTGATGAACCGACAGGAGCGCTGGACTATAACACAGGAAAATCCATTCTGAAACTTCTTCAGAATATGTGCAGGGAGCGGGGGATGACGGTGATTGTAATCACCCATAATCAGGCAATTGCGCCTATGGCGGACCGGCTGATACATATTAAAAACGGACGGGTATCGCAGATGGAGACAAATGAGCACCCAATGTCGATTGATGAGATAGAATGGTAGGGAAACAGATGAAGAAGAAAGCGTTGAGAAAAGATTTTTATATGGAAATCCGGCGCAGCATGGGGCGTTTCCTGTCCATTTTTTTCATTGTGGCCATCGGGTGCGCTTTTTTTTCCGGTATCCGTTCTTCCGAGCCGGATATGCGTTATTCCGGAGATGCCTATTTTGACGCGAAGAATCTGATGGATATCCAGGTTGTGAGCACCATGGGACTTACGGATGATGATCTGGCGGCCATTGAAAATGTGGACGGGATTGAGAAAGCAGAGGGAGGATACTCTGTGGATGTTCTGTGTACAGAGGGGGAAAATAAAATTGTAGTACACGTTATGTCCATGCTGCCTTCCATGAATGAGGTACAGCTGGAGGAAGGACGTCTCCCCGGGAAGGAAGATGAATGTGCGGTAGATGTGGACTATCTGGAAGAGGGCAAACTGAAGATCGGGGATACGATTACATTTTCCGGCGGCGGTGGCGACGAGATTACAGATACGCTTAAGACGGATACATTTACTATAGTAGGAGCGGTAAGCAGCCCGTGCTACATTTCCTTCCAGCGGGGCAGCACCACAATCGGAAACGGAAGTGTGGCCGCATTTGCCGTAGTTCCGGAGGAGAGTTTTTCCCTGGATGTCTATACTGAGATTGATGCCCAGGTGGAAGGGGCAAAGGACCTGACGGCTTTTACAGACGCTTACGATGAACGGGTCGCAGAAGTGCTGGAGCGGGTAGAAGACATAAAAGAAGAACGGCAGAAGGCCCGCTATGATGAGATTGTGGATGAGGCAGAGAAAGAGCTGGAAGACGCCCGGTCAGAAGTTGCGGACGCAGAGAAAGAGCTGGAGGACGGCAGGGCGGAAGCAGAAGCTGAACTTGCCGACGCCCGGCAGCAGCTGGAAGACGCGCAGGCGGAAGTGGACGGCGGAAAGGCGCAGATAGAGTCATCCAAAGAGCAGCTGGAGGCGTCCAGAACGCAGCTTACACAACGCCAGGAAGACCTGGACCGGGGAGAAGAGGAACTCAATGCCAATATAGATGCGCTTAACAGTCAGATCGATGAGCTGAATGCGGCCAAGGAGCAGTATAACACTCTTGCCGCCAGCGGCCGGACAGATGCGGTTACCATCGGGGCAATGAATACGCTCTATGAAGAAATTCAGAAGGGGGAACAGGCTGTTGCGCAGGCACAGGCGCAGATCGAAGATGCGAAGGCAGAGCTGGAGTCCGGGCAGGAACAGATCAATGCCGGCTGGAAGCAGGTTGAGTCCGGCGAACAGGAACTGGCTGACGCGGAGGAAGAACTGGCTGATGCGGAGAAGGAAATAACAGACGGCTGGGAAGAGTACCGGGAAGGAGAGGCAGAGGCCAGACAGGAGATCGCAGACGGAGAGCAGAAGATTGAGGATGCAAAACAGGAACTGGCGGATGCAGAACAGGAGATTCAGGATCTGGAGGAACCGGAGTGGTATGTCTATGACCGCTCCAATCTTCCGGAGTACAGCGGATACGGAGAAAATGCGGATCGGATGCGGGCGATCGGCGAAGTCTTCCCGGCAATCTTCTTCCTTGTGGCAGCACTGATCAGTCTGACGACTATGACAAGAATGGTAGAGGAGCAGAGGACACAGATCGGAACCCTTAAGGCGCTGGGATATGAACGGCATTCTATTGCAGGAAAATATCTGGGCTATGCACTTCTGGCGACAGTCGCGGGAAGCCTGCTGGGAGTTCTGTTCGGCGAGAAAGTATTTCCTTACATTATCATCAATGCTTACGGGATTATGTTTCAGCATATGCATGAGATCCGTCTCCCCTACAATCTGGTCTATGGAGTGGGAGCCGCGGCCGCGGCGCTGGCAAGTACCCTTCTTGCCACTCTTCTGGCATGCTATCGGGAACTGCGGGCACAGGCTGCCGAACTGATGCGCCCGCCTGCACCGAAGCAGGGACAGAGAGTACTGCTGGAGCGGATAAATTTTATCTGGAAGCGGCTTAATTTTTCCTGGAAGGCCAGTGTGAGAAATCTGGTGAGGTATAAAAAGCGCCTGTTTATGACAATTTTCGGAATCGGCGGATGTATGGCACTGATGCTGGTAGGATTTGGACTGAAGGATTCTATTTTTGCTATCGTTGATCTTCAGTACAGCGAGATTCAGATGTATGACGGAAATATTATTCTCGAAGAGAACGCGACGGACGAGGAACGGTCCCGGATCGAAACGGAACTTGAAAAAGACAGGAGTATGGCGGGGCTGACGGAAGGTCTGCTGACATCTGTCAATGTAGGAAACGGAAAGGACTGGTATGATGTCTATCTGGATGTGCCGGCGGACATAAAGGAATTCTCTGATTTTGTCGTTTTCAGGGACCGGATTACGGATGAGCAGTATACGCTTGATAACACCGGTGCGATCCTTACGGAGAAAATGGCGTCAGAGCTGGACGTGGATGCAGGGGATACGATTACCATACGGGACGAAGACCGGGGGGATCTGCAGGTAAAGATCTCCGCAGTCTGCGAAAATTATCTTGGACATTACCTCTATATGACTCCGGAAGTCTATGAGGAGGTCTATGGTGAAAGTCCGGACTATAATTCGATTTTCTATAAGACGGCGGACCGGACGACAGAGGAGGCCGAGCGTATCGGCGAGGAGGCGCTTGCCATGCCGGGCGCTTTGAGTATCAGCTATACAACAGATATGCGGGAACAGGTAAACAATATGCTGAGCTCGCTGGATCTGGTTATCGCGGTACTGATCATATCCGCGGGAATGCTGGCGTTTGTAGTGCTCTACAATCTGAATAATATTAACATTACGGAACGGCAGAGAGAACTTGCTACTCTGAAAGTTCTTGGATTTTACAATAATGAGGTCTCCATGTATGTGTACCGGGAGAATATTCTGCTTACCTTTTTCGGAGCAGTTTTCGGAATTGTTCTGGGAAAGATTCTGCACCGCTTTATTATAGTAACAGTAGAAGTGGAGTCCGTAATGTTCGGACGTAACATTGATCTGAGCAGCTTTATATACGGATTCGCTCTTACATTTCTGTTTTCAATTATTGTAAATGGAGCCATGTATTTTAAATTGAAAAAAATCAATATGGTAGAGTCGCTCAAAAGTGTGGAGTGATCTGCAGATATGGAGAATTCGGATTTTCCGAAAGGAACTTAGGCTCAGAAATATCGGAAACATTTGGAACTTCCGAATCGAACAGGACGGAGATATGGGATGCGGGATCCTTATTCCGTTCCGGAATCTGAGAAAAATAAAGGATCTGAAATCTGATTAAAAGCAAGGCCTGAGATGAAAACTCACTGCGTTCAGGCAGATTCATCTCAGGCCTTAACATCAGACTTCAGATCCTTTGTTTTATGAGGATTTGCGGAGGGAATTTCCGGACTGAGGGACAGAAAAACGGAAGTCCGGAGAGTTTTTGGATGCGCCTTTCCGAAGATGGAGACAGGGAATTCTGATGACTCTGGAATGAGTTTAGAAAAATAGGAGCCTGAAAATCAGCGTTGGGATTTACAGCGGGCTCTGTCTGAGCGTATGCGAGTTGGCACGCTGTAAATCCTGTTTTTAGCTGATTCTCAGGTTCCGTTTATTTTTCTTAACTCATGGAACGGAATCAGAATTCCCTGTCTCCTTCTTTGGAATCCGTCTTACAAAAACTTCTTTGTCTCTTCCGGTTTGTGTCTGCTATCCGGAAAGTTCCTTCAGCAAATCCGGATTTCCGGTTTCAGATTTTATATTCCATGATGTAGTCGTCCATGATGAAATCGCCTCCGATATCTGCTTCCTGCGTATCAATTGTTTCGAAGCCCAGGTGCCGGTATACAGCCAGACTGTTGTCGTTGTGTTTGTTGCAGGTCAGCCAGACGGCGGTATATCCCCGTTCCCGGCAGAGGGATTTCAGAAATTCGAATGCCTGAGTTGCCAGATGCCGGCCCCGGTATTCTTTCTTTATGTAGAGTTTGCTCAGGAACAGACGGCCGTCCTCCGGGTGAATGCCGCAGTAACCGCAGAATTCGTTGCCGTCGAAAAACTGATAGTATTCGTATCCGTCCTGAATCTGCTGAGTCAGTGCAGGAAAAGACTGAAATTTTTCTACCATATAGGAAACCTGATCTTTCCCGATTATAGGTGTGAAATGTTCTTCCCATATAATTGCGGCAAGATCGGCGATTTCTTTTATCTGAGCTTCTGTTTCGGCTTTTTTGATCTGTAATTGTCCATTCATTTTTCTGATTTCCTTTCTGTATATTATTTGCATATACCGGTATCTGTATTTGAGAAAACAGCCTGCCGGCAGGAGTATTTCTGAAAGCGCAGCCTGAAGGCTGCAGAAATATTATACACTATTTCGCGGCAAAGTGCGGGGGAAATCTTAAGCTTGAACTTACAGCAGGATGTGGGCTATTATAGAGGAAAGGATACAATACACGAGAACAGGCACGCCGGATAAACGGACGGCAGACAGGAGAAAAAAATGTTAGAGAAATTAAAGCAGGATGTTTGCAATATTGCAAAAAGAGCGCAGCGGGACGGACTTTGTAAGCATAAGTCTGGAAATTTCAGTGCAAGAGATCCGGAGAGCGGATATGTAGTGATGACGCCTTCCGGTGTTGACCGTGATACGCTGACAGCGGATGATATGATTGTTATGGATATGGAAGCAGAGGTAATCGAAAATATTTCCGGACGCAGGCCCACAAGCGAAGCGCTGATGCATCTGATGATTTATCGCCAGAGAGCGGATGCAGCGGCTGTTGTTCACACTCATTCACTTTTTGCGACAGCATGTGCGGTTCTGAATAAACCGATTCCGGCTATTGTATATGAGGTAATGCATCTCGGTGTTTCGAAGGCACGGATTCCGGTTGCACCTTATGGACGTCCGGGGTCACCGGAACTGGCGGACAGTGTAATCGAGTGCTGCAGGGAGGCGGACTGCTTCCTGCTTGAAAAGCATGGCGCGGTTGCTCTGGATAACCGGAATATTTATGAAGCATATTTAAAAGCGGCGTATATGGAGGAACTGGCGGAGCTGTACCATCATGTACTGACTATGAATAACGGAAAAGAACCGCCTGCATTTGACCCGGAGGAGCTGCAAAAATGGGAATATCCGTCTGAAATCAGGATGAAAGAGCAGTAAAAGGCGGCAGAAATTTTTGAAAAAGAATATTATCAGCACTCAACTTGAAAGAGTGCTGATTTTTTATTGACTTTTGTAAAATCACGTATTAGAATATATACTGGATGCGGAAAACAGCCTTTTTCAGAAAAAGCGGACAGCACTGTAAGATGCGGTGAGATAACAGATATCTGCTTTACAGGAGGCTGATTCGGAGATTTTATTCAAAGGAGTGTTGAATATGGCAGTGAAAAAAGGAAGTTTATCGATTGACAGTGAGAATATATTTCCAATAATAAAGAAATGGGTATATTCAGACCATGATATTTTTGTACGTGAGTTAATATCCAATGGCTGTGATGCGATTACAAAGCTGAAAAAACTGGATATGATGGGAGAATATGAGCTCCCGGAAGGCTATAAACCGAAAATTGAAGTTATTGTAAATCCGGAAGAGAAGACCATGAAATTTATTGATAATGGTCTTGGTATGACCGCGGATGAAGTGGAAGAATACATTACTCAGATCGCTTTTTCCGGCGCAACACAGTTCCTGGAAAAATATAAAGATAAGACAACAGAAGATGATATGATCGGTCATTTCGGACTTGGATTTTATTCTGCGTTTATGGTTGCCGATGAAGTGCATATCGATTCTCTGTCCTATAAAGAAGGCGCAGTTCCGGTACACTGGGCGAGCCAGGGAGGAACAGAGTATGAGATGCAGGAGGGCAGTAAAACAACAGTCGGTACGGAAATTACGCTTTTCCTGAATGAGGACAGCCTTGCCTTTGCAAATGAGTACCGGGCAAGAGAAGTCCTTGAGAAATACTGTTCCTTCATGCCGGTTGAGATCTTTTTAACCAAAGCCAATGCAGAGAAAGAGTACGAGACGATTGACGAATCAGAACTGCTTGACACAGATGAGGTTGTTGAACATATCACAGAGGAGCCGAAAGAAGGCGAAGAAGGAGAACCGAAAAAGAAAGTTAAGATTGTGAAACGTCCGGTTTCCATAAGCGATACACATCCTCTCTGGACAAAGAATCCGAGTGACTGTACAAAAGAGGAGTATATTGATTTTTACCGCAAGGTATTTATGGATTACAAAGAGCCTCTGTTCTGGATCCATCTGAATATGGATTATCCGTTTAATCTGAAAGGAATTCTGTATTTCCCGAAGATTAATACAGAGTATGATTCAATTGAAGGAACAATTAAGCTGTATAATAACCAGGTATTTATTGCGGACAATATCAAAGAAGTTATTCCGGAATTCCTGATGGTATTAAAAGGTGTAATTGACTGTCCGGATCTGCCTCTTAATGTTTCAAGAAGCGCCCTTCAGAACGATGGATTTGTAAACAAAGTAGCAGACTACATTTCCAAGAAAGTAGCGGACAAACTGAATGGAATGTTCAAAACGGACCGTGAAAACTATGAGAAATACTGGGACAGCATCAGCCCGTTTATCAAATTCGGATGCCTGAAAGATGAGAAATTCGGCGAGAAGATGAAGGATTCCATGCTTTATAAGAACCTGGATCACAAATATATGACGCTGGATGAAGTGCTTAAGGAAAACAAGGCTGCAGAGGAAAATCAGGGAGAAACTCAGGATCAGGAGGCTGCTTCTGCGGAAGAACAGAAGGATGAAAATGAGAAGAATGACAGCGAAGACAAAGATACAGCTGATTCTTCATCCGATACTCAGTCCGAAGATAAGAAAGAAGACGAGAAGACAAGCATTTATTATGTAACTGATGAGATCCAGCAGAGCCAGTATATCAATATGTTCAAAGCTCAGGGCCAGGATGCCATCATTCTGTCTCATAATATTGATGCTGCATTTATCACTTATCTGGAAGAAAAGCATTCTGATATACAGTTCCTGCGGATTGATGCAGATGTACATGATTCTCTGAAAGATGAAGTGTCAGAAGATGAAAAAGAATCCTTCCAGAAAACAGCGGACAGTCTGGTGGAGATCTTCAGGAAAGAGCTGAATAATGACAAGCTGGACGTAAAAGTTGAAAAGCTCAAAGACGATAAAGTGGCAGCAATGGCCGTCCTGTCCGAGCACAGCAGACGTATGGGTGAAATGATGAAAATGTATGGTATGGCAGGTATGGATCCGTCACTGTACGGGAATGAAGTCACCCTGGTATTAAATGTAAATCATCCGCTTGTTCAGTTTGTGACAGAACACAAACGCAGTAAAAACGTACCGATTATCTGTAAACAGCTTTATGACCTGGCAATGCTGGCGCATAAACCGTTAAATCCGGAAGAAATGACCGCATTCGTACAGAGAAGCAACGAAATCATGATGCTGCTGACAAAATAAATTCGGTTTGCTGAAGGGACTTTCCAGATAGCAGACACAAACCGGAAGAGACAAAGAAGTTTTTGTAAGACGGATTCAGAAGAAGGAGACAGGGAATTCTGATTCCGTTCCATGAGTTAAGAAAAATAAACGGAACCTGAGAA
>ERZ1643247.3448-NODE-3448-length-11133-cov-5.518325_pt1 | contig 11133 bp, 9 predicted proteins | sample MGYA00579264_ERZ1643247 | MGnify/ENA primary metagenome ERZ1643247 (study PRJEB29033, sample SAMEA4952262) | chicken gut metagenome | biome: Broiler Chicken; feature: Gastrointestinal Tract; material: Caecum | place: Ireland | collected 2018 | study: Broiler... | reverse complement strand
GGATCACCCCCGCGTGTGCGGGGAAAAGACTAAAAAAGGCCCGAAGGTACGCCATTTTTTCCTTTGAGCAGCACACTATTCCTTTAGTTTCTCATAAAGCTGCAGCTCCAATTTGCAGTCCGCCGCCGCCCTGTGGGCGGGAAAACTGAGAAGGGAAAAGTGTTGGAGCAGCGTTTCCAGTTTATAATTTGGCACACCATACACCTTCCGCCTGGCCAGGCTCAGCAGATCCAGGCAGCGGTTGGTCGGGACGGGCTTCTGATTGCGGAAACAGGCAGCCTGGATAAAATCCATGTCAAAGCTGATATGATATCCGACAAGCCTGTGCCGGCCGATAAAGGCAAGAAACTCTTCCAAAGCCTGCTGCGGCGAGACGCCCTCCTTCTGCAGAAGGGAATCGGTGATTCCTGTCAACGAAACAATCTGCTGTGGAAGACTCCGATCGATCCGAACAAGGCGGGAGAACGTTTCAACCGGCCGGAAGCCTTCTGCCAAAACAGCTCCGTATTCAATAATCTGGTCTTTTGCGGCGTTCAGGCCCGTTGTCTCCACATCGATCACGGCGATCCGCTCCGCATGACCTGCCACCGCTTGTCTTCTTCGCGCCATCTGCCCTTTGGCCGCGTTGCTGAACCCGGGTTTCAGACCTTCCTGAGGGGAAGCGGCTCCGGGCAGCGGACGCTTCATCAGCGTTATGCCGTCAAAATCCACCGGAGTCCAATTTGAATTGTGGACCCGGAACATCATTTTCTGTTCCCCGTTTGCGGAATAAACCATCGTCGCCCGTCCGTTTTTCAAATGTGCACAGACACGGTTCCACAGCTCCTCTCTGACACGCCCGGAAACGGTTCCCACATAAACGCCTGTGTTGATTTCGCAAAGCCATTTTGACAGATCCCCGCGCAATTTCGGCGGGCAATCCGTGAGACTGATTACAACAATCGCTCATCCCTCCTCCCGGGCGTAGTTGACCGCATTGTCCACCGTGCCGATGCGATTGTCCCACAGATAAACCGCTTCCTCCTGCTCCGTTTTTTCCTCCGGAGCCAAAAGCCAGCGAATATCATGCACCATCCGCTCAAGAATCCGGGCGCTCACCATCGCGTCCCTGACCCGCCGCCGGACAACGGCAGGCAGGTCCTCCGGGTTCTCGGCAGCCACCTGAAATGCAATCGGAATGGTGACCTCCGCCTTGTAAAGATCGGCAATATCATAGACAAAGGAACACTCGTGGCCGACATGGATAAATCCGAGCCCCGGCGAGCATCCCAGCGCGACGATCACCGCGTGGGCCAGCCCGTACAGGCAGGCATGCCCCGCCGACAGCGCCTGGTTCACACTGTCCCCTGCTGAAAAATCATCCGGTTTGTAGACACGCCCGTTCCACTGCACGCCCGTCTCCTTCGCAGCCTTTTGATACGCGCTTCGGACACGGCTTCCCTCCCGTCCGCGCAGCTGCTGCGTTGTAAGATGCGCCACATCCTCTTCGGGGAATCGAAGCTGATACATTCTTCGCACCACATCCAGATGCTTCCTTGTGTTGCTGACAAGCTCAGCCTGTCTTTCCAATAATCTTGAGCGCGTTGTGAGCGGTCTGCCGTGGGCGTAATAGCGGACGCCGTGCTCCCCCACCCAGACGGCGCCCACACCGGCATCCCCCATCAGCTCCATGGCGCGGTGCGTCACACGGGTTCCCGGCCCAAGAAGAAGGACAGACACGGCGGCGGCCGGCACATGGACAACGCCGGTGTCATCCGTGACGGTGATCGCTCCATCCTGACGCCCCAGCGTGCAGTGTTCCAAATACAGAAACGTCATGCGATCCTTGATCTGAGGAAGCGCCTGAAGCTCCGGCCGAACGATTCCGGGCTGATCTCCCATCACCGGCCTCCTTTCACGCGCATGACGGTCAAAAGGCCAAGGCCGTATGCCTTTCCGCGCCCGATTCCGCCGGTCAGCGCGCCGCAGAACAAATTCGGGTCGCTCACACGCAGCGTCCCCTCATATGTCACGGCAAGAAGCGAAACCCGCTGCCTATCGCTCCCCTTTCGGAACTGGAGCCATTTCGACGAGACGACGGAAAAACGGCCCGGTTCCAGAGAAAACCCGTATTTTCCGGCACGCTCCGACAGCCATCTCTCCTGATGCTCCGCCGTGATATGGGCGAACACCTTTCCGCGTTCCCTCTGCGCACCGGGCTGGGAACGGCTCACCGTGGGATTCGCGGTCAGACGAAACTGCCAGACGCTCCCCGCCTCAACGCGCCGCAGGAGCTGCGTGTAGTCCTTCGTCTCCATCACGGGTTCTCTGTCCCGCGGGCCAAACTGGGCGGCGATGGAGGCGAGCGCAGGAACTTCCCCGCTCACAATCAGCAGATAGAGTTTTCCGCCGAGCCGATCCAGACGCCACAGCGCCCGGCGCCGTTCTCCCGAAAATGCGCTCTCCACCGCGCCGTGCAGCTTCTGGGGAGAGACAAGCGCCTGCATGGTGCTGCGCAGGGAATCATCCAGCTCTACTTTTGAGAGATACATGCCCTGTCACCTCCATTCCGAAAAGGGATCGTGCTCTGTTTCCGGCTGCGCGTCCCCGGGGCAGTCCGCCCTGTATTCGCGCACGGGGCGGAAACCATAGCGGCGATGCACAGGGCTGAAGGAGATCGGCTGATCCCGGACGGGAACACCCGCTTCCTGCGGGCCGGCATCCGCGACAATCCGGCAGGAAGATCCGCTCCGCTTTCTCCATGCCGGCACAAGGGAAGGCTCGATGCGCAGCGTTTCGAGCAGCTCCGTCTGCCGGATGCCGAGGCAAAGCGGCTGTGTGGGCGGGCAGGAACGCCGGCCCAGGAACAGAGGAAACGCCGGGCTGCGCAGAGCGCTTTCCAGACGCTGCAAAAGGCGTTCATCCCCGCTCTCCAGCCCCACAAGGAAGACGGCGTCCGTGAGATAATGCCGCCGCGTCACATAGGGAGCAGACGGCGCTTTCCCCGCCGCCCGCGCTTTTGCCGCCTGCTGCGGGGTTGGGTTGTTCGCCGTGTGGAAGTCCACGAGGAGACCACCCTCCTGATCCACCCGCACGGCAAAGCGCAGGGCGCCCAATTCCCGCATGCCCTCTTCGTCTTCACGGCGCAGGCCAAGCGCGGCGGCCAACAGGCCGAGGACACCGCTTTTCGTTGGCTCGCGGTTTGTTTTTCGGATCTCAAACTTGGAATCGACTCCCCAGGCCTGCAGGGGAGCCGCGAGACGCAGAAGCAGCGTAGCCATCAGTCCACCTCGACCGCGCCGAGCCTGCAGCGGACCGCATGTTCCAGAGCGTCCAGAAGATCGTTCATGGTCGTGGGGACGGCGGAGAGCCCTTCCAGGCCCTTTCCGATGACAAAGGCTTCCGCCGGTTCCCCTGTGTAATTTGCGTAGATCTGTTCGGCATAGGCCGCCAGCCTTCCGGCGGAGGGAGCCGCAAAGCCGTCCGCGGAAGGTGGAACCGCCTTTTCAAACGCACCGCAGAGGTTGACCGGCTGATCCTCCCGTACCGTGAGATAGACAGCGTCCGGGAGCGTGCGGTTTGCAAAGGTGTTTTGCCTGCCCGTGGGCATGGAGCACAGGAAGGCCTGTGCAAAGGCGCGCACGACGGCGGGCGTCTGCTCCAACCCGAGATGACCGGCAAGCTCCATCACATTCACGGTGGCGTAGCGGTACAGCGTGGAGGAATTGAACTCCACCGTTCCGAGATGGCCCGCGCCCGCGCTATCCTCAGGCGCGCAGTCGTCCACGGCGGTAAAATAGTCATATTCATTTTGGACGGCGTGGGTTGAAATGCTGTGCGCCACTTGAGCGGCCGCATCGTAATTCAGCGAAGGATCGCTCGCCACCATGCGCCCAAACAGCGCCATATCCACGGAGGGCATGTCTTTCAGCGCCTTTTTGTATTCCTTCTTGTCCTCGCAGCCTTCCACCGCAAGCCGTGCCAAAGCGGCCGCCTGCGCCTTGCTCATAAAGAACAGGGCTTCGGTTCCCTTGTCCTCGGATTTGATGTTCAGGCCCGCATTTGCCAGGGCCTTCATCGCCATGGCGGAGGCATCCTGTTCCGGCGCGAGGGCGGAGATTTCACCGGCGACGAGCGCAACAATTTTTTTCGTCCGCGTGCCGAGCTGTTCCTCCGAAAGCAGCGTCCTGAACATCAGCCGCATGGCGCGCTTCCACGCCTGGGAGGACACACGCGCGCGGGTTACGCCGCCATAGACCGCCGTTTTGGGGCTTCCGGTATCATCGCGGTTGATGCAGTTCGGCGGCACCGTCTGCAGCACGTGAATATCAATGTACAATCTCTTCTGATTCATTCCTGCTTCCCTTCCCCTTCTTTTGTCTGATCGTTCGTCTGCCCATCATCCGCCGGCGCCCGGTAATAGTCCTGTCCCCAGCGAAGGCGCACACGCTGCGACGAAGTCTGAAACTGAAGATCATACAGATCCGACGCAAGGCCCACATAATCAAGGGGGATTCCCCCGCTGCGCAAGAGCTGGATCATCCCGCGCAGGTGCTGCGCCGCCTCCTGCATCGACGCCGCGCTTGTCAGCGCCTGGAACCGCCGCAAAACGGGGGCATCCTGAGGATCCTCCCCCGGCTTGACCAGCAGACGCACCGCACGCCCGAGAGACTGACCGTCCCGGTGCATGGGTTCCCGCCCCGGATCGCTGCCCTGCTGGTGCAGGGCGAATAAGGTAACCGCCAGGTAGACGGCCCACTCCGCTTTTGTCGGCACACCGCTTTCGCTCTCAAGCTCCGGCGGAAATTCCAAAAGGAATTCCCCCCACAATTCCGGCAGTTCCCCCGGCACACGTCCCACGCCGCGCCGCAAGTTGGCAAGAGCCGCCTTTTGCCGGTGCTCCGGCAGATGCTGCAGCCGAAACAGGCGGGCTGCCGTATCCCGCTGCACCAGTTCTCTCTCCGTTTGTCCTGTCATGCCGTTCCTCCCTTCCCGTAAATCACGGCAATCCGGCTGAGAAACGCATTATACGCTTCCGGCGCGGAATAATGCCGTTTGACGCTTGTTTCGTTTTTGCCCTTTTTCGATCGATCTTCGATGGAGCGTCCAATCAGGGCTCTCGTCCCCGCCTCCCGCACCAATTCCTCGCCAAAGCGGCGGGCAAGCTGTGCGGCTTGATTTCGCCATTGGAGAATTTTGTTCTCCTTCTCCTCTTCTCCCTGCAGGGGATCGATTGTGCGCAGCCACTCGCGGAACGGCTGATCGACGCGGAAATAGAATTGCTCCTTCGCTTTGCCCGCTTCGGCCTTCTGGCTGCCGTCCTTGTCCCGTCCTGCCGCGATTGCGAGGTCGCAGGCCAGCCAGCCGACGGCTTCCGCCAGGCTTTCGCAACGCGCAATCTCCTCCTGAATGCTCTTTCTCCAGCTCTTTCCGACGTCCTCGAGCAGATCGGCGTGGAAGGAAAGTTCATCGGCAAACGTATCGGTCACAAAAAAATCCTTGTCCCCGTATTCCACGCCTGTGATGCGGAACCGCACGAGAGAGCCGCGGTCAAGCAGATGGATTCCCGGATGCTGCAAACGGGAAATCCACCGGACCACGCCCGGCGCATGGATCCCGTTTTCCTGCATGAAGACGGCAGGGAATTCTCTCCAAAACTGCTTTCCGGGATCGTGGCGCTTCGGCAGGAACACGAGCGGTGCGTTCCTGCTCCGCTGCACGCCTCTCCAAACGGTCATCTGCTCGCAATAGGCATACTCCGGCGAAAAGAAGTCTCCGCCCAGAAGGGAATAGCCCGTCACGCGATCGTTTTCCCTGTGAAGGAAAATGCGCCTGGACTGCAGCGTAAGCAGCGCAGCCGGATGATCCGGCTGCGGGATCTCCGTGCGCTCCCCGCTTCGGGGCGTCTCCAGCTCCCAACAGGGAACCCCTTCTCCCCATTTCTCCACGCCGTCTTTCAGGAGCGTGAGGTTGAGCAGCAGCGTTTCAAACAGATTGGAACCAACCGCCTGGATCGGCCCCAGCTTTCCCAGCCATCCCGCGCCAACCGACGGCGCGCCCTTTGTTTTGGGCTTGGAGGACGTGTCGTCATAGCCGTTCAGATACAAAAGCCACCGCGCCGCCTGCGCGTAGCTCATTCCGCTCTTCTCCTCCCCGGAACAGGGCGGAAACAAGCGGATTTTGTTTCCGCTCTCGGAGAGTTCTCCGTTGAGCTTTGCTGCCGAATATTCCGTTCCGATTTTTGCCTGCGGCACCTGCCAGAACGGGCGTTCCGGATGAAACAGCCAGAACCGCTCCCGCCACGTTTTCAGGTACTGCTGCAGGGGTTCCGCCGGAAACCGGCCCAAACGCCAGAGTTTGCCCCAGCGGACGATGGCATCCTCCTCCTGCCGGAACGGCGCAGGCGCTCCCGTTTCATCCACGCGCTGAAACACCGTCTGCAGGACGGCAAGCAGCAGCCGCAGCACCGCAACGTCCTGCGCCGGAAGCTCGCCCGCCAAATCGGCTGCTTCGTGGGCATGCAGGAGAGCGTCCGTGAGGGAAACCTCCCGCACGGAGCAATCGGGAAACCGTATGCGAATCCAGGGCTCTTCCAGCAGGTTAAATTCTGTTTCTTTCATTGTGTTCCACCCCTTCCACCGTCAAGCCGTCTTCACGGCTGTAGCGCAGTCCTGTCTGCGCCAGAGATGCGGTGAGATCCTCATCCAGCAGCAGGACCAGCTCGCCCCTGAGCAGGGGAGCTTCCTGCCACCGCATCAGAAACCGCCTGTTGACATCCTCAAGCTCCCGAATGACGCGATCGATCCGCCATTTTCTGCTGAACACGCCGGGCAGACGAAGCTTCTGGCGCGCAATCCGCCTCGCTTCCTCCCGAGAGGGCGGGCGATCCGCCGCCACGGAAGCGCCTCCCTCCTGCCATGGCAGGAAATGGACGGTTCCCGTTTTGCCCCGCACCATCACAAGCACATCGATCGAGGGATCGCCGTCGCGCACGGCTGCCTGCGCGGCCGTCTCCGAAATGGCCGCCGTCTCCCGCATCCAGTCGTCCAGCGTGTCCGGCCCGAAAACGGAACTTCCCTGACGCGGCGGCAGAATGACAAACGCGCCGGCCCTGTTTTCCATCTCCTTCTGCCTGAGCTCAAACGCTTCCCTGGCCCGCAGGCTTTCCTCGCTCTCCGGGAGGCAATCCTCCGTTTCCCAGCCATAGACATCCTGCACAAGGCGGGGGATATCCTCCGGCAGGCTCACATGATCCGGCAGCAGGCGTTCCGTTCTCCACAGAAGCCATGCGCCGTAAACGGCGAGACTGCCCTCGTCCTGCCGGCCGTCCGGCGGCTTCATCACGACGCAGACGGCTTCCCGCAGGCCCTCGGGGCGATCGGTTCTCGCGTGCCGGTGCAGACGGCCGACACGCTGCAGCAGAAGGTCCATCGGGCAGAGCTCCGTGAGCAGCAGATCGAAATCCAGATCCAGTGACTGCTCCATCACCTGTGTACCGACGACGATCAGCCCGTCCCGCTGCTTCCGGGTGGAAGTCTTCCCCACCCGCATGAGGAGCGCATTCTCGATCGCCGCGCGATCCGGCTGCACAAACTGGGCATGGAACAGGACAACCTCCTTATCCGGCAGGCAATCGCGCAGGGAGGAGGCCAGCCGCTGCGCTTTTCTAACGGTGTTGACCACCACACCGGCGCAGCCGCCGCAGCGCAGCCGCTCCCGGAGAATTGCGGGGATATCCGTCTCCGCGGCAAAGCGAATCTGCACGCCCCGGCCGCCGCCCTCCCGGGCAATCGCACGCTGTTTCGCCTCCCCGCCGCTTGTCCAGGTGAGAAGGGGATAAGAACGGCAGGTTTTCCACGGTGCATCCGGCTGCTGTTTCCCGAGGTACGCCTCCACAAGCTCGCTGCGGCGCCTGGCCGGAAGCGTGGCGGAGAGCAGGATGACCGGCACGCGGTACCGCCCCAACCAGGCCAGCGCGCGGTCGAGATACCGGTTCATGTAAGAATCGTAAGCATGGCACTCGTCCACGACAACGACCTTGCCCGCCAGGCCGAGGTGGCGCAGCATCAGATGCTTCTGCCGGAGGGCGGCCAGCAGAATCTGATCCACCGTGCCGACAACAAAATTGGCCAGGAGCGCCTGCTTGTTTCCCTGAAACCAGCTGTGCACCAAAAGCCCGCCGTCTTCCCCGTCCTGCGTCACGGCGCTGCCTTCCATCAGCCGGCAATACGATTCGTTGAGCGCGGCCATGCCGTGCGCAAGCCGGATGGAGTGCACCGTCTCCTCCGACTGCATCAGAGACCACTTTTCCAGGCGGGGAAACATCCCGTTTGCCGTCGCCTGTGTGGGGAGGCCGAACATCAGGCCGCCTGCCCCGAACCTGGCGGAGAAAAGTTCCGCCGCAGCCAGGGCGGCTTCCGTTTTTCCCACACCCATCTGCGCCTCCAGAATCAATAGCCCGGGTGTCTCCATCTGCGACGCCGTGTCCATCACAGCCCGCTGAACCGCATTCGGCGCAAAGCCAAAGCGGAGACGAAAGGCCTCCTCCCCCATGCTCCGCACCTGTCCCTCCCAGGGAAAGGTCAGGCGGAGCAGCTCCCAGGCGCGCCGGGCGCGTTCGGGGCAGGCCGATTCCTCCCCCGTTTCGGAAACCGGAAGAAGCGGAAAATAGTATGGGTTGCTGGCAATCCAATCCGCCATGATGAGCAGGCCGGTCAAAAGCAGCAAGGCCGGAAGCGGCAGATCCGGCAGGTCTTCCTGCGTGAGGCCGCTCTGCCGCAGCGCCTCCCCGTAAAACGTTTTCCAGGCGGCGCGCCAAAAGGACGAAGGCCCTTTCCCCCAATAGTTGGCGGGGTACTCCTCGAGCTGGTCGGCGACATAGTCGTCGAGATTGTTTTCCTGCGGTTTTCCGTGATGGGCGCCCACCGCGGAGGCCAATCCCTCCGAACAGCCAAGCGAGAGCAGAATCGCTTCCCCGGCACGGGCGTGGGGCGTTTTCCCCGGATAAAGGAAAGAGGCGGGGAGGGGGCACACGGCTTCCAGACGGTTTCGCGCCTCCGGCAACCCCAGAAGGATCCGGCTTTGGAACAAGGCGGATGCCTTTCCGATGTCATGCACCGCCCCCAGAAAGACGGCAAGAGCGGAAAGCGTTTCTTCCTCCAGCTGCATGGCCGTTCTCACGGAAGGCGGGAGCCACCGCTGCACCAGAAGGCGCATCATTTCTGCCGTATCCCGCAAGTGCATCCAAAGCGGCAGCCACAGCTCTTCCCCGCCCGATCCGCTTTTCCCTGCAAGCAGCTTCTCCTTTCCGTATTCCGTCCCAATCACTTCCTTTTCGCCACTCCTGACTTATTTTCCCAATTATAGCATAGAAACGGACAATTTTTTCAAAAATTTTTTCTTTTCAGTTCATTTTTTGCAGAAAAAACTCATCGATTCCTTTGCAATTCTTACAAGCCGGGGCGGACTGCTCCCCCGGGCGTCAAAGTCTGCTCCAGCGGTTCTTCCCTTTCAGCAGAACCGCAGCTGCTCTTCCCGGCAGGACTTCCCTTCGCGCTCGTGCACCCTGTCCTCCGGCAGGATGCTGCCGCAGAGGAGCGGGGAATTCGGATCGTGGGCGGCGCAATGGCGCGGAACCGCCCCGGGATGGCGCGTGGCATAGCAGTACAGGCAGCCATGGCGGCAGGTGTCATACATGCCGATGTCAACGCTGGCCGCGCACCCGCATGCCTCCCGCTGGTTTTTGTCTTTCTCCAGCTTGAGAGGGCATCCGGCGAGCCGCTCGAGCAGAACACGATCGATGCAATGGCCGTGTGCGATGCCGAAATCTTCCAGCGAGATCGCTTCGGCACAAGTTTCCAGTGTCAGATGGCGTCCCGCTGCAATGGCTGCCAGGCCCTGCGCCAGCGCCGTGATTTCCCGATCCGCAGGCGGGCGGAAGCCCAGGCGGTTCATGTTGGGTTCAATATTGCGATATGGGTCCATAAAGCTGATAACGCATTTCCGGGTGTATCCCTCCAGCTGCCGCGCCAGTTCGCGGAACGCCGTGATATGAAAGTCCACCGAATACCGGGAAGAGAGCAGAATGGGGTCATAGCGCCAGATGACACGATCCGGCCCGATTTGCCGCGAGAGCTTTTGAAACGCCGGCAGAAGAACAGCCTGTTTGTCCGGCACGCCCGGCTCGATCTCTTTCCCGTACGGGGTAAGGGTGAATTGAAAATAGAACGGGTAGGCCCGCAGCTCGTCCAGATGATGCATCAGGGGCAGCGGATTCCTGGTCCAGAACACAATCCCGTCCACCACATCCGGGGACAGGGAAATCCTGCTGACCTGATGAAAATTCATGGGATTGCGCACGCAAACGAAGCCTTGCCGGATGCGGTTGCAGAACCACTCCGCATACCAGGCGGGAATATCGGTCCGCCTGCTGACACTGAGAATCATGGCATCACCTTCCATCTCAAAATCTGAAAAGCCCCGACTTTCCGCAGCACAAACGCCGGGGATGCGGCCGCCCGGTTCCGCCCGGGGCAGAGCGAAACACAGGCAGCAGGCGGGCGCGGGACACAATCCACGGGCGCGCCTGCGGAACAAGAACAGGCATCCGCTGCAGCCCGGAAAAGCGGCGCGGATGCCTGTTTTATGCCCGAAACAGAAGTACCGGGCAGGAGTTCTTTATTACGGGATCAGCGTGACGGCCGTATCCTCGAACGGTTTCTCGTGGAAAACAAAACGCCACTCCACCTCTTCCACCGGCTCAAAGTGGAGCGAGGAACAGGCCGCATGCAGCCCGCCCTGCCCGCCCGGGCTGCAGACAATGGCGGTTGGACCGTCCGCGCCGCCGATGATGCACAGCACCATGGCGCATGAGAAGGCCGCCGGCTGACCGGGCACGGAAGGCGCCTGCCTGGGCCGGTCGCCGTCGTCACAGTCCGCAAGGCTCACCACACCGTCCGGCAGATCCGGCGTGACGGTGTACGTCATGGCCACATAATGGCTGGGGTGCTCCATCCCCGTTTCCGGCATCCGGCTCCAGTCCATTGTCTGGGCTTCATATTCCTGCACGGTGAGAAGATGCGGCACACCGCCATAGGAAAAGGAAACGGTATCGCCCGGACGGTGCACCCGGAAATGGGGACCGGGAACGGGAAC
>ERZ1643247.3446-NODE-3446-length-11137-cov-20.325393_pt1 | contig 11137 bp, 7 predicted proteins | sample MGYA00579264_ERZ1643247 | MGnify/ENA primary metagenome ERZ1643247 (study PRJEB29033, sample SAMEA4952262) | chicken gut metagenome | biome: Broiler Chicken; feature: Gastrointestinal Tract; material: Caecum | place: Ireland | collected 2018 | study: Broiler... | reverse complement strand
CCTGGAGATCCATCTGGTAGGAACGGGCGGTCTCGAATGCCTGAATGACCTGCCTGCTCAGGCGATTAGACACCTCCCCAGGCAAGGTACGCAAATCCCCCTTGACATTGTCGATCTGCGGCGGCTCGGGGAAGAAAAAGAGAGCGCTTGGCTTATGGAGTACCTCGCTGACCTTTTTGAGTTTGGCGTAGGTTGGAAACTCCTCGCCATTTTCCCAGCGCAGATACCGTGCCTCATCAACGCCAATAGCAGCAGCGGTCTCACCGGGCGTCATATTATAGTTTTCTCTGGCCCAACGCAGGATTTGGCCATTCACACCAGTCAATACCTCTGCCATTATGCTTGTCTCCTTCCCTTAAATTTCCTGTATGTATATTCTTTTAACCTAATCCTTGAAGGTACTGAACAATCAGTGCCGCTGTTACATTGGCTCCTCCAGCAATCAAAAAGTCCTTCAAGCCGCTTAGTGAAGCGCGAATAATTCCCATGGACTTTTTTTCAGCGATTTTGGTCTCTGCCTCGGAAATCAACTCCATTGCTCCCGTTCTATCCTCGGCAGATAACTGCTCCTTAGCAAGCGATTCTCTGATTTTTCCCATAAAAGAATTTGCATTTTCATAATTGAAAGAAAGTGTATTGTAATCCCCGGATACTACTTGTGATTGCTTGATATCCCCATTCACAACTGGTCCATAGTAATTGTTAATTGTTTGAGGGATTCTTTTTGCCATAACTGTTTCCTCCTGACTAAACTGCATACCCTCGCCCAAAATGCCTTCTCCTTCAAGCCGAATTGTCCATTCAAGCAAACAGTTCTTCACTTTTTCAATAATTGTCTTTAGCAGGTGAGTACTCACATGTAAGGCATACCGCATAGGAACTGGTGTACGGAATAAAGATGCGATAAGCTGCATTCGTTCTGCTGGAAATTCGATAAGAAAATTTGTTTCTATCGATTCATTGTATAACTCTTGGAGTTCTCCTATAGACTGCCAGAGTTTTTGCTCGCATATCATTCTCTCTATTTCACCGTCATTTAGTTGTGCAGATATCCATCCACGATACGGATTGAAAGCTTTCAGAGATCCCTTGACTGTTCGATAATCGGGAATCTCTGCAACATCATTAGGCGGATATCCATTTAGTTCCGATTGTATCCACCCGTCGAACTCTTTCAGATTTAACTTAGATGCAATCAGATGCGCTCGGCGCAAGGCATTCAAAATATCACAATTGGACTCCATTACCTCGGCTTGTAATATCAACACCAAACTGTTGCCCATAATCTCATCACCTCATTCCTCTCGGGCCTGGCCATTTATCAGCATGGGCAAGAGTCAGTCATGAATCATTTTCGGTTCATGGTTTTCTAATCTGGTCTTTATCTATGCATTATTCGTTCCAAAATCTACAAACGCGAACCACACATTCACTTTGTTTTCTCATATCCTAAAACACTTGCCGCTTCTGCCTAATTGTACTCTCCTTGTGAAAACTGCTGGTCACCAACTTACCTTGAAATATGCACACAAAGGCAAGTTTTTTCTGAAAGCGAATAATTATTCTTTTCAGCGTTTTTGCAACGGTGTCATCATTGATAGGCTCCCGTCCCTGCTCACTCCCCGAAGTAAGCATCCACCAACTCAGCGAGTGTCCCCTGCTTAGCCGCCTCCGCAGCATCCGCCTGGGCAAAATTGTGGTCGCTCTTTTGCAGTTCATCGTCAAATCCGAGGATATAATTTGTGGCGATCAAATAGATGATCCGTGTCGGGGCCATACCGTAGACCTGTTTCTGCAAAATATGACGGATGCGCTCTTTCCCGTCGGGGAATGCCGTCTTCAAGCCCTCACTCCGATAGAGCCGCTTGACGATCTCCGTGATATAGAGCCCTGATTTCATGTACAGATCCGCAAAGGTCTTATCGGGATCATCAAAACACCCAGGATTATTTTCCTCCAGCTGATCCACCATCATTGACACCACCCATTTGGGGGTAAAAATCTGATTAGTCTTCTGCGGCGGAATATAGTCAAAAATATCCTCATCCTGGGATTCATCAAAATAATTCGCAAGCTGCTGCTTCTTTTTCCAAAATTCCTCGATGGAGTCGTTAAACACCACTTCGTCAAACAGATGGCCCTCAAAGTGCCGTGTCTCGCCCGTTTCGGGATCAACATAATCGCCGCCATCCCTCAGGAATCTGAAGTCATCCTCTGTAATCCCGGTCACCTCAAGAAACACATCATTCTCCGTATGTTCTTCAAAATTTTCCAAGGTAAGGTTACCATCGCCATAGGCCATGATGAAGCTGGGAATTGTGCGGGAGAATCCCCGCAGATGCGCCCGCACTTCTTCCTCGACGGAGCGTTTCTCTTGTTCTTCCTTATGCCGCTCCAGCCGCTCAACAACTTCCTGCGGCTTCTCCACAATTGCTTTATCTGCGGCCTTTTGCACAGTTGCCAAGAGTGTCTGCATGGCGGCACTCATATCCGCTTGATACTCCGTCTCTGCCTGCTGAACCTCTTCCTCTGTCTCGGCCTCCTGGCGCTTATTTTCCATGCGCGTTCGGGCCAGCTTCTCCTGCTGGGCATAGTCGTCGTGGATCTCGTCAAAAGTCCGGTCGATCTCTTTTTCTATCTGGCGCTCCAATCTGCCCTGAGCGCCTTTTTTGACGCCGTATTCTTCCATCGCTGGGGGCAGGATCTTCTCCTTGATGTTGCTTTTTATCGTCCCCGCAATATTTTTCAGCTGCTCATGAACTTCTGTTTTCTCAGCAGCCGAAATCGCGGCAATTTGCGCCGTCACATCCTCTTTAATCTCCTCATAGATCTTTGGGCCAAACAGATCCTGCGTTCTTCCAATCACGATCTCCTGTGGCAGATCCACTTCCCCATTCTTGTCCACATGGACGGTATCCATACCATCCAGTCTCTGTGTATCCGCTTTTTTCCCCTCCTCGTGGGCGGGGGTCAGCTTCTCCACAATTTCCCGGACAATTGCGGGAGCTCCAAATACGTTGCTGATGTTGCGGAACAGGAAGTTGGACATAAAACCGCGGCGGACTACTTCCTGGCTCTTTAATTTTCTTGGAATGGACAGCACTGAGGCCGCATCCAGTTCCACCATCTTCCCCTCGTCGTCCTCGCCCAAGACAGGGAAGAAATTCAGCAGTCTCTTGATGTTCTCTTTCCGATCATCCGCCGTACCCCGGCCGCCCACAGTATCCGCAGACAGATTGTTGGCAAATTCATCAAAAATAATCAGCGTTCTGGCCGGATCAAAGTCAAATACATAGGCGGTTTCTTTGCGGAATCTCTGCCCATCCCTGGTCAAGATGCAGGGATTTTGAGCGCGGAACGCCGCCTGCATATAGGCAGACGGACTCTTCATATTGCACAGCATCAGGACGCCGCTCCACTCTGGGATCGTGACGCCTACCGTGAGTTGTCCGACCGTGAGAGTGATCGTCTTCTCGTGCTCCGCAATGGCAGACTTCACCTTGTCGATGGCTTTCTCCGCCTGCTCGTCATCGCTTCCCCGGCCGTCGCCCACGGCGGCCACGATCTCATACTCGCCAAACACCTCATCCGCTTCCAGCAGCTTTTTCAGAGCACGGACGCTTGCCACGCGGTTCAGATACCACATGGTGTGAGACAACTCCTGCCGCAGTTCCAGCGTGGAAAAGGGATACTTCTCCTGTGTGGTCAGGGCGTGGAGGAATTTTTTGATCTCCTCCTCATGGATGAGATCACCTTTCTCATCGGTGGCGAAAAATTCGTTCAGGTCAAAGGCGTAGTCCACCGTCCCCTCCTCCTCGGAGAGATCCAAACCTTTTTCAATGCGCTCCCGGATCATGCCGGAGAGCTGATAGGTGAACATGGACAGCTTGGGCAGGGGCTCATAAGGATTTTCGTCCTCCCCATCCCAGCTTTCTTTGGCCTCCTGCTCGTCTGAATAAGACCAGTTGAAGATCTGCTCTTTGGAAAACTGCTCGCTGGCCAGGGCCTTGAACGGCGTACCGGATAAGTACAGCGTGTGCCTTCGCTGGATCTTGCGGAAGGCCCGCTCGGTCCGCATGGTGTCCACGCCCTCCTGGGCCTCGTCCACAATGAGCAGATCGAACTCCAGCTCGCTCATCCACCGCAGCTTGTCGTACTCTCCGTAAAAATAGACAGAGCCTTTCAGCCCCTGCAGGGATTCAAAGGCGACCATGCCCTGGGGCGCGTCATCTCCCTGACGCCGCACCATGGCCACATAGTCGTCCCTGGACAAGACCCCAGGGCGGCCCCTGAGCGCGTCCGTATCGGACACAAAGGCAAATTCGCCCCGCCAGCCGATGAATTTGAAGAAATCGTCCGCCCAGGAGTTGGCAATGCTGGGGCGGTTTGTGACGATCAGCACCTTAGTAAACCCCATCTGACGGATCAGGTCGTAGGAGGTCAGCGTCTTTCCAAACCGCGGCTTGGCATTCCACAAAAATTCCTCTCCGCCCTTTTCAAAATAGGCCCTGGTCATAGCCACGGCCTCCTGCTGCTCCTTCCGCAGCGCATAGGTCAGCTTCTCACCGTCCGCCGGGATCAGCTCCCGCCGGGCAAACCGGTCAAAATAATTGTGGGAGGTGGGACCGTCCACATGGAACCACTCTGTCCCCGGTGTGCGCTCGACCCCCAGAGTCGATTCCAAAAAGGAGTGAAATTCCCGGTCGGTAAAATACTCCCCGGAGCCGTCCTTATACATGGCGTTGTCCTGCCAAGCCAGGACATGGCGGATGTCCGCCGTGTGGGTCTGCTGCTTCACCCGCTGGGCCGGCGTCTGCTTCTCTGTGTAGCCGATCTTTGTCCAGCCGTCGTGGTAGACAACGCCCGGTGTGTTATAGGCGTAGATCATGGGCACGACCCGTTTGAACGACTGTATCTGGACTGCCATCACGCCATCTCCTTCACATGAGATTCAATAAACTGGATCTCTTTCTCATCCAGGCCATACTTTTTGTAGAGCTGCTGGTCGATCTCCGAGATAGATTTAGACCAATCAATGTCAGAAGCGGGCGTAAAGTTTTGGAGGGGGACATATTTCCACTTATCTGGACTGTTGTCTTGTGTAACCTTTAAAATTCCTAACAAAACCCTACAAAACTTTCCATTTATATACTTTAGCGCAGCCTCAGCCTCTTCGTTTGTTGCAAATGAACCGACACAAATAAATGTATCTGTCGCAATATCACTTGGTTCTCCAACAACTGGCTTGCTAATAAGCCGGGCAGGGTTATTTCCCAACATTCCTGATGCACCGTTTGCCTTTGGAAGGAATATTTTCCATTTTCCTATAAATTCTGTGGATCTTCCTCGAACATATTCCTTTTTAATCCAGCGGTAAGTCCTTGTGTTATTATAGCGGCCTAAAATCCGATAATAGCCATCATCGTCATCTGGCTTTTCACTAAGGAACACATCTGGTAAGGACACAAATGCATTTGACGAAACATCATATAGATGGCCCTTACTCAAGTTATCCTTTGCAGAAGGATGATCTTCATGCATTTTATCGGTAAACAGATAGGGTGTTCTTCCTGACATTATCTCACTAATACTTTTAAACTCTGAATATCCAACTACCTTTTGTCGGATAGAATTTAGCTCGGCATATGGAGAAAAAATTTCAATTGGAATATAGTTCTCTTTGGCATTATACAAAGTTATTGCAATACCACCTGTAATAGCAGTATTCGGGAAAACATTTGTAGCATCTGAATCATAGTATAGAACCTTCAAATGCTTGCTACTCAACATCTGTTGGTTCCACTGTTTAGGAGTACTCCCTGCATTAAACAAAAATCGTGCCGGGTGTATCAGCTCAACGACATCAGCTATTTGATATGCGCCCTCTAAAAACTTGTGATAAATTGGAGGAGCAAATCCCTTGTTATCCCCTATCGTTTCATCCTGATACGGCGGATTTCCGATAATAAAATCAAACTTCATAGCCTTTTTCCCCTTTACTGGCAGAGATAAAAACTCCACGCTCCCGCCGCCCGTCCAATTGTGCACCAGACAACGCGGTTGTTTCTCCTTGTCCTCTCTCTCTCCGAACATCCCGAACCAGTCGATCTGCTGGAACTGCTCCTCCGGCGTCCCATAGGGAACAGTCCCGGTCAGCCCGTCCATCTGCCAGATGTTCCAGGTGACGATGTTGGCGATTTTCTCGTATTCCGCTCTGGTGGGTTTCCGGTTCCACCGCTCCTGCAGGTACTCCTCAAAGGTCATCAGCAGGTTAACCCTGGCGATCAGTACGTTGTCCCCCTGAAACTCGTATCCATAGGTGGCCCAAAACGCCCGCATTGTCCACTCCAGCCATTCTTCTTCTGTCTGGGTGTTCTCACCCACCACCCGCAGCTTCCGATCCAGCAGACCGACCCGCTCCCGGATGGGTATGGCCTCACCGGTCTCCACATCATACCGGCTGACCAGATAAGGGGCTTCGCCGCAGGTGATCTCCAGCCGCCGGGAATCCACATAGCGTTCCCATTTCTTGTCCTTGGGAAACTCCACTGCGGCCGTCGGTGTACCGTCTTTGAAAAACACCTCTTTCTTGCCAAACCACACCTCGTCTGCGTAGTCGTTCATCATCCGGCACATCCACAAAGGGGTGAACACCTCGGCGTGCTGGCGTGTCCGCGCCGACTGCTGCTCCATTGCCTTCCGCGCCCGCGTTTTGATAACAGATGCGTGTTCTCCTGTGATCAGGTCAGGGGTAATTTCTCCGTTGTACTCATATCGCTCGCCAAGAGAGGCGTAGGCGCCGGTGGCCCACATGATATGCTGTTTTGTCGTTTTGTCGAGCAGCATCCCGTCCAACAGCCCCATGGCATGGAGTTTTAGGATGTCGTCTTGGATATTGATAATCACTTGGGGCCTCCGCTGTTCTCCGTCCATAATAGGCCGGGAAATATTTTCAAATTCGCTGTTATTATATCATATAACCTCCTCATTCAACAACTGAACCTTTGTGTGATTTCTCCATATTACGCCAAAAGAATAAGGGCCAAGGAAACGCCGGTCCCAGCGCATCCTTGGCCCTTATTTGATACTTCTCCAAAAAAGTTGAGAGTTCAAAAGCGAAAAGTTGAGAGTTGATTTTCAGACTGCACAATAATGTTGCTGTTTTTCACTCAATTCCGTCGTTTTCTGAATTTTTGACCTGATTTTGTCCGCCATCAAATTGAGAGCAAGTTGAGAGTACCTTGAGAGTTCATCCTACTCGATCGTATAGTATTTTCTGGGATCATTGGGAGCAGAGCTATGTTCCTCAACAGGCCCGCCGTTCGCCTTTAGCAGCTTTTTCATGTGTGTGACTAATGTCTGCCTGGATCTGCCTGTGTTCTCCTCCAACTGCTTCATCGTACACTGTCCCACATTGGCAATGTAGTAAACAATGTCCCGATCCAGAGGCTTCAGTTTCGCCCACTCCTCCACACTGATGGACTTCAACCCCTCCATCTTCCGCAGAGAGCGAGATGCAATGTTGTTTTTAAGAACCAGAAGTACGGTCTTTTTATTCGGCTCGCTGAAAATAGGCGGCTCCAGGAAATAAGATCTCATGTCCGTGTAGATCCGCTTGACACCCTCGTTCAGTTCCCGAACCCACCCAAAGTCGGTCAGAACCCGTGCAATCAGCGGATTTCTGGAAAACCGCGTGTTCTGGATATTTTCCACCGTAACAATGCTGGGCAGCCTTCCTGGGCTCAAAAACTCAATGCGGTCATCATACATCGTCACGCGGATATACTCACCGGAAATAGAGTAGTCCCGGTGTGTCACCGCGTTGACCAAACCCTCCTGCCAAGCAAACTCCGGGTATTCCGGAATCTTTCGGAACTTCCCGTCCTTCCCCAGCTGCTGGAACTCCCGCATCTGGCTGGCAATCATCTGTTTTCCTTCTGTAATCAAGCGGTGAAGGGGCTTTTCTATTGTGATGTCTTTCACCACATTGAATCCTGCACCGACGCCCGCCGTTGTCCCTTCGTATCTCAGAAACCGAACTCTGGCAGAGGGCAGGAACTGCGTGGGGATCTTGCCAAACAGAAGGATCGCGGCGACTGTGATCTCCCAGTTCTCCCCTTTTTGCTTGATGAGACCTCTGGCCTTCAAAATATCCAGCGGGCTACTCACATTCAATCCTAATATTTTGCAGTATTCTTCGAGCAGATCGCGATCCAAGTCATCCAGAGAAGCGTCCTTCAAAACTTGGCTCTCATAGCTGCGGATCCCCTTGGAATACTCCAGCTCCAGCAGCTGTTCTGTATTGAGTTTCCGGGAGGAATCGGCTACCCGCAGGTACGCCTCGCCGTCCTTGCATTTGATGACATCGTCCGGCATAGGAGAAATGTGGAACAGGAATACTTTCGTACCGTATTCCGATGTGATCGTCTCAACCTCCAGCTCCGGAACCTTCTTCAGAAAGTCAAAAGGCACCTGACGCAGCACGTTTTCCTGGGTGTCGCTAATCCCAGTGATTGCTCCGCTGTCCTCGATCCCGACCGCCACTATGCCGCCGGAAGCATTGGCCATAGCAGAAATGTGATGTGCAATGTCTTTCGGCTGGATTCTTGCGCTTTTTCGCTCAAAATATTGATTCTCGGCAAAGTGCTGGAGTTTCTCCCAAGTCAGCGATGGATCTATTTTAGAAATCGAATCATTCATATCATCCCTCAATTCTTAGGCGGTGGCTGTACGCTCAAATTATACCGTCTCCGGAGCTGTTTTGCAAACCGTTTCTGTCGCCTGATGGTTCATGGGCGCGCTTTGTTTCTGCTATAGCGTTGACAAAGATTACTGCCGGTAGGACACTGTCCCGCCGGTGTATTTTATAACTCAGCCAGTTTCCTTTTCAGTTCTTCATCCGTCAACTCTCCCCGCCCGGATCGCTCCAGCAGCTCCTGGGCCATGGCCACAGCCATATTCCACTCATCCAGACTGATCTTTCCCCGGTTTTTTCTCTGCTTCAAGCGGTTGTACGCCCGATCATATTCGACCTGCGCCGGCGTGCGGCCGGCCCTGTCCCTGGCCTCTTTGCGGTGAGCTCCCACCTTTCGGCAGGTACGCTCAGTCTCCCCAGGGGCGATGTTGTTGCAGTAGCAGGTGTTGTATCCGGCGGTGAGCAGAAAATATTTTCCGCAGTTGTGGCACCGCCTCGGGGCGTTACCCGCCGCCAGTCCCCGAAAGAATTCCACCTCCAGAAAATCCAGCAGACTTGAAAACCGGGCTTGCTCCGCTAAAATGATCGTCTCCCCATCAGACGGGGACACCATCGGCACAAACCTTACCTTGAGCGGAAAGCTGTGGTCCAGCTCATATGTATCTTGCTCCATGAGTTCCGCTGTTACCATGTCGCTATAGAACTTAAACATTCCCACTGCATAGGCCTCTGGATTCCTGCGATCCAGCGGTTCAAAGTATCCCTCCAGCATCAAGGCTATCTGCTTTCGGAAAATGCGCAGAAGTTCACTCGCGCCTATGAGCGTGCGCAGATATTCATCTACTTCTGCTCGTCCCTCAGGGGATATCTGTCGGAGCCGGCTCCAGAATTTCTCCAGCAGAGGCGCGTTCTGTTTTACCGGCTGGGACCAGTCGATGTCCAGATCCCGATAGACCGGCAGGTTGGATGCCAGTTTCCACACATCCCGCAGTTTTTCCCGGGCCTGCCGCACCGACTTCTCTGTCCCTTCCTGCCATACATTCTGCACAGCGCGGTAAAAATCCATCAGACTCTGATCGATCCGGCGCAGTTCTTCCTCCTCCAGACTCAGAATGTCCACAACGCACTGACCGACGGAATATTCTCGTCCTCTGACAAAAACACGGTCACCATGGAAAATCACCGTAAAATCGTCCACAGCATCCAGAAAAATACGCTCTGCGTCAAATACCTCGTCTTCCATATATCCTCCCGCTTGTATCCGATTGATTTTTGGAATTTACCCGACCTGGCCCAAAACCATTGAACCGTCATTCAGAGTTTGTTACCATTGTATCAGGTCGAGTTTCAAAAATCAATCGGAGGTTCATATGAAAATATCTATCTACAATAGCTACGATGACCTGCCACTGTTTCTCAATGCGGACACAGTGGCAAAGGTGCTGGGAATATCCATCTCCAGCGCATACGAACTGATGCACGATCCTGGTTTCCCAATATTGAAGGTGGGCAGCCGCCTGGTGGTACCCAAGGAAAAATTTATAACATGGGTATCTGCACAGACAGGAGGTATTCAGGAATGAAGTACTCTCCCATAAAACGCGATGTCAGTAAATACCGATTCGCTCTCCCCAATAATATCTGGACTCGAAACCTCAAGGCCCCGGCATTTGCGGTGCTGGCGTATCTCCAGTACCGGCACTGCAGAAGGTTCAGCAGCGTCATCACACTGGAGGAATTGGCAGAGGGCATCCGCATGAGCATTGAGACGGCGAAGGCTTGTGTCGAGACTCTTATCAATCATAAGCTGCTCACTGTCGACCTCGTCCCAATCCTGCCCAATATAAAGGGCGGCAAATTCTTCACCGTGCCTGATGAAGTGTTTTACCTGGGGCTGGGCCACGGAACGATCACGGTCTACGCCTACCTGCTGTGCTGTGAAGATCGCCGCACTCACCAGTGCCATCCCAGCTACAACACCATCTCAGCTGCCACCGGGTTGGCAGTCAACACTGTGATGAAACACATCAACAAACTGGCAGAACGGCAGTTCATCGCGGTGGAGCGCACCAGCTACATCGACAGCAACGGCTTGAAGTGGAACGGCAATAATCTCTACACGATCATGCCCATCCAACAGGCAGCGGATGCGTTCTATCAACGGCAGATAGACAAACTGGAGCTGGCAACGGAGCGCCAGCGTGTGGCCAATCTCCTGCGGGAGCGGGAAAGCCCAGCGTAACCGCCTGTGGGCCGCTGTGTACCCTCCTTGGGGACAGGGCAGAGTCCATGCCCCTCCCAGCGGATAGGGGCCGGATTTGGGCCGCTGTTCCCCCTCTTTGGAGAGGGGGCTTTCCCCATCCTGGACTCTTTGCGGAGGACGAAAAGAAAAGCAGGATAAACGACGGGGTCGCAAGCGCCCCGCGTCGGCTCACAACTGCC
>ERZ1643247.3445-NODE-3445-length-11139-cov-3.447041_pt1 | contig 11139 bp, 10 predicted proteins | sample MGYA00579264_ERZ1643247 | MGnify/ENA primary metagenome ERZ1643247 (study PRJEB29033, sample SAMEA4952262) | chicken gut metagenome | biome: Broiler Chicken; feature: Gastrointestinal Tract; material: Caecum | place: Ireland | collected 2018 | study: Broiler... | reverse complement strand
GCTTTCCAAAACCAGGCGGGCAAACACCTCTCCCCTCTCCTCAAAATTTTTAAATATACCGTAGCTGGCAGCCGCAGGCGACAAAAGGCAGCTTCTGCCCGGACGTGTTAGCTGCTTTGCCCGGCGCACCGCATCCTCCAGATGCTCTGCCAGAATCAGGCGGGCTCGTCCTGAAAATTCCGGATAATATCTGTGGATTTCCTGGTAAATCCTCTTTCCCGTCGCCTCCATCAGAATAATATGAGGCACCGGACATCCAGAAAGATATTCTATCAAATCCCGATAGTCAATTCCCCGGTCCATGCCGCCGATAAGCACTGTGTCCACGTCCTTAACTGTATGCAGAGCCTGGATTGTGGTGTCACAGATCGTTGAAATCGAATCATCATAGTATTTAATCCCGTCTTTTTCTCCAAGGTACTGCAATCTATGGGGAAGCGGGATATACGTCTTCAGCCCCTTTTCAAAATCGGTGTCCGTCATCCCAAGAAGACGGCATATACCGTAGGCAATACCAATATCAAAATAATTATGGCTGCCCATAAGACGGATCTCTGACCTGGGAATAACAAAAGAATTCCCGCCGAAGTTCACAGCCGCCCGGTCTTCCCCGCATATCACCTGGATGCCCTGGCCTTTCCTCATCCCGCTGTCAAAGTCCTCTTCGGATTCTTCCCTAAAAGATGCTTCCATTATGTGGGAGGGACAGATTCCCCGAGGCGGAAGGCACTGGGTACTGCAGCTAAAAATATCATCCGGTTTCTGATTGGAAAAAATATGGTATTTGGCCGCCACATATTTTTCCATGGTCCCATAGTGATCCAGGTGCTCCTCATGCAGATTAAGAAGCACGCCAATATGAGGAGAAACCGACATATATTCCAGCTGATGGCAGGAAAGTTCAAACACAATTTTTGTGTTTGGCGTAATTTCCTCAATATGATCAAAAGCGGGAATTCCAATATTTCCCACCAGAAGCGCATCCATCCCGCTCTCTTTTAAGAGGTGGTACACCAGGGTTGTAACCGTGCTCTTTCCCTTTGTCCCGGTGATCCCGATAATCTGCTCCCGAAAGCACTCCACAAACACCTGGGTCTGGGACAATATCCGGCACTTGTATTCCTCAATGGGACGTTCCAGCACAATCCCGGGGCTTTTAAATACCACGTCATAGTTATCCAGACATTTCTGATAATCCGGGCCGCTTATCCACAAAACATCCTCGTCCGTCAGCTCTTTTGGGGATGCAATGTCCGCAATATCTATTTTCTCACAGGTTCCAAGCTTCTTCAGCAGGCGAAAGGTAGATTTTCCCTCCCGTCCAAAGCCCAGAATCAAAACCTTTTTTCCCTTAATCCAGGGCTCTATCTTCTCAATCAAGCGTATCTCCTATTCCAGGGAGGCACAAGCCTTCCTTACCAGTTCTTTTAAGGGTCCGGGAAGCAGATTTTCTTCATCAAAATAGGCGGAGAAGGGATCTCCCTTGGGCTTATTTTCTTCATACAAGCCGCTTTCCTTATAATAGGAGAGAAGTACCGGAAGCTTCTTTCCCTCCGATTCCATGTGGTCGATGGTCAAAACCGCGGCTGTGTTGATCTCATCCCGGCTTCCCACACATTCAAAAGGTTTCTCTTCCTGAATGCCGGTAAGCTTTTCTAAAAGGGAAATCAAGGAGGCATCCTCCAGCATATTTCTCCCGAAAATTGCCTCGACCTCAGATTCTTCCAGGAAGGGGGAGAGAATCAGATATACAAACAGGCATTTCGGGCAATGGCCGCACCAGGAATCTGTTTTGCTGCCCGCATTGCAGCTGCGGAATACCGGATGATACTGCTTCTGTCCGGCAAAAAATTTTGCAATCTGGAATTCGCTCAGAGGCCGCAGCAGGCTAAAATAATACGCGCTTCCCGGAAGCCACTTCTCCCTGTACTGATGAAAATCCATCTCAAATTTAAAGCTCTTGGAATACTGATGATTTACCGTGCTGCCAGCCACTGTGCTCTCATTGGCACTGGATTCATTAGACAAAGCGATCCACGAGAGGCCATGCATCCGGGCTGCAATCAAGCTGGAAAAAGCTACCAGGGCAGAAAAGGGGGTATGACCATTTAAAAAGCCCTGTTTGTTTAATTCCAGCATATTTTTGTCTAAGGTCCGTCCTGCTTTTATGACTCTGTCCCCGGGAAGGCCGGCCGCCTCCGCAGTCTTTACGGTGGCCCCCCTTGGATTAATGATGTAGGCCCAGAGGGAAGCACCGGATTTTTTCAAAAGCTCCAGCGTCACCGCAGAGTCTTTTCCTCCGCCGATGGGAACAAGAACTTTTTCAGAGGAAGAGAATGTGCGCGGGTCAAAGGATAATACGGCAGAATCCTCATTTGCCTGACAGGTGATGTCCATGAAATCATCGGGTTCCGCTTCCCGGATACCATTTACATAAAAAAATTCTCCCAGTCCGTTAAAATACAGATCCTTCCACCAGTGTATCTGCTCTCCGTTCAGCCCGCCTGCCTCCACAATAACGTGGGGAGAGCAGGTGATCTTCCAATAACTCACAAGCTCCACCATCCCGAGCGAAAAAGCCATTTTTTGGAATAAAACGTCATCTCTCCATCTGGCTTTATCTCCCAAAGCTTTGGGGAACCTCCAGGACGGGGCAAAAGAAGAGAGGCCCTGAATTTCAAAATGGTACGTCAGACGAACCTCCTTTTCATCCTCCCAAAGCACATAGCTCTTGTAATAAAAGCGCGGGTATTCCCGACGCAGGCTTTGATATTTTTCCATATATGTAAAGCTCCGTTCTGCCGTTTAAACGGCCTGTTTCCGTAATCCGAACAGTAACACCCCCCATTATAGTAAAGAACATTTTTATTTGCAATGGATTTTTGCTTATCTTCCCATAGCCCCTGCCAGAATCACACTGGCTGCCACCCCCGCGGCGGTGGCCAAGAGAGCGCCGGGCAGGGTATAGCGGGTCTTTGTAATCTTTACGGAGCCAAAATACAGGCTCATGCAGTAGAGAACCGTTTCCGTACTGCTCATCATGATTGAGGCCATGAGCCCCAGCCGGGAGTCCGTGCCGTATTCCTTAAAAATATCCAGTACAAGACCGGTGGCTGCGGAGTTGGATACAAGACGCACCAGAATAACAGGGACAAGCTGAGGCGGCAGATGCAGAAGGGCTGCAGGCATAGCAAGAACCTCTCCCAGAAAATCCAGGAAACCGGAGGAGCGTATAATTCCCACTGAAACCATAAGCCCTGCCAGTGTAGGAAATATGCCCGCCACAGTCTTCATCCCATCCTTCGCCCCGTCAATAAAATCATCCAAAACCGGACGACCCGAAAGGAGGCCAAAGCCCACAATGTAAAAGATCATCAGTGGGACCATGGCCTCGGATAAAAACAATAAAAATTTCATAATTACGCCCCCGGCGCACGTTCTTATTAACAGCCTATTCCGTCTATCCTCCAGGTATTCTTCCAACCGATGAATGCAGAAATAGACAGCTTGGAAACTTACTTCCTGAGCAGCCGCTCTAATCTCCCCGCAAAACGTCTTTAAGTTCTGTCTCCAGCCTCACCAGCTCTTTCTCCGACTCCAGGCGTTTCTCCCGGGCCTCCTTCTGGATTTTGATAGTCTCACGGATCGTCTCTATCAGGCTGGCATTTGTTTTTGCCAGCGTCTCCATGTCAATCACGCTGCGCTCTGACTCCTTGGCCGTCTCTATGGTATTTGTCTTTAATAACTCCGCATTGCGCATGAGGAGCTCATTCGTCGTATTGGAAATCTCCCGGTTCAGCGCCAGAACCTTCTGCTGTTTTCCCAGCCCCAGAGCAATAACAATCTGACTTTTCCAGATGGGGATTGTGTTTAACACCGCAGTCTGGATCCTATCCACCAAGAGCTTGTCATTGTTCTGTATCAGCCGGATCTGCGGCGCTGTTTGAATAGATATTGTACGGCTCAGTTTTAGATCGTGAATCTTTTTCTCAAACCGGTTTACGTTCTCCTCAAAATCTCGGACCAGCTGAGATGCCATAGGGTCCGCGGATGAGACCGCTTCTGCCCGAAGTCTGGGAATATCCGTTCCCCTGAGCTCTTGAATTTTTTCTTCCCCGGCAGCAATATAGAGGTTCAGCTCATGAAAGTATTCCAGATTTTTCTCATACATCACGTCAAACATACCGATATCCTTTAACATGGACATCCGGGCCTTGTCCAGCTCCGCCTCAATCCGGTCAATCTGGACCTGCACTTTTTCGTAGCGAGTGACCAGGCGGTCCACGCTGTTTTTCATATTTTTGAAAAATGGAAGCTTATCCAGAAAGCCCTGGCTGTTTCCCGGGTCATCCACTTCCAAGTCCTTTACATTTGAAAGGATCTGACTCAAAAGCTCTCCCACATAACCGCTGTCCTTATTGCGAACCGCAGAGAGAATCGATTCGGAAAAGTCCGAAATATTTCTTTGAGCCCCGGTTCCATACTGAATGCATGCCTGAGAATCTGTCAAATCCAGGCTCTCCTTGATGGCATTTACTTTCTTCCGTTCCTCAGGGGTCAGGGAAATATCCAATCCGCTGCCATCTGCTCCTTGTTCCCGGTCTTTCACCGCCGGCCTGCTGTTTTCGGACGCCGCGTTCTTTTCCATTTTTTCTCTCTCCCGGCGCTTTCCCGCCAGTTCTTCCAATGACAAGCTTCCCATAGTGCTCCTCCTCATACTATAAACGATCAAATATTTCTCCGGCAGCACATTCTTTTATCCTGTGTTCCGGCTATTGGAGACTGTCAATGATTTGTTTCATTGTCCCATAATCCGGCATGGACATTACCCGGGTGATATCCGATGCCAGGCCTTCCACCTGAAAGGTTCCGGCCTCGGAGCCGGCCAAATACACATTGGTGCGGAATCCATGATTTTTCCAGGCCAGCTCCTGAACCTGGGGATCCAAAAGTCCCTGAACCGCCATCTCCCCGTTTTCTGTCAGGGCAATGTATACATGGGTAGACCAGACTGTCGGCGACGGATAAACCATAATAATATCGTCCTTTATCGCCGCAAAATCCTCTGGCTTCTCCACAGAAAATTCCAAAAGCTGGCTTTCATACCCGGCAATGATAGGCTTTGCTCCCACTCCCATCTTTAAGAACTGGCTGAACAAATCAGCGGAGGAGGTTTCCATGTACCCCAGCCGCGCAAAAATATCCGTGAGCGCCGGGAGCACCTGGGAAAGCTGTCCTTCCGACACGGTCTGTCCCCCATTTAGCGCGTTGGCCAAAAGACCCGCAAACATATTTCCCGAATTGGATTTTACCGGATCCGTCGTATCGATGGACACATCCCCGTAAAGCTGCGGAAGCCCCACTTCCGCCCAGGAGGTTCCCTCCATGATGGTTTGGACCATCTGTTCCATATCCATATAATAGACGCCGTCCGCCTCTTCCATAATCCCCTTCTCTGCCAAGGCATCCGCCACCATTCGGTGGGTGTAGAGCACAATGGGCGTATTCAAGATAATCTCGGACTTTCGCGGCTCTCCCCATTCCTCCCGATAATACTCCAGTGCCGTCTGGCTGGAAGGAAACAGATAATCCTTCCCCTCCTGATTCAGCGTCACCATATCAAGGGACCCTGCTTTGGAATTTCCTCCAGAATTTCCTGTATCACCGGGTCCTCAATAAAACCGATTTTCTCCCCGCCCACATATCCTTCAACGACAACGGGCTCCCTATTCCCCGAAGTAATCCCATAATAAATGCCGGTTCCCGCCGCCATAAGGAGCAGCAGGAGGAAGCCCAGAAGCCTGGGATTTATTTTTTTACTCTTCATAGCCCTCCATCTTCATGGTCTGTTTCAGCAGGCGGATGTCCGCGTCCATATCCATGAGCTCATTCTCCATCAATTTCTCAAACTGCCCCTCAAACGCCCGGTTCAGGGTGAGAAGGGCCTGCTTGGTCCGAACCTTCAGCCGTGTCACATCTTCCGTTTTAAGGCCCGTATCCTGAAGCTCCACATATTTTTTTAAAAGCTTTGAGGCCGTATCCTGGTAATAATCAATAAAGCGCCGGGCGGACATGATTTTTTCGGGATTCTTTTCCAGAAAATGGATCAGGTTCCCTGCCGTCTTGTGAAGGCGCTCCGACTCCCTTTTAAGCTCCAAATCCTCGATGGCCGCCATGGACTGGCCAATGCTCGCAAAGTCCTCCCGGGCTTCCTGAAGTTTTTTCTCCAGCTCCTCTCCGCCTGAAATAAGTTCCACATCCACACCGCCGATTTTTTTTCTTGGCTTTGTGAGAAGGAGAAGCGCGCCGTAGAGCAGGAGGGACAAAATGCCCGACACCGCAAAATTCCATCCGGCCCCCCAGCAGGAAACAGCAAAGAACAGTGCTGCGGTTCCCAGGGAGAATACCATGCTTTTCATCTAGTTATACCCTTTCACACTTCGAAATGCGCCAATTAAGTCTTCCGTGCCGTCAAACACCCGGCCATTGGTATACTGGGCCAGCTCCGCAAGCTGGCTTTCCTGCGCATCTCCGAACATGATGGAGAATACCGGCACATCCATGCCCATCTCCTCATATGCCTCTACAAAATCATCGAACTCTGTCCAGCCGTTGGATTGTCCGTCCGTCATCAGGATGATGGCCGGGGTGTATTGGCTCAAATCATATTGGGATAAAATGTCCAGTCCCCGGATGGCCGCCCTGTAGATATCCGTGCCTCCCCACGGCTGAGCCTGGCAAATCCATTCATAGAGAGCCTGCAGATTTTCCGCCGTGGGTTCATCCACCAGGTATTCCCCATTGATTTCATCCCCAAAAAGAATCGCGCTGTCAATCTCCTTTTCGCTGGCCTGAAGCAGATACCGGGAAGCCTCCTCCTGTACAAAGATGGTGCGGGCCGCCTCCTCCAGCTGCTCCTGTCCCTCTCCCGCCATGCTGCCGGAATAATCCAGGCAGTACACCGTGAGGGAGGGCTTCCGCAGCTCGGTTTGGTACAGGTTTAAGGCCTCCATGAGCACATCCGCCGCGGGCATGGAGATGGGGGAGAGAATTCGCTCCGTGTCAATCCCCCAGTCCGGATTAAACACCTCCTGGTTCTGGGGGCTGACGCCGCTATAGCCGATGCGCCTTCCTGTAGCCTCAATCTGTGTCTGCGCCTCCTCTGACAGAAGATATTCCTTTATCTTGAGAAACTGCTCCTCCTTCGCCTCATTTCCCTTGTCAATGTATCCCAGGGGGGAATCGGCCAGGGAAAGGCCGTCGTAGGGATAGACCACATACAGGGGCTCCTTTCCCTGGGCCGTCAGCTCCCTGTTTGCGCTGATAATCAGACACTCATAGTTGACCATGGCGTCGTAGTTTCCCTCTAAAAACATATCTTTAAGCCAGTCAGAGCTCCCCGAGCTGCGCTCTACCCCGGAGAGCAGCTCCCGCAGGGACTCCTGCAGCTCCTGCTTTTCAAGGTCCTCCCGGGTGACAGCCTGATTTTTGTCAAGGAATGCCTGGATAAATCCAATATAGGCGCTGGCCCCGGAATTGGACTGGGTGGCGCTGGTCATGCAGAAGGAAAGCTTTCCCTCCTGGATGGCTTTTAAAATATCCTTCAGAGACACATCCTCCCGGGTAAATCCCAGCTCCTGAGCCAGGGACTTGCGGATGCCAAAAACCACCGGCGTGGTGGAGATGGACTCCGCGTATTTTACCTTGTGCCCGGCGTCCCCCAGGGTAAGCCACAGGCTGCTGGCCGGCCAGACTCCATCGTACTCCCCGCCTCCCTGCTGCAGGATGCGCATGATATCTACCGAGCCCTGGTAGGACATCTCAATATCCACCCCGGTCGCCCGCTCGCAGGCCTCGAGGACAGCCTCCAGCTCCTGATTTTCCGAGCCGGATACAATTCGAAAGGGCTCTCCTCCGCCCGCACCGCATCCCGCCAAAACAAAAAAAGCCGCACCAATGACGGCGGCTGCAAGCTTATTTCGGGTTTTTTTCATCAATTCCTCCCCGGCGCAACAATGCCGTTTCTATCTGCCCTTTTTGCTAGTTTCATTATAGCATGGCAGCAGAGACGGCATTGTAAAACTCTCCCATGGGATTTGTAAGTTTTCTGTAAATTGGGCCGCCAGAGCTGGTCCGGCGCCGGTCCGGCGGCTATTCTTCCTCCGGATACCGCATCCCCCAGTCCTCCCTAAGCCGGGTCATAATTTCCATCACATCACGGGTGAGAGGAGCCCGCATTTCCCCCGCATCGCCCTCCAAAATAGCTCGTTCCATGTCCTCCTTCTCATACCAGCGGGCCAGTTCGCGCTCTCCCTCCCGTATTTCTTTCCGCTCCCCGGTCTGGCTATTCACGACAAACGCCCGCACAGGACGGGTGTAATCCGGAATCTCAATATATGCCTTCTCACAGCTGACCACCGCGGTTCTGGGGAGCTCGGCCCGCAGGCTGACAGCCAGGGAAGCCGACTCCCCCTCCCGATTCATCAGGAGGATGGTCTCCTGCTCGTCCGTTCCTCCGGGCGCAAAGCGCATCTGGCTGTCGACCTTGTCCGGCTGGCTGCTCATAAAGCTCCTGGCAAAACTTAACGCATAAACGCCCAAATCCAGAAGGGCGCCTCCCGCCAGATTCCGGCTGAAAAACCGGTTGGACATGTCATAGGGCTTTGGCGCGCCAAAATTGACCGTAATCATCTGCACCTTTCCAAAATCTCCCCGCTCCACCATAGGCCAGAGCTTTTTATAAAGAGGCATATGCCAGATAGTCATGGCCTCCGCAAGCACCAGCCCCTTCCGGGCCGCAAGAGCCTCCGCCTGTGCCAGCTCCCCGCTGTTTAATGTGATGGCCTTCTCCGCCAGCACATGCTTCCCGCTCTCCAGCGCTTTCATGATATAAGGAAAATGGGTATTGTGGGGCGTGGCAATGTACACCACGTCCACCGCCGGGTCGGCAAATAGATCGTCACAGGAATCGTAGACCTTCTTCACCCCGAACTCCTCTGCAAAGGCCTCCGCCCGGCTCCGGGTACGGTTGGCCGCCCCATAGAGGCTCCCTCCCCCAGCAGCCCATGCCCGGCCCATGCTGTGGGCAATTCCTCCGGTTCCCAGCACCGCCCAGTTGAGTGTCCTTTTCTTTTCCATCTTGAATTTCCCCTTTCGCCCGTTTATTTCTCCGCCCTTTTCAGATTCACATCCAGCTGATTGTAGGGAATCTCGATCCCTGCCTTATCGAATTCTTCTTTAATGCTCTCAATAATTCCCCACCGCACGCTCCAGTAATCGTCGGTCTTTGTCCATCCCCGGCCTCCGATAATCACCGCGCTGTCCGCCAGCTGACCCACGTAAACCGTGATGCCCTCCTCCTTCAGGACGCGGGGTTCCGATTCAAAAATGCGGTAAAGAATTTCCTTTGCCTTTTTCATGTCCGAGGTATAGCCGATTCCCACCTCGATATCCACCCGCCGCTTTTCCTGGGCTGTCACATTGATCACCGCGCCGTTGGAAATGCTTCCGTTCGGTATGGTAATTTTCTTATTGTCCGCTGCCGCCAGGGTAGTATACACCAAGCCGATATTCTGCACCGTTCCCTCCATATCCTCAAATATAATATAATCATTTACCGTAAAGGGCCGCATCAGAAGGATGAGGATTCCGCCTGCCACGTTTGCCAGGCTGTCCTTCAAAGACAGGCCGATGGCAAGTCCGGCGGATCCCAAAAGGGCGACAATGGAAGCGGAGGGAATGCCGAAATTGTCCGCCGCAATAAAGACCGCAATGGCATAGATGCACACTTCCGCCACGGATAGGAGAAATTTGCTCACGCCCAAATCCAGCTCCATGCGCTGGAATGTTTTTCTTAAAAATTTCTTTACGCCTTTTGCCACACGGCTTCCGATAAATATAATGAGCGCCGCCACAGCCAGCCGGATTCCCAGCGCGAGAAGCCCCGGAATCCAGCTCTGCAGCGTCTCTTTTACTGCCTCCGGGCTGAACTTATGGAGGCTCTCCTTTACCTGCTCCGCCGCCGGAAGCATGTCCTGGTAAGCCTCAGAACCGCTGGTCGGCAGCAGGTCGGCGGTTCGGTGTATGATTGTGGTTCCCATTTTATAAATTGTGTTCAATCTTTGTCTCCTTCAGCTTCAGACGCTTTTTGGGCTGTCAAAATATTGTTGCAATTCAGGATACGCTTCTTTATTGTCCCGAATCAGCCACCTCTTAAATGCCGCAAAGGGAGAAGCATCTCCCAGCTCACGTTTTAAAAGATATTTTAAGTCTTCTTTTTCTTCGTCCTCTGCCTCTTTATATTCCCGAACATATTCTTTAAAATTTGAAATCTCTTTTCTCAAATGCTTGCGTAAAATTACGGCCTCCATTTTTTTCTGCGGCGTCGAGCCGTAGTACACTTCATGGAGAAGTCTCCCCGTATTCAGCGTTTCCTCTCTGCTGTCCAGAGGTTCAAACAGCAGCTTCTCATCTGTCCCAAAATATCCCTGCTTACGGAATGCAATCGCACGCTCCACATCTTCCTTTGTACAATCCAAAATCGGGTCAAATCTTCCCAGCTTTGTATTGTTGCAGTGAGCACATGCTAAAAACAGATTGTCCCATGCATACTTTAACTCCGGATTTCCCCGATGGGGAATGAGATGCTCTATCTGGTAAGATGTAACTTCCTTATTTTCACAAATATAGCACTTTCCATAGAATATTTCTTTGAGTGCGGCATTGACCTCCGGCACATTATAACCAGCATCCGTTTCCTGCGCTTTTAACAAAGCTTCTATCGCTTTCTGCGCCTTAGCGGTCTGCCTTCTTTCTATTTTTATCATTTATACTTTCCTCAATATCCTCAAATTTTTCCCTCGCCTCATAAGCTAAATTCTGAGGAATATTCTTTAATTCACTTCGCAGTTCTGCTCTCTGGGCCCGTTCTTCCTCTGTCAGATCTTCTTTTCTCATCAAATATGCATATCGCTCTATCTTCTTCTTTAATTCATCCCCATACGCATCCGCCTCAAAATACCCTTCCGCCAATCCATCGGAAGAATAGAGAGAAAGATTTTCCAGCTCAATACAGCGCTCCAAATCATATGCCTTGGCATTGGAAATAGAATTGAGAATATAAGGAGAATGGGTCGTAAC
>ERZ1643247.3442-NODE-3442-length-11142-cov-4.241725_pt1 | contig 11142 bp, 9 predicted proteins | sample MGYA00579264_ERZ1643247 | MGnify/ENA primary metagenome ERZ1643247 (study PRJEB29033, sample SAMEA4952262) | chicken gut metagenome | biome: Broiler Chicken; feature: Gastrointestinal Tract; material: Caecum | place: Ireland | collected 2018 | study: Broiler... | reverse complement strand
AATATTGAATTTTCAAGGTTCAACACACCGTATTGGTGTGGGAAGTTTTAGTTAAGAATTATTTTTCACCGGAGGTATGGGAAGACAGAATGGGGAGAGAAGGAAACAGTGTTCTTTACAGACACAGGACATTATCTGAATATGTCAAGGCGTTTGTGAATACGGGATTTCTGATTACGGATCTGAATGAGCCTCTTCCAACAGAAGAAGAAACAAAGAAGTCACCACGGATCGAATGGCTGACACGGATTCCCATGTATATGTTTTTCACTTTACGGAAAACAGGGATATAATATCTGACACACAGGATTCGGAATCAGTTCATGATCTGAAATTAAATATGGAGGCAGCATGAAAAAACTCTACTACGCTGAGGACGATATCACCATCGCCCGTTCCGTACAGGAATACCTGCATCAGCAGGATTACAGCACGGAGATTTTTCCCACAATCGGGCAGGTAAAGAAGGCGCTTGAGAAAAACGTCCCGGATCTTCTATTGGTGGACTGGAATATGCCGGACGGAAGCGGGGACGAGCTGTGCCGGTGGGTTCGGAGCAGGTGGGAAAAGCTTCCCATTCTCTTTCTCACCGTCCGCGGCGACACCCGGGATGTGGTATCCGGTTTTGAAAACGGCGCGGATGATTATGTGACAAAGCCTTTTGATCTGGAAATTCTCGCATCCCGGATCCGGGCGCTTCTGCGTCGTTCTGACATGGCAGGGCAGAATCCCAAAGAAGAGGAATGCGTCCTGCACTGCGGACAGATTACACTGGATGAAGGGAAAACGGCGGTTTTCTGCGGACAGGAAGAGGTACACTTAAGCCGTACGGAGTACGGAATTCTTCTGATTCTGATGAAAAACCGGGGAGGAACGGTAACCAGAAGGCAGCTTCTGGAGCAGGTATGGGACAGTGAGGGAAATTTTGTGAACGACAACACTCTGACCGTTACTATGAAACGGATGAGGGAAAAGCTGCACAATCCTGCCTGCCTGAAGACCATCCGCAGTTTCGGTTACCGCATGGAGGATGTTTGAAGGGGGTATGATAATGGAAAAAAAGCGGATTCTCTTATATGTTGTTCCGGCCTTTCTATGCATGGCAGGAATGACCATTCTGATCCTTATCTGGCAGAGTGCCTGTCAGCGGGCGGTTTTTACTCAGATGTCCGATTTCTGCCGGACTCTGCTGGAAGAAAATCCGGAGCTGGAAACAGAAGTGATTTCCGTCCTGCAAGGCTATGAGAGAGGAATGACCGGGAACAGCTTTCTTTCCCGTTATGGATATGAGGCGGCAGATTTCTCTCCGAAAATGGGAGAATCCGGATATCCGCTGCTGTTTTCCGCCGGACTGACAGCTGTCGTTTCGGCGGCTGTTTTTTTCCTGAGCCAGAAAGAAAAGCAGAGAATCAGAGGAAAGATTTCCGGGCTGACGGATTATCTGGAACGGATTAACATGGGAGCACGAGGCATAGACTGCGACGGTTCTGACTGTACCGGCATATTGCTTCCGGAAAAAGAGGATGAATTCGCCCATCTGCTGGATGAGATTTATAAGACGGTCACCCATCTTTATGCCACCAGGGATGCTGCCGAGCGGGCAAGGGAAAGCTTTGCGGAAAATCTGGCCAATATCGCGCATCAGCTCAAAACGCCGCTGACTGCCGCACTTCTTTCCCTGCAGCTGATGGAAGCGAAGACACCGAATCCGTATGCGGAGCCGGTCAGAAAGCAGATGAAACGGCTGAACCGCCTGGAGGAGGCCCTGCTTTCCCTTTCCCGGATCGATTCCGGCTCCCTTCATCTGGAGTGTGTTCCTGTGGACGTGTACACGGTGCTGAATCTTGCCGCTGAAAATCTTGCCGGTCTTCTGGAAGAAGCACGGATTCAGGTGGAGATTCCGGACTGCGGATCCATCATTTTTCCCGGAGATCTGGAATGGACCATGGAAGCGCTGATGAATCTGATGAAAAACTGCCTGGAGCATTCTCCGGCGGGAAGCTGTATCCGTTGCAGCTATTCGGAAAATCCACTGTACGTGCAGATTCTCATCCGGGATGAGGGAGAAGGCTTTGCGGAGGAAGATATTCCCCATCTTTTTGAACGTTTTTTCAGGGGAAAAAACGCGTCGGAGGGAAGTGTGGGGATCGGTCTTTCTCTTGCCCGTGCCGTTTTTGAACGGCAGAACGGAACCCTGACGGCACGAAATATAACGGAAGACGGAAGGACGGCCGGAGCCTGTTTCGAGATTCATATTTACAGAAATTGAGAAAAAACTGTGTCACTCTCCTGTCACTTTTCTCTGCTATAATCAGGATGATTCCAATTATGGAAATATAGCAGACTTCCGAAAAGTCAGCAGAAGCATGGAGAATTTTTCATTATTTCCTCCATTCCGAAGCGTTTCTACGCTGAGGAACGAGCGCCGAATTTTCGATTCGGCGCTGCGATCACAGGATTTGTGACGCTTCGGCACAAATCCGGATTGAAAAATGCGCTATCGAGCGCATTTTCCAATCTTGCTTCTGCCATCGGAAAGAGAAAGGAGACAGCCTTGGAAATCTTACGGTGCGAGGGACTGACAAAAGTATATGGCTCCGGAGCCGGACAGGTCAACGCTCTGAACGGAATTGACCTGTCTGTGGAGAAGGGAGAATTTGTGGCGATCATCGGGGCTTCCGGATCAGGAAAATCCACCCTGCTCCATATTCTGGGAAGCGTGGATAAGCCCACCTCCGGAAAGGTTGCCGTAGAAGGGATGGACATTGCCGCATTGAGTCCGACGAAGGCGGCTATCTTCCGCCGCAGAAAGGTGGGGCTGGTCTATCAGTTTTATAATTTGATTCCTACACTGACCATTCGAAAAAATATTCTGATGCCTCTGCTTCTGGATAAAAGGAAGCCAAATTCCGACTATTTTGATCAGGTGATTACAACGCTTGGGATTCAGGACAAGCTGGAAGCCCTGCCGGGCCAGCTTTCCGGCGGCCAGCAGCAGCGGGCGGCCATCGCCAGAGCGCTGATCTACCGCCCGGCCATTTTGCTGGCTGATGAGCCTACAGGAAATCTGGACCGGAAGAATTCTGCCGAAATCGTGGACCTGCTCAAGCTGTCCAATCGGAACCTGAAGCAGACGATTCTTCTGATTACACACGATGAAAAAACAGCGCTGGAGGCCGACCGCATTGTGACCATGGAAGACGGCCGCATCATCAGCGACCGGAGACAGAGGTAAGGGAGGCGGCTGATGAAGCGTTCCGGAATGGAGGTATTATGTGGAATTTGTGGAAGGATTATTCTCTGAGCTATATTCGAAAAAACCGCGCTTCCAGCGCATCGGTGATGGCCGCCGCCCTGATTTCAGCTCTTCTTTTGTCTTTGCTGTTAAGCCTGCTCTACAGTATGTGGGACTATGAAAAGGTGCGGATCACAATAGAGAAAGGAAATTTTCACGCCCGGCTTGAGGGAGAGATTGACGAAGAAGAAGTGGCGCTTCTGAAAAGCCTTGGCAACGTGGAAAGCGTGGAAATCAATGAGAGTGAGTCCGATGGAGAAAACACCGTTGTGGATATCCGGCTGAAAAATACGGCGGATATCTATGAGGAAATGCCTGAAATTGCGGAACTGATCGGGCTTCGGGCGGAAAGCGTGGTTTATAACGACCAGCTGCTGTCCCTGTATCTGGTAAGAAATCCCCGTGATCCGGATGGAGCGATGATTCTGATGCTGTTTGGCGGCGTGACGGTCCTTGTCTGCATTTCCCTGATTCTGGTTATTCATAATGCCTTTGCGGTATTTATGAACGACCGGGTGCATCAGTTCGGCATTCTTTCCAGCGTTGGAGCCACACCTGCTCAGATCCGCGCCTGTCTGCTTCAGGAAGCGGGAATGCTGTGCGCGCTGCCGGTCCTCATGGGAAATCTTCTTGGTATGGCTGCGGCGGCCGGTCTTCTGGAGGGATTAAACGGATATCTTAGAGGGACAGCGCCGGATCGTATGGAGTCCCATTTTGTCTTTCATCCTCTGTTTTTTGCAGGGTCTGTTCTGTGCGCGGCGGTAACGGTGTGTATTTCCGCCTGGCTGCCTGCGCGCAGGCTGAGCAGGCTGACCCCTCTGGAAGCCATCCGCGGCGCGGACGATTTTTTCCTGAAAAGAAAAAAGAATTCTCATATTCTGTCCCTTCTGTTCGGCATGGAAGGGGAGCTTGCGGGGAATGCGCTGAAGGCGCAGAGAAAAGCTCTCCGGGCTGCCGCACTTTCCCTGACCCTTTCCCTTCTTGCCTTCACCCTGATGGAATGCGTATTTTCCCTCTCCCGCCTCAGCACTCAGCTCACCTACTGGGACAGATATGAGAATGCCTGGGATATCATGGTGACGGTGAAGGATACACAGATTGTCTCCTTCGCAGAATCACAGGAGCTTTCGGAGATCCGGGCCGTTTCCGGCGTCCGGGATGTGCTTTCCTATCAGCGGACGGAGGCGGAACGATTTGTGACAGATGAAGAGTTGAGTGATGCATTTACGGCCGCAGGAGGCTTTCGGGATGCTCTGGAAAGCCGCCCGGTTTCCGCCCCCGTGATTATTCTGGACGATGAAGCCTTTCTTTCCTATTGCAGGCAGATCGGCGCGCCGGAGCGGTTGGACGGGGCTGTTATTTACAACGAGGTGAGGGACGACAGGGACCCAAACTTCCGGAAGCGAAGCTACCTTCCCTATCTGCAGGAGAACCGGAGCACCACTGTGCTGTGCAGGCCGGGAGAGGAAGATGTGGAAGTGGAGCTTCCCGTGACCGCCTATGCCCATCAGACACCTGTATTCCGGGAGCAGTTCGGCGTGGAGGACTACCACGAGCTGGCCCATTTCATACCCACATCCCTGTGGAAGAAAATCGGCGGACAGCTCGGAGATGCCGGGCCGGATACGGCCATCCGCATCCTCACGGAAGAAAGGGATTCTCTGGAGACACTGGACAGCCTGGAAAAGGAGGTCGATGCCCTGCTTGAGAAATACGACGTGGAAAGTGAAAACCGGATCCGCGCCGGGCTGGAAAGCGACAGGGCCTATGACGCGCTCATGACGATCTTCGGGAGCTTCTGCGTCCTTCTGGCAATCTTCGGAATCAGCAGCGTGTTTCTAAACACCCTCGGCTTCGTGCGCCAGAGACGGCGTGAGGCTGCCAGATATCTGTCCGTTGGAATGACGCCGGAGGGAGTCCGGAAAATGTTCTGCGTGGAGGCGCTGGTGCTGGCAGGCCGTCCGGTACTGATCACTCTGCCGATTGCAATCCTTCTGACAGGCTGGTTTCTGAAAACGAATTATCTTGATATCGGCCTGTTTTTACAGAACGCACCCGTTATGCCCGTCCTCACCTTTATCCTCGCCATTTTCTTCTCTGTCGGCCTGGCCTATTACCTGGGCGGAAGGAAGCTTCTGAGGTACAGCCTTTCGGAGATGCTGCGGGATGAGACCATGCTTTGATGTGATGCCATTCTGCTCTGTTTGGGGGCTTCTCCTGGCCGTTTCATGGCGGATACTTTTTCTCTTGCGCCCCCTTTTGGGACATGTTAGAGTAATAAAAAGAACAGAATTTCCGAAGATGGGAAGATATCTTCAGAAAGGGGATTCAAATGTGGGCAGATACAGGGAATACAGAGAAAAAAAGCTTCCTGTTGGAATAGAGAGCTTTGAGAAGATAAGAAGAGAAGGATTTTACTATGTAGATAAGACGGCAATGATCCGGGACCTGCTTCGGCAATGGGGAAAAGTCAATCTGTTTACCAGACCCCGCCGGTTTGGAAAGTCTCTGAATATGAGCATGCTGAAAGCTTTTCTGGAGCTGGACTGTGACAGATCTTTGTTTGAAGGACTGGAAATTTCGAAGGAGACGGCTCTGTGTGAAAAATATATGGGACAGTTTCCCGTGATTTCAATCAGTCTGAAGGGAACCGGCGCTTCTGATTTTGAAACGGCCCGTGCACTGATGTGTTCCGTAATCGGCAATGAGGCGCTGCGGTTTCTTTTCCTTCTGGACAGCGACAGGCTGTCTGAACAGGAAAAGGAAATGTACCGGAAGCTGGTTAATGTGGCGCCGGACAGTCCGGATAATTTTGAGATGTCGGACGATGTCCTGATGCGGAGCCTTCGTACCCTTTCCGAACTGCTGCAGAGACATTTTGAAAAAAAGACGATCATTCTGATCGATGAATATGATGTGCCTCTGGCGAAGGCAAATGAAGAGGGATACTACGAACGGATGACGATGCTGATCCGCAATCTGTTTGAGCAGGCGCTGAAAACCAACGACAGCCTCTATTTTGCCGTGCTGACGGGATGTCTGCATGTGGTGAAGGAAAGTATTTTCACAGGGCTGAATAATCCCAAAATTCTTTCAATTACAACAGTACGTTTTGATGAGTATTTCGGCTTTACCGATACAGAGGTACGGGAAATGCTGAAATACTATGATCTGGATGATAGATACGATACGGTAAAAGAATGGTATGACGGATATCGTTTTGGAAATGGGCTGACAAAGAGCGAGATTGAAATGCTGGTTGCCGGTGTGACGGTAACAAAGGAAATTCATGAAGAGCTGACCTATAACAGGCTGTATGATTCCATTGACAACATCTGGAGCGTGCTCTTTATGACCGGATATCTGACGCAGCGCGGAAAGCCGGATGGAAACAGAATACAGCTGACGATACCCAACCGGGAAATCAGAAAAATATTTACCGGGCAGATTATGGCGATGTTTAAGGAGCAGACTGAAAAAGACGGGGAGACCCTCAACTCATTCTGTAATGCGCTGAAAAGCGGCGATGCGGATGAAGCAGAAAGGCTGTTTGGTTCCTATCTGGAACGCACGGTCAGTATCCGTGATACGTTCGTCAGAAAACCGACAAAAGAGAATTTTTACCAGGGTATCCTGCTGGGAATTCTGGGATTCAAGGAAGGCTGTCAAATTATTTACAGCTATGGAATCGCCTGCTGGAGAAAAAAATGCCGGATAATGGTGGAAGTGACAGAACTGGCATGATATGGAGATAAAAAAGGAAGCTTTTGATCGAAACGTTTTCGATCGGAAGCTTCCTCTCGTATAAGCATGGCAACAGAAAAAATTGTTACAAAAAAAGCACCAACCCCAGAGCTCATATGTCTCCAAAATCGGTACTTTCAGTGCGCCTTCAGGGGCTCGAACCCTGGACACCCTGATTAAGAGTCAGGTGCTCTACCAACTGAGCTAAAGGCGCGTTTCTTTTGTTCGCTGTTTCCTCAGCGCGAAATTCATTATATTATATTCTTTTTTATTTTGCAACACTTTTTTTGAAAAAATTTATAATTTTTTTTGGAAGCTTTAAGAATACTGAAAAGTATGGTATTTTAGATTTATGCTGCCGGACTGAAAATGGCCGGACGAAAATCCGGTTTTCCGGCGGATGCGATGAAAAATGCGGATGGAAGCCCGCAGGAAAAGAGGAAATATGATTTTTGACAGTCATGCCCATTATGATGACAGGGCATTTGATGAGGACCGGGACGAGCTGCTTTCATCCCTTCCGGAAAAGGGAATTGAAGGTGTGGTGAATGCGGGAGCGAGCATCCGGTCCATATGGAAGACGCTGGAGCTGGCGGAAAAGTATCCCCATGTCTACGCGGCGGTGGGAATCCATCCGGAGCATGCGGGAGAGCTTCGGCAGGAGGATATGGAATGGCTCCGGGGACTTCTGGCCGGAGCCAGAGTGGTGGCGGTGGGAGAGATCGGCCTGGACTATTACTGGGATCAGCCGGAAAGGGAGATCCAGAAAAAATGGTTTGCGGCTCAGCTTGCGCTCGCCCGTGAGGAAAAGCTTCCCGTGGTGATCCATTCCAGGGACGCAGCGGCCGATACGCTGGAGATGATGAAATCGGAATACGGGGCGGGAAATCCCGCCTACATCCACTGTTTTTCCTATTCAAAGGAAATGGCGGCGGAATTTCTGAAGCTGGGCTGTATGATCGGCATAGGAGGAGTTGTCACGTTCAAAAACGCGAAAAAGGTCAAGGAAGCTGTGGAATATATTCCCCTTGACAGGATCCTTCTGGAAACGGACTGTCCTTATCTGTCACCGGTGCCCCATCGGGGAGAGCGCAATTCTTCTCTGAATCTTCCTCATGTGGTGCGGCAGATTGCGGAAATCAAGGGAGTGGAGCCGGAAGAGGTGGAGGAGATCACCTGCCGGAATGCAAAAAATTTTTTTGGAATTGATAAGATTTAAGAAAAAAGAAAGATGCTCCGCTGTGGAGTTATGCCTGGAACGGAGTAAGATTGAAAAATAAGCCTGAAAACGCTTCGGCATGGAGGTAAATATGCCAAAACTTGGAACGCCCACAGGAACCCTGGAGGTCCTGCGGAAGTACGATTTTCATTTTCAGAAAAAATACGGTCAGAATTTTCTGATCGATCCGAATAAGCTGGAAGCGATTGTGGATGCTGCCGGTGTGGGAGAGGAGGACTGCGTTCTGGAGATCGGGCCGGGAATCGGCACGCTGACCCAGTATCTGGCGGAGCGGGCAGGAAGCGTGATCGCTGTGGAGATCGATCAGGCGCTCATCCCCATTCTGGCGGATACTCTTTCCGATTATCCCAATGTCACCGTGATCAACGAGGATATCCTGAAGGTGGATATCGCGCGCCTTTCCCGGGAGAAAAACGGCGGCAGGCCCTTTAAGGTGGTGGCAAATCTGCCTTATTATATCACAACTCCGATCATCATGAAGCTGTTTGAAAGCCATGCGCCGATTGACCTCATCACCATCATGGTGCAGACGGAGGTAGCCGAACGGATGCAGGAAGGACCGGGAAGCAAGGAGTACGGCGCGCTTTCCCTGGCCGTCCAGTATTATTCCAGGCCGGAGATCGTGGCGCATGTGCCCGCAGACTGCTTCATTCCGGCCCCAAAGGTGGGAAGCAGCGTAATCCGTCTGACCCGTTATGAAGAGCCTCCGGTAAAGGTACGGGATGAGGCCTTTCTGTTCCGCCTGATCCGGGCATCCTTCAACCAGCGCAGAAAAACCCTGATCAACGGGCTGGGAAACGCGGAGGGGCTTGCGGTTACCAAGGCGGAGGCGGCAGAAGCGCTCCGAACGCTTGGAATCCCGGAAAATGTGAGGGGAGAGGCGCTCTCTCTGGAGCAGTTTGCCCGCCTTTCCGACCTTCTCTGCCGGAAGGAAACGGAGAAAAAAGCTCCGGCGGACCGGCAGACGAAGAAAAATACGCCGGCTGACCGGCAGGAGGATGAATAATCATGGAAGCGGTGATTTTTGACATGGACGGCGTTCTGTTTGATACGGAACGTCTGAGCATTTCCTGCTGGCTGGAAACGGCGGAAAGGATGGGACTCGGAGATATCAGGGAGGGCGCATACGGCTGTATCGGTCTGAACCGGACGGACAGCAGAATTTTTATCAGACAGTTATATGGCGACGCTTTTCCCTACGATGAATTCCGGGCGAACAATTCCGCACTTTTTCAGAAAAAAATAGAGAGAGACGGACTTCCCGTAAAAAAGGGAGCCAGAGAAATTCTTTCCTGGCTGAAGGAAACAGGGGTAAAAACGGCTGTCGCCTCTTCCACAAATACGCAGACGGTGACAGGACATATGGAACGGGCCGGTTTTCTTCCGTATTTTCAGGAAATTATAGGAGGGGACATGGTGGAACACAGCAAACCCAGGCCGGACATCTATCTGATGGCCTGCCGGAGGCTTGGCGTGGAGCCGGAAAAGGCAGCGGCAATTGAGGATTCCCCCAACGGCATCAAGAGCGCTCACGCGGCAGGCATGTTTCCCATCATGGTTCCGGATATGGTGGAGCCCACAGCGGAAATCGAAGCTTTATTATTCCGGAAATGCGGGGATCTTTTTGAAGTGAAGGAGTTTCTGGAAGAGATATTTTGCAGACAGAAGTCATAAATATAACAGTTTCACTATAGATGGTAAAAAATTGAGGAAAGGAAATCAATCATTATGCTGCTGCAGTCACTGCAATGGGCGGCCAGCGGGACAGGGTTCACCTTCCTGATGACCACGCTTGGGTCCGCCATGGTTTTTCTGTTCCGGGGAAAGGTCAATGAAAAGATTCAGAGAATCTTCCTCGGCTTTGCCGCGGGAGTTATGATCGCGGCGTCCGTCTGGTCCCTTCTGATTCCTGCCATAGACAGGGCAGAGGAGGCCGGTCAGATTGGATGGATCCCGGCGGCGGGCGGTTTCGTTCTGGGAATCCTGTTTCTGCTTCTGATGGATCAGTTTCTCCCTCATCTGCATGCAGGTTTCGAGCAGCCGGAGGGTGTGAGCACCTCCTGGAAGCGCACCACTCTTCTGGTCATGGCTGTGACCCTCCATAACATTCCGGAGGGAATGGCCGTGGGGCTTTCCTTCGCGCTGGCCGCCCAGGAGGCTGGAGCGGGAACCAGCCTGATGGCGGCTTTTGCCCTGGCGATCGGTATCGGTATTCAGAATTTTCCTGAGGGAGCTGCCATCTCTCTGCCGCTGCGGCAGGAAGGGGCTCCCGCCTGGAAGGCATTTCTCATGGGAAGCCTTTCCGGCATTGTGGAGCCGATATTCGGCGTTCTGGTGGTACTGGCTGCGGGAGGCATCGGGCCGGTAATGCCATGGCTGTTAAGCTTTGCTGCGGGCGCCATGATGTATGTGGTGGTGGAGGAGCTGATTCCGGAGGCACATCTGGGAGAGCACTCTAATATTGGGACACTGGGCGTGATGGCAGGATTTCTCATCATGATGATTCTGGACGTGGCGCTTGGATAATAACAAAAGAGAAGTGGGATACGCTTCAGCAAGGAGGATACGAAAGTGGAAAAATCAAAGGTATATTTCACAAGCATGAAAACGTCTTTTTCGGAAAACCTTCCACAGAAGCTGGAACGGCTGATCAAGACGGCAGGAATCGGCAGCATCGATTTTAAGAATAAGTATGCCGCCATCAAGATTCATTTCGGGGAGCCGGGTAATCTGGCTTTCCTGCGGCCAAATTATGCGGCTGTGGTGGTTAAGGTGGTGAAGGAGCTGGGAGGAAAGGCATTTCTGACCGACTGCAATACGCTGTATGTGGGCGGAAGGAAAAACGCGCTGGATCACATGGATG
>ERZ1643247.3441-NODE-3441-length-11145-cov-8.302164_pt1 | contig 11145 bp, 10 predicted proteins | sample MGYA00579264_ERZ1643247 | MGnify/ENA primary metagenome ERZ1643247 (study PRJEB29033, sample SAMEA4952262) | chicken gut metagenome | biome: Broiler Chicken; feature: Gastrointestinal Tract; material: Caecum | place: Ireland | collected 2018 | study: Broiler... | reverse complement strand
GCACAGACCCTAAAAGGGTAAACTACCAGCCAACCCGTTAACGGGTATCGCTTTTACTATAGCGTCCTATCGCACGGCACACCTGTAAAACAGGTTCCTCTTGCTATAAAGGAGCAAAATCGCATTAGCTATATGGTAAACTTCTTTAATTATAAAATTTGCTAAAGCTATTTTTTATCTTCCCCCAGTAGAACTGGGGGTTTTTTCATGCTAAAGCGCCAAAAAAAAGCGGCGGACAGGAACCCTGTCCGCCGCTTTTTTCCGTTATGAAACGCGCCCGCCTTTACAGCGCCTTTTTATAAATTTCGAGGATCTCCGCAACGGAGGTCTTGCGCGGGTTGCCGCCCGTGCAGGGATCGATGAACGCGTCCTCCGCGAGCTGCGGCAGCTGTTCCTCTCTGATGCCGATCTCGGTGAGCCGCTGCGGGATGCCAATCGCTTTGGAGAGCTTGCGCACCGCTTCGATGGCGGCGTCCGCCGCCTCCTCCTCGCTCATGCCCTTGACGTCGACACCCATTGCGCGCGCGATGTCGCCGAACTTTTTGCGCGCGGCGGGTTTGTTGTACTCCATGACGAACGGGAGAAGCAGCGCGTTCGCCACGCCGTGCGCGATGTCGTACCGCGCGCCGAGCGGGTGCGCCATGGAGTGCACGATGCCCAGCCCGACGTTCGAGAACGCCATGCCCGCCACATACGAGCCGTACGCCATGCCCTCGCGCGCGGCGGCGTCGGACCCGTCTTTGACCGCCTTTTCCAGGTTGTCGGCAATGAATTTGATGCTGTTCCACGTCATCATATCCGATACGGGCGTCGCGCCGGGCGTGATGTACGCCTCGATCGCGTGCGTGAGCGCGTCCATGCCCGTCGCCGCGGTCAGCCCCTTCGGCATGCTCATGAGCATCTCCGCGTCGTTGAATGCGATCATCGGGATGTCGTTCGGGTCGACGCAGACGAGCTTGCGGCCCGCCTCTTCGTCGGTGATGACGTAGTTGATGGTGACTTCCGCCGCCGTGCCCGACGTCGTGGCGAACGCGACGAGCGGGAAGCACCTGTTTTTGGTGCTCGCCGTGCCTTCGAGCGACTTGACGTCCGCAAATTCGGGGTTGGTCGCGATGACGGCGATCGCCTTCGCCGTGTCGATGACCGAGCCGCCGCCGACGGCGACGATCACGTCGGGCGCGTATGCCCTGAACTTCGCCAGCCCCGCCTGCACGTTCGCGATGGTCGGGTTCGCCTTTACGTCGTCGAACAGCGTATACGCAACGCCCGCGTCGTCCAAAACGTCGGTCACCTTTTTCGCCACGCCGAATTTGACGAGGTCTTTGTCCGATACGACGAACGCCTTTTTCATGCCGCGGCGCGCAAGCTCGCCCGCGAGCTCTCCGCGGCAGCCCGCCCCGAAATAACTTGTTTCGTTGAGAACCATTCTTGCCATTGTCTTTCCCTCCGTTGATTGATTGTTTTTCTCTATTATACCATTGCGGCGCGTACTTTTCAAGGATACGCACCGCCGCAGTTTACGCCGAAAACTGACGGCATTTGTGCCGATGCTCCGTTCTCCGTGTGCGGCAGTATTTCTGCGGGCGCTCCGTTCTCCGTGTACGGCAGCATTTCTGCGGGCGCTCCGCACAGGCGCCGCAGCGGCAGAACGCCCTCTTCGGCAGAAGCGGCACGCGCCTCAGAACGCGCGCGGCGCGCTGTTTGCGTAGGTGCAGAAGCGGATGACGATGCCGTTCGTCTCCTGCGGCTCGCTCTCCGAAACGCACGTCCAGTTATCGAGCGCGTCGAGGTTTTCAAAGAACACCTCCGCCCCGCCGTCCGCCGCCGCCTTGGTCACGATCGCGCCGTCGCAGTACGGCAACAGCGTTCTGTACAGCATGGCGCCGCCGATGACGAACACGTCTTCGGCAGGATATTTTTTTACTTCCGCTAACAGCTCTTCCAACGACTGCACGATGAGGCAGTCCTCCCGCGCCGCGCCGCCCGGGTAGAGCACGATGTTCGTGCGGTTTTTGAGCGGCTTGCCTTCGGGGAAGGAGGCGAGCGTGTTGCTCCCCATCACCACCACTTTGCCAGCCGTCGTTTCGCGGAAATGCTTCATGTCCGCGGGCAGGCGGAAGAGAAGGTCGTTCTTTTTTCCGATGCCCCAATGTTCGTCCACAACTACGATCGCTCGCATGTTATCCTCCTTTTTCACCGTTTATGCGTGACATAGTACTTTGCTTTTTGCAAAATAATCAGACAGCGACGGGAATTTTATCCGTAAATTCGCTGTATCGATAATTTTCAAGCGTGAAACTGTCTTTGGTGAATTTATAAAAATCGGTAATGCTTTCGTCCACGAGCAGGCGCGGCGCGGGGTACTGCTGCCTTTGCAGCAGTTTTTCCACGATGGGCACATGGCGGTCGTAGATGTGCGCATCGGCAACGACGTGCACCAGCTCCCCTGCCTCCAGCCCGCAGGCGCGGGCGAACATCATCAGAAGGATGCTGTACTGCACGACGTTCCAGTTGCTCGCCGCGAGCATGTCCTGGCTGCGCTGGTTAAGGATGCCGTTCAGCGTGTTCCCCGTCACGTTGAACGTCATGGAATAGGCGCAGGGGTACAGGTGCATCTCTTTAAGGTCGGCAACGTTGTACATGTGCGCGATGATGCGGCGGCTGGCGGGGTTGTGTTTCAGGTCATACAACACCTTGTCCACCTGGTCGAACCTGCCCTCGGGGAAATCGTACTGTATGCCGAGCTGGTAACCGTACGCCTTGCCGATGGAGCCGCTCCCGTCCGCCCAGCTGTCCCAGATATGCGACGAAAGGTCGTGGATGTTGTTGCTCTTCTTCTGCCAGATCCATAAGATCTCGTCGATCGCGCTCTTCAGGTAGGTGCGGCGGATGGTGAGGATGGGAAACTCCTCACGGAGGTCATAGCGGGTGACCTGCCCGAATTTTTTGATGGTATGCGCGGGCGAGCCGTCCTCCCAGCGGGGGCGCACCTCCCTGTCCGTATCCCACGTTCCGTTTTCCAGGATGTCCCTGCAATTCTTTATAAAAAGTTCGTCTGCCCTGCTCATAGCTCCTCCTCTCCCGTCGCCGCCCGTACAAGTTCTTCGGGGGTACGGTCAAATTTTTCGTCTTTGTAGAAACACGCGCGGTCCCGTTCGCCGATCGCGCGGAGCACGCGGCAGGGACTGCCGACCGCCACGACATTGGCGGGGATATCCTTGGTGACGACGCTCCCCGCTCCGATCACGGCGCCGCCGCCAATGGTGACGCCCGGCATGACGGACACGTTCGCGCCGATCCACACATCGTTCCCGATACGGACGGAGCGGTTGAACTGATAGCCGCACGCGCGGAGCGCAGGCAGCACGGGATGCCCCGCCGTCGCGATGACGACGTGCGGGCCGAACATCACATGGTCGCCGACAAAGATCTCCGCATCGTCGACGAAGGTCACGCCGAAGTTGCCGTACACCCCCTTCCCGAGGTGTACATGCCTGCCACCGAAATTGCTGTACAGCGGCGGCTCAAAATAGCACCCTTCGCCCGCCTCCGCGAACATTTTGCCGAGCAGCTGCGCCCGCTTTTCCGTTTCGTGCGGGCGGGTCGCGTTGTATTCGCAAAGCAGTTCGAGGCAGTCGCGCTGTTCCCGCATGATCGCCTCGTCCTCCGGCAGGTACACGAGCCCCTGCTCCATCCGTTCCTTCTGCGTCATTTCCGCATCTCCTTTTCACGCGCGCCTGTACATTGCTCTTGCAAGCGCCTCTTCCCACGCGAGCAGCTTTGCGGCGCGCGCCGCCGCCTCCATTTGCGGAAAGAACACGTCCGCCTCCGCCGCCTGCCCGCGCAGAAAACCGATGTCTTTATAAAACCCCGTATACAGCCCCGCAAGGTACGCCGCGCCGCGCGCGGTCGTCTCTGCGCAGGCGGGGCGCACGACCTCCGCGCCGAGGATATCCGCCTGAAACTGCATGAGAAAGTCGTTCGCGCTCGCGCCGCCGTCCACGCATAGCCGCGCGATCTCTGCGCGCAGGTCCTGTTCCATGGCGTGCACCACGTCGAACACCTGCAGCGCGATGGATTCGAGCGCCGCCCGCACGATGTGCGCGCGGGTCGTGCCGCGCGTGATGCCCGCGATCGTCCCGCGGCACTCCGCGTCCCAATGCGGCGCGCCCAGCCCGACGAATGCGGGCACAAAGCTCACCCCGCCCGTATCGGGCACGGACTTTGCGATCTCCTCCGTCTCCTTCGCCGAGGAGACCAACCCCAGCCCGTCACGCAGCCACTGCACGGCGGCGCCGCCGACGAACACGCTCCCCTCCAACGCATACTGCGGCTTTGCAAGGGAGGCTGTGAGCGTCGTGATCAGCCCGTTGCGCGAACGCACGGCGCGTTCCCCCGTGTTCACCAGAAGGAAACAGCCCGTTCCGTACGTCGTTTTGCCCGTTCCCTCCTCCACGCACAGATGCCCGAACAGCGCGCCCTGCTGGTCGCCGACCGCCGCGCATACGGGGATCTCCACACCGAACAAGGTCCGCTCCGTTTCACCGAACGCCGCGCCCGACGGCCTGACTTCGGGCAGCACGCACATCGGTATGCCGAAGAGCTTGCAGAGTTCTTCGTCCCATTGCAGCGTGTGGATGTTGAACAGCATGGTGCGCGAGGCGTTGGTGCGGTCGGTCGCGTGCACCTTTCCGCCCGTGAGGTTCCAGATGAGGTATGTATCCGCGGTGCCGAACAGCAGCTCGCCCCGCTCCGCACGTTCGCGGGCGAAGGGCACGTTGTCGAGCATCCATTTGAGTTTGGACGCGGAGAAGTAAGCGTCCACGCGCAGCCCCGTCCGCTCATAGATCCATTCGCCGTGCGTGCGCGCCAGCTGTTCGCAGAACGCGGAGGTGCGGCGGCACTGCCACACGATGGCGTTATAGACGGGCTTACCTGTGAACCTGTCCCACAAGAACACCGTTTCGCGCTGGTTGGCGACGCCGACCGCGGCGAGATGCTCCGCCGATACGCCCGCCTTTTTCAGCACGGCGCGCAGAGCGCCGAACTGCGACGAAAGGATCGCGCGCGGGTCGTGCTCCACCCAACCGGGATTGGGGTAGATCTGCGGAAATTCTTCCTGCGCCGAGGCGACCGCCCTGCCCGCGCGGTCAAACAGCAGCGCCCGCGAGCTGGTCGTGCCCTGGTCGAGCGCGGCGATGTACTCTCTCATTTTCCCTCCGATGCCGCAGGCAGAAGCCTGCGGCGGCATATCAGAACGCGTCTTTTTCGAGTTTGCTCCACCTGCGCGCGATAAAGCGCATGCGCCAGGAGAGCGGCACGAGTTTGGGCACGCGCGCGATCGCCTTGTTCCAGAACCCGGGGATGCACACGCGTTTGTTCTTCCGCACGGCGGCAAGACTCTTTTTTACGACGAACTGCGGCGATTTGGCGGATAGTTTTCCCCAAAGTCCCTGCCCTTTGATGTCCTCGATGATGTCGGGGCGGGTCGGGATGCCGCCCGGTTGCACGACGGTGACCTTTACCCCCTCTTTTTTCAGCTCCAGACGGAGAGAAGAGAAAAAGCTCGTCAGCGCCGCTTTGGTCGCGCTGTAGATCGCAAAATACGGCATGGGGTATACGCCCGAAAGGCTGCTGACCGTAACGATCTCGAATGCGGGCTCCCTGCACCCGAGCGCAAAGTGCGTGACGCACAGCGTGCCCTCGAGGTTGACCCTGCACTGAAAGGCGATCTTTTCGCGCGTGTATTTTTCAAACGCCTTCTGGATATCCGCGCCCGCCACATTGCACAGCCCCGCAAAGGTAAAGCCGCGCTCCGCGATATACCCGAACAGCGCCTCGCGCGACGCCGTGCTCGTCATATCGCAGGGAAAGGTCTCGATGCGGATGGCGGGGTATTGCCGCGCAAGCTCCTCTTTCAGCGCGGCGAGGCGTTCCGCGCTGCGCGCTGTCAGAAAGAGGTTGCCGTATTTTGCGCATTCGAAGGCAAAGGCGCGGCCCAGCCCGCCGCACGCGCCCGTGATGAAAAGAAAGCTGTTTTCACCCGTCGTTTTCATATCCGTCTCATTGTACCATAAATGCGGAGAAATGTAAAGCGCCGCTTAAAAATTAGAGAAAAACGCACGCATTGCTGTATAATTTCATGAAAGGAGGAAAAGAATGAAAGCGATCATTATCGGCGCGGGCTTTTCGGGCGCCGCGTGCGCGCGCAGGCTCGCCGAACAGGGCTGTGACGTGCTGCTTCTGGAACGGAGCGCGCATATCGGCGGCAACGCCTACGACGAAAAGAAGAACGGCGCCTTTGTGCACCGCTACGGGCCGCACATCTTCCATACGAACAACGAACAGGTCGTGAAATTCCTTTCGCGCTTCACGGAGTGGTTCCCCTACGAGCACCGCGTGCTCGCCGACCTGCACGGCGTTTTCGTGCCCGTGCCGTTCAACCTCGATTCGCTGCACAAGACCTTCCCCGAAGACAAGGCGGCAAAGCTCGAAGCCGTGCTGCTGCGCGAATACGGCGAAGGCAAAAAAGTGCCCATCCTCGAACTGCGGAAAAACCCCGACGCGGACGTGCGCGCCTTTGCGGACTTCGTGTTCGAAAACATCTTCCGCTTTTACACCGAAAAACAATGGGGCAGAAAGATCGAACAGCTCGACCCTTCGATCATGCAGCGCGTGCCCGTGTACGTTTCGCGGGAGGACCGCTACTTTACCGATACCTTCCAGCTCCAGCCCAAAGACGGCTTCACGGCGCTGTTCGAACGCATGCTCGACCATCCGAACATCCGCATCGTCACGGGGACGGACGCGCTGACGCGCCTCCGCGTCGGAGAGGACGGCGTCTTCTTCGATGGCGCGCCCTGCACGGACGAAGTGATCTTTACGGGGCAGGCGGACGAGCTGCTCGGGTACCGCTTCGGCAAACTGCCCTACCGCTCGCTGCGCTTCGAGTTCAAAACCGTCCCCGCGCCCTTCCAACCCGCGGCGGTCGTGAACTACACGGTCAGCGAAGCGTATACCCGCATCAGCGAATTCGACAAATTTACCGTGGAACGCCCCGCGGGCGATACGAGCGAGATCGTGTACGAATACCCGCAGGAATACGAAGCGGGCAAGGGCATGATCGCCTACTACCCCGTCGTGAACGAGGAAAACCTTGCGCTGTACGAAAAATACAGGGCGTTCCTCGCGCGGTTCCCGCACTTCCACCTGCTCGGCAGGCTGGGCAACTACCGTTACATCAACATGGACGCCGCCGTGGCGGACGCACTTGCCCTTGCGGACAGGCTGACGGCGGACAGGGAGGACTGACATGCGCATTTTGCAGACCCTGGACAGCTACTATCCGAAATTCGACGGCCCGACGAACGTCATCACCAACTACAACAAGGCGTTCCTGAAAATGGAGGGCGGCAAGGCGCAGTCAGAAATTTTCGTGCCGCGCCACCCCGGCTATGTGGACACGCAGCCCTTCCCCGTGCACCGCGTAAGATCCATCCGCTCCGCGGAGGGGTATTACCAGGGCACGCCCGGGCTGGACGGCAAACTTAAACGGTACCTGAAAGAGAACAAGTTCGACGTCATCCACCTGCACGCACCCTTTACGATGGGCAGGTTCTTCGCCAGATACGGAAAAAAGCACGGCATCCCGACTTTTTTCACTTTTCATACCAAATTCAAGGACGACTTCAAACGCATCCTGCATATCCGCCCGCTCGTCGCCATCATGATGCACTACATCATGAAGACGATAAACATGTGCGACCGCGTACTCACCGTTTCCGAAGGCGCAGCGGACGTGCTCCGCTCCTACGGATATAAAAAGGAGATCAAGGTCATCCGCAACGGGACCGACCTCACCTACCCCGCCGACGCGGAAACGCTGATCGCCAGGGTCAACGAAAAACACGCCCTCGCGGGGCAGGAGAACATCCTGCTCTCCGTCGGGCGCATCGTGGAGAACAAGCGCATCGACCTCGTGCTGCGCGCGCTGCAGATCGTCAAGGCGCGCGGGCTGGACTTCCGCTTTATCATCGTCGGCGACGGAACGTATAAAGACAAACTTGCGGCGCTCGCCGAAGAACTCGGGTTGGCGGACAGGGTGATCTTTACGGGGCGCATCCTCGAGCGCGATCTGCTTTCGGGCTATTACCTGCGCAGCGACCTGTTCGTGCTCCCCTCCCTGTTCGACACGGCGAGCCTTGCGCCCATAGAGGCGGCGGCGCTCAAGCTCCCCAGCCTGCTCACGCGCGGCTGCTCCACTGCGGAGATCATTGCGGCGGACCGAAACGGCTACCTTGCCGACGACAGCGTCGAGGCCTGGGCGGACAAGATCTGCCGGATCCTGCAGGACAAAGAAGGGCTTGCCCGCGTGAAGGAGCTCTGCCATAAGGAAGTGTACCGCTCGTGGGACAGCGTATGCGAAGAGGTGTACGCCTACTACGAAGAGACGCTCGCCCAAATGAAAAAGGGCTGACCGATAAACATGTATCCATATACTGCGCCGCGGCGATCTGCCGCGGCGCTTTTTTGCGGACTCATCGCCCCCGCGTTTAATGGGTTCAGTGGCAATTCTGATCATTTATGCCGCGCATAGTACTATATTTTCCAGAAAAAGCATGGTTTTGCCGTCATGAAGACGGAGAGCCATTCATTTTTTCGGCAAATCGTGCTTGTTTGTGAAAAGGGGCGGGAACAGCTCGTTCCGCTCCTTTTTACTTGACTTTTGCCCCTTGGTATTCTATAATGATTCGAAAATCTGTTACAGGAGATGCTTCTCATGCGTGTACTTGCCATCAACGATATTTCCTGCGTCGGCAAATGCTCCCTGACCGTCGCTCTGCCCATTATTTCGGCTTCGGGCGTAACGTGCGACATTCTGCCCACCGCCATCCTCTCCACCCACACGGGCGGCTTTACGGGGTATACCTTCCGCGACCTTTCCGAGGACATCCCCTCCATCATCGCGCACTGGAAGCAGATCGGTCTCAGATACGACATCATCATCAGCGGCTACCTCGGCAGCATCGACCAGATCGAAATGGTCAAAGAGGTCAAGCGCGAACTGCTCAAAGAGGGCGGACTGATGATCGTCGACCCCGTTATGGGTGACAACGGAAAACTGTATGTACACTTCGACCGGGCGTTCGTAGAACAGATGAAGGGACTCTGCCGCGAGGCGGACGTCATCGTCCCCAACCTGACCGAGGCCTGCGCGCTCACCGATACGCCGTACGAAAAATGCACGGACTACCCTGCCCTGCTCGGCAAGCTGCGCGCGCTCTGCCCCCGCCCCTCCGTTACAGGCTGCGACGAAACAGCGGGAGACGAAACGCTGTGCGCCGTATACTACACGGACGAGGCAGGCGCCGTCAAAAAATATGCAACGGAGAAAGTCGAAGGCGCGTTCCATGGCGCGGGCGACGTATATGCGAGCGCGCTCGTTGGTGCACTTGCCCGCGGCATATCGACCGATGAGGCAGTACGGCTTGCGGCGGACTTTACGACTGCCTCCATCAGGCAGACCAAACAGGACGGCACGGAAGCGCGTTACGGGCTGAACTCCGAAAGCTGCATGCTCGGTTTTCTGGAAGCGCTGGACCGCGCGGCAAAACGTGCATAAACATAGCTTTGAAAGAAGCGCTCCCCGCCTCGAGGGGAGCGCCTCTTTTGTGAAAATTATTGACAATTTAAAAGATTTATGCAAAATACTTGCTATATCCCGCCGTTTTGCATATAATAGAAGTAGAAAAACGGGCGGACGAAACGCCCCACATAGCGCGGCGCAACAAGGTCTGCGGTGTTCGGAGTTCGAATTATCTTAATCCACATTTTTGTTAAGGGATCGCTTGTTTTAAGTCCGTGCCGATAGGTAAGGTCTGTTTTTGAACGGAAAGGCTGATGCGGCATGGCGGCGGACCCACCTGCGAGAGCGGGTTAACACTTTTTCGTTCTGCGGCACAGGCGGATCTTTTTTCATGCCCGAAAATTGCCGAAAGCACCCGAAAGGAAACCGCCGCGCCCTCTTGAAAAATATTCTTCCGCATGCTATAATGATGCTGCCCCACGGGAAATCAAACGAATAAGGAGCACGCATATGTTTGCAACGATACCAGAAAAAGACGAACTGACCGCCTTGATCGGCGGCTCTTTGTTTGCCCTATGGGAAAAACTGACCGCAACGATCCAAGCACAATACAACGCGGAATGCACATGGAACAAAGGCGGCAAAGCGTGGACGTATGAATACAAATACCGCATCGGCAGCAAAACGTTATGCGCGCTCTACGCGAAAGAAAACTGCATCGGTTTTATGCTCATCTTCGGAAAGGACGAACGCGCAAAATTTGAAGCCGAACGGGACACCTATTCACAAGAAGTACAGCGCGTGTACGACGCCGCCAAAACCTACCACGACGGGAAATGGGTCCTGTTCACCCCTGCGGACGGCGCATTGTTCGGCGAATTCATGCGCCTGCTTTACATCAAGAGAAAGCCAAACAGCCAACCGTATATTCGTGAATCTTTTTAATGATCAAATTGCGCTTACCGAAAACCACGCTTTTCGGTAAGCGCCCCCAATTTGCCGTAAGCTTACGGCTCAATTCGGAAAGAGTGGATCCTGCCCCCGATAATTTTTCGCAAAAGCAAAAACCGCGCTTTTTGCTTTTGCACCTTGCGCTTTGCGAAAAGCGTAGCGGAAGAGGGTGAATTTGCGGCATTTATCAAATATGTGTGCCAAAACAGATGCCGCAAAGAGGGAGAAACCGACATCCCAAAAAGTGTGTCGGTTTCTCCCTAAATTCACGGAAAAAAGTTTTGTCAGCTCAAAACTTTTTTCGTGAACCACCCAACGCCCGATACAACGCCCTATCCTTTTCAGCTTTTCGTGCGGGCGTGGTTCGATTCTGTAAGAATACCAAAAGCAGGCACAGGACGTTTGTCCCACGGGGGGCTTGCGCCTTACGGCGCAAAGTTCTTCGCTCTGCTCGAACACGAACCGACGCCCGATACAACGCCCTATCCTTTTCAGCTTTTCGTGCGGGCGTGGTTCTCGCATAAGGCTACCAAAAAAAGGAACAGGCTTTTGCCCCACGGGGGGCTTGCGCCTTACGGCGCAAAGTTCTTCGCTCTGCTCGAACACGA
>ERZ1643247.3437-NODE-3437-length-11157-cov-6.124572_pt1 | contig 11157 bp, 7 predicted proteins | sample MGYA00579264_ERZ1643247 | MGnify/ENA primary metagenome ERZ1643247 (study PRJEB29033, sample SAMEA4952262) | chicken gut metagenome | biome: Broiler Chicken; feature: Gastrointestinal Tract; material: Caecum | place: Ireland | collected 2018 | study: Broiler... | reverse complement strand
ACGACATAATGTAGATTATGTCTGGCTCTTGAGGCAGAAAACGCCTCTGCCGACGTCTTTCTTTTTCCGAATATACAGAAAATTTATTTAATTGGAAATAATTGGAAATAGACAAGGAAATTTTGCCTTAGAAATCAGAAAATTTATTCCCCTCCGGCAAAATGCATGTCCAAGGGCTTTTTTTCATGTCCTTAAAAATCTTTTGTCCGTCGTTTTTCCTGAAAATGGATTGAAATATAAAAGATTGAGTGATATAATTCGTTTATATGTAGCAATTAATTTACGTTTTAATTGCAGCATAATGACATAATCTACATTATGTCATTATAGTGTTTTTCTTCTATTTCCTTCACCCACAATCCCAATTCCAGCTGTTTCATACAAACCTCCACCGTACTGATCTCTGTATAACGCCGTGTGGTCTCCAAACTGCTGTGGCCCAGATAATCTGCCAACCTTACTAAATCCTTTTCCTTTTCATAGTAGCAGCGGGCAAACAGATGGCGCAGGCTGTGAGGAAATACTTTACTTGCCAACACTCCCGCTCCATCGCACAGTTTTTTCATCTGTGCCCAAATCCAGCGGCGGTCCAATGCATTTCCACTCCTTCCTGTAAAAATAATACCGCTTTTGATTCCCCTCTTATTGCAGTATGTTCTTAACAATTTCCTCAACGATTTGGGTATAAGAATGATCCTCTCCTTATTTTTAAAGTGGATGCGCGCCATCCTCTCCTGAAGCGCTTCTACGGTGATAAAAGCCAGCTCTCCCACCCGAATCCCTGTCATGCTTAACGTCTGAAGGATATATTCAATTTGTTCCATTCCTCTCCTCCTGGCTTCCCGGACCAGGCGCTCATACTCCTCCCGTTTCAAAAGCCTCCCCTCATCGGAGAATATTTTTCTCTGTTGCCGGAACGTGCTGACACAGCAATTTTCAACTCCCTTATACTTCAGATAGCTGTTCACCGCCATTAACATCGAATTGGCACTGCTGATCCGATACTTTTCCTTCAGCTTTGCCTTATATGCCAGGACTGTCTCCTTAGCCGGAAATTCCTCATCAACATAGAGCAGGAACCCTCTCACATCACGCAGATATTTTTCAATCGTATTACTGCTTTTTTCCTGTCGCTTCAGTTCAGCAGCATAGGCGGACAAAATGTTTTCCAAATTCATATTATTATTTTTCTCTCCTTTCCGATAGGCCGGTAATCTGTCGGCTCTTCGCTTTATTATAACCAATACTATCAAAAACAAGCCTTGAAATTTCTATTTGCCCGCCGTATAATGGGTGTGTCGCCAGTTCCGGGAGGAGTGCGGTTTCGCCCGTATCGGAGGTGTCCGGTCTCACACATGCATATCCCGGGAACACGCTCCGGCTGGAGACACTTTTTTATTTTCATCATTAAATCGGACGCAAAAAAAACCGAAAGGAATCTTACTGTAAGAATTCCCTCCGGATTTTTATCTGCGTTATCCTGTTCTTTGTCTGGATATCGTCTCACATTTTACAGCTCTATCTTATGAGTTTTGATAAACTCCTGAATCTCCTCTCTTGAAGGCATTGCCGGAGCCGTCCCCAGCTTTGTAACCGCCAGGTTAGATACCACGTTGCCATACCTTGCCGCAGAAAGCAGGTCCATCCCCTGGCTCAAACCAGCCAACAGGCCTCCGTTAAATGCATCTCCCGCCCCTGTGGTATCCACCACCGGTACGTCATAATTGGAGATAAGTTCCTCCCTCATTCCGTCATTGTAGTACACCCCCCGTTTTCCGATGGTAATAATGACATGCTCCACGCCTTTGTCAAAGAAAGCCTGCGCGGCTTTCCGGCACCCTTCCAAATCATCGCAGGGAATCCCCGTCAAAATCCTGGCCTCCACCTCATTTGGGGTAACCAAATCCAGCATAGGATAAAGTTCCTTCGCCAGCTCCTGGACCGGCGCTGTATTTAAGATCACCTTGATTCCCATGACATTCGCCAGACGAATCAATTTCTCTGTGGCATCCGGATTAATTTCCATCTGTAGGAGCAGATATTCGCAGCCCTCCAGGGCTCCTTCCAGCTTTTTGATGTCCTCGTCGTTAAAGGTATTGCAGGCGCCCAGTACCACCACAATCTCGTTTTGGCTGGTGGTTTCTTCCACAGAAATCAGGGCCGCTCCCGTGGGCGCCTGACTGTTTTCAAAGACATATTCCAGGGAAATGCCATTGGATTCAAAGGAATCTTTCGCAATCTCAGCAAAGCTGTCCCTTCCGATTTTCGTTGAAAAAATCAAATCGCTCCCCGCCTTTTTTGCCGCCGCAGCCTGGTTGGCCCCTTTTCCCCCGGGACCTGCTTTAAAAAAGCTTCCCATAACCGTTTCCCCCGGCTCCGGCAAATGAGGCGTTCTGGCCATCAAATCCACTACAAAGCTTCCTACAACCGCAACTTTTTTCATCTGCGCTCCTCCCTCGAAAGTCTGCTCTACAGCATCCTGCTTTCCGCAAAACACTCATATATATAAGACGGATTTTCATAATACACGCTGCTGTTATAGTCGTCAATCTTTTCACTGATGAAGGAATTGTATACCATCTGCAGCGCCTTAATCCTATCGATATTCTGCTCTTTGGCAACCATTTTGATTAACCTTTTATAGACTTTCCCGATGTCCCAATGGGTGGGAATCGAATATTTACAATCCCCAACATTATCAAAATTTCCCATTGGTATCTGGGCCTCTTCTATAAAGTCATCGCTGACCCGGTCGATATTATCACTGTGATAAACATCTGCTAAATCGTATATCTTTCTCAGTCTGTCCTCTCCCAGCAGATTCACCACGTCCGCCCTTTTATTTTTGGTTTTCCTGGAAATATAATCGATGAGACTGCATGTAAAAAATAAATCATTATCTTTTCGGTCTTCTCTGCCATAATTTTCCATCATTTCATTCCACATTGTCTTTCACCTCAACCAAATAGCTCTCAATCATACTTCTCAATCCCCACCGTCGCAATCGCAGATTGATTCGGCTCGCCGGTCACAAGGTCCTGGGGAGCCGGTATGAGCAGCATAAACCCATCTTTTCCATAGCGTTTTTCATATCCCTGTGCATAATCCTGTTCCACCCAAATATGCTGCGCCTGCCCGATGACCATAGCGGTAATCCCCGCCCCGCTCAAATCCTGGATGTCCTTCAAGGTGCATTCCATATTGATAAACGCCTCCTGAATCATGGGCGCATGAACCGTTTTGCATTCCGCCAGCGTAAAATCCCCCGCCTCAAACTCATCGTCCTCCCATTCATTGCGGTGGATGGTTTCTACCAGCTGGTCATAGTAACCGACGGGCAGAAAATTGATGCAAAAGCACTTTTCCCTCTGGATATTCTGATACGTATGGGTGTGCTGGTACAGATTCCCCATCACGGCAAAAAAGGCGGTCTTATCCCCATGGAAACAGCTCCATGAATGGAAGCACACATTAGGCTGTCCGTTCTCCTTCCATGTGGTAACCGCAAATAAAACCGTCGGGATTCCTGCCGTCACTTCAAAATGGGAAAACAGCTCAAATTCCTCCGGGTAAGCCGGCTTAAAATATCGCGGAAAATCTTTTCCAATCTCTATCTTCATTCCATCACCCCTCGCACAAAACAAACTCCGCAGCTATCGTTTCCAATAACCCCATTGTACCATCCGCAAAAGAAAATAAAAAGCTCCTTCTGCAAAGTTTTAATATATTCCGCTTCCTCCAACTGCCTATTTCTGACCATTGTGTTCCTGTCAAGCCCGACCAATTCTGCTCAACGGGTAATATTCGCACTTCCAGCTCTCGATAAATTGATTAGTAAATAATATTGCGCAATCGTCAGTCCCGCCTCTTCCAGCACAGCGTCGTAAAAGTCAGAAATAAGGCTTGCGCTTCGTATCAAATTCGTGCAGTAACAGACACTTCAATGGACGAAAAGAACCCTGGATGCTGCCATCCACAAAACAGGTGGCAGCGGCCAGGGTCCATCATCCTGATATAACCGCTATATCCTACTAAAAATCCATTCTGAAATTACACTTCCAGCCGATACTTCCCCCTCTTCACAAACCTTCCCGCTTTCTCCAGCACCACCTGGCCGTCGGAAACCGCCAGCTGGCCTCGCAGGAACACTTTCTCAATCCGCGCCGTCACCTTCGTTCCTTCAAAGGGGGCGTAGTCGATATTGCTGAGCTGGTCTTTCGCGGTAATCACATCCTCCACTCCCGGGCGCAGGACCACGATGTCCCCGTCGCTGCCAGGAGCGATAACTCCCTTTTGGGGATACATTCCGTAAAGCTTGGCGGGATTTTCCGACAATACCCGGCACATCTGTTCCAAGGTCATTCTTCCCTGGTCTACCCCATAGGTGTACAGCAGGGTTCCCCTGGTCTCCGCTCCTGGCATTCCTCCGGGAATCCTGGTAAAGTCATCCTTTCCCAAAGCCTTCTGCTCTGTGGTAAAGCTGCAGTGGTCGGTGGAAACGGTCTGAATCTGCCCCGAGGCAAGCCCTTCCCAGAGGCAGTCGCAGTCCTCCTTTTTCCTGAGAGGAGGAGCGCACACATATTTTGCCCCCTCCATACCGGGCAGCTCATAGAGACTGTCGTCCATCAGCAGATACTGAGGGCAGGTCTCCACATAAACCTTCTGGCCTCTTCTCCTGGCCTCCAGAATGACGTCGTAGCCTTCCCGGCAGGTCAGATGGACCACCACCACCGGAATATCCACCACTTCCGCCAGTCTCAGCAGACGGCCGATGGCCTCCGCCTCCGCAGCTGCGGGCCTGGTGGCCGGATGGCTGGAAACGCCCATGCGGCCTGCGGCTTTGGCCTCAGCCTGGAGAGCCGCAATCATGCCGCTGTTCTCGCAGTGGACGCCGGTGATGCCGCCCACCTCTTTCAGCCTGCGCAGGATAGAGAAAATGGTCTGGTCGTCCACCTGGGTATCATAGGTCATGTACAGCTTAAAGGAAGTAATCCCCTCGTCCATCATATCCTGGACCTCCCGGCTGATTTCCGGGTTCCATTCCGTGATGGACATGTGAAACCCGTAGTCGCAGGAGCATTTTCCATCCGCCTTCTCATGCCAGTTGGCCAGCCCCTGAGCCAGGGTCTCGCCGGGATACTGGGTGCCAAAGTCTACGATGGTGGTAGTGCCTCCCCCGATGGCGGCTTTGGTGCCGGTGTAAAAATCGTCCGCCGTCACCGTCCCCGCCACATGCAGGTCAAAATGGGTATGAGCGTCAATAAATCCCGGAAACAGCAGGCAGCCGGAAACGTCCACAACCTCCGCATCCGCTCCCGCCAGCAGCTCCATCTCCTCCGGAAGCCCTACTGCCGCTACTTTCTCTCCGTCCAGGACCACATCGGCCAAAACGGCCCCGCCGCCCGACACTACAATTCCGCCCTTCAACCGTTTTTTCATTGTTCTCGCCCTCCTATTTCTTTATGATATGGAAGTGTTCAGGACGGCTCGTCTTCTTGTCCGACTAAAGCCGGACAAGAAGCATCGGATGTCCATCCGATGTGAAAATAAGGGCAAAAGCATTCTTATAAGCAAGCTTAACGCCTGCTTTTGCCCTCATTTTCCCGCCGTCCTGAACTGTTCCTGGAATAAGGCGTCCCCTCCAATGGAAGGGATGTCTGGAACTGTCCGTTCCACTTATAGTAAGCCCCCGCGATGGCCGGCGCCGTCGGGATGGAGGTAATCTCTCCGATTCCAATGGCCCCGTATGCTACGTCCACTCCGGGTTTTTCCACGATAATGCTCTCAATCTCCGGCGCCTTGTCTGCCCGGAACAGCCCCAGGGTACCAAATTTGGCCGTGGGAACGCAGTCCTTTAAGGGATACTGCTCTGTCAGGGCATAGCCGCAGGACATGAGCACGCCGCCCTCGATCTGTCCTTCCACGCTCTTGGGATTTACCGCCTTGCCCACATCGTGGGCCGCCACCATCTTTTTGATGGTGCCGTCCTCATTCAGAACACACAGCTGGGTAGCGTAGCCGTAAGCCACATGGGAAACGGGATTGGGCACATCGGCTCCCATCTTGTCGGTCTTTGCCAGATATTCCGCATAGTATTCCCGCCCATTGGCCAGAGCCAGCTCCTCGGGACTAAAGGTCACATCCCGGGTGTCCTCGTCCTCTACCTCCAGCACCACATTTTCCAGATAGCGCTTGTCATAGCTGTGGAAATGATACTCCCTTCCCGTCATTTCAAAGAGATCCCGGCGAAGCTTTTTGGAAGCCCTTCTGGCTGCTTCTCCTGTCACCAAAGTCTGACGGGAACCGGAGGTAGTTCCGGAATCCGGAGCCATGGAGGTATTGGGACTGTGATAGACGATGCAGTCCGACGTCACCCCAACGCTCTCGGCCACCATCTGGACCAGCACCGTTCCCAGGCCCTGGCCGATGCAGGAAGCTCCTGCGTGAATGTGAATTTTTCCGTCCTCCACAATCAGCCTGGCCCGTCCTGTATCCGGCAGTCCCACGCCCACTCCGGCATTCTTTAAGGCGCAGCCGATACCCACAATGGGATTGGAGTAATAGATATCCTTCACCGCCTCCAGAGTCTCCGCCAGGCCCGTGGCCGGGTCCGCGATCTGTCCATTGGGAAGAATCTGTCCGGGACGGATTGCATTCTGGTAACGCATCTGCCACGGATCGATTCCTACCATCTCCGCCAGCAGGTTCAGATTCATCTCCGTGGCGAAAATAGTCTGGGTCACGCCGAAGCCCCGGAAAGCCCCCGCCGGTGGATTGTTGGTATAAACGGCTGTTCCGTCAATATCAATGTGCTGGTAATTATACGGTCCCGCCGCATGGGTACAAGCCCGCTGAAGTACCGGCCCTCCCAGAGAAGCGTAGGCTCCCGTATCGGAAACCACCACCGCCTTCATGGCCGTCAGATAGCCGTTTTCATCGCAGGCCGTGGTCATATCAATGCTCATGGGATGACGCTTTGGATGGATGATGATGCTCTCCTTCCGTGTCAGCTTCACCTTTACCGCCCGCTTGGTCAGATAGGCGATGAGGGCCGCCTGATGCTGCACCGTCACATCTTCCTTTCCGCCAAAGCCGCCGCCCACCAGCTTATTCTCCACAATCACCTTTTCCGGGGGAAGGCCCAGCAAAATGCAGGTTTCATGCTGGGTATCATAGACGCTCTGATCCGTAGAATAGATCAAGACTCCATCTCCCATAGGCATGGCCACCGCGCACTCCGGCTCCAGGAAGGCGTGCTCCGTCCATGGCGTCTCATAATGTCTGGTCACCTTGTATTTGGACTCCCGGATGACCCGGTCCGCGTCGCCCCGTACCAGGTGCTCATGGCTTAAAATATTTCCCGTGGAATGGACCAGGGGAGCCCCCTCCGCCAGAGCCTCCGCCGGGCAGGTCACAAGCTTTAATTCCTCGTATTCCACCTCCACCAGGGCCTTGGCCTGCTCCAGAATCTCCTTGGTCTCCGCCGCCACAATGGCGATGGCGTCTCCCAGATAACGAGTCACCCCTCCCACAGGAATCATAGTATCCCAATCCTGTTTCAGGTGTCCCACCTTATTCTTTCCCGGCACATCCTCGGCCGTCAGCACGCAGACCACTCCCGGAAGAGCTTTCGCCTTTTCCGTATGGATCGCCAAAACCCTGGCTCTGGGGTACTTGGAACGGACGGCACTTCCGTAAATCATGCCTGGGATGTCCACCTGGTCCAAATCGTCCACATACTGGCCCGTACCCAGCACCTTTTCTTCCACATCTACCCGGTGAACCTTGGAGCCCACTTTGACGGAAGTGCTCTCCGACGGTACCGGCAAATTCTCCCGCAGCATCTTCGCTGCCAGCAAAATTGCGTCAATAATCTTTTTATACCCGGTACAGCGGCAGTAATTGTTGCGGATGGCAAATGCCGCCTCCACCCGGCTTGGATCCGGGTTTACATCCAGAAGAGCTTTCGCGCAGATGACCATTCCCGGGATGCAAAAACCGCACTGAACTGCCCCTGCTTCCCCAAAGGCATAAACATAAACATCCTTTTCCCTCTGGCTGAGTCCTTCCACTGTTAAAATATGTTTGCCCTCCATCCGGCCCATCTTCTGCACACAGGCTTTGGTGGCCTTTCCGTCCACCAGCACAGTACAGGTACCGCAAGCTCCCTCGCTGCAGCCGTCTTTCACAGACTTCAGCCGCAAATCGTCCCGCAGCACCTCCATCAGCTTCCGCTCCGGATCCGCTTCTATCTCCTGATTGTTAATCCATACCTTACAATAAGAGCTCATACACTCCCTCCACTTCTATTTCTCTGGATTTTGCCAGGGAAATCAGCTGTTTGCGCGCCTCTGCCGGTCCTGAAAAGGCCATGCCGCAGCCGGCGCTGATTGCCACAGGCACCGGGATCAAACGCCCCGGTGCCTGCTCCTCTCCCGCCGCCTTTTCCATGGCCATAGCCTGGGTAGTGGTTGGAAAGGTCAATATAACTTTCATAGTTTTTACTCTTGACATATTTTTTCTCTGTCCGCAGCAGTTCGGAACCGCCCAAGCCGTTACTCCTGTCTTATAAAAGAAGGTAATCGTAATCCCGGATTACCGTATCCATTACGCGGCAGAGGCTTTCAGGAATCTCCTGAGACTTTTCTCCCATCTGGTAATCCAGCATCCGGCCCTGCAGTCTTACCCGGCAGATGCCTTTCTCACGGTCCGTTACCGCAAATCCCTGGTTTGTACTGTTTTCCATATCTCCCTCACTGGCAAAAAGGGTAAATTTATCCAGATAGGGGGCACTGTCCCATGGACAGAAGCTTCTGCAGTTTCCGCACTCGTTGCACATATAGTCCACATGGATAATCTGATGGCGCTCCATGCCAGGAACCACAAGAGAGATATTCGCCCGGTTGGGACATACCTCCACGCAGTTTTCGCAGTAGCTGTTGCAGGAGAGGCACCGCATATCCGTATATTCCGGATTCTCCTCCATCAGATTTCCCTTACGCCAGTAAATGGTTTCCTCATCAGACAGGCTGAAGAGCTGCTCCTGCTCCTGCTGTTCCAAAATAGCCCTGGCCGCCTGGGAACCGTCCCGGATAGCCTCCACCACCGTAGCAGGTCCGTAAAGCCCGTCTCCTGCAGCGTATACGCCGGGAATATTGGTTTCCAGGGTTTCCTGGTTCACCTGAGGACGGCCCTTCTGATCCACGGCGATGCCGTTTGCCTCATAAAACGCTGCGGGAACCTTCTCACCCACTGCGGCGATAACCGTATCGGCGGGAACCTTTACCAGCTCGTCCGTTTCCACCACTCCTCTGCGTCCGCTTTCGTCCACATCGCCCAGACGCATCTTTTTACAAATCAGCTCCCCGCCTGAAAGCTTCACGGGAGATAAAAGTTCCGCGAATTCCACGCCGTCCTGGACAGCCATCTCCAGTTCTTCCGCATCGGCGGGCATATAACGCTTCGTTCTGCGGTATACCAAAGAAACCTTTTTCACACCTGCATTTCTCTTGGCTGCCCGGGCAGTATCCATCGCGGTGTTTCCTCCGCCAATGACCACTACATTCTCCCCAAGGTCTACTTGACCGCCGGTAGCCTTAAACTGAGCCAAAAATTCAAGGGCGTTCACCGCCTCCCCTTCCTCCAGTCTCAGAATACCAGGCTTATATGCGCCTACTGCCAGCACAATATAGTCGTAATTTTCCCGAACCTGTTCCAATGAAGCAACATAGGACTCTGTAGCAATCTGAACCCCAAGGGCCTCCAGAATCTTTACATCTTTGTCAATGGCTTCATCGCTGATGCGAAAACCAGGGATCACGTTGCGGACCACGCCGCCCAGCTTCTTCTCCTTTTCAAAGATAGTCACTTCCATGCCGCCTTTTGCCAGGAAATAGGCCGCCGCCATACCTGCAGGTCCGCCGCCGATAACCGCAGCCTTCTTGTCCGCGGTAATCTCCGGCTTATGAAGCTCTGAAAGAACCGCCTCAAAGCCGCCCTCCGCCGCTTCCAGCTTGGTCCGACGGATGTTGACCGGCGTTTCATAGAAGTTTCTGGTACATTTGCTCATACAGTTGTGGGCGCAGATGGTACCGGTCATAAACGGCAGAGGATTCTTTCTCAGAATTACTTCCAGGGCCTCTTTTGCCTTTCCTGCTCCCATCAGCTTTAAGTAGGCCGTAATATCCTGATGAATGGGACAGCCCTCCTCACAGGGCGCCACGAAACAATCCGTCAGCGGTACCGGACGCTTAATCTTTCTGGAGGGCAGTGGTTTTACCGCCTTCACATGATGCGGATCTGTTTTCACATCCTCCACCAGACGTTCCACTTTTTCACTGTCCACGCAGGAAAATGCGGCTGGCTCTACGGACTCGAAAATGCGGCCGATCTGCTCCAGACGCTGATAGCCGCCTGGCTTTAACAGGGTGGTTGCCATGGTAACCGGCCAAATTCCCGCTTCTACAATCTTCTGAATATTAAAGGCGTCCGCTCCTCCGGAATAGGAAATCCGCAGCTTTCCGTCAAAATCCTTAGCCAGCTTCATGGCCACAGACATGGACAAGGGATAGAGGGATTTTCCGGACATATACATCTCTTCACTCGGAAGCTCTCCCGCCTTCACGTCCACAGGGAATGTATTGGTAATCTTCACGCCGAACTCCAAGCCTTTCTCATCTGCCAGCTTCTGCAGACGCTCCAGCATAGGAACGGCATCGCTGTACTGAAGGTCGTCCTTAAAGTGGAAATCCCCGAAGGCCACATAGTCGTATCCCATAGCATCCATCAGATTTCTGGCATACTCATATCCCAGCAGGGTAGGATTGCATTTAATGAAGGTGTGAACATGCTTTTCCTCCAGCAGATACCGGGCAATGCGCTCAATCTCCTGGGGCGGGCATCCGTGGAGGGTAGACAGAGTAACGGAATTGCAGATGTTGGCAGTAATCGCCTCCACATCCTCTCCGGTTACCTTATCAAACCGGTCCAGATTCTCCAACAGCCAGCTGCGGCATTCTTTAAAAATCTCCGTCTCGGAGGCATCCTTCATGCCCTCGATAAATCGGTCCACCTTGGGAAGCTTGATTCCCTCCAGGTCGTAGCCTACGGACATATTAAACTGAAAGCCGTCCTCCGCTCCCAGCTCCATCTCCTTTG
>ERZ1643247.3433-NODE-3433-length-11176-cov-9.506160_pt1 | contig 11176 bp, 11 predicted proteins | sample MGYA00579264_ERZ1643247 | MGnify/ENA primary metagenome ERZ1643247 (study PRJEB29033, sample SAMEA4952262) | chicken gut metagenome | biome: Broiler Chicken; feature: Gastrointestinal Tract; material: Caecum | place: Ireland | collected 2018 | study: Broiler... | reverse complement strand
CCCGGCTCCAAAACAGTCCGTATTCTGTGGAATTGTCTCCTCCCTGCCTGTCAGGTGAATATTCCTCTTCAAAAACATCACTTGTCCGGTAAGTTGGAAATCACACATCTGCTTATAGGAAATCGCCTTAAATCAGCTTAATTACTCATTATTCTATGAGACTTGGTTAGTCAAGGCCTTCTTGCAGCCTTGATAAATCAAGGCACATAGAATACTATATATTCGCTGATTTCCATTCCCCGGAATCATGATTTCCTAATACCGGACTGGTGATGGAAAACGCTCCGGAATATTCAGTCAGGGGTCAAAAATCGTTATTAACCGACGGCCCCTTTATTGATAGGTGGGAGAAATTATTTATCAAAATATATGACAAGCTTTTAATAAGCATTAATGAGCAAGTTAGTGGGAAAGCTATTGAAAGAAATAAATGTATCCTGAATGGGGACAAATGAGAAATAATTAGCGGACTTTAGTTCTGAATGGTCTCTAAAACATTGACAATAGAGGGGTACTAGAATATAATATAATTAGCGAAAATGAATCATGGAGGTGGCATAATGGTAGATATTAATATTGTAGTTGCCAACAACATCATGGATCAGATGAAAATGCATAATACAAAACAGATCGATCTTGCAAATGCGATTCATGTATCAAAGCAGATTATGAGCAAAATGTTGAACGGGTCCAGGTTAATCAGTGTTGCCGAACTTCACAATATTGCAGATTATTTTCATATTACAATGGATGATCTGTTGCAAAACCCTGCAGAACCAGCGGAGGGGGATGTTATGAGAGCTTTCATGGGGAAAGTTGGATCTGAAGAAGCTAGAGAAGCATTGCGTACAGCGGATAAATTGGCAGATATGATTATTTTTCATGCCAACGTACGTGAAAACGCGAAAGTTATGTCTGAAAAATGGGAGATGTAAGAATGGCTTTACTATTTGACAGTATTTTATATAAAAAAGATTCGAAACGATTCGAACAAATCAGGGAAATTGCTGCGGGATTTTCCAGCTATTATATTGGGCAGAATATTATCCAGGATGATATTTTTACTGTGATTGAAAATTATGCAAGAACAAAGGAAATGCCCTTGGAATGGCTGCGTTTCCCGATCCGTGACCCGGAATTATGCGCCTGTACTTTTATTCGAAGCGGGCGCATTTTTGTTATGCTCAATTCGGGTATCCCCATGTCTAAACAGATATTTGCAGCAGCCCATGAATTATACCATATACGATGTTTTTTAGAAGAGGATAATCCAGAGTTAATAAAGCGGGGATCCATTTTAAATTCAGCGACGATTGAAGCTGGAACGACGGAAGCAGAGGAAATGGAAGCAAATGCTTTTGCCGGTATTCTTCTGGTACCGGTCGATGCTCTTGAGCAGCAGATCAGAATTTATCAAATCAATAAAAAAGCAATAGAAATGAGTGATATTCTCACACTTATGGATATTTTTGCGGTTCCCTACAAGGCAATGGTTCTCCGGCTGTTGGAAGAAAAAATAATTTCTGATGACAGGGCAAGGGAAATGATAGATATCCCGTTCCATAAAATAAAAAAGCTAATGCAAATGACGGATAAAGCAAAACGGTGGGATATGATTCCATCAGGATATGAAAAATTCGGGAATCTTGTAGAAAACCTCACAATCAATACAGAGCGGGAAGCACTTCCTAAAAGCAGATTGGAAAGCGACTGGAAAGAACTGGATAGAATAAAAGAATTATATGGGGTTAAGTAAGAAATTATGGCAGAACAACAGAAATATGCAATTTTGGATACAGATTTTGTATCTAAAGCCAATATTATAAAAACAGAGAGCCATGTACTTGCCGATGAAGTGCTTGCGTTTTCGGGGTATTCTTTTTTCTGTCATCAGAAGATGAAGGAGGAACTTGCAGATCACGGAAGAAGAGATGCGCAGGTCTGGCTGGAGAATAAAATTAAATCCGGAGAAATTGTCTGCTATTCAGATGATAAAATATTGTCCGAAATGAGCAGGTATATTCATAATTCCTGCTTTTTATACTATCGCAGTTTTTTAAAACAGGGATGTGATATTTTCAGTGCAGAATTCTACAATCAATATTTTCTGCCTCTGGATGAAATGATGGATAGCGGGACATATGATCAAGAACGGTTTTTAGCGGTTCTTCGCTCTTGTGAAAACCAGATTGGACATCAGAAAAGTTATGGCGAAATAAAGGCGTATGTTTTGGCACAAACGATTAAACTTTTATACAATACAGAGGCCTACATATTTTGCTCTGATGATTTTGGGGCAAGACGAGGATTTGCCAATAGTGCACAGATACCTTGTATCAGCATTTTGAGTGTTTTTCTTAAGCTTCGTCTGCTGGGAAGAATGATGGAAGAAGTGGAACCGTATTTTCAAAGTTTTCTGCAGTGGTGCTTTGATAGAGAAAATCCACAGACACATGTAAAAATATGGCTATTCAAAGATGGTTCTGATAAAAGGGAAAAGGTGCCGCTTGAGACGGTCTTGCATGATATTTATGAGGGGCTGTATTATGCCAGAAAAGATGGGGATTTACAGAAAATAAGTAAGGAAAAAGATGAAAAGGAGTAACAAATGGATAGGACAGATATTTCTATAAAAATCACGAGTATTGAAAATGACCTGGAACTTTTGAAAAACGGTCATATACATGAATTAGAAAAAGTACCGGGGACACCAAAATGTTCTACGTTGGCGAATCGCATGAAACATGATTTAGAATCTATTGTATCGGGATATGATTCATTATTGGAAAAGCAGGCTGATAGTGCGGATCGAGAGCAATTCGATTTACTGACTGGATTATTGAAAAGACTGTCTGATGAGGTGGCTACTTTATCAAAAAAGCAACCAGATGCTCTTATCAATGCATTTAAAGTCGGTCAGATTAATAGAGTTTTAATTCCGTTGAAAGAAATAATGCGAGAAGAACCATCCATTGAATTTCTGGATCTTCTGGCAGAACCTGATACGGAAGGAAAAAGTGATAAATCAAGAAATACTTACAGCGATACAGCGTTAATTCTTAGTCAGTTTTTGGCGGCTAGTGCGCAATACAGGGAGAACCATTACGGCACAAACTGGGAGGATATTCGTTTGTAAGATGAATGGGAGGTGTCTCTGGTATGCTTTTATCAGACTATTTATCCATGAATGAGACATTTGAAGGAATTGGTGTATTCGATCCAGTATTAGATAAGGATAGTCATTTCTTTATTAATCTTCAAAGATTAAAAAAAGCAACGACTCCAGAATTTAGAAATTCTTATGAGAAGATCAATGAGTATTTTCGTAAAATAATTAAATTGCTTGATAAGGCGACAAAGAAAGATGAGAGCGATATATGTTATAGGCAGGCGCTAAAAATGTTTGACTTTTCTGAAGTTGCGGAAGTTAATGGGATTTGTCTCGGATATGCCAAAGGAGTGAGCGGAAACGCATTTGGACGTTTGATAAGCAGACAGGTTATCAGTACAGCTTATGATATTGTAAAATTAGGAATTGATGATCCTGAGATGTTTCAATTGCTTCCGCTTTTTCAGGAAAATGTAGGTGCAGATCGTTTGAGTGATATGATTGCAAAACTTATTCTGGACGATATCAAGGCATATACGAAACGGATTAATCGGGAATTGGGAATCACAGAAGCAAACTATCCAGATATACCATTTAAGAAAGAATTTGTTATCAATCCGTATAGAGGTGACTCAGTCTTTCTTGTTCCAGTAGAAATTTTGCATAAACTTCCAGTTGCTGAGTGTTGGGAAGATATAGATTTTTGCGTTTCTCAAAATGAGACCATTCGTTCAGAAATGAATGCAGAAGTGGCAAATGAGTGGAGTCAGTATACTGCCTCACAAAGAAAGACAATTTTACGAAATAAAGTATTTAAAAATGTAGACGCATGTAGACGCGTTATGGATAGATATCGAGAAGAAGAACTTTCGGCTTTTAATCCTTGGGATAATTTTGAATATTTTCTGTCGAAATTGGAGCAATCCTTATCTCATTCGGAGATTGATTGGAAAAGTAATTATAATGAGATTAACAGTTTAACAGCGGCTGAAGATATCTTGTCATGCTTTAAGCAATGGATTGAATATAATAAGGGTTGGGAAGTTGTACAGGGAGCAAACAGCCGGAAAAGAGAGAAAATACTTCAGAGAGTAATTCATCTTTCAGGTATAAGTTACATTAACGCGAATAATCTTGATATGAGCTGTGAACCAGATGAAGGGAGAGGCCCCGTGGATTTTAAGATTTCCAGAGGGCAAGATATTACAATTGTAGAAGTAAAACTTACGTCTAATGATCAGTATCTTCATGGATTTGAAGTACAGATTGAAGAATATGGAAAAGCAGAACAGACAGATAATCTAGTCTATGTTCTGGTTGATCTTGGACATCCAAGAAAGGTACAGAAGGTATGCGATTTACGTGATCGGAAAGTAGATGAAGGAGTTAATGTTCCGGAATTAATTATAATTGATTCTACGCCAAAGGTATCGGCAAGTAGAGTATAGAAGAAGTGCGCAGGGTCTCTTATGAGATATCCTGCGCTTTTTCTTTGCCTTGTGTTTTTCTTCGTTCTTTTCCAAGGATTGCGTCTACGTTAGAACTTACAGTTCGCAGTTCCTTTTGATAATCTTGAAAATAGCGGTAAGTTCCATACTGGGCTTCTTTCATCTGCAGAAGCTGATTTCTCTGTGATTTTAAAGCTTGGAGTGATGGAGGCTTTCCATTAAAATGCTCTTTGATATATTGGACGCCGGCATTATATAAATCCAAATCTTCATGGTGCTCTTTTCGGAAGCGTCCTTTGTTTTTGGATTTCAAAAACTGCGTCTGTATAGACTTCCGGGATTGATACTGACCGACGTAGTGAATCTGTTCATTTAATTTCTTGATTTGGTCTTCCGTAGCGCGGAGCGATTTCCTTGCTTCTGTGAACTTATGGGTGATTTCTCCAAGTGCTTCATGAAGGGTTTCCCGAGAGTCAAATCCATGTTCCTGGATATAACAGACAGTTTTGGCCATTTCCTTCAAATTGGAGAGCTTCACTTTTTGTGCGTAAGCAGCATTTTGCTGCGCTTTGATATTATGCTGCAGATCAATAACCAATCGCAGATCCGAGCGAACGAACAAAATTGCCATAGGATCTTTATCGTAATTATAATGAGGATTATATTTCTGAAGAGTACCAATGGTTTGGGTCTTCGCAGTATCAGGTCTTTTGATTTCTGAGGATTGCAATGTGTCCGCAGTTATAGTTCTTTTCTTACGTTCGTTTTCGGAAAAGAGATTCGTGAGATATTCCTTCTCAAAAAGATTTCCCAGATTTCTTCCAGTTATATATTTGCCACGATCCGGATGAAGATAGCTGTATCGGTCCCGACTAATTTTAAGCAGTATGCTGTATTTTTCTTTTAATCCGGACTGAAATTCTTCTACTGACAAAGCATAGGCAGATATATCATTGATTGCATCACGGAGAAATTGCTTTTGCGTCTGATACTTTGTAATACGTGGTTTCATACCATCGGCGATGATACGAGTATTGAGAGTGTCTAGCTTTTCCTGCTCTCGTCGGGTCTTCCAATATTCCCGTTCTGTTATTTTAATCGGAGCAGGGGAGAGAAGATCTACTTGGTGCAGATGTTCCCGGGTTGTAATTTCCATCAAACCTTTTTGCATAGCTGCGAGATGCTATCAACGAAGAGTTAGTGTTCCGGGGATAGGCAGACAAAGCGAAGAATAAATATGGAAGGAAAAGATCCGCTGTACCAGGTGAGCATTTCCCGTGTACAGCGGTTTTTACCTTTATTTTCTGATTCTCGCACATAAAGTTATGGTAGAGAGGAGTGAAAATGTGGATTCTGAAGAGAATCAGCTTATGACGGCTGGCACAGAAATACAGCCAGAACCGCAGAAACCAACTGTTCAGGTCCGTAAGGCAAGAAAGAAGAAATCAAGCAATGCACGCAAAGAATATACAGTTCAGGTTATTCCGGCAACAAAAGGAGTAACACCTGCAGGCGAACCTGATCCGATCAAGCGGGTGGCAGCGTATTGCCGTGTCAGTACAGATCAGGAAGCACAGTCAAGCAGCTATGAACTGCAGGTGCAACATTATACAGAATATATTGGCGCGCATGAAAATTGGGTGTTGGTAGGGATTTATGCAGACGAAGGAATCACAGGGACTCAGCTGAAGCACCGCGATCAGTTTCTAAAGATGATTGCGGATTGCGAAGCAGGAAAGATTGATATGATTATTACCAAGTCAATCAGCAGATTCGCAAGAAATACGGTGGATTGTTTGACAATCATTCGAAACCTGAAGGCACTCAAAAATCCCGTGGAGATTTATTTTGAAAGGGAGCGCCTTTATTCGTTGGATGAAAAGACGGATATGGTTCTAAGCCTGATGGCTTCCATTGCGCAGGAAGAGTCCAGAAGTATTTCTGCCAATATCCGCTGGGCAATTAAAAACCGGATGAAGAATGGAACGCAGAAAATTCCTACGTATGGTCTTCTGGGTTATGACAAGGACGAGGAAGGCAATATGATTATTGTTGCCAAAGAAGCAGAGATCGTCAAAACTATTTATCATAGCTTTGTCCAAGGGATTCATCCGAATCTGATCGCCATCCGGCTGAATGCGCTGGGATTAAAAACCGTGTATGGAAATTCCTGGACAGGAAGCGCTGTGAAAAATATTCTGCGAAATGAAAAATACTGTGGGGACGTTCTTATGCAAAAGACGATAACAATTGACTATTTAAGTCATATATCGAAACCCAATGAGGGCGAAGCCGAGCAGTATTATATTGCAGATCATCATGACGCTATCGTTAGCCGAGAGATCTGGGATAAGGCCCAGGCGATTTTGGATAAACAAAGCTGGCAGCGCTGGAAGCGCAGAGAGCAACAACGCCTGATTCCTGTAAAAAAAGGAATTCTTGCGGGATTTGTCGCGATTAGCAGTAATTGGAAGGAAGTATCGCTGGCCAGACTTATGACAGCCAGCAAGAAGATTTTAAGGAACGAGGATTCCTTGAAAGAAAAGCAAGTAAAAATTGAAAGCGAGGAGACGACTATGATTGAAACAAAAATTTTAGAGGGTTTTGAGGTCGTGGAATTGGAACAGAGCACAGGCGATTCTGTGCTGACACTGACTTCTACTAATTTAAAATTTAATAAGGCAACGGCTGTAGAACTTGGGTATCCAGCTTATGTTCGAATGCTTACCAATGCAGTGACCAGGCAAGTGGCCATTCAGCCTTGTAAAGAGAGCACTAAAAACGCAGTTAAGTTCAGTAAAGATAAAGATAAGCAGAATTATGCGGTAGTAGTTAAGGTTCCTGCGTTGCTTACAGCGGCACGTAAAATGGCTGATTTGGAAGAAGGTGCTGGTTCGATGAGCTTCAGGGGAGTCTTGTATCCGAATGATAATGTGATCATTTATGATTTGACAAAAGGAGAGCCGGCAAAGCGCAGAGGTGGCAGAAAAAAGAAACATTCTGAAGAAGAGCAGCAAGCAAGTGCAGAATAAAGTGTATCTTTTTGTGTAAGACAGAGATTTAAATTAACAAAAAGGAGAGAATCCTTTGGTCAACTTTGAGGTGTCTATCAAGGTTGATTAAGGGATTTTTTTTATTTTGGTGGAATACATCTTTTCCTTACATGAAGTATATCTTTTTTTTGTTTGGTTGTGAAAAAAGGGAGAAAGGAAATTCTGTAAGAGTTTCTGTAGAAGACAATTGTAAATAAAAAGTGTGAAAATCTATTGATTTTAGAAATGACATCTTTTTTGTGTAGAAAACTACACTATGGTTCAAAAGTGACTTTTGAGGTCGAAAATGGGTAAAAGCAGATTTTGGGCAATAGATGTATAAAAGTTGCAGAGATAAATTTGAGGACAAAGGAAAAAGATATGAATGAAAATATAAAAAGTTGCTTACAAAGAAAACTTTGGAGATTGTGTGTAAAAATCGCCGTCTTAGCGCACACTGCACGCTCAACTAGAGCCATCCTGCCGAAGCAAGAGAGCCACCTTGCCGGATGGCTCAACTAGCGGCAAATTATGCTGCCGGGAGCACCGCTTCGCTCTCTGAATGATATCCGGACAGAATGGCTCCTGTAGAAGTCGATGTCGCCGCGCTCACGCAGCTTTAGCTTTGACAAGCACCATTCTGCCGGATTACATGCACTCAAAGCAATTAAGCTTCAGGTGAAACCGATACACAGCTTTATCATCAGAGACTATGTAGTCGGTCTTGCAGAGACTGCAAAAGTGGCATTGATTTATTTACCCTGACAACTTAATACCGGCCATCATCCTGTCCTTTAGCAAGTTTGACCATGGAATCCATATAGTCCTTGAAGGCCATCGGATCGCCACCGCCATAGTAGATACGCATATATTCCTGATATGCCAGATTATCATAATGCGGCATGTCCAGATCAGAAAGGATGTCTACCGTGGTGATCCATGTATGTTCGGGATCGTACTTCTGGCTCAGTTCATACCTTGCCCTTATGGTCTCGGCTTTTAGGTGCTGTATGTCCTTAACCATAGAATCTACGAGTTCCAGGAAGGAGTAGATAAGTTCGCAGCTGTCAGCGTCAGGGTATTCATCCCATGCATGATCGTCATTGCGCAGCATCATGCCTCACCATCCTTTCCGGATGCCTTGAAGCCATGGCGTTTACGCATGGAGATGCGGCCGTCTATGAAGACATCGTAGGCATTGTGGATGATCCTGTCCATGATCGCTTCGGAGATCGGGCTGCCTTCCGCCGAAGCTGGATCAATCCGTTCATACCAGTCATCCGCAGCATACTGGGAACAGAAGATCATCGATCCTTTCGGGTTGTTGATGCGCGCCTCCACGATCTCCAAAAGATTATAGGATTCCTGCGGTTCCAATGGACGGATAAGCCATTCATCCAGGATAAGGAGATCCAGTTTCAGGTATGAGCGGATTGTTTTACGGAATTCACCGGTACCTTTGGCGACATTCAGCTCCTCCAGGAGTTCCGGAAGTCTTACATAACGTACTTTCAGAAACTTTCTGCAGGCTGCGTTCCCGAGCGCACAGGCAATATATGTCTTGCCGCCGCCACTGGCGCCGCTCAGGATGATATGGCGCCCTTCCTCGATGTACTTACAGGTTGCAAAACGCAGCATTTGTGCCTTGTCGAGCTTCCTGTCAGGATGGTACTCTATTCCTTCGACCGAAGCGTCTGGCGCAGAGAAACAGGCATCCCGGATACCTTTCGCGAGCTTATTGGATTGGCGGCGGTTCCACTCCGCATCAATCAGAAGCCCAAGCCGCTCCTCGAACCCAAGGCTGTTATAGGTGGCAGGATCGTTCAGCTGTTTTTCCAATTCCCCTGCCATGGCAGAGAACCGCATGGCTTTTAATGTATCAATGGTTGACTGGATGATCATGCGTTGGCACCTCCTTTCCGAAAAGCATCCGCTCCTCGTGTGATGCCACGGTGTGAAGATTTTGCTGGAGATGTTGCTTTGACCGGTTCCGGATGCTGCTGATCGGCGGTCTTATGAAGCGGGATCTTATCCTGCCCGTTTTTGAGGATGGCAAGGATACTCCTGAGCGTCGGGGCATTGGAAAAGGCCAATGCACGCTCGCAGGCCGCATTTACGCGGTCCTGGCCATATCGGTCAGCCGCTTTCATGAGGCTTACGCAGTATTTATAACCCTGCTCAGGCTCTTTGCCGGATCCCAGGAATTGGCTGACTACTTTAGAAACGGAAGCCCCGGCTGTCTCTGCCCATGACAGGAAAGCATCTTTGTTATAGGCGAGATACTTGCGGTGTGCCTCCGGCATATGCCCCGGCACCATGACCGCGTCTCTCTGGGCCTTTTTCAGACGTACATGGGAAGCCACACGCCCGCCATGGAAGTATATTTCGACAGTATCCCTTGTAAGGCGGATATCCACGCACTCGCCGATCAGATCAAACGGGACGGAATAACGGTTCAATCCATCCGTAATGGTGTAGTCATTCTGGACCTTCGCACTGCGCCATATAGCTGGTTCATATGGTGCGGGAGGCAGTGGATGCATGAATTCACGCTCTTCCTCCTCATATGCGCTGCGGCGGCATCCTTTTCTCGCTTTAAAGGGCCTGTCATTAAGAAGTTCCAGCTTCTCGGCGACTGTGTCACGTGCCTCCTCAAAGGAAAAGAAGCGCCGGTTCCGGACAGCGGCAAGAATCCATGTAGTGGCAAACTTGACTGAGGCCTCCGCATTCGGTTTATCATCGGGAGCCTTGGGGCGAGCAGGGACGATAGCAGTGTCATAGTAATCGGCCATCTCCTGATAAGCCCTGGGGATGCTCGTCTCATAGCGGGTATTTTTGGTAACCCCTGCTTTGAGGTTATCCGGCACCAGAAGGCGCGTCACTCCGCCAAAGTATTCATAGGCATGCACATGGCAAAGGATAAAGTTCTCTGACTTCATATCCCTGCAGAGTTCCGCGTACACAAAACTGCTGCAGGACAATACGCCAACAAAAAGATACGCAGGACTGATCTCACCGGTAACACTGTCGTGGATATCCACCGTGGCGCCGGCCCAGTCAACCTCAAAGGTCTCGCCCGGCTTTCTGGAAATCCGCATGGTCGCTTTGCTGACCTTGGCCCACTTACGGTAAAGATCCCCAAACTGTGTACTCATGTAGGGGTACCGGCCTGCTGCATTAGCCTCTGCGCAATACTCGGTCCAGAGGAGGCTGAGAGTAACTCCTTTTTTGGCAAGTTCCCTATGGATACGGGGGAAATCAATGGGCATGCGGTCCGTGTTCTGCCCTTTTCGCCCTGGATAAAGGACGGACTCCAGCTCCTGATTTGTCACATCGGGATCAAGGGGCCATTCGATCTTGAGCGCGGTGGCGAGATCAACTACCTCTTTGACCGTGTTGCGGGAACTGTGCACGCTTAAAGCGATCTCCCGTTGTGAGTACTTGAGACTCTTTAGTCTCAGGATTTCTCGATAATTCACCATAATTATCGTCCTCCTGTAAATGATAGTCACACAGTTGTGTGCCATTTATCATTATAGAAGAACGGTTGCCGGTTGGTTGAGCCATTCGGCAAAGTGGCTCTAAAT
>ERZ1643247.3432-NODE-3432-length-11179-cov-5.933927_pt1 | contig 11179 bp, 8 predicted proteins | sample MGYA00579264_ERZ1643247 | MGnify/ENA primary metagenome ERZ1643247 (study PRJEB29033, sample SAMEA4952262) | chicken gut metagenome | biome: Broiler Chicken; feature: Gastrointestinal Tract; material: Caecum | place: Ireland | collected 2018 | study: Broiler... | reverse complement strand
CTACAGTTTCCAGATGTCCCGGTTGTACTCCGCCACGGAGCGGTCCGAGGAGAAATACCCGGCCTTGGCGATATTCACCAGCATTTTCTTAGCCCAGGCCTCTCGGTCCTCAAACGCGGAGAGCGCGCGCTCCTTCACCTGGATGTAGTCTTTCACATCCAGCAGAGCCATGAACCAATCCTTGCGGGACATGTCTTTGTACAGGCGGGCCAGATTCTCCGGGTCGCCCAGTCGCATCATGGTGGGGCTGATGATGAAGTCCACCAGCCCGCTGATCTCCTCATCCACGCCGTAGTAGTCCCCGGGGCGGTAGGCGGACCGGGCGTACAGATCCATCACATACTCGCTGGACCGGCCAAAGATATACACGTTGTCCTCTCCCACCAGGTCGTGAATCTCCACGTTGGCCCCGTCCATGGTGCCCAGAGTGACCGCCCCGTTGAGCATCATTTTCATGTTGCCGGTGCCGCTGGCTTCTTTGCTGGCCAGGGAAATCTGCTCGGACAAGTCGCAGGCGGGAATCAGCTTTTCCGCCCAGGTGATGTTGTAGTTCTCCACCATAAGCACTTTCAGCCAGGGGCTCACGTCGGGGTCGTGGTCGATCAAGTCCTGGAGACAGAGGATCAGGTGGATGATGTCCTTGGCGATGATATAGGCCGGAGCCGCCTTGGCCCCGAACACCAGCGTGATAGGCCGCTTCGGCTTGTTCCCCGCCTTGATCTGCTGGTACTTCCAGATGATATACAAAGCGTTCATCTGCTGCCGCTTGTACTCGTGCAGGCGCTTGATCTGGATGTCGAAAATGGAGTGGGTGTCGATCTCCACCCCGGCTTTCTCCTGCAGATAGGCGCACAGGGCCTTCTTATTCTGGTGCTTGATGTCCAGCAGGCGGCGCAGAGTGTCCGGATCGTCCTGGAATTGCAGCAGCTTTTCCAGCTGCCCCGCGTCCTTCTTCCAGCCGGGGCCGATCTTCTCGGTGATGAAGGCGGCCAGCTCTGGGTTGCAGTGCATGAGCCACCGGCGGAAAGTGACGCCGTTTGTCTTGTTGTTAAACTTCTCCGGATAGATCTGAGCGAACGCCTGGAGCTCGGACTGCTCTAGGATCTCCGTGTGGAGGCTGGCCACCCCGTTGACGGAGAAGCCGTAGTGAATGTCCATGTGCGCCATGTGCACCAAGTCGTTTTCGTCCAAAATGGCCACCTTGGGATCGGGATACTCTTCCTTGACCCGGCGGTCCAGTTCTTGGATGATGGGCACCAGCTGGGGCACCGCCTCCTCCAGGTAGTCCAGGGGCCACTTTTCCAGGGCTTCCGCCAAGATGGTATGGTTGGTGTAGGCGCAAGTTTTGGACACGGTGGCAATGGCCTCCTCCATAGACAGACCCCGGGTGGTGAGCAGCCGGATCAGCTCGGGAATAACCATAGAGGGGTGGGTGTCGTTGATCTGAATGACGGCGTGCTCATGCAGAGAGGTGAGGGGCCACCCCTTCTCCTCCACCTCTTGCAGGATGAGCTGGGCAGCGCAGCTGACCATGAAGTACTGCTGGTACACCCGCAGCAGCCGGCCGGCCCGGTCGCTGTCGTCGGGGTAGAGGAACAGGGTCAGGTTGTGCTGGATATCCGTCTTGTCAAAGCCGATGCCCTCTTTCACCAGGTCCTCGTCCACGGTGGCCAGGTCGAACAGGTGCAGCTTGTTCACCCCGTTTTCGTAGCCGGAGACGTACAGGTCATACAGCACGCCCTCCACATCCCCCTGGGGGAAGGGCACGGTGAACCGGGTGCCCGTCTCCTGCAGCCAGCCTTGAGGGGAAAGCCAGGCGTCGGGGCGCTCCACCTGCTTGTGGTCTTCAAAATACTGGTGGAACAGGCCAAAGTGGTACAGCAGGCCCACCCCATCCCCAGGCAGGCCCAGGGTGGCGGCGGAGTCCAAATAACAGGCGGCCAGGCGACCCAAGCCCCCGTTGCCCAGGGAGGGCTCGTTTTCCACCTCTTCCACGGCGGAAAGGTCCTTGCCCGCCTCGGCCAGGGCCTCCTTCACCTCGTCGTAAATCCCCAGGTTGATCAGGTTGTTGGAGAGCAGCTTGCCCACCAGAAATTCTGCGGAAATGTAGTACAGCTTCTTCTCCCCCTGGATGCGGGGAGCGGCGGCCAGCTTCTCCTGGGTCAGCTCCAACAGAGCCAGGTAGATCTCTTTGTTGTCTGCAGCCAGCAGGCCCTTGGAAAACCGCAGGCCCACCTTCTGTTCCAATTGGTCACGCATGCGCATTGCCTTTTCCTCCTGTCTTCCGGGCCCGGCCGTAAATAGTCGTCAGCCTGGCCATCTTCTTTGCGAGCTTTTTCGTGGCCGCATCCTTGGGACACCGCCAGCGCCAGTTGAGTCCTCCCAACGTGGAGGGAATGTTCATCCGGGCCTGGGATCCCAAGTCCAGATAGTCCTGGAAGGGCACAATGGCCAACTCCGCCACACTGCCCAACGCCGCCCGAATGAAGGCCCACGTGCCGTCCCGGGCGTCCTCCAGGCCCAGATAGTCCAGCGCCAGCTGCAAATCTGCAGGTGCAGCCGTGTCCCACCAGCCTCGGGTGGTGTCGTTGTCGTGGGTGCCTGTGTACACCACACAATGGGTGGGCAGGTTGTGGGGCAGGTAGTCGCTCTCCTCCCCGGCGCTGAAGGCAAATTGCAGCACCTTCATGCCTGGATAGCCGCTGTTGCGGAGCAATTTGTGCACAGCCGGGGTCAACAGGCCTAAGTCCTCTGCAAGAATGGGGGCATTTTCCAGGGTGGCGTTGATCTTCTTGATAAAGTCCATCCCCGGCCCGGGGCGCCACCGGCCGTTGCGGGCGGTCTCCTCCCCGTAGGGAATGGCATAGTAGCTTTCCAGTCCCCGGAAGTGGTCGATGCGCAGCACATCGTACATGGACAAATTGGCCCGAATGCGGGCCATCCACCAGGCGTAGCCATCCTCCTTCATCACATCCCAGCGGTACAGCGGGTTGCCCCACAGCTGGCCATCCTCGGAAAAGGCGTCTGGGGGACAACCGGACACTTCGGTGGGCACGTTGTCCTCGTCCAGCTGGAACAGCTGGGGCTGAGCCCATACATCCGCGCTGTCCATCGCCACATAGATGGGGGCGTCTCCGATGATTTTGATCCCCTTGCTGTTGGCGTAGGCCTTCAGCTCTCCCCACTGCTGGAAAAACAGATACTGGGTGAAGACGTGGTAGTCCACGTCCTCCTGGCAGCGTTCCTTCCACCGGGCCAAAACGGCCGGATCCCGCAGGCGCAGCCCCTCCTCCCACTGGGTCCAGGGACGGCCGCCCATTTTCTCCTTGAGAGCCATGAACAGGGCGTAGTCTTCCACCCAAGCTTTGTTCTGCCGGCGGAATTTCTGCAGGGCCTTCTGGTCCTCAAAGCGGGAAAATGCTTTGCGCAGTAGTTTCTCCCGGCCCGCCCGCACCCGGTCGTAATCCACGGCGGAGGGGTCGGAGCCCCAGTCCGTGCGCTTGCAGCGCCCCTTTTTCAACAGCCCTTGGCGGCAGAGCAGCTCCAAGTCGATGTACAGAGGGCTGCCCGCAAAGGCGGAGTAGCTTTGATAGGGGCTGTCCCCAAAGCTGGTGGGCCCCAAAGGCAGCACCTGCCAATACCGCTGTTTGACCCGGCTGAGAAAGTCCACCCACTCCCGGGCCGCCTGGCCAAAGGTCCCAATGCCGTATTTAGAGGGCAGGCTGCTCACCGGCAGCAGCACCCCTGCGGATCGGGTCAACCACGTTTTCCGTGCCATAGTAACGCTCCTTTCGGATGCCATGCCGCCGGACAGGCAACTGCCTCCGCCGGCAAAGGAATTCCCTTCCAATTTGTACTAGTATACCACCCTTACCCTGGAAACCGCAAGGAAAATTTAGAAAAAATTCCAAAAACAGCACAGAACCGATTTATATTTTATCCATATTTCTTTAAGATACTGGAGTTTTCGGGAAGAAAGAGGGTTTTTCTCTTTTCCTGCGCGTGGTTTTCTGCTATACTGAAAAAAATGCTACGGTGAGAGAAGAGGATTGTGTGGCCACAAAACTGCAAATTTTGGAACGCTATTTTGGATATTCCTCCTTTCGGGCCGGCCAAGAAGAGGTGATCGACGCCCTGCTGGCCGGTCAGGACGCGGTGGGTATTATGCCCACCGGCGCAGGGAAATCCCTGTGCTTTCAGGTGCCGGCCCTGCTGCTGCCCGGCATTACGCTGGTGGTGTCTCCGTTGATTTCCCTGATGAAAGACCAAGTCACCGCTCTGGTGCAAAACGGCGTGCGGGGGGCCTACCTCAACAGCTCCCTCACCTGGGCCCAATACCAAAAGGCCCTGCGCAACGCCCGGGCCGGGGTGTATAAGATCATCTACGTGGCCCCAGAGCGTCTGCTGACCCCGGAATTTCTGGACTTTGCCCAGGAGGCCCCGGTGGATCTGGTGGTCATCGACGAGGCCCACTGTGTCTCCCAGTGGGGACAGGACTTCCGGCCCAGCTATCTGGACATTCCGGAATTTGTAGACAAACTGCCTCGCCGGCCGGTGGTGGCCGCCTTCACCGCCACCGCCACGCCCCGGGTGCGACGGGACATTTTAAAGCTGCTGCAGCTGCGCCACCCCTTTGTAAATGTGACCAGCTTCGACCGGCCCAACCTGTACTGGGAAGTGCGCCGCCCCAAGGACAAGCTGGAGGAACTTTTCTCCCTGCTGGAAAGCCGCCGGGACAAGAGCGGCATTGTGTACTGCGCCACTCGGAAAGCCGTGGAAGAGGTGTGCCAAGCCCTGCAGGAACGGGGCTTTTCGGCCACCCGGTACCACGCGGGCCTGGAGGATGGGGAGCGCCAGCGCAACCAGGAGGATTTCCTCTACGACCGGGCCACGGTGATGGTGGCCACCAACGCCTTTGGCATGGGCATTGACAAGTCCAACGTGAGCTTTGTGATCCACTACAACATGCCCAAAGATCTGGAGGGCTATTACCAGGAGGCAGGCCGGGCCGGCCGGGACGGGGAACCGGCGGAGTGCTTTCTCCTGTACGGCAGCCAAGACGTGGCCCTCAACCGGTTCCTGCTGGCCCACGGGGAGGAAAACCCCGATTTGGACGAACGCACCCGGGAAGAGCTGCTGCACCGGGCAGAAGAGCGCCTGCAGGCCATGACCGGCTACTGCCACACCACCGCCTGCCTGCGGGAGTACATTCTCCACTACTTTGGGGAACACGCCCCCACCCAGTGTGAAAACTGCCACAACTGCCTGGGACATTTTCTCGAGCAGGATGTGACCGGTCCTGCCCGGCAGATTGCCGCCTGTGTGGGACAGCTGCGAGACCGGTACGGGGCGAAAATGGTGCTGGACGTGGTGCGGGGCAGCAAGAGCGAAAAGGTCCTTCGTCAGGGCTTTGACCGGTACCCTGCCTATGGGGTTTTGGCCGCCTATCGGGAGGAAGAGCTGCGAGAGATTGTAAACGCCATGCTGCTGCAGGGGTTTCTGGAGCAGAGCACAGGCGCCTATCCCACCCTGCAGCGGGGGGAACGGGCTTTTGACCTGCTGCGGGGAGAGGCCAAGGTGACCATGCGGGTTTCCGCCAAAAATGACGCCGCCCCCAAAGCGCGGAAGCGGCCTCAGGATTTGCCCAAGGGGGACCCGGCTCTCTTCGACCGGCTGCGCCAGGTGCGGGCCAAGTTGTCCACCGCCCAAAACGTGCCGGTGTATGTGATCTTTTCCAACGCCACCTTGGAGGCCATGGCCGCCTACCAGCCCACCACGCCGGCACAGCTGCTGGAAGTGCCCGGCGTGGGCCAGGCCAAACTGCAAAAATACGGGAGAGAATTCCTGCAGGAAATCCAGTGCTGGCAAAGGGACCACGAGGAAAACCCAAACGAATCCCCCTCCCCCTCTGCGGAGGCCATAACGTCTCTGTGAGACGTTATGGCCGACCGAGCCGGCAGGCGAGACTGCTGCGTGCCTGTGGCACGCGTTCAGCAACAGACCGAACCGGCAAGTGAGAACATAGCGTCTCTGTGAGATATGTCTCCCCCTTCCGCTTTTGTCAGGACTGTGCGGCTGGCGAGAAGCAGGGTTGGCCACAGCGCCCCAGGTTTTATTCCAGGGCGAGGGGGCCTCCCCCGACAAGCTCCACTTTTTCAAGGCACGCTCCCCCTTCTAGGAAGCCATTTGAACAGAGGCCACGGCCAGCATATCAAAAGGCCATCCAGGCTTTTAGCTTGGATGGCCTTTTTCTCTTTTAGCAAGAATTTGTTTTGTCGGGGAACAGGCGCTGAGATCCCTTGGGGAGGAAACCTCCCGCCGCCTGTTTTCCACCCTTGAAGACGAGTTTGGGGCAGCTTCCCATCCTTTTCCTGTTCTAGAACAGCGTCTCCGAAGAAACGCCGGAGCGGAAGCCTGCGGCAGCCGGTCTCCCTTGCCACAGGAAACCCCCAGGGTGTGGCATGTCTCGTCGCTTGGTCCTTACTGTACTTCCACAGTCCAGCCGAAGGTATCCTCCACTTTGCCGGTCTGCAGGCCGGTGACCGTGTCGTACAGCTTCTGGCTCACAGGGCCAATGCCGCCCCCGCCAATTTCCATGACCGTGTCTTCAAAACGCAGGGCGCCCACCGGAGAGATCACCGCCGCCGTGCCAGAGCCCCAGCACTCCTCCAAGGCGCCGGTCTTGGCGGCCTCCACCAACTCGTCCACGCTGATACGGCGCTCTTCCACATCCATGCCCCAATGCTTGCACAGGTCAATGCAAGAGGCGCGGGTGACGCCCGGCAGGATGGAGCCGTTGAGCATGGGGGTGACCACCTTGCCGTTGATCTTGAAGAAGATGTTCATGGCGCCCACTTCTTCAATGTACTTGCGCTCCACGCCGTCCAGCCACAGCACCTGAGAGTAGCCCTCGTCGTGAGCCTTCACCTGGGCCGCCAAGCTGGCCACATAGTTGCCGCCGGTCTTGGCCTCGCCAATGCCGCCCCGGACCGCACGGACGTAGTCGTCCTCGATCCAGATCTTCACCGGATCCAGGCCGCTCTCGTAGTAAGCGCCGGAGGGAGACAGGATGATGATAAACAGGTAGGTATCGGAAGGCCGCACCCCCAGGAAGGGGTCGGTGGCAATGACAAAGGGCCGAATGTACAGGCTGGTACCAGGCTGGGTGGGAATCCACTCCTTGTCCACAGACACCAACGTCTTCAGAGCGTTGAGAAAATCGTCCTCCGGAATTTCAGGAATGCACAGGCGGCGGTTGGAGTTGTTGGCCCGCTCAATATTTTTGTTGGGGCGGAACAGCAGCACGCGGCCGTCTTCCGTCTTATAAGCCTTCAAACCTTCGAACATCTCCTGACCATAGTGGAACACCATGGCGGAGGGCTCCAGAGAAATGGGCTGGTAAGGGACAATTTTGGGGTCGTGCCAGCCCTGTTCCTTGTTGTAGGGCATGACGTACATGTGATCGGTAAAAATCTTGCCGAAGCCCAGTTTGGACTGATCTGCGGGTTTCTGCTTGGGATTCTTTGTAAGTTCGATTTGAATTTCCTGCATGGCTAAACAACCTCTCTTTTGCACAGCGCCGTCCCTAAAAAGCAGCTTTGGGTCGATGCCGCTGAATTTTTTCGGTTTGGGATCTATTATAACACGAATGACAGATTTTGCAAGAACCAACCCCACTTTCCTGCAAAAAACACCCAGGCCTCGCTCTATCGCCCATGGGGCGCAGGAGAGCGCCGCCCTGTCTTTCCGCCTCCGGCCGCGCCGGGGCAAGGTGGCAAGCCGCTTCTCCCCGTCCGGTTGGGCCAAGCGCGAAACGGTCTCCACGGGAGCTCAGCGCCTGGCGCCCTTCAAAGCTTTTTACTCGCCTGAGGCGGGATCATGCCCTGCCGCTTTCACGAACGCAGCAAAAATCTTCCGGCTGTTTTCGTCGGAAAGGCGGGAAAATTCCGGGTGCCACTGCACCGCCAGGGCAAACCGGTGGCCCGGCAGGTAGACAGCCTCCACCATGCCGTCCGGGGCGGTGGCCGCCACCTGCAGGCCCCGGCCCAGGGTGCGAATGCCCTGGTGATGGTAGGAATTCACACCCATTTCTCTCACGCCCACCGCTTCAAATAGGGGCGTGCCCTCCCGGATGGAAACCGGGTGGGCCACCTTGTCATAGGGGGGCGTCTCGTGGTGTTCCACCGCACTGGGACACTGGGTGGGAATGTCCTGGTACAGGTCCCCGCCCAGCAGCACGTTAAACAGCTGGATGCCCCGGCAGATACCTAGCAAAGGTTTGCCGGTCTCCAAGACCAGGGGGAAAAGCTTTTCCTCCAGGCTGTCTCGCTGGGGGACGCGAGGCCCGCACAGGCCCTCGTCCTGCTGGCCGTAGAGCCGGGGCTCCAGGTCATGACCGCCGGGGAACAGGAAGCCGTCAAAGGTCTGGGCATAGCGCTCCAAGTCCTCCTCTTGGGTGGTGTAGGGCAAGAGCACCGGAATCGCGCCGGCATCTTGCAGGCCCTGCACATAGCCGGGCAGCATCCAATAGCTGTCCAGTTTTTCATCGTATAAAGACACAAGGGCAATCAAAGGCTTTTTTCCGCACATGGGAACCGCTCCTCTCCAGTGAAAATGGGGCACACTCTTTTCGCTTAGCATACCACAAAAGCATCCCCTCTTGCAATATGTCCCCCCGCCGGCTGCAAAAGTTCCCGTTGCCTTTTTCCAGGCGCTCCCGTATAATAAAGAAAAACTGTGAAAAGGATGTGTGCTTGTATGGCTCTGCTCCAATGCAATTTCTTTTCCCAATCCCTGATGCGCACGGTGCCCATTCAGGTCATTCTGCCCACGGACAAGTCTGCAGGACCAGGGAATCCTCCTCCCCAGGGGCCCTTTAAAACCCTCTACTTGCTCCACGGCATCTTTGGGGATGAGACCGACTGGGTCTGCGGCACCCGGGTGCAGGCTTGGGCCCAGGACCGGAATCTGGCCGTGGTCCTTCCGGCCGGGGAAAACAGTTTCTATGTGGACCACCCTGGCTCCAGCCGGAACTACGGCGCTTACATCGGCCGGGAACTGGTGGACTTCACCCGCCGCACCTTCCCCCTCTCCACCCGCCGGGAGGACACCTTCATCGGCGGCCTGTCCATGGGAGGCTTTGGAGCCATTGTCAACGGGCTGCAGCACCCGGAGACCTTTGGGGCGGTGTGCGCCCTTTCCTCTGCGCTGATTTTGGACTCCATGCGGGAGAACACCCAGTACACCGATTTCCTCATGACCAACAAGGGCTATTATGAATCCGTGTTTGGGGACCTTTCCCAAGTGCGGGGCGGCGTCAACGACTACGATGCCCTGGCGGAGAAGGTGGCCCAGGAATCTGTCAAACCCAAGTTCTACCTGGCTTGCGGCACAGAGGACGGGCTCATCACCGTGAACCGCCAGTTCCGAGATCACCTGCAAAAGCTGGGCTTCGACGTCACCTATGAGGAAGCCCCCGGCGTGCACGACTGGTACTTCTGGGACACGTACATTTTAAAGGCTTTAAACTGGCTCCCTCTGGAAGAGGCTCAGCAGGGCGTCAGCTCCGGACATGTGAACGTGTAAGGAGGTGTCCCCATGGCGCTGCTTCACTGGAACTTTGAAAGCCAATATTTGGGCAACAACACGGACCTTTCCATTATTCTGCCGGACAGGCCTCACACCGTGGACGCCGCAGATTTTTTCAGCTCCGGAAAGAAATATCCGGTGCTGTGGCTGCTCCACGGCACCTTTGGAGACCACACCGACTGGGTGCGCAAATCCAACATTGAACGGTACGCCTGCCAGCGAAACCTGGTGGTGGTCATGCCCAGCTGCCTAAACGCCAACTATTTGAACTGGCCGGGCTTTGGCACGGGGTACAACGCCTGGGACTATCTGTTCCAGGAACTGATGCCCCTGGTCTACCACTGGCTGCCGGTCTCCTCCCGCCGGGAGGACAACTTCATTGCCGGGCTCTCCATGGGCGGCCGAGGCGTCTTCCAATATGTGGCAGGGCATCCGGAAGCCTTTGCCGGGGCGGCGGTGCTCTCTTGCGCCCCCAACAACCTGCACAACCTGCGCCTGGATGAAAACGCCACCGGGGATCAGGCGGCCTTTGATCAGCGGACCCGCAACCTGATTCAAAACTTTGGCAGCATGGAAGGGTATCTCCAGTCCCCGGCCAACGTGTGGGACAAGCTGCCCCAGCTCATCCAAGAGGGAAACTTGCCCCGGCTCTACTTCTGCTGCGGCACGGAGGACTTCCTCTACCCCAGCTACACCGCCTTTAAGGCATACGCCCAGGAGATCGGCCTGCCCGCCACCTTTGAGGAGGAAGCGGGCTACACCCACGAGTGGGCCTTCTGGGATCTGTTCATCCAAAAAGCCCTGGACTTTTTCGAAATTTGAGAGTCTTCGAGTCAAGCCGGCCGTTTTTGCAGCTAAATCTGTCCCTCTTGCAAAGGGCAATGGCACCCAGCGTTTTGCTGGGTGCTTTTTTGTTGCACAGGCCTCTCTGCGTCCTATACAAAAGCGCAGCTAGATTTTTTTGCGCGCCCTCTTGACAAACCGTATCTAGTGTGTATATAGTATATATACAATATCTCGAACGCGTGGAGGTATTGCAGCTGCCCTGGGGGACGCCCTGGGGCAAGGGGCCCGGGCCCCGGGAAAGGAAGTGTTGGTTTGCACATTGTCATCAGCAACCAAAGTGGAAAACCCATTTACGAGCAAATCGCCGAGCAGGTCAAGGCGCTTATCATCAGCGGCGAGCTGGGGGAAGGGGATGCCCTGCCCAGCATGCGGCTGTTGGCCAAAGAGCTGCGCATCAGCGTCATCACCACAAAGCGGGCCTACGAAGAGCTGGAGCGAGAGGGATTTCTCTATTCCCTGACGGGAAAAGGCAGCTTTGTGGCGGGAAAGAATACAGAATTTTTGAAGGAAGAGCAGCTGCGCAAGGTGGAAGAACATCTGCAGGAAGCCGTAAAAGCCGCGCAGCTGTGCGGGATGGAGAAGCAGGAGCTGGTGGAGACGCTGAACGTGTTGTGGGAGGAGTAGTGGCCGAGCGAAGCGAGCTTAAAGTTTTTGGTCAAGCTTTTTTCAAAAAGCTTGCGGGTTGTAGGGCAGAGCCCTACGACCTTGCCCTTATAGGCGCGCAGCGCATGAGAAAAAGCTAGGG
>ERZ1643247.3429-NODE-3429-length-11184-cov-3.879055_pt1 | contig 11184 bp, 11 predicted proteins | sample MGYA00579264_ERZ1643247 | MGnify/ENA primary metagenome ERZ1643247 (study PRJEB29033, sample SAMEA4952262) | chicken gut metagenome | biome: Broiler Chicken; feature: Gastrointestinal Tract; material: Caecum | place: Ireland | collected 2018 | study: Broiler... | reverse complement strand
AGCATGCGGTTCATACCCGCAGTGTCGAGGGTTCAAGTCCCCCTCTCGCTACTTCCAAAGCTCTTGTGAACAACAGGAGCTTTTTTCGTTTCTTTTATTGTACTGCCGGAGCAGCTGTGCTATGATTGTCACGAAAAACACCGGCAGCCTTTTGCCGAAAAATTAATTTACCGAAAGGACAGACAAATTTATGAACCTGAAATCCGGAATCACTCATACACTGGAAATGATTGTTATGGAAAAGGATACGGCCCTGGTATACCGAAGCGGCGAGCTTCCGGTGCTGGCCACACCTGCCATGGCGGCGCTGATGGAAGAAACCTGCTGGAAAAGCGTGGCACCTTATCTGGAGGAAGGACAGGGAACCGTGGGAACGCGCCTGGATCTCGTCCACACGGCTGCCACACCTGTCGGTATGAACGTGACCTGCAGAAGCGAGCTGACCGAAGTGGACGGCCGGCGGCTGGTGTTTTCCGTGGAGGTATCTGACGAATGCGGCCCCATAGGCAAAGGCACGCATGAGCGCTTTATCATCAATAACGAAAAGTTTCTGACAAAAGCCCGTGAAAAAGGCCAGAAATAACTGCTGAGAAACTGACACAGCCGGCAAGAGGCTGTCTCAAAAGCGATTTTGAAGCGCAAGCAGGGGCTGTCGCAAAAAATTTTCTCGAATGAAAGCGATCACCAGACATAGTAATAATCCCGGGGATTATTCTATATCTGGTGATCTTTGCCATTGCTGATTAGCTTTTGCGACAACCCCTTACCACGCTTTCAATCGGCCTTTTGTGACAGCCCCTTTCTGCTTATAGTCCATCTTCCGAAAAAGCCATATATTTTATGCTTCATCAATGGCTTTTCCGATGTCATGGCGGAAATACTTATTGTCGAAATCCACCAGCTCCACTGCCTTATAAGCGTTGGCCCTGGCCTCCTTCAGATCAGCGCCCAGCGCCGTCACGCCCAGCACCCGGCCGCCGTTGGTAACAATCTGTCCCTGACCGTCAAATTTCGTGCCTGCGTGGAAGACATAACAGCCTTCTTTACCCTTGAAATTCTCCAGGCCCCGGATCGGAAAGCCCTTCTCATAGGAGACGGGATAGCCGTCGCTGGCCAGCACCACACAGACTGCGGCTTCATCGGTAAATTCCAGATCTATCTGATCCAGCGTGCCGTCGATGCACGCTTCCACCACATCCACCATGTCGTTTTTCATCCGGGGCAGCACCACCTGCGCTTCCGGATCCCCGAAACGGGCGTTGTACTCCAGCACCTTCGGACCGTCCGCCGTCAGCATCAGACCGAAGAAAATCACACCCTTAAACGGCCGTCCCTCCGCCGCCATGGCATCCACAGTGGGCTGGAAAATATATTTCTGGCAGAACGCATCAATCTCCGGCGTATAAAACGGAGTAGGGGAAAAATTGCCCATTCCTCCGGTATTCAGGCCCTGATCTCCATCTTTGGCCCGTTTATGATCCTGAGCAGAGGCCATAGTCTTAATAGTTTTCCCATCCACAAAAGACAGCACCGATACTTCCCGTCCCGTCATGAACTCTTCAATTACCATCTGATTGCCGGCGCAGCCAAACTTTTTATCCTGCATAATCTGGCGAACGCCGTCCCTGGCCTCTTCCGGCGTATTGCAGATCAGCACGCCTTTTCCCAGCGCCAGTCCGTCCGCCTTCAGAACAATGGGAAACCTGGCAGTCTCCAGATAAGAAAGCGCTGCTTCCGGATCGTCAAAGGTCTCATAAGCTGCTGTCGGAATTCCGTATTTCTTCATCAGATCTTTGGAAAATGCCTTGGAGCCCTCCAGAATGGCCGCATTTTTCCGTGGTCCGAATACCCGTAAGCCCTCCGCCTCAAAAGCGTCCACAATACCCCCTACCAGGGGATCGTCCATGCCTACGATAGTCAGGTCAATCTCCTTTTCCTTCGCAAAAGCCACCAGCTTCTCAAACTCCATGGCCCCTATATCCACACATTCCGCATATTCCGCAATACCCGCGTTGCCCGGCGCGCAGTATATTTTTTCCGCTTTCGGGCTCTGGGCTACCTTCCAGGCAATAGCGTGCTCTCTTCCGCCGCTGCCTACAATCAGAATTTTCATCCGTATTTCCTCCCTGGCATCTTATTTGATATGTACCTGACCGTTTTCCACCGACACCCGCCCGTTGGCGATCAGATCGATGGCCTTCGGCATGATGATCCATTCCGCCTGTTCCATGACCCGGCGCTGCAGAATCTCCGGCGTGTCGCCCTCACAGACTTCCACCGCCTTCTGAAGAATGATGGGGCCGGTATCCGTGCCCGCATCTACGAAATGCACCGTAGCTCCCGTCACTTTCACGCCCCGTGCCAGCGCCGCCTCGTGAACCTTCAGCCCGTAATAGCCCGTGCCGCAGAAAGACGGGATCAGCGCGGGATGAACATTGATAATCCGGTTGGGATAGGCATCCACCATGATCTTCGGAATTACCACCAGGCACCCTGCCAGTACCACCAGATCCACCCCGTAGGACTGGATCCGGGCCAGAAGCGCTTCATTAAACGCTTCTCTGCTTTCAAAATTTTTCGGAGAGACGCAAACCGCGTCGATTCCTTTTTTCTCTGCCCGTTTCAGGGCATAGGCGCCCGGATTGTTGCTGATAACCACCGAAACCTCGGCATTGGTAATCGTTCCACTGTCAATGGCATCCAGAATCGCCTGCAGATTCGTACCGCCTCCGGACACCAGAACCGCCATTTTCAACATTTTCTTCCTCCGTCACTTCATATCAGACAAGCTGCACACATTTGGGGCCCGTTTCAATATGGCCGATCACATAGGGAGATTCCCCGGCAGCGCGGACAGCTTTCATAGCTGTGTCCACATCCTCCGGATTCACCGCGATGATCATGCCGATACCCATATTATAAGTATTATACATCATCTGCTCCGCCACCTGGCCTTTCTCCGCCATCAGACGGAAAATGGGCGGTACAGGATAGCTGTCCTTTGTAATCACGGCAAACACACCGTCCTTCAGCATCCGGGGAACATTCTCATAGAAACCGCCTCCGGTGATATGGCTGCATGCCTTTACCGTCACTCCGGCGTCTTTTACACTTTTCAGCGCCTTCACATAAATCTTGGTGGGCGCCAGCAGCGTCTCGCCCAGCGTACCTCCCAGCTCCTCATAATAGGTATCCAGGGATTCCGGCGTCATATCGAAGATCTTACGCACCAGAGAAAAGCCGTTGCTATGTACGCCCGAAGAGGCCATACCGATCAGCACGTCGCCGGCGCTTAAGTCTTTTCCGGTAATCAGATCCTTCTCATCCACAACACCTACGGCAAATCCTGCCAGGTCGTATTCATCTTCCGGATAAAATCCCGGCATCTCCGCAGTTTCACCGCCGATCAGCGCCGCCCCGGCCTGGCAGCAGCCCTCGGCCACGCCCTTGACGATCTCCGCGATTTTCTCCGGAGTGTTTTTGCCGCACGCAATATAGTCCAGGAAAAACAGCGGCTCTCCGCCCGCGCAGGCGATATCGTTGACGCACATGGCCACACAGTCGATGCCCACCGTATCGTGCTTATTCATGAGAAACGCCAGCTTCAGTTTTGTTCCCACTCCGTCCGTTCCGGACACCAGAGTGGGATTTTCCATCTCCTTGAACTTCGTCATGGAAAATGCCCCGGAAAATCCTCCGATGCCTCCCAGCATCTCCGGGCGCACCGTTTTCCTGATATGTTCCTTCATCAGCTCCACCGACTTGTAGCCGGCTTCAATGTCCACACCTGCGTTTTTGTAATCCATACTGACCTCCGCTTACTTTGAATAATTTTTGTATCCGACCTTCTGCAGCTTCTCGTCTTTTGCCACAACCTGTTCCTTCAGCTCCGCCGCGTAATCCTTCACCTTCTGCAGCAGCTCCGGATCGGAAGTGGCCAGAATCTTCGCCGCCAGAATCCCGGCATTGGCTCCGCCGTTGATGGCCACCGTGGCCACCGGAATGCCGCTGGGCATCTGCACGATAGAATAAAGGGAATCACGGCCTCCCAGGGACGTGGTGTGCATGGGGATTCCGATCACCGGCATCGGGAAGATGGCCGCGCACATGCCCGGCAGATGGGCGGCCATGCCCGCTCCCGCAATAATCACTTTAAACCCCTTTTCCTCGGCGGTTCTGGCATACTCAAAGAACACGTCCGGCTCCCGGTGAGCGGAAATAATCGTCATTTCATAATCAATTCCGAATTTTTCCAGCATATCCGCCGCTTTTGCCATAACCGGCATATCTGAGTCGCTTCCCATTACAATTCCTACTTTTGCCATGATTCTCTCTCCTTTTCAATATTTATCAGCACTGCTTATATGTTGCTCTGTTTACTTAAATAATGCTTATAAGCATTGTACTAATACGCTTTTATCTTGTCAACCTGTTTTCAGCGGCGGCAGAAACACCGCACATCTTACGGACGGGCAGAAAGCGTCACGCCGTCCTGCCCGGAAATTCCTCCGTCGGGTTCGCCGCCGATCTTTCCGTTTTCTGCCGCTTCCTCTCTGGCTTCCTCCAGCTCACGCAGGACTTCTCTTTCGTCCAGCCCCTCTCCGTCCGATGAGAACAGCACATTTTCCAGATAAACCTCATCCCAGTACACATCCACGTCGGCCGGATATTCCTCCCAGCCGCTCATCCCCGCCGGAGCCACATCCGGAGTAAAACGATATTCCAGAATCGCGTCTGCTTCCACGATATACCGGGCGGCAGCTTCCAGTTCCTCCCGGCTGTCCACACTCAGCCGGATCCTGTCCGCACTGCACTCTACTATTTCAAACACCTGCTTCTCATTCAGCGTCTTCAGCTCTTCCCGGTGCAGACGGTAAACCTGCTCCTTATAGTCGCTGGATATTCCCGGAGAATAAAAAGAGGTTTCTGACGCATCGAAATGCGGATGATACGTATAGGCGGTCACGGTAAAAGAAAATCCGTCCCTGTTCTCGAAGGTATAATACCGGTCGCCGTCCTCCTCCCCGTCACGGTCTATGCCGGTCAGTATATATCCCGTACCGTATACAAGGCGGACATATGCGAAGACCTGCTTTTCGCTGAAAAAAACGGGAGACAGAGAGCAGGCGGTTCCCGTAAGAAGCGCCGTCACAGCCAGACCCACGGCCAGCCACAGTGTTTTCTTGTTTCTCATCGCAATCCCCCCGTTCTGATTCCCCGCACGCCTCCAGGAGAGCGCTTCCGTTCAGACGGTTTCGCTCTCTTCCAGCGGCCCGTTCAGCTCCTCAGTTCCCGGCAGCACAAACCGGCCGTTCTCAAGCAGCGGTATTTCCGTTCCGTCCTTCCGGAGCACCCGGATACTGCCCAGCTCTTCATAGGGAATCGTGATATCCGTATGACAGCCGAAATAGGCTCTGCTCACATCTGTCTTTCTCAGAAGAGAACATTCATTATCTCTGGCGGTCACCTCTTTCCCGTCCGGATTGTAAACAGGTATGTCTTCCTGCCAGCTGTAGCAGGTATCTCCCACCGCGAAGTGCGGTCCCATCTTCTCCGCGATCAGAATCGGCAGCTTATCCGCGATACCGTATTTTTTCGCCACCCGGTATGCCGTGGTATTTGTTCCTATGGCAAATTCGCCCAGCGGCAGGCTTTTATGATGAAACAGAATATTTTCTTCGATATAACGCCTGTTTTCCTCCGCCTTCTCAAAATTGGCGCAGCTGTACTCCGTCACCTGCCCGTCCCGGAAGAACAGCTTCAGGTCCCGGTACTGCAATCCCTCCAGAAATACCCGGCTCACATGGAGAACGCCTTCTGTTCCGCGAAGCTGCGGGGAGGTAAACACCTCGCCCACCGGAATGTTTACATCCGCAACACAATTCTCAAAATTTGTTTCCCTCTCCGGATTTCTAATTTCATGCAGCCTCACGGTCAGCTCTGTCTCATTTCCGCCCATTCCGCGGATCCGTACCGCTGCCCCGCGGTCCAGCGCATCGATGAGCTTCTGCTGAATCCTCCGGTAAGTCTCGCTGCTCAGCGTATTGATCTTCACCGTCTCCCGGAAAATCTCCTCAAAACGTTCCCCGATTGCCGGCACCGGCCAGGCAATAATCGTAAAGCTGCGCTCCTCTCCGATGATGTACCGGTTGGTGATCTGCCCGGACTCGCTGGCAAAACGGACCTGAAGCCTCTGCTGCTCCTCTGTCAGACGGCAGGCCGCCCTCTGCTGCTCCGGCGCAAAGGGCGCTTCCCCGAACACTTCCATACAGGCCGGGCCGCCGTGTACTCCGGCCAGCTCCTTATACTTTTCAAAAGCCGCCTGCTGATCCTGCAGCTTCCGGGTCACCAGCTTCTCATCCAGATAAAGAGCCTCATCATTTCTGTGATCGTAATCAAACTGCTGATTCGGCACTGCGCCGCCATATCCGATGCGGAGATGCTGGCGCTTATTGACGGCATGCGCCGCCGCCCGGTAGATCACAGGCATCAGCCCCATCCTGGCAAACTGTTTTACCGCAGACCGCACCACCCGCTCAAAGCCCAGATGGTAGCGGATGTTCACAGTCTTTTTTTTGCTCAGATCCTTTCCGCCGTTAACAAAGCCCAGGCGATAGCCTTCAGTAAACACCGATGCCATCCTGTCGATTTCCTCCTGCGGAAGAGAATTCAGGAAAGCCGCCGTCCGCCGCTCATTTTCCGTAATATATTCCCCGAACCGGTACAGATACCGCAGATCCGTCAGATCCTCGTGCATGATAATATCCGCCGCAAAAGACAGGGACGGATCCACCAGCTCCCGCACCCGGTATTCCATGAGTTCCCGGCTGTAATCGCTGATATACCAGTAAATTGCCGCTTCAAGCGCTTTTACCTCCGGCAGCTCTTCATCCTCAAACATACGGTATATTTCCAGAAAGAGCTCCATTACAATCAGCATATCCCAGAGGCGGTTTTCAAAAGCGAATACGATCATTCCCCGGGCCTCCGCATACAGAAAGCTGATAATCTGCCCGTATTCCTCCCCGAACATAGACGCGGCGTAAGCCGGATTTCCGTAACATATCCCGTAATTCTCCGGCAGCAGCTCCTCATACAGGCCCCGGTTCAGCATCTCCAGCTCTTTCAGTCCGGCGCTTTTGCCCCCGGACTGAAGAAGCTTTTCCCGAAGGCCGCACATCTGCACGATAAAGGCCGCTTCCTTTTCAAAAAATTCCTGATAGATTACCGGCACTGATCTGTCCAGGGAGATCTCCCGGATGCGCTCCAGTGCCAGATCGTACCGCTCCCAGTCGTCAAATTCCTGCGTCATGCCGCTTCGTTCCTTTCCTTATTACTCATCCTTCAGGCTGCCTCTCGCCACATTGGCGTCCAGGATTGTTTTCATATATTCCCAGATTTCCCGGGAGCCCGTCCCCGTTTTCTCATTTCTCTTCTCGGTCTGGGACCTTCGGATTCCGTGCTCCTTCCAGTCGCCGCCGCCGTTGGAATCATTCAGCAGCATGGGCTGAAAATTGTCCATGGTATGCGCGAACCTGGCTTCCGGCGTTTCATATTCCTCAAATTCCTCCCAGAGCGCACGCAGCTCCCTGCCCTGATCCTCCGGCAGCAGGCCGAACAGCCGCTCGGCCGCCTTCTCCTCCCTGTCGTGAGCAGTAGCTTTTCCAGCCGCGTCATAGGCATATGTATCGCCTGCGTCAATCTCCACCACATCATGGATCAGCACCATCATCATGGTTTTCGCCAGATCCAGCGGTTCGTTGGCATATTCCCGCAGCAGCCAGACCATGACGGCCATATGCCAGGCGTGCTCCGCGTCATTTTCCCTGCGCCCGCCTCCGCTCAGATGCGTCTGCCGCAGGATATTCTTCTCCTTGTCTATCTCCAGAATAAAATCCTTCTGTTTCTCAAAGCGTTCCCAGTCCATATTATTTCACTCCTGCCAGAAACAGAGCCAGCCACAGGATAGACATGCCTCCTGCCGCCAGCGTCCCGATTGTCGCGTGCCTGTGTCCCGCATTCCGCTCTGACAGGCCTTTAAGGCCCAGATAGAAGCCGTAGACAGCCAGAATCATAGCGCAGAGTCCTACCGCGCCCAGAACCGTCCCGCCGTTTCCGGAAAAAGCAAAGGAAACAATAATCAGGACAAGAAAAGCAGCGAAAGAGATTCCGGCAAGCACCAGCGCTTCCTTTCCCCCTTTCGCTTCATTTTTTCTGGTAAAAGAATACTTATATTTTTTCGCCATATATCTTTCTCCTCACTGCATTGCAGGCGGCAAACACCACATAGCCCACCGCTGCGCCCAGCGTATTCAGCATCAGATCGTCCACGTCGAAAATTCCCACCTTCGCCGCCAGCTGTATGGTCTCCACCGCCAGGCTCACGCAGAAGCCCAGCAGGATCACCGTCAGCGGCCGCCGCATCCGGCGGCTCATCACAGGCAGAAGGAAACCAAACGGCAGAAAGCCCAGCACATTTCCAGCCACATTCAGAAACGCCGCCACAGGTCCCACCATCTCCCAGTAGATCAGAAACCGACGGATTTCCTGAAAAGGCTCCAGATTATACCGGTACTGCCGGTCCGGCAGCGCGGCCCGGCCATAGCTTTCCGAAAAGAACAGCATGTAAATCAGCCCCGCCAGATAGACGCCAAACAGAACCCAGCCGGCTGCGCGGATCCACCTCTTCGTCCGGTTACTCACAGTACTTCCTTCTGCATATCCGCCGCGCCGTACTCTCTGTAATAGGCATCTATGGCTCCTTTGATCGTATCATCGATAACCACCCGGCCGCAGCAGGGGCGGTTGTAAAGATATTCCACCACCTCGGCCATAGTCACAATAGCTGCCGTGGGAAAGCCATAGGTTTCGCGGATCTCCTGCAGGGCGCTGCCGCTTCCCTTTCCCCTCTCCATCCGGTTCAGGGATACCATCAGGCCCTTAATCTCCACATCTGCCGCGCCTTTTACCTTCGGCACCGTCTCTTCCATGGATTTTCCCGAAGTTGTTACATCCTCAATCATAATTACCCGGTCGCCGTCCCGCAGGGCGCTGCCCAGGAAGCTCCCCTTGTCCGCGCCGTGATCTTTTTCTTCCTTCCGGTCGGAGCAGTAGCGAACCTCTTTTCCATACAGCTCGCTGTAGGCGATGGCCGTCACCACCGCCAGCGGGATTCCCTTATAGGCCGGCCCGAACAGCACGTCAAAATCATCCCCGTAGGTATCGTGTATCGCCTTCGCGTAATACTCGCCCAGGCGCTTCAGCTGCGCGCCCGTCACATAGGCGCCCGCATTCATGAAAAAAGGCGACTTTCTTCCGCTCTTCAGCGTAAACTCACCAAACTTGAGCACGTCGCTCTCCACCATGAATGTAATAAATTCCTGCTTGTATGCTTCCATATCTCTTATAACCTCCATATTCACGGGCTTCTCCGCCCTTACTCTTTTTTATCCTTATCTTCTGCCGGAACCGGAAAAAAATATAACGCATAAACATCTTTTACTGATTTTAGCATACGTAGAAAGGGTTTTCAAGGTGGCTTCCTTCTTTGGCCGGCCTTGTATATAATAGTTTCATTTTAAATTGATTACCGTTCACAGTCAATGATTTTGCGGCTAATTTCCGTCACCAAAAATATTGCCGCAGCTAAACTGCTGAACTGGCATTCAGATTACAGATAGATGTATCAGACATTAAAAAAGAGAGAAACTGAACACGTCCCTCCAGGAACGTCTCTGACTCATCAGCTTCCCTCTTCGATATATATTTCCGCACTGTCGTTCACCGAAATACTGCCCTTCTGTCGGACGGCCCGGCATTTTCTGCGGGGGCATTTGCCCTGAACCGAAACATCACGGGGAACAGAAACCATCTTTCCATTCTTCTGTTCCGGATATGAAAACAGTATAGCGGCCAATTGTGTCCGGGATTTGTCTTATTTGCAAAAACTCTCCAAAAAGAATCTTAAATATTTTTAAACTTCCGTGAAAGCATATCCTCTGGGACGGCAGTCTCATTTGTCTCCGTTTTTCAGAATATCTTCTACCCGCACCACGCCTTTTTTCATTTCCTGATACGCGCAGTATTTATCCGCCAGATTTATCAGTATGGCTTCCCTGCTTTTGGGCATCGCTGTAAAAGGCAGCGGCCACATGTGGCTCAATATAATATTGCGCACCCTTTCATTCAGTTCATATATTTTTTCCGCATTTTCCAGAGCCGTGACGGGATGACGAACACCATGCCGGTAATCGGTAAGACCGCTTTTTTAATCCAAATCATCCGGCCATTTCTATTTTTCCGGACACTTTTTCCGTCTCCGGACCGCACGCAGGATCAAACCTGCCACCAGTCCCAGAACTGCCGGACTTACCCATCCGAATCCCTGTTTCATAAAAGGCACAATACCCGCCGCAGTATTTACAGCCCCTTCCAGATGCAGGGCCGCAAGCGTACCTTCGGGCATGGCCCTTAGAAAGTCAAATACCGCTGCTGCAGCTGTAAAGCCGATCGTCCATCGCAGGACTGTCCGGTCATTCCCGAACAGCCGGCCGGTCAGTGTCAGAAGGATCAGCACAATCGCCAACGGGTAAAGGAACATCAGCACCGGCTGGGACCAGGCGATGATGGCATTCAGCCCCAGATTGGCGATTGCAAACGACAGAACGGAGAAAATCACCGCCCAGACCCGGTAGGACGGACCTCCCGGGAACATCTGCACAAAGGTCTCGCTGCAGCTGGTGATCAGCCCTACCGCCGTCTTCAGGCAGGCCACCGTCACTGTCACCGCCAGAATGATGGCTCCGGCCCCTCCGAAATAATGCTCCGCAATCTGCGCCAGCGCCTCTCCCCCGTTTCCTGCCGTCGCCAGCATCCCCCGGCTCTGCGCTCCTACCACAGCCACCAGGACATAAATCAGCGCCATCAGCGCCGCACTGAACACGCCCGCGCGGATGGTCTGCTTCGCCACTTCTCCGGGCTCCGACACACCCAGATTCCTGATGACATTGACCACGATGATCCCAAAAGCCAGTCCCGCCAGCGCATCCATGGTATTATAGCCTTCCAGAAGTCCCGTGGAAAACGCTGCGGATGCATACTCTCCCGCAGGCACAATCTCTGCAATCTCTCCCATGGGAGAGATCAGCGCACGGACGATCAAAATCCCCAGAAAGCAGAGGAACA
>ERZ1643247.3427-NODE-3427-length-11186-cov-4.004402_pt1 | contig 11186 bp, 11 predicted proteins | sample MGYA00579264_ERZ1643247 | MGnify/ENA primary metagenome ERZ1643247 (study PRJEB29033, sample SAMEA4952262) | chicken gut metagenome | biome: Broiler Chicken; feature: Gastrointestinal Tract; material: Caecum | place: Ireland | collected 2018 | study: Broiler... | reverse complement strand
TATTGAGCAAATCCAAAAACTGAAGATAAAAACGGTTTTCCCGGTTCACGGGAGTCCGTGGGGCGCGAACGGTGATACCAAGCGTATCATCCCGTTTGGCTCTGTGCTGTGCGTTGTTGGAAACAAAAGTCCTTTCAGCAGGCATAAGTGTAGTAAGGCCCAGCCTGTGCATCACCGCAGCGCCTGTCTCATACCCGATCCCGTCCTTTAGATATTTCAGCTCAATCAACTTTTCCCTGTCGATGCCAGTTTCTCCAAAGACGGTATCCTTTGTCACATAGTAAATGCCTTTAGTAAAAGGACGAAGATTAGGACACATATTTGCATCAATCAGCCGTTTTATTGCGACGGCCGCCGCAGCGCCGGCTTTTTTTTCGTCCATGCCATACGCACCGGCCATTCGGTTACCAAGTTCCCGGACAAGTATCGGCTCGCCTGGCTGAAAACCATCTATTGCTTTCTGGATGAACTGGGTATATGTTTGCTGCTTCATTCCCGCACCTCCTTTTGATATATTATATGCAGATATAATCTTATTATTCTGCATTTATTATATCAAAAGAGAGGCCGGTTTGTCAATGGGTCTTAAAAGGATTCTCAATCCGTATGTTCCGCCGATGGAGAAGAAACGCCCAGTTCACCCAGCTCCTCATATCCTAAAAAGCAGTCGGAGGACAGGGCTGAATCAAAGTATTCGCTGCCGAGTGTCAGCCGTTGTGTGGTTTTGAAATAGAAACGGTATCGGAAGCCGATTTTTACTTTCGAGTGCTTACTGAGCAGAATGGCAGACTCGTTGCCGTCGTCGTCCATGATCCGGATTTTTCGGTATTTGCGCAGCGGCTTGGGAACAATCCCTACGCAAGTACCCTCCACGATTTCATATTCCTTTTTGCTAATGGCCCTGTAAAATGAGTAGGCCCGGCAAAAACTGAGGACGCAGACGGCTCCGCTGAGCAGCAGCATAATTCTGTCTTTCGCAAACAAAAACATGGCAAGCCCGATCAAAAGGCAGGCAAAGCCCAGCAATACCGTCAGTATCAGCCTGCGCCGCAGCGGTGCGGGAGCCTCTACAATTTTTCTCATGCTTCAAATCCTCTCGAAGATAATTTGCCGACGCAGATAAAGATTCGCTACCGACAGGATAACCGGCCGGCATTCCGGCAAATACTGAACCATAAACGCCATATTATCGCTGGTGGTAACATCGTCACCATACAGTTCGTCCAGCAGCTCTTCCTCGCAGCAAAAGTCCAGCTTTTTCCGCTGAAAACATTTGATGATCTCCGCTGTGGACAAAATCGTCTGGTTGGCAAGGTGCATTACCTTTTTTTCGTCCTCGGTGCGCTTGTCCCGTTTCAGAATTCTTTTTGCGGCAGCATACGGTACACCGCCGAATACGCAAAGACGGAAAAAAGAACACAGGCGGAGCAGGATGCTATCAGACACCGGCACGATATACAGATCCGCCAGCAGCATATAGAGGGCTTCCTTTTCCGTATCCCCGCAGCCCTCCGCCAGCAATCCGCGTTGGAGCAGGCGGCACACACAATCGTCAAAGCTGCGGGAAGCGTAAAAGCCCGTCAAATTTTCCTTGCTCTCATACAATGCCTTTGCCTGATCGATATGGAGAATCTGCCAGTTCAGGATAGACCAAATCATAAACTCCTGAAGATCCAACACATATTCCTGTCCATTCAGCCTGACAATGGGTATTCTTTTCCCAGTACGCCCCCCGTCAATATGGAGACAACCTACAGCCGTATACAGCTTGTTCATAACAGCACCTCTTTCTATTCTTTTGAGATCACGAGGCCATTCGGTCTCGGTAATCTTTCGCCCATAAAATAAACACGCGGTTTTTCTTCAATTTCTGCTTTGCTCTGGAAATCCATGCACCTACCAGATTGGGCCGGACGCCATACATCGCAGCGATTTCCTTTCCCGAATATCCTTTGACCTTCCATTCTATCGCCTCCATACCGAGCCGGGCTGTTCCGGTATATTCCTGTTTGATGCAGCGGAGCATTCGAAGGGTATCTTCCTCTGTCATTTTTGTTTCAAAGTCATCGCAGAAGATCCGCCCTTCGGCCAGAAGCAGGTTTTCTATCTCTGAATCCAATGACAGCAACCGTGCCTGCTTCTTTTTCCCACACATTAAACGACAGTAGGTGCGCAGCCCGTTGACAACCACCTTTTCTGCATATCGGGAAAAGGGGACTTGCTTATGAGGCTGGAAGCTGGCGGCTGCTCTGCACAGCCAGATACAACCCTCTTGATACAGGTCGTCATATTCAAAACCAAATGCCGTTTCATTCACAACGATGTATCGCTGTATGACCCGGGATACAACATATAAATTTTGTTCTGCCAGCTTTTGTTGGTCGTAGGTTAAACGGATCTCTTTCACTTTTCTCACTCCTTTGCCGGAACAGTATTTTTTCATGCGGCCATCTTATTGTTTTTCTGGACCTGCTTACAGATGGCAATCAACTGATCGCACAGATATTCACCGAACTTTGCAATATGCGCCTGCTCCTCCGGAAGCCCCAGTTTGGCTTGCATCCACCTGTACGCCTGCCGCTTCGACATCAGTCCGCTGTCCCACATCCAGTTAAAGGCTTTATGCGCTTCCATCCTCTTGTGTCGTAAATCGCCGTTTGCCAGCGTCCCCATCGGCAGCCTGGATTTCCGATGGGCCGAAACATAGGCGTCACACTTTGGGTATCGGTCGCAGACATAGAGATACCCGTCTGTTTTGGCCGCATTGCCATAGACGGCGCTTGACGGCCGCAGCGTTGCTTTTGCCCCGCAGTAGGGGCAATGGATTTGCTCATCCATACCTCCTTGCTATCCTATAATCCAAAACGGGCCGCCGGCCGCCGCTCCTTCCCGGGCTTCATCGAGAATAAGGGACAAATCCCATGCCTGCTCGCTGTTGGCATAGCTTGCGGGATCGGCCACCAGGATTTTTTCATTTTGGACGCCGCGCAGGACGATAAAATGGCCGGATTGCGTAAAATGGCCCTTGTCCATCAGGGCGACAACCAGCTTGCCGTCGCTCAATGCGTCCGAGATCTTCTGCCCGTCATCCTTTCCGCAGCCTTCCACCGAAAGCTCCCACGCTTTGGCGGCAGCCGGGATCAGGCCGTGATAGGAGCCGTTGCCCGACGCCCAATAGCCATGCTCATACGACCATTTTGCCATCTCTATCGGATCAACGGTTTCATCGGTGAGAGAGGAAACCACAATCGCCATCGCAGTAGGGCCGCAGCCGTAGCCGCCGATGTCGTCCGTCCCATAGGGCTGGCCGGCATATTTCTCGTCGAGCTGATTGAAGTACACCACTTCGGTCTGGCCGTCGGTAAACTTGATGTCGCCGAGGGAAGAAATCGCTTTGTATCCGTTCGGCAGCCGCTGGAACATCCCATCACCCAAAAACAGGCTCAGGTTTTGAGCATAATTGTTTGCCAGCTCCTTTTGCTCCGCATCCAGGTGGAACACGTTATCGGCAAAGTAATCTTCGCCGTTATAGACGATGGTATAGACCTTCCAGTCTTCCGTCACCGTGGTCGAAGTTTCTGTTTCCTTGCCCGTGCTGGCGTCAACCGTCACGGTCACTTCTACCCGTGTGCGGGTCTCTTCCTTTGACGTATAGGAATACAGCTCCCCTTTGGCGTTCCGCAGGGTGGACTCCATATCGGAAAACGTAATGGATTCAAAATCTTTGTTTTTGGAGGCGGTGGAGGATAAAAAATCGTCCTCGATTTCCTTCAGCACGTCCTCCAACGCCTCCGAAAGCACGTCGCTGACCGAATTGGTGATGCTTGTCATGTTCTCCGTGATATAGGCGCTGTCGTTTAAGACGGGGACGGTCGGGTCGTCCGGGGTGAAGGCGTCCACCAGCCCGCCGAAAATCAAAGCCGGCAGCATGAGGATGAACAGGATCGGCAGCAAAAAAATCGCCACGACCACAAGAATGATCTTACCGATCAGATGCCGGTTACCCCACACCAGCCCCGCCACCGCACCGTATGGCCCACCGGCAGCAGCGCCTTTGGCGGCCCCGGCTATCGCTTTGCCGGTTTTAACGGCGCCGCGCACCGCATTGGCTGCCTGCGCACTCTTTGCGGCCAGGTTGGATTGATTGTTCTTTTCTTCTGCCATCAGACTCGATCCTTTCGTTTCGGCGGGTCAGGCAGCTTTTTGACAATGCTCTCGTTGTAGGCGATATTGCCGTCCGGGGCCTTGTATGGCTTGCGTTCCACCGTATCGGCCGCATACTGCTTATACCACGTTGTCCCGTCGGCAGCCGTCACCGTGGAATACTCCCCGCTGGGGGCCATATATTGATCGGTGTGGTACATACCAACCGCAATTCCCTCGGGATGTTCTTCAGAAGTCTCGGTCGCCATAATCCGGCCGCCGCCAATCTCCACGTTGGAGAAAGAAGGGACGTCCTGGGCGTCCTCGCCCAAAGCAGTATAGCCCAAGTAGGACGACAAGGCGGCGGACGCTTTCTCCCCGGTCATGGAGCCGATAGTGGACAGATTGCCGGTCGCCACCGTACCGATGATCCGGTTGGCAAAACCGCCGCCCTTGTTCATGGAAGATTCAAAGGCTTTGCCGCCGAGACCGCCTCCGCCGCTGCCGGTAGCGTTTTTCACGGCATTGTTCTGAAAACTGCGGCTGACAACGCCGGCAAGACCGCCTTTCAACGTGCCGGTTCCCGGTACGCCGCCGGAAGCTGCGCCGCTGCGGGAGCCGCCCCCGCCATGCCCGCCGCCGGATCTGACCGCCGCAACACCGCGGGCTGCGATCATGGCCTCCGCCAGCATCGAGCCGCCGGTGTTGCCGACGTTGATGCCCAGCGACGACATAAAGCTGTCGATTTTCTGGCTGATTTTCAAAAAGCCGATGGCGCACAGGAACCATACAAAAATATTTCCTGTCACGCCTTCTTTACCGATTGTATTGACCTGCTGCTGCACCTCCGCTTCTGTCACCGCAAAGGCGGGGACAGCAAACAGGCTGGTGAACACCAGCCCGATCATAAGGCACAGCAGAATTTTTCGTGTTTTTCGCATAAGGCACCTCCAGTCACAGCGAAAGCGGGTTGGATAAAAAGGTTCCAACCATGCTGGTAAACAGCCGCAGGCCCAGGCGTTCATCAGCAATAAGAAGATCTGCCCGCCCAGCATACGGCACCAGCTTCGGAAAATTCCCGATGTTGCTTGAGACGCCCCCATCGCAACAGCGACCGGGGCCGTATAGACCAGCACCCCCAGCAGGATGTATCGTTCGGCGCTTTCAAATAGCAATTTGATATAGTTCCACGCCATAATCAACACAAGAATCAGGGCGATGATAGCGACCGCCCCGCTGGCGCATACGCCGAGGATGACGGTGATGGTCGAGTTGAAGTTGGCAAAATCCAGCGACGGCAGGGAGGATGACAAAATCCACTGGTACGGCGTCCCGCCGATCTTCAAAATGGCATTGACGATATCATCCGAAAAGTATACCAGCAGGATAAAGAGCACCGACCGGATGGACAGCTTGACCGGGTCTTTCGCTTCCAGTCCTGCGGCAAGACCATAGTTCCGGAAAAGCTGCCACACCCAGTTTAAGAGAATCAATCCGATTGCCAACGCCACAAAAATGTCGTAGATCGTCCCCGCCGCTGGAAAATACCGAAGAAAGGTATTCATGTTGCAGCCCAGAGCGCCTAAAACCGATGTGCAGATCAGATCCAGACCGTGCATGACCTGTTCGGCGATCCACGCCACAATTCCGTCCAATATGCCCACGGCATCACTCTCCTTTCAATCGACGTTGGACTTCCGGCGTTTACGGCGTTCCCCACTTGCCGCCGGCGAAGAAGGGCGTGATGTAGCTGACGATGAAGCCCAAGCCGTTTAAGAGCGCCCAAGTCAAAGCAATTCGCTTCAGCCAGGAACGGGCCTCATCCACCGTCCTGCCGCTTTTGGAAAAGTTCATCATCAGCAAGGCGATAGACGCCGTGACGACGGCCGCAATCGTGGAGATCAGCAGGATTTGGTTGTAGACGTCCTTCATGATTTCCTCGGCCTTCTGCCATACATTCGTAGCCGCAAATGCAGGCTGTGCAAAGCAGAGAGTCATACATACCGTCAAAAACGCCATATACAGGATGCGTCCGCCGTTGAAATGCCGCTGCGGTTTGGGCAGCTTGGGTTTGGGTGTGTTTTTCAAATGCGTAGTCCTCCTTATAAAATGAGTAGGGCCGCCCGGATATACAGGCGGCCTGCTGGTCGGGAACCGAAAAAGGCAATAAAAAAACACCATTCAAAAAATGGTGTGTTCACTGCCTCTTCCGGCTCTCGATACAATTTTCAGCGTACTCATTTTATCACAGGGGGATTTACGCTTCAATCGCAAAACCGTGCCAATGTTGCGCCGTTTATATGCCTTTTTCGTTCTCCGGGAAAAAATGCTCCAAAAGATTTAAGCTGTCCCGGGAAGTATAGCCCCAAAGGACTGACGAAAGAGCTTCGATTGCTTCCTTCCGCTTGCGAAAATAGGTGCGGTAGCTGATGTCCCGGATATGCGGCTGAAGTTGCTCGATGATCTCCTCGGTGTTTTTGTACTGCTGGGGGGAAAGATAGGTGTAATACAGAATCCAGTAGTAGGTCTCACCATATTTGTGCTTGCTCCGCAGCAGATTGACCGCCGTTTCCATCAGCCTGAGCATCTTATAGCTGCGTTCAATGCTCCGGGCGTGCTCCTGAATGCCGGTGTCCGCAAAATCCACGCCGGCCAGATAGATGGATTCCAGAAAATCCTCGATGCTGCTGCTAAATTCAATTTGAAATTGACGGCGCACCTGCTGGACGGACAGTTCCAAACTCCACACCACATCCCGGTATTTTCGCAGCAGCATCCAGGTATCATGATACAGCGGATTTTCAGCCGCTTTGCTTTCTACAGCTTTTTTCATTGTCCTTCCACCTCCGGCAGCAATCTTAGCTCAAAACGGAACAGTTCTCCATTCTCCCCGCAGGAAATGACCAGCAGAGCTTTGAATTCTGCTTCGGTTTCCAGAATATGAAAAATATTTCCCTTGCAGTCGTGGGATAATGGTAATAACTTATACTGGATATGCGGGCAGGAAGAACAGGGGAAGCCTTGTACCGTAAGGATTTCTCCCACTTTTTGCAGCACGGCCTCCGTGTACGGATTTGAAACGCTAAAATCATTTTCTGAAACGCCAAACGGGGCGCTTTTCTTATCCGGTTTTTCCGGTAAATCCATGCCGATTTTCAAGATCATAGCGATTTCTTCCTTATCCACCATTACATCGGACACTTCAAACATGGTGGACAGGTAGTTGTTCAGAAAAATGACGCTGCCGTGCGCCCCCGGGAAGGACAAAACGGAGATATGCTCCAAAAAGCTCAGTTTCGAGAGATACCGCCCGGCCGTTGCTTTGGACACCCCCCAACGCTGGGCAAGTTCGGCATAGCCGAGCAAGGGGCTGCCCGTGCCGTTGCGCAGATATACTACCGGGCCTGCGTCTGAGCCCTGCACCTGATCGTCGTTGTAGACCGTGTTGATCCACAAATCCAGCAAAGCGTCCATCTCGGAACAGCGGCCATATCCGACCATCTCACCCGCGGTGGAAACCGGCAGAAAGAAAAATCCCGTGTCTTTGCTGCAGGGCGCATTATAGTCCAGCACACGGTTGTGCTTTTGCCAGTCCGTAATTTTGAATTTCACCAGCTTCCCGCGACCGAGAAAAGAATAGGTAATCAGGTGGCGTTCCTGAAAATCCTGAAGAATGGAAAGCGCCTGATGCTGGAACCGGGTGCGGAACCATTCCGCCAGCTCGCTTACCCGGCATAGCCATTCGCCGGGGTATATGGTATAGCTGATACCGTCTATGCGCTTGTATGACGTGCGGAAATTTGCATAGCTGCAAAGGACGGTATAATAGAAAAGACCGGAGCCGCCACCAAGACGAATGCTCCGGTCCGAGAGTAAGGTCTGTATGAATTGCCGGTAGATCCGGCAACGTGGATAGTCCACGATCTGTTTGATTTCTAATTGATATTCTGACATAACATTACCTCCAAAATAAAAAGGGCCTCTCCAAAAAATGAAAAGGCCAAGCGTGGATATATAGCTTTATAAACCTACAACACTCTTTACATAGAAAAAACCGTGCCTCGTAATCAGATGATACGTGGCACGGTTTCCATCTAAGAGTAACCCTATTCTGTATGTCTCACTGCATAAATTGGCGTATGATTGGCGTAAATCGGCGTAAACCAGAAGTGCAAAAGCTCAAAAAAGCCTTGATTTCATGCGGTTTTCGGCCTCTCTAATTGCCCAGCGGCTTCATTGTGGGGAATAAAAGTACATCTCGAATGGAAGCGCTGTCTGTAAGCAGCATCACCATCCGATCTATACCGAACCCAATACCGCCAGTCGGCGGCATGCCAAGCTCCAAAGCGTAAAGAAAGTCTTCATCGGTATGGTTAGCTTCTTCATCTCCCTGTGCCAGCAGCTCCTCCTGTGCGGCAAAACGTTCCCGCTGATCGATAGGATCGTTCAGTTCGGAATAGGCGTTTGCTATTTCCCAGCCGTTCATGAAGAACTCAAAGCGCTCCACATATTCCGGATTTTCCGGCTTTTTCTTTGTAAGCGGAGAAATCTCGATCGGATGATCCATCACGAAGGTCGGCTGCACAAGATGTTCTTCAACAAACTGTTCGAAGAACAGATTCAGGATATCGCCTTTTTTGTGGCGGGGTTCAAATTCAACGCCGTGTGCTTTTGCGGCTTCACGCGCCTCTTCCAGCGTGTGAATCTCGTTGAAGTCGACGCCGGCATACTGCTTGACTGCATCGAGCATTGTGATGCGGGTAAACGGTTTGCCGAGATCCATTTCAATTCCGTTATAGGTGATGGTCGTTGTGCCGAGCACCTCCTGCGCTACATGACGATACAGGTTTTCCGTCAGATCCATCATACCATGATAATCGGTGTACGCCTGATAGAGCTCCATCAGCGTAAATTCCGGATTATGACGCGTATCGAGGCCCTCATTGCGGAACACACGTCCAATTTCGTAGACCCGTTCCATCCCGCCGACAATTAGCCGCTTCAGATAAAGCTCCAAAGAAATTCTAAGTTTTACATCTTCATCCAAAGCATTGTAATGTGTAGAAAAAGGACGTGCTGCGGCTCCACCCGCATTGGACACCAGCATCGGCGTCTCCACTTCCATAAACCCCTGACTGTCAAGATAGCGGCGCACTGCACTGATAATTTTTGAACGCTTAATAAAGGTCTCCTTTACTTCTGCATTCATGATCAAATCGATATACCGCTGACGGTAACGCATATCTGTATTCGTCAATCCATGGAACTTTTCAGGCAGAACCTGCAGGCTTTTGGAAAGTAAAGTGACATTCTCCGCATGAATGGAAACTTCGCCGGTCTTGGTTTTAAAAACCGTTCCTTTGATCCCGACAATATCGCCGATATCCATTTTTTTGAATGCCTTATATGCATCTTCTCCGAGATTGTCACGTGCAACATACGCCTGTATGCTGCCGGAGAGATCCTGTACATTGCAAAACGAAGCTTTTCCCATCACGCGTTTAGACATCATTCGCCCTGCAACGGATACCGTTTTCCCTTCCAACAGATCAAACTCTTTTTTTATATCTGTACTATGGTGTGTTGCCTCATATTTTGTGATCTGAAACGGATCGTTCCCCTCCGACTGCAAAGCGGCAAGCTTTTCCCGTCTGACACGAATTAGCTCGCCATAATCCGGCGTCTGCGTCACAGTATTCTCCGCCATCCCTTTTTCCCCTTTCGTTTACTTTTACTTTCCGATTTCTAATACTTCATACTCAATTATGCCGGACGGGGTTTCTACCTCGACAACATCCCCTACATGATGGCCCAGCATCGCTTTCCCGACCGGTGACTCGTCTGAAATCTTTTTCTGAAGCGGCGAAGCTTCTGTCGAACCGACAATCTTATATGTGTCTTCCCGTCCCAGCTTCATATGGCGGATCTTGATAACGGATCCAACGCCAATGGTATCTGTTGTAATTCCAGCCTCGTCTAAAACGCTCGCATTTTTCAGCATTTGCTCTACTTCTGCGATACGAGCCTCAACCATCGCCTGCTCATTTTTTGCTTCATCATACTCGCTGTTCTCCGAAAGATCGCCAAAGGAAAGCGCGACCTTTATTTTTTCAGAAACCTCTTTCCGGCGGACCGTTTTAAGCTGTTCCAGTTCCTGCTCAAGTTTCTGATGTCCTTCCGTAGTCAGAATAACCGGTTTTGTAGCCATTGCATTTCCTCCTATTAACAAGTGCTTCTATCCATAAGGACACGAAAAACCGGACGGTATGAAACCCCCGTACCGCCGTTTTACAGGCAAACACAAATGCCCGTTACACTATAATATTTTAATTATATAGACTCTACTATAAAATGTCAATGTCTATTTTTCTAAACAGGACATTTTATTTGTAAAGCTACAATACATGTTGGACAGCAACAAAAGAGATGTGTAACAGTATGACACGGAAATTCCTTACAATGAAATATGTGATGGGTCCGACCAGCAGAAGTATCACAAAACCCGCTCGTATATCTACTTCTGGAAGGCTCGCTGGGATGGAAGTCAGGCTGCCAGTACAGACACCCGCACCACCATCCAAACCAGCATACGGAAGCAGAACGGAAGCTTATCGCGTGTGCAGACAGACAACGGATTTGCCTTTCCCAATCGCTTTCTCCAATAGCCAAACAGATTCCCCGCCTGTTTTGAACTGCCTGCTGCGCGGCTTGGAATCCTTAACAAGCTGATCCGTCCCTACACGCCCCGCCAAACGGCAAAGTAGACCGCAGCCACCGGGAGAGGACCAGAAGCGTTTCCACGACACACATCGTTTTTTCTCTCTTGCTGATTTTGGTATGCAGCTCGCTGCACACCAAGATCGATCCAACGACTTACCTATGCGCCCTCTTCGCTGGCTCTCTCCGAAAGAAAAACTTACTGCTTTCTTTCATCCTCTCCCTGTACAACATGTTTGACAAACCTACAATGAATACAAAAACCTGTGAAAGTTTGTAGGTTTGTCAATGATGTGTTACAGATTAAGGAAAGCGAATAAGACCTG
>ERZ1643247.3426-NODE-3426-length-11188-cov-4.440492_pt1 | contig 11188 bp, 10 predicted proteins | sample MGYA00579264_ERZ1643247 | MGnify/ENA primary metagenome ERZ1643247 (study PRJEB29033, sample SAMEA4952262) | chicken gut metagenome | biome: Broiler Chicken; feature: Gastrointestinal Tract; material: Caecum | place: Ireland | collected 2018 | study: Broiler... | reverse complement strand
AGCCGCCGCCAAAGGCTCCCCAGATAAGGAATAAAATAATCCAGGCAGACCAGTCGCCGCCCCAGCCGAAGCCGCCGTTACCTTGGTAGGCGGGCTGGACGGGCATGGTCATCACAGCGCCGTCAGAAGAAAGACTCATTGTGTTATCTCCTTTGAAGTTTTATTTCAAAACCCGGCCGGGATTTTGATTACTTTCCAAACATGCCGCGAACAGATTGAAACATCCCCTCCATCTGCCGCGCCTTTTCCTGCACTTGGTTAAGCTGCTGCTGCGAGAGCTGTCCGCTGGAAACCATCTGATTGATAATCTGGTTCGGATCCCGCCCCTTCATCTGGTTCATGAACTGGGTGAACTGCTGCACTATATTGGGGCCTCCTCCAAGCGCCTGAAACAATGGATTACTCATGGCTCGCTTCCTCCTTTTGCGTCACCTTCTTAGCAGGCTGCCTGGGTGCCGCCATAGCCTCCAGGCGAGCCTCCAGAGCCTCAAACTCCGCCCGTGTGACAAATTCCTCGGCCTGCGGCATTTGGGCCTGTGCGGGCCGCTGTGCCGTTCTCTCGGTGTAGTCAAAGATACGCAGGGGCATGGGCATGCCCTGGGCGTCTGAGGACTTGAGGTAAAAAGTCGAGCCCTCGCTGTCCATGAGCAGGACGGAATTTCCGGGGGCGACCATGTATGCCTTTGCTGCTTCCTCACCCTGCACCCAAATAATTGGGCTTTGGTGCTGCTGTGGGGGCTGAACCGGCTGGTATTGCGCCTGTCTTAGTTGTGTAAGCTGGTCAGCCATTGGAGGCTGATACGGTTGATAGTAATAGGGATAATTCGGCATATCACGTCATTCCTTTCGCCAAAAATAGAGGACGATTTCACGGGAGGAATCCCAAGAGTCATACAGGGTATTGTCCTGGATACACACCACGTGCCCGGACAGGGCCAGAATATAGGTTCCGTTCTGATGTGCATCCGCGAACTCCGCTACCGTTGTGTCCTCCGGCGCGAGTTCCCTTTGAAACCCATGCCGTCGAAGATACGCCCCCCATGTGGCGTTGGCCGACGGCATATCTCCCCGCATATTCCCCTCGATGCACAGGCCCCAATAGGTGGTGTCCCAGCTCTGATTCAGCGCCTTGGACAGCGCACGGACGGTGCAGTCTCCGACATTTTTCCCGTAGGGATTAGGATTGTAGTGTTCGGATTCCACGCCGCGCCTCCATATCTTTCAGGGCCTCTAAGGCGGTCACATAGGATTCAAGCCCGTCGTCGTCTCCCTGGGCCATGTACCACATGGCGGTTTCCGATGCGGCGGCCTCAGACATGCCGGCGGCAACCATCCGCTCAATCGCGGTCATATCAAACACGTCCTTTCCAACAAAAAATGGAGGGCGTGAGGGAGGGCGCCGACGTGTAGCAACCCTTTATCCTCACGTCCTCCATGCTTAAATTTTCGCATAAAAAAAGAGGGATAACCTTTCGGCTATCCCTCATAAATCTGTCACAAAACTGTCACAGCACCTTATGGATTTTCTTCTTGATGTTCTTGATTCTGCGGTCAACCGTGGATTCCGACATGCCCAGCTTCATGGCGATTTCAACTCTGGAGTGGTCTTTGACGCGGAGGTTAAAGACCTCCATCTCCTCCGGCGTAAAGTTGCAGACCTGACGGAAGAATGAACACTCCAGCTCCGTGAACTCTGTGCGGATATTCAAGGGTTATCCCTTCTTCCGCTTCGCCACGTTTCGGGCCTTTTCGTCATCCTCCTTGCGCTTGATCCGGGTTCCCTTGGACTTCCCGTCCCTCCTGATCTTTGCCGTTATTCTCGCCATTTAGAATGTCACCTCCGACATCCCCCTGAACAAGATTCGCGTTGCCAGAACCGTCTCCGCTGTCCACAACAAAAGTGTCGAACATAGACCACTTCCAATCGTGGTAAATGCTCTGGCCGACGTTGCCCACGATGGAAAACACCAGGGCAACCACCAGCCACTTGATAACCTTCATCTTGAAGGCGTCGTGTTTCTGGAGATCCTTATACATCTCAGAAGCCAGCGGTTCTGTATTCCTGTTTTCCTCCACGCCATCACGTCCTTTCAGGGGTTATTTTACCATGTTTTTTGCCCGTTATCAATGCCCTAGTGCCACGGAGTATCCCGAATACCAGACGCGGCATATCCGGCAGCATAATACAGAGCATCCTTGGTTTCAGAATCGATATCCATGCTGTTGATCGCGTCGAGAACTTTCGCCTTTTTGGAGCCGGAAATGGTATTCCCTTCTGCGTCCTTGTCTCCGGTCAGGCCAGAGGTCAAAACTTTGTATTCCACAAAGACATTTTGTGTGACACCGGCCTCTTTCGCGTCGTCCGCCCAATCAGGATTTTCTGCAATCAGAAGTCTGGTTTTGCTGTTTCCGGCAATTCCAGCGGACGTCATTGCTTCGCTCTTATCCTGCAGAGTCATTCCATCTTCAAGGCTGGTTCTGTACAGGATATAGCTGGACGGGTCAACGCCGCTGCTCTGCGCTTTTGCAATCCAGGAATCCGGCTTGTAGTCGCTGATTTCCGCCTTGGTTACGGCATCCGCGTACTGGTACACATCGCTGATCACAGCCGCCTTCTCACTGTCGGTCAACCTCTGGTATGCGCTTCGGTCAATCAGACTGTTCAGCATATCAAACTGCATTTGTCCGCGCTCGGTGGCATACTGCACATACTGGTCGGCGCTCAAATCCACCCGCTCGCCGTTGACGGTGATGTAGCGGTTCGGGCGATCCGGCACCACTCCGCCGTCTCCGGTCTGCGTATAGAGCCTATGAATTTCTTCGTCCACCGGGGTAACGTTCAGGCTGGACGTATAGGCGGGGTTTAGGAAATTGTTGCCCGCCCGAAGAACCAGCGGCCCGTTGCTCTCCTCGCGGCCCCATGCGTCGATATAAGGGATCTGCTGGTAGTCCCATCCGGGGATCCGTGCACTGGCTCTGCCGATGGCGTACTGTACATCGGTGGGAACTCCGACCTCAGGAAGCCCACCGGGGAGGTCGATGGTGAGTGCCTTGTCCGTGTAGGTGCTCATGCGGTTTTCCTCTCCGGTGCGCTCAAACTGACCGCCCAGCGTAGGAATGGCCTGTGTGAAGTAGCTGACAACTGCGGAAGACGCCAGGGCGCCCAGTTTGTTTTCAGAGAAGGACACGCTGTCAATCACATCATTGAGGGACTGCAGCATGGACAGTTCCAGCATGGGGTCAGAGACAGATTTCAGCGCAGTCATAATGCTGTCTGTGGTATTCCCGCTCTGACCCATGGAGTCCATCAGTTCCACTCCCATGAAGAAGGGGAGAGCCTCCGGGGCAAGCCAGTCCAGGGTGACGTTTCCGCCTCCGGGGAGATTCAAAGCATAGTTCTGGATGCCGGTCAGTTCGTTAAGTCTGTCCTGATTCTCGTCGTCTCCGCCGCCGCTTGTCACAATCCCCTGGGAAAACAGATAAGCGCCAAGGGCAAACAGGGCCGAGCCGGTCAGGCCGGACGCAATGTGATCAATGGCCTCCGCGCCTGTCATATTACCACGCTTCACCTGAATCAGGTCGGCGGTCAACGCCTTTGCCAGTCCAGCCGGGCTGTACTCCAGGCCGCGCACCAGGATGTTGGCAGGTGTGCGCTTGAAGGGAAGAATCGCTTCGCCCGCCGGGCCGAGGACATTTGCCACCTGAACGACCTTATCGGAGACCTTGTTCCTGTCCTGGTAGGTTGCCCTTAATGCCTCTTGCCCAGCGTAATCTCTGGCTCTGGCCATGAGGTTGGCGTCCACAGTGTTGTTCTGCATCTGTTCCGCTGTCACACCGTTGGCCTGCAGATACCCGGCCAGTGCGTCGGCATAGGTAATCCGCTTGAAGATGGTGTCCTCAAACTCCAGAAGCCAGGAGTTTCCGGTGCGGGCCAGCTCCAGAGGCTTTGCCCGGAAGATTCTGCGGCGGCTGTTGATTTCGCTGCGGATGTCATCGTACTTGTTCCCGGAAAGGACGTTTCGGACATTGCCCCAGTCGTTCCACGCCGCTTTATAAAGGGCGGGATTCGCGGCAAAAGATTTTGTCCTCTGCAGCCGGCCGCCGCTGGCAAGGGCAACACCAGCCTCAATGGCGGCCGCCGTGCGGTCTTTGACAATTCTAAGAGGCTGGAAAAACACGTTTCCTGCAATGTTTCGGATATGGGTGCGGGGGTTCCCGAGCATGGCCAGATATCTCCAGGCGTTCCACTTGTCCTTCCAGGTGGAGGGGATCTGGTCAGCGACATTCTGGTAAATTTTATCGAGAACCTGGTCTCGGCCCTCCTGGGTGGTCTGGTTCCCAAATTCCTCAATCAGGGACTGGTCGATGGTAATCTCGATATCCTTGTAGTTTTTCCGGATGGTCTTTTCCAGTTCGCTGACGGTGCGCTGGGCGGCGTATAGCTGGTCGTTGGGTGCCAGCTTCCGGAGGATGGATGCCGCCTGCACCGCCTGCCCGGCGGTGGTCTCCATCTGGGCATAGAGTGTGAGCAGCTCCGCTGTGGTCTTCCCGTCTCCCGCATTGGCCGCGTTGACCAGAAGCTGCTGGCCCAGGGTGGCGATGTCCATGGACACCACGCCTTTACTGACTGAGTTCCGGAACTCCTCCAGAGCGCCCTGATACCCTTTATCCTGAATGGTCTTAGTTGCGCGGTCAATGGAGGACTTGTCGCTCACCCGGTTGTAGGACAGCTCACCACGGAGAACCATGTTCTGGATATCTGCAATCGCCTCGTCCGGGATGGCCTTTGCGCCCATGGCGGTGGCCGCCGTTTTGCGGATTCTCCGCCCCTGAGGATCTGTGGTGGGCACGTCCACGTCCCGGGCCGCGTTGGCGCCTTCCGGGAAGAACTCCTTGCTGGATGCCACGAACTCTGTCCATGGACTGGCTTTGTTGGCGCCGACTGCCGTTTCTGGAAGGTTTTCTCTGCCGGAGCCGTATACATCGTACGCAATATCCTCCGAAGGAACCGTACGCGGCTGTTCCGCAGAGGCTGGGGCAGTGCTTCCCGCCTGTGCATTGACATTTTGCTCTCCGGGGGGTATACTGGATACAGTAGGGGAACCTTCCGGCTCCCCGAGCGGCGTACCGTTGCGGATCGGCCCATCAGCACCCTGGCTGGTGGCCTCCGATTGGAATAGCGGTGCGCCGCTTTCGTTGTCCAAGATTTCCCCGTGGCGTTCAGCCCTCTGATAGTCCCGAATCACCGCCCCCGTATTGGAGGCGGTATTTTGCTGCTCCCCGCCGGGCAGCTCTGCCCGCATGGCCCGCTGGTATACAGGCGAACCGGCCTGACGGTTCTGGACTTCTTCAGCTGTGGGAAGCATTGTCAGCAGGGGATTGACCGCCTCGCGCCTTGCCTGCATATCCTGTGAGATTCTCTGATTCGCCCGGTTGATGATATCCTGATTGGAACCCACGGCCTGCCGCACATCTCGGATATCGGATACTGTCCTGGACACCGCACCGGGCAGCTCCAACCCGCCCTGCAAAACTCCGGCGGCCAGGGAACCCAGCGCCGCGCTCTGTAGGATTTCCTGCGGCGTGGCGTTCTCCGCCTCAGGGTTATACATGGCCCTTTGGAGATAAGGGGTAACTGCGGTGGACAGGGCCTCCTCCGCGCCCTCGCCCGCGATGTCCACAGCCCGGTTGAGTACCGGGTTCTTTGTTACAGCGGAAACCACATCGTTCAAGCGGCCCTTCCCAAGAGCCGGTGTGCCTCCGGCGATGCCCTCGATGGCGCTCTCCAGGAGGCCGGAGGCCGCGCCGTAGGCCAGAGCCTCGTTGGTGGTCGCACCCTCCTGCTTTGCCTGCTGTGCGCTCTGTCCGGCGGCCTGAAGGCCGAACAGGGCCCGCCCCGCGTTCGCCCCACGCTGGGCCGCCTGGGCCGCATTGAGGGCATTCCCGACCTGACCAACGGCGGATACGGCCCGGGCAGCGCCGATGCCGGGGAGCATCTGGGCGATGGTCTGCTCCACACCGGTGACGGTTTCCATGCCCCTGGTGGGATTGTATCTCCGCCGGATGCTCTCCTCCCAATCCTGCGTGGGGCTGGTATTCAGCGCGGTATCCGCCCAATTCCTGCCCCACTCGGAAACGGGGTTGGGAGCAAGGCCACCCAGGGATGTGACCCCCTGGACAGCCTTGCCGATCCCCACATTCATAATATCGGTGACGCCCTCCACCGCGCCGAGCAGTCCGGCGCCGATTCGTTCAGAGGCATACGCAAAGTCCCGTGCCGCCTGCTGTGGAGAAGAAGGAAGAACCGTCACGCCTGCCAGAGGGCTTGTGCTGGCTTTGGGCAGAACGATCCCGTCACTCACCGCCTGCGCCTTTGCCTCCTGGGTAATTCTGCTGGCAAGGTCACCGGCGGATTTTTTTGTATGCGTTTTCTGTGCCTGCTTTCCCTCTTGCAGTGATTGCAAATACCTGTCCTGTTCTTCCGCATCCTTATGCATGCGGTCAAGCAGTTCTTGTACGCTTGCCATAGCTGCCCCCTTACTGATATCCCATCATGGCCATAAGGTAACGTGCATCCTCTTCGCTGATGCTTCCGCTGTTCAATGCGGACTCAATTCTGTCTGCAAACACTTGTGTCACATTAGCGCTCGTACCAGGATTCACATGCTGCCAACTGGTCAATATATTTCTCGCCGCAGGGGAGAGCGTGGAAGCCGGCCGGTTCAAATTGATGTTTTCCAAGATGCTGTCCACGGTTTTCTTCTGAGTGTTGGAACCGTCACCAATTCCATTGTTTCCGACCACATTATTGTTTCCACCTCCGCCGCTATCCCCGGTTCCTCCGCTCATCCTACCTCCACCCGATGAACCTATCTGGCTGTTCAGCTCCCTAAGATAGGCGTTTCTCAATGCGTTCACGTACTCCTGGGAATAGCCGGACTGGGCGATCAAGTCGGCGCTGGGCGTGCCGCCGGCGGCCAGGATGGCGTCAATCTGCGCCTGCGCCAGTGCCTGCGCGTCCGCGTTCTGCTGCTGAATCAAAGGATTGTTGCTGGTGTCCCAGCCAAGGGATGCCAGTCCTCTGTAGTCGCCCATCTCCGCCTGCATCAGGGCTTCTTCCAGGGCGTTGGCCCGGTCATTCGCCTGGCTGGTCAGCTCGTCGGAGAACTGGCCGTAGGCAAAATTCCGGTCGGTGTTGTACTGATCCAGTGCGGCGAGGTACTGGTTGAAGTCGTTGTTCTGCAGGCCGAGCGCGGTCTGCAGGTTCTGGTTTGCCATGTTGTAGTCGTTCAGGTAGTCGTTGTAGGCAAATTCCCGGTCGGTGTTGTACTGGCTCAGGGCGTTCAGGTAGCGGTCGTAGTCGGTCTGCTCCTGACCCTGCACCACGCCCAGGTCGGAGAGCTGCATGTCGTAGTCGTTCAGGTACTTGTTGTAGGCCAGTTGGTAAAGCTCCGGGATTTTGTCCGTGAGCTGGGACGCGTAGTAGTTCCCCGCCTGGGCCGCCGCCGTGGTGGCGTAGGAGGAAGGAAGTCCTCCGGATGCCGCCGCCGCAGCGCCCAATGCGTCCGCCGTGGCACGGTCTCCCTCCCGGTTGTACTGCTTCCGGTACTGCTGGTACAGAAGGTCGGTCTCCGGGTCGTAGGAGAAGTCCGGCCGGTCAAGAATCCCCTGAATCATCTCCTGGATGGTGGGATCCCATCGGCTGGTATAGGTGGGTGCGTCCTCATAGGTGAAGTCACCGAAGTTCTTCTGTGCGTTCCACAGGTCTGCAATGTCGTCGTCATAAGCGGAGCCGGGATAGGTGGGCGCGTTCCCATACTGGAAGTCTATCGGGGACATCACGTCCTTGACGAAGCTTCCCCCATCAGCGCCGCCGGTGTATCCGCCCCAGGAACTTCTCAGCTCCTCCGCGCCTCGGTTGGCCGCCGCGCGGTCTGCGCCGGAAGTGGCGTTGTGGTACCGCTTCTTGTAGTTCAGGATGGACATCCCGAAATCAGGGTCGCTCTGCGCCCTTTGCAGATCAGCTTGGGAGAACTCGTTGAGGAGCCCGCTGCTCTGCGCGTTCTTTCGGAAATCTTCATAGGTATATCGAGCCATTGGAATCTCCTTTCTACTGTCTGCCTGGCTGGCTTTTCAGCTCGCTGCCGATGTAGTTCTCCCGCACCAGGGAGTACAGGCGCCACCCGCCGGTTCCGGTGAGGCGGATTTTGAAATGGTCGCTTCTGCGGGGGATGATAGGCAGGTAGAAGCTCCTCTTTACTGTGGTCGTCAGCGTATCCACCGGCCGCCATACGCCGTCGCTGTCAAACTCCATTTCAATCTTGACGGATGCGCCGGCATCCAGCTCCATGCGGATCTGCAGCTTCCCGGTGCCCTTCTTGTTGGGGTTCCCCTCCACGAAGTCTCCAAACTCCGCCATGCTATCTACAGGGCCTTCCTTTACGGCGTCCTCTGGCGCCTCTCTTGCGTTGCCGTTCATCCAAAGCTTCCCGTCTGCGGACAGGAAGTAGAGCTCGGTATTCCAGGCGAATCCAACCGCCTCCAGGGAGTCCTCCTTGTGCCACTGGCTCAGTCTTGTGTCAAAGACGAACAGGGAGAACGTGCCGTCCATGTCCTCCATGGAGACGTAGTATTTCACGCCGTCGCTTCCGCCCACCGCGTTCCTGTAGCGGTCTGTTCCAAAGTGTGCGGAGATGCTCTGCGGGATGCCTCCCGTGTAGGCCACAATCCCAACCCGCGAGAGATAGTACAGGGTCTCCCCGGCGATGGCGGGGGAAAGGTGGCTGCCCTTTTCCACTCCCAGGGAGGCGCTGCCCATCACTTGGAAGTTGGAGGGCCTGTCTCCGTAGACCTTGTAGATGTGCTCCTCCTTGAACATCACCGGGTATCCGAGGTAGGACACGCACGCCGTGAAGTCTCCGGAGCTGCCCACATCCACGGCGTAGGAGTCCGTCGAAAGGCCGTCGAACACATTCCAGTTGAACGGATCACCCAGTTTGGAGGAGAAGATGGAGTCACCTTTGCACCCCCAAAGGCGGTTCTCGTTCTCACAGATAAAGTCCATGTCCGGGACATCTCTGGAGATGGTCAGAGATTGGTCGCTTTCCACCGTGAACGAGTTCTCATAGAACCGGAGGTAATCGCCCTCAATCTCCCGAACGATGATGGTCTTGTTGTTGCTTTCCGTAGCCGCGCCGGAAATGGTCACCGCGTCGCCGACCTTGAATTTGGATGCCCAGTCCGCGCCGGAGGAATAGATGGTGTTTCCTTCCGCTTCCTCCCCCGCATAAGTCCCGTCCTGAAAAGATGCTGTACCGCTCCAGGATGCCTCCAGGCTTCCGAACTCTCCGGTCAGCTTGTTGTAATATGCCTTGTCCGGGAGGATGATGATGTAAGCGCCGATGCCGGTGAAAATCTTCCGGTCGTCTGTGACATCTCCTTTCTTCTCCCCGTCTGCATAGAACCCAGTCCCATCCACCCAGTAAAGGCCGTCGTTGGCGTATAGACCGTTTGGTTTGGTCAGGGTTTCAATCAGGTACCGGGGCCGCCGGGGGGACAGCAGGGGGGCCAGGTCGGAGGTCAGGTTCTTCATGTCCCACAGCTCCCCATCCTGGGCGTACAGATTGTGATTGTATCCCCTGAACTGGGTCTGTGTGGCCTTGGTAATCCCGTCGGAGTACAGCATCTCCGGGAGCATGGTCAGCCCTCCTTATTCTCTTCGGGCTTGTCTTCCGCCAGCTTGAACGCGCACCGAAGGGACATCTTGCAGGCGGCGATGGTGTCCACCGCGTCCCCGCTGACGGCGATGGTGGAAATCATCTTATAGGCGTTGTTGATTTCTTTCTGTACTTTGTTCATGCTCTACCCTCCAATTCGTCTACACGTTTTTTCAGCTTCTGGATCTGGTCTATGCAAAGGGCGATAAACTCCTCATACCGAAGTGAGTACAGAGGATTCCCGTCTGCGTCTTCTCCCTTTACAAACCCGGCGAAGTCTTTTCCGGTCATGCCGCAGGCAGTCAGGGCGTCCTCCACATCCTGGGAAATCATACCAAGGTGTGTCCGGTCGCTGGTGCCGTTGTTGTACTTGTATGGGGTCGGCTTGAGCAGATCGAACAAGCCGTCATAACGCTGCATATCATAGCTGATGGAATTTTTGAGGTTGCGGTCAGAGGTCACAATCTCCGCCGTCGCGGCGTATACGGCAGACCACCTCTGTCTATTGGTGCCGCAGTAGTAGCGGTCGTCCAGGTTTGGCTGCAGATCACAGCGACCGATGGTGACCTCTCCGTCTGAAATCTGTACATACCCGGCGGAACCACTGTACAGGCCGAGATAGATGTCGCCGTCTGCCGCGTCCAGCTCAATTGCGCCGCTCGTGACCAATACCTTTTGCCCGGCGGAAGAGGACGAACCTTCCAGTGTGAAGGAACCGGCCTCCCGGCCTCTGTTGTCCAGAAGGTAGATTTCCCCGCCTTCCAGCGTGGAGGCGGAAACTGTGCCCGTCATGATCTGGGTACCGTCGATGTAGGTTGTGCCTGGATATACCCAGCCTCCAACAGTATCCTGCGCATCCTCTGCCATGGTATAAGCGTCATTGATGTCGTTCCGCACAGAGGCGGAGAGGTCGGAGAAGGTTATCATGCCGGACAAGTTAAGGTTGGTGGCGTCAATCTGCCCACCGTCTATGGTCAGAGTGTCTCCAGAGGCGTTGGTAATGGTCACCCCATTAGGGGCAATGCGGACGGTCTGGCTCAAGCCGGTCTCCAGATCGCTGACAGATTGAGTGATTCCGTTGACCGTGACGGTAACCTGGGCCAGATCCCCCTCCGCGTTGGTGAGCCGGACATTAAACGCCTGGCTGGTCTGCTGGAGCGTCGAGACGTTCCCCTCCAGGTCGGACACCTGACTCATGATGCTGTTGGAGGTCTGCTGGAGCGTGGAAATATTGCCCTCCGCGTCGGTCATTCTGGAAATAAGCTGCTGTGCTGTCAGGGCGAGCGAGGCAATATTCCCCTCCGCATCCTTTAGCTGGGCATACACGGGCTCGGTAATCAGGTTGACGATGTCGTCGAACTCCTTGTCGTTGAAGTTCTCCCGGCCCAGGTTTGCCATGGAATAGCGGAGCTGCTCCAGCAGCATGTAGAGGTAGTTGGTAATCAGCCGGAACTTCTCATCTGTGCTCTGGT
>ERZ1643247.3418-NODE-3418-length-11215-cov-31.853136_pt1 | contig 11215 bp, 8 predicted proteins | sample MGYA00579264_ERZ1643247 | MGnify/ENA primary metagenome ERZ1643247 (study PRJEB29033, sample SAMEA4952262) | chicken gut metagenome | biome: Broiler Chicken; feature: Gastrointestinal Tract; material: Caecum | place: Ireland | collected 2018 | study: Broiler... | reverse complement strand
CTGCAGAAAATGTACGGGGATTATGAGCAGAAGTTCCCTCAGGCAAGAGCGTTCTATATGTATATGTATGCGCATCCGGGAAAGAAGCTTAATTTCATGGGAAATGAGCTGGGACATTTCAGGGAGTGGGACGAGAAGCGGGAGCTGGACTGGAATCTTCTTGATTACCCGGCACATCAGGATTTCCACAGATTTATGAAAGACCTGAACAGCTTCTATCTGGAGCATCCGGCGCTTTCCGAAGCGGATTATAACACAGAAGGATTTGAATGGCTGGAGTGCCATGCGGAGGAAAAGTGCGTATATGTATTCGAGCGGAGAAGTGAAAAAGAGCGGATCGTGGCAGTCTTTAATTTCTCGGATGAGGAGCAGGAGATTGAGATCCGGAGTAAAGATATAAAAGAACTGAAAAAAGTGTTCAGCAGTGAATATAAAGGTTACGGAGGGGCGGAAGAGAAGCAGAGCAAGGCTGTAAAGATCAAAAAGGACAGCTGTTCATTCCGGCTGCAGCCTTTTTCGGCAGAATATTATATAATAGGGCAGTAGGATTATGAAAAAGTCTGACCAATCTGCAGACAGGCGGAAACGGCCTATACAGCCAGCTTCCGTCTGTCTACAACCGGTTTTAAGAACATGGCGAGAAATGCAGCCAGTATCCTCGCGATAACAGTGCTCCACCAGACCATGATCTGTCCGCCTGCCAGCGGCGGGAGAATAAGCATAAGAACCAGCATAAGTACAGGTTCAATATAAGTCAGGACATAAGAAAGGCTGCTCTCTTCCATGGCGTAGAAGCTTGCCGTAGTCACCCGGGTAACCGCTACAAAAGGAACAGAGATCAGGAAGATCGGCATAATTCTGGCAATCTCCATATTAACTTCAGGAGATGAGCCGAAGAGGATACCGATATAATTTCTGCCTGCCAAGAGAATGACACAGCTTATGATGGCAAGAAAAATACCGCATCCGTACGCCAGTCTTCGTATACTTTTCAGCCTGTGCAGGCTTTTTTCTCCATAGTAACGGCTGATGATGGGCTGACTTCCGTCACCGACGCCCTGGAAGAGCAGATATACGATACATATGATATATGCGATGCACGCATAGACCGCCACGGCCTGATCTCCCCCGTAAAGTATGGAAAAGCGGTTTATGATAATCAGTGATATGTTTGGCGTCATTGTAAGCCCAAATGGGGAAATCCCCACTTTGATAACGGGAACGGCCAGTTTTATCAACTTGGAAAATCCAATACGCAGGGTAAACATTTTCTCGCGCAGGAAATATACGAGGGCAAAAAGGAGTGTTACGCCCTGCCCGAGGATTGTTGCCAGCGCCGCACCGGTGAGCCCCTGTCCGAATACCCAGACAAACAGGTAATCAAGAACTACATTGGTAATGAATCCTGCAACCATGGAAATCATAGCATAGAGCGGCCCGCCGTGATTGCGGATAAAAGGAATCAGTCCTGTACTGAGGATCTGCAGTCCGGCGCCCAGCGCGATTACCCGGTTATATTCTGCGCCCAGTGAGAGCAGCTGTCCTTCTGCGCCCAGCAGCTGCAGGATGGGAGTATTAAGGCAGAAGGTCAGTACGGTCAGGATCACGCTGCAGATGATCAGCATCCACAGGGTGGCTGCCGTAAAATCTCTGGCGCGTTTTTCTTTTCTCTCAGCCATACTGATGGAATAATAGACGGCTCCGCCTATGCCGATCCCGGTGCCCGCAGCCTGAAGAACGGCGGAGACAGGATAAGCCACATTAATGGCGGAAAGTCCGATATCTCCCACGCTGTGTCCCACAAAAAATCCGTCCACAATCGCATAGATTCCGGATAATGCAAAGGACAGGACAGATGGGATTACGTATTTGAAAAAAGTTCTCATTTCGCTCATAGGTTCTGTTTCTCACTTTCTATTCTTTGTTTCAGTTCTTTTTCAAACAGCATATTGAAGAGCTCCATTGTTTCGATGGTCTGCTCCATGCGGTCATTGCCGATTTTTCCGGAAATCCGTTCTTCGGCTTTCAGTAAAGGCTCGATGATTTCTTCTGTATACTTCTTTCCCTTTTCCGTCAGATATACATATTTTTCCCGTTTGTCATGCCGGCTGGGTTCGAGAATGATCAGACCTCTGTTTTTCAGGTCGCGGATTACGGTGTTGACAGTAGCTTTTACAAGGCCGACTTCTTCTGTAATCTGTCTTTGAGTCAGATCGGTTCTGGTTTTCAGAGAGTAGAGCACCATAAGTTCCGGATAGCCGATTCCACATCGGGCAGCCCACCGGGTGTACAGAACTGTTCCTTTCGCCCATGCGGAGTATAGTTGACAGATATTGAATAATTCAGACATATCATAACCTCCAAATAGTATGTTTAAGTACTAATTAAGTATTTGTGAATACTATTATAGAGAGCGGAAATACTAATGTCAAGCATATATGTTTTACATATTCTGATTCGTAAGCGGAGAAATTACAGCCTGAGATACATAATTTGACTGAGTATAGAAGAACAGGAGAGAAGAAATACAGCAGAATATGACCTGCAGAGTGACAGGACATGCACAGCTTGTTGCTATTTTGACTAAAATATTTAAAATAAAATCATAAGTTTTGTGAAAAAGTAATTACTTGTCCGGCTCCACGAAGCTGAAAGCAATCTTATGATCCGGTCGATATGCGCAGTCGGCGGAGACAACAGAATGAATGAGAGGTAGAAATTTATGAAACGATCCAGATTATGGACAGGTCTGGCATCTGCGTGCTCCTTTTTGCTCACCGCCTCGATTTTGGGGATGAACTGTATGATGAGTTATGAGGGAACGGTTAATGGCGCTCTTGGAATATCGACCAGCAGGGTAGTAAATGAGGATGGCGCAGATGCAGATGAGACGACTTATTTTGAGAGTGAGTACGGCGAGCTCAACGCAGAGAACCTGCAGACACTGATTTCAGATACTTATGCAGAAAGCGTGACAGAGCAGGAGGAAGGTTCTGTCCTTTTGAAAAATGAGGACAATGCCCTGCCCCTTTCAGAGGATGAGACAAGTGTAACATTGTTCGGGCATTCGGTCGTACAACCCTTGTACAAATCAAATTCGGCAGGTTCCAGCGGATATGAGGGTAAATACTGCATTGACCTGTATACAGCTTTGTCAGATGCAGGTTTTGAGATCAACGACACCTTATACAATGCATACAAGGAAAGCGATACAATGCGTTCGAGCGGCGTGGCGGCGTTTGGGCAGGAGGCAACAGAATGGTCGCTTGGAGAAGAAGATATTTCGTTCTATACAGATAAACTCCGCCAGTCGTGGGAGGATAACTATAATGATGTGGCTATTGTAATGTTGTCAAGAGAAGGGGGAGAAGGAGCAGAACTTTATATGGAGGATGAAGCAGGAATTAGTCAGCTTGCCCTGCATCAGGAAGAAAAAGATCTGCTCCAGATGATTAAAGACTCTGGAAAATTTGAGAAGACTATAGTTCTGGTCAACAGTGGAAATGCAATGGAACTGGGATGGCTGGACGAGTATGATGTAGACGCCTGCCTGTGGATCGGACTTCCCGGACAGAGAGGGTTTGAAGGTGTAGCTAATATTTTGACAGGAAAAGCAAATCCATCTGGCAGACTGACTGATACATATGCTGTTAATTCTCTTTCAGCCCCTGCGGTAGTAAACGGGGGGTATCACAATCAAAACTGGACAAATCTGGATTATGTTTTAGACAATTCTGATGATCTGGATAGCGAAGTTTCGTGGTATACCGTTCAGGCAGAAGGTATTTATATCGGATACAAATACTATGAGACCCGTTATGAAGACTTAATTCTTGGTCAGGGAAATGCAAGTACAGAAAAAGGCTCATCGACTGGAAAAGCTTGGAGTTATACGGATGAGGTTTCTTATCCGTTCGGATATGGCCTGTCGTATACAACATTTGATCAGACTCTTGACAGCGTAGAAGTGACAGATGACACGGTTACAGTTACCGTTACAGTTACAAACACAGGCGATGTGGCAGGAAAATCTGTTGTACAGGTTTACGCACAGACTCCGTACGGAGATTATGAGAAAGAGAACCTTGTAGAAAAATCGGCGATTCAGCTTGTAAACTTCGATAAGACGGATGTGCTGGAACCGGGTGAGTCAGAGACGGTTACGATAGAATGTGACAAGTACCTTCTTGCAAGTTATGATTATACTAATACTCAGGGCTATATTATGAGTGAAGGCGATTACTATATTTCTGTCGGCGACAATGCACATGATGCACTGAACAATGTGTTGGCGGCAAAGGGCGCATCAGGTATGGTAGATGTGTCAGGAGCACCGTCATCAGGCTCTGTAGACAAGACCTATACGTGGTCTGAAGAGTTTGATGATACGACATACAGAACTTCCCAGTATACGGACGAAGAAGTGACGAATCAGTTTGCAGATTGTGATATAAATTATTGGATCGAAGATTCAGTGACGTATCTTTCAAGAAATGATTGGGATGGAACTTACCCGACAGCGCCGGTACAAATTGAGGCTACAGATGAGATGATTGAGGTGCTTGGCGGTGAGTATTATGAGAAACCGGAAGACGCTCTTTCTGTCGATGATTACACACAGGGAGATAATCAGGGAATACCTCTCGCATCAATGATTGGAAAGGATTTCAATGATGAAGATTGGGAAACATATCTGAATCAGTTTACAGTTGAGGAGCTTGCGACGCTGACAGCAGATAATTTCGGAACAGCTGAGATCCCGACGGTTGGGAAACCTGCAGTTGTAGTAGGAGACGGACCTGATGGAGTCGGAGAAAAATTTGACGAGGAGAAATATGGAGACGGAAGAGATGACTGCTGTTTCCCGTGCGAGAATATTCTTGCTTCTACGTTTAATAAAGAATTGCTACAGAGAAGAGGAGAACTGATGGCAGAAGAGGCTATGTATCTGGGAATGGCTCAGGTATGGATGCCCGGGGTTAATCTTCACAGGACGCCTTTTGGCGGAAGAAATTTTGAGTATTATTCAGAAGATGCTGTTATGAGTTATCTTTGTATTATACCAGAAGTACAGGCTATGGAATCGAAAGGCGTCCATGCCGGAGCAAAACATGTGGCAGGAAATGATCAGGAAAATAATCGTCAGGGAATCAGCGTATTTTTCAATGAGCAGGCATATAGGGAAGGCGCACTCCGCGGGTGTGAATCAGCAGTGACTGAGGGCGGCGGAATGGCTGTCATGCACGGATTTAACCGTTTGGGAATGAAATGGTGTTCTTCAAGTGAAGCACTTTGTACACAGGTTCTCCGGAATGAGTGGGGATTCTATGGACAGCAGGAAACAGATGCTGTTGCAACAGATGAAGGATACAGGGCTCATTTTACAACTAGCCTTGCAGCAGGAACAAATACGTACTGTCTTGATTTCAGCGGTGCAAGTTCACGGGCAATAACTGCAGCTATCGAAAGCAATGACGATGGATATCTCCTTGGTAAACTAAGGGATAGCGCGCATTATTACCTGTATATCATTGCAAACAGTTCAATCATGAATGGATACAGTGTAGATTCAAAAGTGGTTGCTGTTACTCCGTGGTGGCAGCCGACTATGTATGTTATCATTGGAGTATTTGCAGTACTTGATATCTTCCTGATTGTTATGCTCGTCAGAGGAAAGAGAAAGGACACTATCCGTGTTGAGGAGGTGCAGAAATAATGAAAGAAAAGCTTGAATCAAAAGCCGTGGGATTTTACTTTATCGTATTAGGTACATTGCTGGGTATTATTTCCCTGGTGAGGTATGCGGTCTGGGCACCGGCGCATGGTGCGATGGATGCAGTGACCATGGCGGCGCTCGTGATCGGGATAGTGATCGGAATTATCCTCATCGTAAAAGACAATGATTATCTGGTTATCGTGATGACTGTGTGCTATAGTATAGCAACAGTGAAACTCCTGACAGATTCGGTCGGCTCTTTTGTGGATGCGATCCAGGGAATCAATATGTTCGGCGACTCATCCCAGGTTGGGACGATTATATCTATCGCCGCAGTGATGGGAGTAAGTATTCTACTCTCGGTCATATCAGGATTTTTGAAACGTGTGAAAGAATAAATGCATAGATGAAGTCTCCCCTGGGACGCATAAAAGTGTTCTGGGGGAGTTTCTGGCTGAAAAAAGAGGAATAAAGACTATGAATAAAATATCATTTAACGATACATGGATCTGCTACAGAAGCGGCCATCCGGAAGAAGGTTTTCCGACAGACGTGCCCCATGACGCCATGCTTCTTGACGGAAAAAGTGAGACGAGTCCGGGCGGAGTCAATACCGGATGGTATGACGCGCAGGACTATACATATGAGAAAAATTTCTTTGTGCCCGCAGAGTGGAATGGAAAAGTTTTGATTCTGGAATTTGAAGGGGTCTATCGGAAAGCCACAGTGTCGGTAAACGGGCGGAAGGCAGCTTATCATGATTACGGATACACGGGATTTTATGTTGATATTTCTGAATTCGTGTCATATGGAGAAAAAAACCATCTGAAAGTTGAAGTGGTTAACAGCGATCAGCCTAACAGCAGATGGTATTCGGGAACCGGAATTTACCGCCCGGTATGGCTGTATACATTACCGTTGAATCATATTAAAATAGACGGAATCCGTATTGCCACATTGGACTATGAGACGCGCAGGATATCGGTATCTGTAGAGACTGTGGGAAATGGAGAGCTTCAGTTTGAGATTCTTGATGAGGAACGGTTGATTGCAGGGAAGAAGAGTGTGTCGGGGAACGGGCAGGAATTGTGGGAGGTAAGCATACCGGATGCCGGGCTCTGGTCGCCGGAATCGCCGAAGCTGTATACGTGCCGTGTGACCTTTGGCGAGGATGTCCGGGAAGTGAAATTCGGGATCCGCACGGTAGAGTGCAGCCCGGATAAAGGTTTCTGTATTAACGGAGAGCGGGTAATCTTAAGAGGCGCCTGTATCCACCACGATAACGGGCTTCTTGGCGCCTGTGCATATGATTTTGCTGAGAGAAGAAAAATCCGTATCCTGAAAGAGAACGGTTATAATGCGATACGCAGTGCCCATAATCCATGTTCTAAAGCAATGCTCGATGCATGCGACGATATGGGGATGCTTGTTATGGACGAATATATCGATGTGTGGTATATCCATAAGACGAAGTATGATTATGCAACAGAGGTGGAGAAGAATTTTAGACAAGATCTGGCGGATATCGTGGCAAAAGATTACAATCATCCGTCTGTGGTCCTTTATTCTACGGGAAATGAAGTGTCGGAGACTGCACAGAAAAAAGGAATCCGACTGTGTGGAGAGCTGACCGGGAGATTTCACGAGCTGGATCCGACACGTCCTGTTACATGCGGGATCAATATCTTCTTTAATTTCTTAAGCTCCATGGGATTTGGTGTATATAGTGATAAAAAAGCCGATCAGGCAGTGGAAAATGTGAAAAAGAAGAAGGCTGTGGGGAGTGAATTCTTTAATAAGCTGTCAGGGATTATGGGAGCGGACTTCATGAAATTCGGCGCTACACTGTATCCCTGCGATCTTAAGACAAAGGATGCTTTCGCCAATATGGACATCGCGGGATATAACTATGGAATTAACCGATATATCCATGATCTGAAGAAATATCCGAATCGTATGATTCTCGGAAGCGAGACCTTCTGTTCGGACGCGTACAGATTCTGGGAACTGACAAAAGAGAATAAGCGAATTATCGGCGACTTTGTCTGGGCTGGGATGGATTATCTCGGTGAAGTCGGTGTCGGCTCCTGGGAATATAAGGATTACGCGCCGCGGTTTGACTGGGGAAAAGGATGGGTGAGCGCAGGCTCAGGAAGGATCGACCTGACCGGAAAACCGCTGGCGGAGATGGCATATACAAGGGTTGCGTTCGGTCTGCAGGATATTGCCATCGGAGTGATACCGGTGGACAATACAAACAGTCCCCATTCACCGTCTGCATGGAAGATGACTAATGCGGTAGAGAGCTGGTCATGGAACGGCTGTGACGGAAAAGAAGCAAAAGTGGAGATATATGCACGTGCTCATCATGTATCCTTGTATATCAATGGAAAATGTGTGGGAACAAAACAGATGAAGCATGACTGCCGAGCCATATTTAAGACTGTATATCAGCCGGGAGAGATCCGCGCGGAGGCATTTGACGCACATGGAAATAAAATTGCGGAATGCTCGCTGAAAACGGCAGGAGATGAGACTAAGCTTACGCTGGAACCGGAACTGAAGAGTGTGACAGCGGATGACCTGCTCTACGTGCGGATGAAATATACGGATGAGAAAGGGACTGTGAAACCGCTTGTCAGGGGAGAAATCAAGGTGAATGTCAGCGGAGGAAAGCTGATCGGTATCGGAAGTGCCTGCCCTTACTATGAGAAGAGTTACCTTGGAGATACAGCGGATACATATTATGGGGAGGCGCTGGCTGTTATCCGTCCGGATAAAAGCGGCAAGATTATAGTGGATGCACAGAGCAGATATGGAGACGCTCAGACGGAGGTGGACGTGCTATGAAAGAGAAGTGGGAACAGTTTCAGAAAAAACACCCCAAAGCCGCAAAGTGGCTCTATCAGATATTTTACTTCTGGGTGTTCAGTATGGGGGTAACGATCCTTCAGTATCTGATGTTTACATTTTTTCCGTATCTGTTCGGCATCGGGCTGGCGGGAACAGAGTTTATGTGGCCTCAGATCCCGATACATTTTGCGGGCTTTGACTATAAATGGAATATTCTCGGATACGAGGTGGCTAGAAATGCCGCCGGCGAAGTGGTGATCGGCGGAGGGCTCGGGTACTTTATCAGTTATGAGCTGGGAACATTCCTTGCCCAATGCGTGAATTTTCCTCTCCAGAGAAATATCACATTTAAGAGCCACGGTAATCTTGCCTGGCAGATCATGTGGTACTTTATTGCGTGGGTATTGATATCGCTTGTGTGTAATGCGGTAAACGGGCTGTGGATGCCGATTGCCCAGAATTATTTCGCACCGGCTGTCTATAACATTCTTGTGACTTTCATCACGGGCGGGGTTTCCATGGTGATCTATTTCTTTGTTTATAAGATCATCTTTCCGGAAGGTGAGGCAAAAAAAGCAGTATAATGTTATAATGAACAAAATCTGTTACTAAAGAGTGGGAAAATCAGCGAGGCGGGAACTGTTTATGATAAAAATTGCAGTAATCGATGACGAGATAGAAGAGCGGGAAAGGCTGCTCGGGTATTATCAGAGGCTTAAAGCAGAAGTGAGAGATGAGCTTGAGATCCGCACTTTTGTTTCGGGAGATGAATTCCTCGGAGAAAGTGAAGAATCCTATGACCTGATCTGTCTGGATATTGATATGGAGGGGCGTGACGGTATCGAGACAGCGAAGGAAATACGGGAAAAAGACGGGCAGGTGCTCATTATATTTGTAACGAATATGGCGCAGATGGCAATACGTGGATATGAAGTGCAGGCACTGGATTTTGTGATTAAGCCGGTCAATTATTATTCCTTTGCCATGAAGATGACAAATGCGTTCAATATCATCAGAAACCGAAAGACCAGAAACATCATTCTGACAACACCCGGCGGAATGCAGAGAATCTCCACGGATGATCTTCATTATGTGGAAGTTGCGGGACATTATCTGTATTACCATACAAATAGCGGTGTGTTCCGGCAGAAAGCACCGATGAAGGAAATCGAGGACAAACTTGCCGGACTGTCGTTTAAGAGGTGCAATAACTGTTACCTTGTGAATTTAAAGTATGTCAGTTCTGTTAACAAAGACGACCTGCAGGTCGGCGGAGACTGGCTGAAGATCAGCAGACCGAGGAAGAAAGAATTTCTGCAGTCGCTGGCAAATTATATGGGAGGAATTGACTTATGATGATGGAAGCCTGGAATGACATATCCTATATGGTGGAGCTGCTTGGAGCATGTGTGATCTTTATGCTGCCGTTGCGTCGAAAAAAAGGATTTGCAGTGCGTTCCGGAAGTATGGCAATTTTTCTGATTCTGCTTTCATATATTATTAATTCCCATCTGGGAATACCGGATGTTGAATTTATTCATTTTGTATATTGGGCGTCATATCTTGTAGTCAGCGTTGTTTACATATGGGTTTGCATGAAAGGAGCTCTTCTACGGGCTGCTTATTATACAGTGTTTGCGTGTGCAGTACAGCATATCGCATATGATCTGTATCTGATTTATTCGATTCTTGGGGGTAACAACTATATTGTAATATTTTTAATCTTTCTAGCTGTCTACACTGTGGCGTATGTATGCGTGGCCAGGAAACTTCCAGAGGGGGAAGGGATTGCTGTGACAAAGCAGTCTCTTTTTCCGATTGCCACGATTGTAACTCTTGTGTGGGTGCTGAGCCTTATGGATGATTCCTTTATTGCCGGTTTCGAGGCGGGCAGTCTGCATCGTGTGATCTACCGGATCATCGATGCTTTATGCTGCTTTTATGTTTTGTGGGTGCAGATCAGTCAGAAAGAGCTGATGAAGCTGCAGAATGAATTGTCGGGAATTAATGCGGCATGGCGCCTTCAGAAAGAACAGTATGAAATGACGGGCGATACGATTGAGAACATTAACAGGAAATGCCATGATTTGAAACATCAGATACGGGCGCTGCGAAATATGGCTGACGGTCAGGAGAGAGAAGAGTATCTGAATGAACTTGAAAATGATATTATGATCTATGATACCGCGCTTCAGACAGGAAACCGCGCACTCGATATCGTACTCATGGAGAAAGCACTTTTCTGTAAAAATCATGGGATCAACTGGACATGTATGGCAGACGGCGCCAGACTTGATTTTATGAAAGTAGAAGATATTTACGCTATCTTCGGAAATGCTCTGGACAATGCGATCCGTGCCGTTATGGAGCTGGAGGATGCAATGAAACGGGTTATCAGCGTAAAGATTGTCATCCAGAACAGCATCCTTATGATTCAGATCCAGAACTATTATAAAGGCAGCCTGCATTTTGAAAACGGGCTGCCGCTGACTACAAAGAAAAATAAAAGAGATCACGGGTACGGAATGAAAAGTATTCAGCATACTGCAGAAAAGTATGACGGCACTATTACAGTAAATACAGAGAACACAATTTTTATGCTGCAGATACTGATACCGGTAGCTGAAGCGAAAAGTGCATGATGGC
>ERZ1643247.3417-NODE-3417-length-11218-cov-4.670608_pt1 | contig 11218 bp, 13 predicted proteins | sample MGYA00579264_ERZ1643247 | MGnify/ENA primary metagenome ERZ1643247 (study PRJEB29033, sample SAMEA4952262) | chicken gut metagenome | biome: Broiler Chicken; feature: Gastrointestinal Tract; material: Caecum | place: Ireland | collected 2018 | study: Broiler... | reverse complement strand
AATTTAAAGAAAGGAGTGTATGGTTATTTAAGTTATTAAATATATCATACAAGGATAAAATGATTGTAGATATTATAATTATATTAATTATTATTTTAGCCGTATTTTTAGGAATAAAAAAAGGACTGATTTCATGCGTAATAGATATATTAGCAGTAATTGTTGCCTTAATATTAGCTATTACACTTTGCAGACCTGTAACAAATGCAATAATAGACAATACAGAATTTGATGAAAATTTAAGAGAAACAATAGTTGAAAATATTCCGTTAAATGATGTAGATTTCAAAGTAGAAGAAGGAAGCAATTTACCAGAGCCAGTAGTAAAATACATAAATGAAATAACAAGTAATGTAAATACGTCTAAAGATGAAGCAATAGATACTATTGCAAAAGAATTAGCATCAGGAATATTAAGTGTAATAGCATTTATAGCAATATTCTTTATTGTAAGATTAGTATTAGCACTTGTAAAAATAGTAGCAAAAATAATAGATAAAATACCATTAATAGGTCAAATAAACAAACTAGGTGGAGCAATATGTGGTTTAATAGAAGGTCTAATAATAATATATGCAATACTTGCAGTACTTTCTATGATATCACCATTAATTGCTAATACACCAATACTAGAACAAATATACAATTCAAATATTGGAGCATTGATGTATAATAATAATTTAATATTAAAATCAATATACAAATAGGAGGTAAATTATGAAAATAGTAAATCCATGGATAGAAGTTGAAAAAATTGACGGAATACAAATTATGAAAAAAATAGAAAGAGCTTGTAGAACATGCTATAGGTCAGAAGGAAATATTTCAGAAGATAGTTATAAAAATTTATTAAAAAACTGTATTAATAGAGGGCATGAATCAGTATTAGAACATGAAAAAGTAAGTATTAGAATGTATTGCGATATAGGTGTTTATAAAGATTTAACTAGACATAGATTTGCAAGTTTTTCAATAGAATCTACAAGATATTGTAGTTACGACAAAGATAAATATGGAAATGAAATAAAGTGCATAAATCCATCTTATATAGAAGATAAAGCAGTATATGAAGAATGGAAAAAAAGCATGGAAGAAATAGAAAAAAGATATATGAAAATGAAAGAATTAGGAGCAACAACTGATATGTGTAGATTAATTCTTCCACATTCAACTGCAGCAGAAGTAACAATGACAGCAGATATAAGAGAATGGAAACATATATTAGAATTAAGAACATCAAATAAAGCACATCCAGCAATAAGACAATTACTAATACCACTATTAAAATATTTCCAAAAAGAAATGCCAGAAATATTTGAAAATGTAGAATATGACAAAGATTTTGATGAAAAAAATTATGCAGAATTTAGAATTGCAGAATAATAAAAAGAAGAAACATAATGCTTTCTCTTGATATTTGACAGCATATTTGTTATACTGTATGTGTAAAATACAATGGGAGTGATTAGATAAATGAAAAAAAATAATAAATCCAAAGAAAAGGAAGTAAAGAAAAAGAAGAAATCACATAAAGTCTTAAAAAGAGTTTTATTAATAATTTTACTTATAATATTAATTTGTGCAGGCTTATTTACATATAAAGTTTATAAAAACGGAGGAGGATTAGCTGGTCTTGTTACAACATTAATAGGAACAGATCCAGAAACAGTTAAAAGTTTACCAGACTTTTATTGCTTACTTTTAGGAAAAAGTGAAAACATGACAGACACTATAATTGTTGCAAAATATAGTCCAAGTACTGGTGATTCTGCCTTATTATCTATACCGAGAGATAGTTTCGTAGGAAAAAACAAGAATACAGCTACAGCATCAGATAAAATTAACTCAAAATATCAAATAAGCCCACAAAGTACAATAGATGCAGTAAATAGATTAACAGGATTAAATATAAAATATTATTTGACAGTTGATACAGCAGCATTAAGAGATTTAGTAGATGCAATTGGAGGAGTATACTTTGATGTACCAATAGATATGGATTATGATGATAGTTCACAAGATTTATATATTCATTTAGATGCAGGGCCTCAACTATTAAATGGGCAGCAAGCAGAATGGGTAGTAAGATTTAGACATAATAATAATGGTACATCATACCCAGCAAGCTATGGAGATAATGACCTTGGAAGAATGAAAACTCAAAGAGAATTCATAATGGAAGTTGCAAAACAAACATTAAAAATAGAAAATATAACAAAAATAGATGAAATACTTAAAATTGCAGAAGAAAAAGTAGAAACAAATATAGACTGGGATACAATGATGGAATATGTACCAGCATTAGTTAGTTTTAATGCAGAGCAAATGAAAACTGATACTTTACCAGGAATTCCAGAATACTGCAATGGAGTTGCTGTATATTTAGTAGATGAAGATGAGTCTAAACAAGTAGTGAATGAACTATTTTTAACATCTGGAACATCAGCAGAAGGAAATAGCAATACAACCACAAACGAGACAACTGGAAATGAAATAGTAAATAAAGAATTGAAGGTTGAAGTATTAAATGGTACAGGTAGTAGTACAAGGTTAGAAAATGCAATAGAGCAATTAGAAGCACAAGGATATGAAGTAGTAAAAGAAGGAAACACAAATATTACAAATGAAACAACGATAATAAATAGAACAAATAATGCAGAGGCAGAAGAAAATTCATTACTTGCATTATTAGGAACCGGAACAATTATTACAGGAGAGGATAACAAAGACGTAGATTTTACAATAATATTAGGAAAGAATTATTAAAAAATAGTGGGGGCTATTTCTAGTTAGTCACCACTATTTTTATGTTTTTTAGGTATAGATAAAAATAAAACAACAACAAGTAAAATAACAAAAATTACTGAAAGTAAAATTATTAAACTTTTAGCATCAGAACTATAAACATCATGAGAAGCAATCAAATCACTAGAATATTCAACATCATCAATTGTATATGTAATTGTACCAACTACTTCTCCTTTTGCAATTGGAGCAATTACATTTGTTAAATTAATAACAGGAGTTATATCAATAACTTCTCCAGCATCTACAATACAGTCTAAAGTATTTGTACACACTAAATCTAAAGAATCACTTTCATTAGTTCCATTAATAACATTAATAGTTTTTGCAATGTCACCTTCTTGAATTAAAGATGTAGAAGTATAATTTTCAAATCCATAATTAAATAGTCTTATACAATCATTTTCTCGTGTTCTAGTTCCATCTTCTAAAATTCTACCTTTTAAAACGACAGCAAGTAAATTCATATCATCTTTCTTAGCAGTAGTTATCATACAATATCCAGCTGGGTCAGTATATCCAGTTTTCATACCATTAGCATATTCATAATAATAATTAGAATCAGCTCGTAATAAAGCTACTGTAGACCTATAATTAGTATGATCGTTTACAACATTTTTAGGTAAATCATATGTAGCCTTAGAAGAAATATTTTTTATAATAGAATTAGAATAAGCATACTTTCCAATTAGCGCTAGGTCATAAGCAGTAGAATAATGATTTTCATTATGAATACCATTAGGATTAACAAAATTTGTATCTAAACAACCTATTTCTTTCGCTTTTTTATTCATCATTTCAGAAAATTCAGCAATGCTATTATCAAAAGATTGTTTTGCTTCTTCAGAAGAATCTTTCAAATAATTAGGATTATCTAAATTAGCAATATATTCTGCTAAAACATAAGCAGCATCATTTGCAGAAGAAATCATAGTAATATTTAAAAGTTCCTCAACAGTAAGTATTTGACCTTCTGTAATGTAACCCATTGTATAAGTTGGTGGGACAGAATGAATTGCCCAGTAACTAACTGTTACATTATCCTGTAAATTACAATTTTCAACTGTAAGAATTGCAGTCATAACTTTTGTTGTACTAGCAGGATACATCCTTTTTTTGGCGTCCTTCTCATATAAAATCTTACCAAAATCAGCATCAATCAAAATAGCTGTTTCGGAATCTATGCTAATACCAGAACTAGCAGAGCTTTCTGATGAAAAAGCCAATAAAAAAATAGACGTTAATAAAATCCATATTGTTAAAAATTTATATATTAACTTCATATTTTCTCCTTAAAAAATTATAACAAAAATATAATACCAGTAAATTCAAAATAAATCAAGAGGTGATAGGAAATGCAAGAAATTTTTTCAAACTTAAATAAAAAACAAAAAATATTTGCTTTAATATCTATTATAATAATTTTAGCAATAATTATTATATATTTTTATAACAAAAGTGAAAATGATAATGAATTTATCATTAGTAATGATATAGGTGAAATTACAAATGCTCAAGTAGAAGAGAAAATAGGCATTGCAGATGATAAAGAAAAAGTAATAGTACATGTTATAGGAGAGGTGAATTCTCCACGGAGTAGTTGAACTAGAAGAAGGAGCTAGACTAATAGATGCTATAAATGCTGCAGGAGGAAAAACAGAAGAAGCAGACCTTTCGAAAGTTAATTTGGCATATGTTGTAGAAGATGGTACACAGATATATATACCAAGAATAAATGAAAACTTAAATGAAGTAGAGCTAATATCAGGAGAAGCGGGAAAAAGCATAGTAATAGAATCTGGAGTGGATGAAAATAATAATCAGAATTCAAAAGTAAATATAAATACTGCTAATAAAGAAAAATTAGAAACATTGCCAGGAATAGGAGAAACAACAGCTCAAAAAATAATTGAGTATAGGGAACAAAATGGGAAGTTTAAAACAATAGAAGATTTAAAAAATGTAAGCGGAATAGGGGATACGAAGTTTAATAGTTTAAAAGATAAAATTATTGTATAAATAATAAGAAAATATTAAGAAATTATAAATAGAAAATAAATAAAGTGGTGATAAAATTAACTGCGAAGGAGGAGAAGAATGGAAACAATATTAAAATGTGAAAACTTATATAAAACATTTGGGAAAAAGACAATTTTAAAAGATGTTTCTTTAGAAGTAAATGAAGGTGATATTTTAGGTTTTATAGGGCCAAATGGAGCTGGAAAAACTACAACTATAAAGTTAATATTAGGATTACAAAGTATAACAAAAGGAAAGGTTAGTATAAATGGATATGACATAGAAAAAGAATTTACAAATGCAATAAAAAGAGTAGGCGCAATTGTAGAAAATCCAGATATGTATATGTATTTGACTGGATACCAAAACTTAAAACTAGTAGCAAATTTATATAAAGATATATCAGAAGATAGAATAAATGAAGTAGTAAAATTAGTAAAACTAGAAAATAGAATTAAGGATAAAGTATCTAAATATTCATTAGGAATGAGGCAGAGATTAGGAATTGCTCAAGCAATACTTCATAAACCAAATCTTTTAATTCTGGATGAGCCAACAAATGGATTAGACCCTGAAGGAATAAAAGAAATGAGAGAACTGCTAGTGGATTTGGCAAGTAAAGAAAAAATGGGAATTTTAATTTCAAGCCATAATCTAGCAGAACTAGATAATTTTTGTAATAAAGTTTGTATAATAAAAAATGGAAAAATTATAGAAACAAGTGAGATATCAAAAATAAAACAAGAAGCAAGCAAAGAAGTAAAAATATTTGAAGTAAATAATGTAAATCTTGCAGAAGAAGTAATTGGCAAAATAGAAAAAATTGATACAAATAAATTTAAAATCAATGTGCCTAAACAAGAAGTAGCAGAAATAGTAGAAAAATTAGTAAAAAACAATATAAAAGTATACGAAGTAAAACAAGAAGAAAAAACATTGGAAGATGCATTTTTCGAAAAGACAGGGGGGAATATAATTGAGTAGTTTGATAAAAAATGAGTTAACAAAGATTTTTAGGAAAAAAACAATATATATAGCTATGATAGCAATATTTTTGCTTTTGATTTTTATGAACTGTATGTTTAAATATGCAAATAGTTCAAGCAATTCTGCTTATCTTTATAGTGAAAATTATTTAAATTCAATAAAAGCAGAATTAGAAAATTTAGACCCAGAAAATCCAACTGATGTGACATTATACATAAACTTAAAGTCAGAGGTTGAATTATGTGAGTTAATGAATAAATATAAAGACGATGAATGGAAATTATCAATAATAAACTCAAGAATCTCATCTTATTTAACTGAAAGAAATACTTATCTATATGGAGCAGAGAAAAGTGAAGAACAAGCAAATGAGATAACAAAAAAGATAGAAGACATTACTGCAAAACTAGATGAAAACAATTGGAAATATTTTGCGAGTCAAGACTTAGAAACAGCTAATAAAAAAATAGAAGAGTTAAATAGTCAAAAACAACAAACACAAGATAAGGAAATATTGAAAAATTTAGAAAATGAAATAAAAAATGCAGAAATAGAAAAAGAAATAGCAGAATATAGATTAAATAAAGATATTCCTTATGGAACAGATTATAAAAACATTGCTCTTTCAAGATTACAATCAGCATCTACAAATCTTATTCAATATGATAGCCAAGAAACTGAATTATCATATGAAGAACAAAAAGATTATAATGATTCTTTAAAAACTGAGGCAGAATGTAGATATATTTTAGATACAGGAATAGATGTTAATAAGAATGATAGCTTAAAGGGAATATTACAAAACTTCTATTCTGAATTTGGAATATTCTTGATAGTTGTTATTGTAATGATAGCAGGAACAATAGTAAGTGATGAATTTAATAAAGGAACAATAAAACTGTTATTAGTTAAACCGTACACAAGAAACAAAATATTATTATCTAAGTTTATAACAACTGTAATAATTATATTTTTCGTAATCTTATCAACAGTAATTATGGAAATGTTAGTAGGAGGAGTGTTATTTGGATTTGATAGTTTGAGTGTTCCAGTAATAGAATACAATTTCAATACTAATATGCTTGAAGAAATCAATGTGTTTGCTTATTTAGGCATACAAACACTAGCACAATTACCAATGATTGTGTTACTTGCTACACTAGCATTTGTATTAAGTACATTATTTGCAAATAGTGCACTTGCAATTACAATATCATTACTTGGTTACATGTCAACAGCTATAATTAATCAATTAGCATTGGCTTATAATTTATCTTTCATGAAATATTTTGTGACAATGAATTGGGATTTAAGCCAGTTCCTATTTGGAAATTTACCATATATGCAAGGAATGAGCCTGATTTTATCAATAGTAATCTGCCTTGTATACTTATTAGTAATGTTAATACCAACTTTTATAATCTTTAAAAAGAGAAATATAAAAAATATATAATGAATATTGTATATCTCATTAATTTGTGCTAACATTGCTACATGAAAGGTATAAAAAATGGAAAAAGAAAATCTAAAAAATTCATTTGAACCAATTATAAGTAGTAATGCAAGAATATTGATTTTAGGTAGCTTACCAAGTGATAAATCAATTATTAAAAACGAATATTATGGCAATAGAACAAATCATTTTTGGAATATTCTAAGCCTAGTGTTTGAAAATAAAAAAATAGAATTCAAAGATTACAATGAAAAAATACAATTCCTAAATAGACATGGTGTTGCATTATGGGATGTATATAGTTCTGCAAAAAGAAAAGGGTCACTGGACACAAATATCAAAGATGGTGAATTTAATGACATTAAAAAGCTTATAAACAATTATCAAACCATAAAAAAAGTAATATTAAACGGAAAAGAAGCGGAAAAATCATTTCAAAAATATTTAAAAAGAGAAAATATACATTGTGATTATCAGTATGTTCCTTCATCTAGTAGTGCAAATACTAAATATACTGTTGAAGAGAAAGCAAAACTGTGGAAAGAAGCTATATTAAAATAAAATAGAACCTTCAATATAAGGTTCTATTTTGTATAAATTATTAAGATGAAATAGTTGCTATTCTTTTGTATTCTTTTAATATATATACTAAGAAATATATGTATAGTAAATTACCTAATAATAGTAGAACTAATGATTTAATCATTAATGAATCAGTCAAATTTTCAGCATTATTCTCAATAAAATCATAATTAGAGTCAGACATAAAGGTTCTTTCTACTTTAGTACTAAATCCATCTTTATAATAAATATAAGCATTGTAATCATCAGGAAAACCTTGTATAAATTTGATTTTATATACATAATAATTGGTATTCAATTCATCTTGCAGAAAATTTCTAACTGATGTATTAGAAACATCACTTACGTAAGAATTGACTTTTATCTCATATTGGTTAGTTAATGGGAAAGAATATATCCCAAAACCTAATAATAATACGAGAACTATAAATAATACTGCTGTTTTAATTATTTTAATTTTCTTTTTGCCTTTATATTTAACATATTTTAAAATGTAATTGATTGCAATAATTATACATATCACCAAGTATGGTATTGCAAGTAAAATTGCAAATATAATTAAAGGAAAAGCTAATTTAGAAAAAGCATTAAGTATGTTATAAAAAATAGAATAAATATTTAATTCTATTAATACATTAGCCAAGTCTGAAGAGTTAATAAAACTCATAAAGAAATATATAATATAATAAAAAATTAAAACAATTACCATTATTCCTAATACCATCATGGTAACATAAATCAATTTATCAAATTTTTTCAATATTTTCTCCTTTTTATATTAGCTAATTTACTTGTCAATTTTTTTATTCGGTGCACTATATGATTTACTATTTTTCCTTTTTACTATTATAGGTATTATTATTAAAACAGTCGCAATTAACAATATTATAGTAAACATATTTCCAAATATACGTTTTGAAATACTATCGATTGGAGCAATACTACCAAATTCATTAACCGATTCATATTCACTTTCTTTAAATTTTTCTAAGTCAACTCCATACACATAGCACATATTAGTTGACAAAATAAACATTAACAATATTAATGATATTATTTTAATTATTTTTTCTCTTTTCATAGAGGTCTCCTTTTTTAAAATATTAATTTGAAAAATCATAATTATCTAAAAATTCTACAATTGTAAAATTTGAAAAATCAATTTTACAATAATAATAAGCTTTTTTATGCTCAGCATTATATTCATATGGATCTAAAAATTCACAAATATAAATATTAGGATTATTTTCATCTTGTTCATAGTCTTTAAGTTCGTATTCGAAATATCCATAATTACTTTCTTTAGCCATTTGTAAGAACTTATTTTTAATTTCTTCTAATGAGTAGCCATCCTCTAATAATTCATCTTTAGTTTTAGTTAAATTAATTGGCGCAATTGTTTCAAAATCATCTATTCCATATTCACTAATTCTATATCTAACCATTCTTCTGTTATAATAATGGTAATTAGCATCTGCCCAGTTTAAAACTGGCTTACTATCAAACAAATAACTTAATCCCATAATAACACTACCTAACATTACAAAGGAAACAAGCATAGCTCCAATTATTAAAAATGTAGAAAAAGCACCGTGTCCATTAAGCTCAATTATTGTATGAATTATAACGATAATAACATAAATCCATAAAGGAGTAACAAAAATACTCATAAAGTTAGAATAAATTGTATTTAAATTTTGACTGTATGCCGGATTACAATATCCATAAATTCCTAAAGCGATAATCAATATGAGTTCTACTATTCCAAATATCTTTTCTTTTTTACTATTTCCTTTCAAGATTTTGTAGACAGCGCACAATACTGCAATTAACATACAAATAAATCCTAATATAGAAAATCCCATTGCAATTCCAGCATTAGCATAGTTAGTTTTACCAGCCATTATTACATAAAGTATTAATCCTGCCAAAAAAGCGAAAATTGCAAAAAATCCTCCAAACACACTGACTGCATCTGCTAATATAATAATCATTTAAATCCCCCTTTCATATAAAAAATTTAAAAAACATTATTTTTTAAATTAAAGATATTATAACAAAAAAGCTAATAATATTCAATAAAAAATAACTTGCAGTAAACAAGTTATTCTATTTTTAGTATTCTATTTCATGGGAAATTATTTTACTTATGATGTATAGGTAAAATATTAACATAAATTATATGAAATTAATTTAGCAGTAAAATTTAATCTCCGTCATATCTTCAATATGATAGTATTCTTTCCATTTAGAGACAATTAAAAAATAATGTTTAGATATAATATCTAATAATTTATTTAAATCATTTTGCGGAATTTCACTTTTGTTATTAGCTAATATACATCCACCAGCTTGTGTTAACCAAACCTTAGTAGAATTTTGAGTTGGATTTCCTTTTGATATATGGATATGAATGGGTTCATTATTCTCATTTGACCAAAAGTATATTTTATAACCGAAAACTTTCAAAAATACTAGGCAAATCTAAGACCTCCTTCTTTAGCATATTTATAGAATAAATCACAACTATTTTTTACAACTTGTTTAAAAAATTCAATTTCTTTCTCAGTATAATTACCTTCCCAAACAGTTACTTCGTAAGAAGGCAATTTTATTCTAACAGAGTCAAATCCTTTTTTAGTAGGTCTTTCAAAATGAACGTCAATGCATTCTTTGCCATTATCTATATATATATTAGAGAAAAGAACTTCTGTGCCATCAGAATATTTTACATATGGATACATCATAATATACACTCTCCTTTATATTATATTTAATAATCAGATGTAAGAATAGAATATATATAATAAAAAACTTCTACTATTCCTAGTAAAAGCCTTACGTATCAATAATATTAGGAATAATAAAGGGACATCCCTAATAGTAATAACTTATAAAGTGGTTGCGGGGGGAGGACTCGAACCTCCGACCTTTGGGTTATGAGCCCAACGAGCTGCCAACTGCTCCACCCCGCGATGTGTTAACAGTAATATTATACATCGATATTTAGTAGTTGTCAACAGTTTACAATAAATTCTTAATATATTATATGCAATTTAAATCAAAATTATACCAATAAAAAGCTCAAGTTAATCTTGAGCTTTTAGGGGATTATAAACTAGAAAATGAATAAATTCGTATAGGCAACACTTCCTTTCTTTTTATTAAGCATATTTTATCCATAAATTATGACTAAAATATGTACAGAATTTGAGGTTTTGGAAAATTATAAAATTATTTTGACACTCATCAATTTATATGATATAACTTAGACTTAAGAGGACATTATGGGAAAGAATTTAATAATAACAGAAAAGCCGTCAGTGGCAATGGAATTTGCAAAAGCATTAAAAATAAATACAAATAGAAAAA
>ERZ1643247.3416-NODE-3416-length-11224-cov-4.693079_pt1 | contig 11224 bp, 8 predicted proteins | sample MGYA00579264_ERZ1643247 | MGnify/ENA primary metagenome ERZ1643247 (study PRJEB29033, sample SAMEA4952262) | chicken gut metagenome | biome: Broiler Chicken; feature: Gastrointestinal Tract; material: Caecum | place: Ireland | collected 2018 | study: Broiler... | reverse complement strand
GGAGAACGCGCAGCCACAGAATGAAATTCTGTGTTCAAAAGGGGCTTGGGGGCGTTGCCCTCAACAAGCAGACGGCAGGGAATGTGAGTGTGTATTAACGCTCGCATTGCTTGCCGGATTTGTGTGTGGCTATCCACACGCATTGCTTGCTGCTATAATCTTCGCTCTAGACACAATCTTTCTGGTGTGAGAAGAAAAGATGTTTTAAAGCAAGTCAATCGTTGAGAGAAGCGCCTTCGCATACTGTTTTCCGGTGCTTTCTAGGCCGTTTTCGGTTACACCGAAAATCCAGAATAGAAGTAGCGCTATATTTGATGAGAAGGCAATGTAATTGCTGATAGGTATTTGAGAAAGCGATTCAGAGCAAAACAGTGAGTATGCGGCAGTAAGACCCCCAAACACAATGCACAGTATAATTCCAGTTGTCTTATTGGAATAGAGTGTCCTGTAAAAGCCGTAGTTAATATTTTCCTCCAAAATTAAAGAGTTGGCTCTAGTTTTTTCTCTCAAATATCGAACAGCACTCTCACAGCACTGATAAAAGCTTTCGCTGGTATCAGGGTGTTGAAAGCCAGAAAATGATTGATCAATTTCTGTGAGTATTCTATAGTATCGTTTTTTGGAAGAGGGATTAAGAGTATCGTCATCTGGCATGAGGAACTGTGCTGCATAATTTTTGAACGGAAGATTTTTTTGGTAGATCTGCCTCTGCACAATTGGGAGGTAGTTCGTAAATGCCAGAAGGACAGCAATTAGGACAGTAGAAGAGGCGAGAGTAGCTATTTCTTGAAAGCAAAGGAAAATTGTAATCGCCAATGGGGCTAAGACGATAATGCTGGCGCTCAAACGAACGCGAATATGGTAGGTGTCGAGTAGTTCTAACTTCATATAGACTCCTTATTAAAGACGATCATAGGCTGATTGGATGCGCTCTTTTATACCTCCAGATGCGTTATAGAGATCAAGTTCAGCATCGGAAATATCGAATTCAAATCCATAGGGTCTGCCATCCCGAAGCAGGCAGTAATCCTGGTAGATATCAGGTACATAGACTTCTTTTTCCGCCGTGAATTTCTTGAAGTGACGCCCCATACAGCTGGTAATGACAATGCAACGTTCTGGAATTTGCTTGATATAAGCACCCAGATAAGCCTGAACCTGATGCGTATGTCCTGTTATAAAAAGCACATCAGGGCCTTTGGTCCCCAAGGGAACCAAAGGGATGTAACTTCCTTCCGGTTTTCCCGGAAGGAAGTACAACTGAAAAATATCATACAGGTATGCTTGACGTCCATTTAGCTCATTGAGCTGACTTTGATGTAGTAGATATCTCATAATCAAATCCCACGGAAATAGGATCGGGTAGGCTGTGTGACCCGGAAAGAGGAGGAGGTACAGGTCTGATTGCCATCCAGCGTATAGAAAATTGCGTGTCCACGAGGATGCGCAGCTTTCAGCTTTGTAGATCCTCCATTTGTGGCTCCGGTATTGTCAGAGACAAAGTAAATGGTACTGTTATCCTTGCAACCAAAGATTTGCTCAGCCTGATCTAGCTTTCCGTGGTGAGGGAGCTGGATAGCGGAATGGGATTTTACCGAGTTCTCAATCGCTGCAAAGCTGCTGTCGCCGGTAAGAAGCAAACGCTTCCCAGGACCAAAAGCTATGGAAAGTTGGGTGCTCACGGCGTTTACGATGGTTTCCTTGTCAATGTCGTCGCTCTCCCTGCTGTCAATCCTTTTGGCAACGGCATCGAGGGAATACTCTTTGTCGGGCCCTGGAATTGTGATTTCATCGGCTACCAATGTGTCTGTAAAAATGTCTTTGAGGATGACCTGCTCGGAGAGAGAATAGATATTGTCATAAATTTCTGCAATCCGTCGAGCAATGGAATCTCGTGTGCGGCGCTTGTCGTTGACTCGGTCCAGAAGTTCATCCTTATACTTTAGTAAAAGAAGAGTATAAACCTCGGATAGAACTCCTTGATCAATGAGATAAGGAATTCCGTCGAAGTGGTCTGCGTCGTTGTGGGAGAGAACAAGCTTTGCTTTGGAATAGGCATGTTCGTCCATGTACTCGACAACTCTGCGGGCATGTTCTTCGCATCCGCAGTCGTAGATGACGAGCTCTGAACCGTTATCCACCAGGATGCAGTCGCCGTTATTTTTACTAGGATCGGTATAGCCGCTTGCGCTCAGAAAAGTTACTTCCATAATAATTCTCCTTTATTCGCAGTTGTTTGGCCCCTTATTTGACAGGACTCCATCTGGCCGGCTTCAGAGGAGAACAGGAAATAGAGGGGCTTTTGGATGATGACAGTATACACAAGAGTGAAATATATAGATAGATAGTAAAGTAAAGTAACTGGTGGTAACAATAAATATAAAATATATTATTGTAAAGCAATTGGTGGTAATTATGGTGCCTGTATGGTATAGTTATAGTGAGGTTGTTATGGGAAGAGGTGTGCCATGGCTAAGCGTATTTTTAGGCGAGAAGATGAGGGGCGAACAGAATTGCTGGGCCAGGCCGAACTCTTCGTTCAAAAAGGGAAAGGCAGTGATACCTACTATAACGCCTGGCTGCATGATCCGGAAATTGAGTACTGCCCTCGCTGTGGAAGCGATGCGGTAAAAACGCAGGACCTGTTCTCCAAAACGTATATGGATCTGGTTTCTGATGGTGAAAAGAAAAAAGTGATCCAGCTGGAGTATGAGTTTTATAAATACAGGTGTCTCAATAAAGATTGCAAACATATTTTTTCCAAGCCAGTGTGTTTTGCATCCCGGCGAGATAATGTGACATTCCGTCTGGAAGATGAAATTGCACAACAAGTACTTAACGGTGCCAGCTATGCGCAGATTGCAAACCAGCTATCCGGATCAATTTCCAGGCAGGCTGTTGGCCAGATTTTCAATCGCTGGGTACGAAAAAAAGAAGCTTGCCGCAAAACGGCAATGATTCCTTCTAGATTGGCGATTTTGTCCGGAAAAACGGACAAAGATCAGTATACAATATTTCTTAACGTTGATCATGGTATCCGGGTCTATGACATTGTTTATGGCGTCAGTTCTGCTGATATTGCGGCAGTGCTTTTGAAAGACGGAGTTCCCAATGTGCAGGTAGTCCTTTCGGACTGCAACCCTATTATCGTGGATGCAATACGAGGTTATTTGCCGAGTGCTCTCCATATCATTCCGGTGGAGTATTGGTTTTCACTTGTCACTGCCGACTTTGCTGAATTTGCCCATGAAAAACTGAAGTGGAGTTCAGTAAAAGGCAAAGATACCCTAATTATGATGCCAGAGGGAGATCTTGGCTATCGGGTAAGCGATTTGCAGCGGCTATTAGATAGCCGACCTGGTATCAAAACAGCTTACGACGATTTCAACCGCCTGCGGAATATCATTGCTAACCGCGACGAGATGTGGGTATTTCGTGAGTTGGAAGAATGGCTGAATTCCGTTGACCCGGAATTTCAGGAAGCGATGTCCGCAACGATATTTCAGTTGCAGACGTATAAACAGCAGATAGCATCCCATGTAGAGCACAGAGAACTTGTGCCGGAGCGACTGTATGCCCTTACTTCCAGATTGGAAAACCTGATTTCCAGTATGCGCACCTTTTCAGATGAAGTTTTGAAGGCACGCATCTTATACACTGTCGAGGCGGATTTGAAACACTGGAGCGGCGTACCACTTGACGATGTACTGGCCGTTTTTGATCAACAAGTGCATAACAATGGAGGAAACGAATGATGAGTCCTAGTGAACAGAAAATTAATGAAGTAGGCCGGCGCGCGCAGGAAAACGCAAACCTGATCTGGAACGCCGCAAACTCCCTTTTTGGCGCCTTCAAGCCCCATGAATATGGACTGGTAATCCTGCCCATGTGTGTGATCAAGCGCTTTCACGATTGTCTCCTTCCCACACATGATGCAGTGCTGGAGGCAAATAAGCAGTACGAGAGCTTTGGAGAACTGAAAGTCGGCTTTTTGAAAGAGGCTGCCGGCTATCAGTTTTATAACACTAGTCAATATACCTTTTCCAAGTTGATTACTGATCCGGAAAACATCGAAGACAATTTTCGGGATTATATAGTTGGGTTTTCTGATAATGTGCAGCAGATTCTTTCCCGTATGAACTTCCAGGCGCAGATAGATCGCATGGTTGAGGCGGGGGTGCTCTATCAGGTCATTGTGGATTTTTCCGCAGAAGATCTGGATATGAGTCCCAACTGCATTTCCACAGTGGATATGGGCTATATCTTTGAAAATCTGGTGCAGCGGTTCTCCGAGTCCTACAACGAAGAGGCCGGAGCCCATTTTACCAGCCGGGATATTATTTATCTGATGTGTGACCTGCTGCTGACCGATAACGATATTGTAAATGATGACGACGGAATCCACTGCACAGTTTATGATATGACCATGGGCACTAGCCAGATGCTGACCTGCATGGAAGAACGTCTAAAGCAGCTGGACAGCAAGGCCAACGTACAGACGTTCGGTCAGGAAATTAACCCATTTACCATGGGAATTGCCGTGGCAGATACCATGATCCACGGCGGTGACCCGGACAATATGCAGTTTGGTGACACCTTGTCCGACGATAAATTTACCGGCTATCAGTTTGACTTCGTGATTTCCAATCCTCCCTTCGGCATCGACTGGAAACGCGAAGCCAGCGTGGTGGAAGCCGAGCACAAAAAAGGCGAAGCGGGCCGCTTTGCCCCTGGCCTGCCCAGCAAGAGTGACGGTCAAATGCTGTTTCTGATGAACGGCGTAAAAAAGCTGAAAGATACCGGACGAATGGCCATCATTCAGAACGGTTCTTCTCTGTTCACCGGCGATGCGGGGAGCGGTCAAAGTGAGATTCGCCGCTATCTGATTGAAAATGACTGGCTGGATGCCATCGTACAGCTTCCCAATGACTCCTTCTCTAATACCGGAATTTCCACCTATATCTGGATTGTTAACAAGGACAAACCCCAGGAGCGCAAAGGAAAGGTCCAGCTCATTGACGCCAGCAAGTGTTGCCAATCCCGCCGGAAACCCATCGGCAATAAACGGGTGGACATTGCAGAGAACAGCCGGGCCATGATCGTCCAGGCGTATGGGGAATATCGTACCGAAACCTATGAGGGCACAGAAGAAGGAAAACCCATTATCTGTAAGAGCGAGATTTTGGACGGCGTTTTCTTGGGCTATCGCAAAGTGGTGGTGGAGACCCCAGTTTATAACGAGGATGGCACCCTAGTTTTGAAGCGTGGAAAAAAGGTGGCTGACACTGCTAAACGGGACACTGAAAATATTCCGCTAACGGAGGAAGTAGAGGAATATATATCCCGTGAGGTACTACCCTATAACCCGGATGCCTGGGTGGATGAGGGCAAAACAAAGATCGGATATGAGATTCCCTTTACTCGGACATTTTATGAATATACTCCTATTGAACCTAGTACAGAGATTGCAGCCCGCATTGCAAAGAAAGAACAAAGTTTGATGGAAAAACTGCATGAACTGTTTACTGAAAAAGGAGAATAATTGATGATGGAATATAGCAAATATAAAGATTCTGGTATTCCATGGATTGGCGAGATTCCTGAGCACTGGAATGTTTTAAGAGGAAAAAATATCCTAACATTACTGGAGCGGCCTGTACAGGAAGATGACGATATAATTACCTGCTTTAGGGACGGAGAAGTTACACTCAGAAAAAATCGCCGCGAAGAAGGTTTTACTGTTTCAATGAAAGAAATTGGCTATCAAGGGGTTGAAACAGGAGATTTGGTAGTCCACGGTATGGATGGATTTGCCGGGGCGATTGGCGTTAGTGATTCGCGAGGGAAAGCTACGCCGGTTTTAAATGTAATGGATTCCAAAGAAAATAAACGATATCTAATGTACTATTTGAGGGCTGCGGCCTATAAAGATGTTTTTATGTCACTCTCGACTGGAATTCGAGTTCGCTCCTGTGATTTGCGATGGAACAAATTATCGGTGTTTCCTTTTTTAATTCCTGACATAAACGAACAAGATTCCATTGTTACATATATTGATAACCTGGTTAAAAGGGTCGATGATATAATTTGCAAAGCCAAAGTCAGCATTGAGGAGTATAAGTCCTGGAAAGCATCTATTATTTATGAAGCGGTGACCAAGGGCCTAGATTCAGATGTGGAAATGAAAGATTCTGGCGTTGAGTGGATCGGCGACATCCCCAATAGCTGGGATGTCTTGAAACTAAAATATGTGATCGCATTTATTGAAAGCGGTGTAAGTGTTAACGCCTCACAATCGGCAGCAGGAGAAGGAAAGATTGGGGTGTTAAAAACAAGTTCGGTCAGTAAATATAGTTTTAGGCCAGAAGAAAATAAAGAAGTAAATCTTGATGAATTAGGTCGCGTTTCGTGTCCGGTAAGGGCAAATACCATTATAGTAAGCCGCATGAACACACCGGAATTGGTTGGTGCATGTGGATATGTAGAACAGGATTATCCTAATTTGTTTCTCCCTGATAGACTTTGGCAAGTTCATTTTTTGAATTCGGTTGTAGTTAAATATATATGGTATTATCTCTCTTCAAACTACATAAGAAATTATTATTCGTCTTTGTCCTCTGGTACAAGTAGCTCTATGCAAAATATATCCAAAGGGCAATTTGAAAATGCGCGTCTTCTATTGCCGCCTCCAGAAGTACAAAGGGACATTGTCGAATTTCTGGACAAAAAGTGCGCCACACTTGACTCTTTAGTCGCCGAAAAAGAATCTCTCATTGCAGATTTGGAAGCCTACAAAAAGTCCCTGATTTTTGAGGTCGTGACCGGAAAAAGACGGGTGGTCTGATGAAAAACGAAGAATACAATATTAAGCTTGCCGCCTATATTGAGCAATTACAGGAATTACGAAAAGAAGCTGTGTCGCTAGCGACAGGCATCATTGGCGAAACCCTATGCATGGATGATTTGTTTTTCTGTGCATCTGTTGACAGATGTATTCGTTTAATCGATGGCCTGATTCCCATGCTTAGAGATAGGAATTTGACTTGTGTCGGAGTCCTTCTCCGCATACAGATGGATAACTGTATGCGAACCTATGCTGCATTTATTGCCGAGGATCGAAATGCGGTTATTCGGTGTATTCTCGATGGAACTCCCATCAAAAGTCTGAAAGATGCAAAGGGCAATAAAATGCTGGACGGATACTTAAAAGATGAAGTGGCAAAAATAGATCCCATCTTTTCTAAAGTATACAACAATGCCAGCGGATATGTTCATTTATCGGAAAAGGCATTCTATCAGACCGTAGACTCTTGTGATAACTATGAAATTGGAATACAGATAGGACAACCGCTCCCCGAAAAAAGGAATGCACCATTGTTGGAGGCTGCAACTGCTTATATTCATTTTGTCAATCTACATTTCAAGATGCTTCAGGCGGTTGTTGAAAGCAAGCAACGCTTTGATGCATCCCAGACTGAAAATGAATCGCAGGAGGTGTAATGATGGCAGATAATGAAAAGCAATTTGAACAGGATATAGAATCCTTTTTGATTTCTCCCAAAGGTGGCTGGCAAAAAGCCACAGATGCGGGGTATCGTACCGGATTTCAGTACGATAGTACAGGGGTGTTTACGGAAAACTATGCCCTGGATATTGAGACGCTTTGTACCTTTGTCAAGAATACGCAACCGGTGCAATGGGCACTGTTTGAAAAACGCTGCAAGAGTGATCCTCAGAAGAAGTTTTATAAGGCCTTTCAAAATGCGGTTGATATGGAGGGCCTAGTCAATGTCCTGCGCCACGGCTTCAAACACCGCGGCCAGGAGTTTAGGGTTATCTACTTCAAACCGGAGACGAAGTTGAATCAGCTAGCCTTGACTCATTACAAGGAAAATATCTGCCAGTGTATCCGCCAGTGGCACTACAGTCCGCGCAATAACAATAGCGTGGATATGATGCTAGCTGTCAACGGAATTCCGCTGGTTGCCATCGAATTGAAAAATCAGCTGACCGGGCAGACTATTGACAATGCCATCACCCAGTGGATGACGGACCGCGATCCACGTGAGGAGGCCTTTCAGTTTAACCGTAGAATCCTTACTTATTTTGCAGCGGACCTGTATCGAGTAGCCATGAGCACTCGACTGTTGGGACCTAAAACATATTTTTTGCCATTCAACCAGGGGAGCAATGGTCCTGGTGTAGACGGTGGAGCGGGAAACCCACAGAACCCCACTGGTGGCTATGTGACGGCTTATCTGTGGGAAACAGTGCTCCAAAAGGATAGCTTTCTTGACATCCTGCAAAAGTTTATCAGTTACCAGAAAGAGGTCAAAAAAACAACATTGCCCGATGGGAAGATTCGTACAGACACCACCGAAAAGATCATTTTTCCCCGATATCATCAGCTGGACGTTGTCCGGAAATTGGTTCACCATACAAGAGAACACGGTCCAGGACACAATTATCTGATCCAGCACAGCGCCGGCTCTGGCAAGTCCAACAGCATTGCTTGGACCGCTTATCGCCTTGCCAGTCTGCATGATGACGAAAACCGGGCTATTTATAACTCAGTCATCATTGTTACAGACCGGAAAGTACTGGATAGTCAGTTACAAGACACTATCGACAGCTTCGATCATACGCTGGGCAGCGTGGTATTGATTGATGAAAAGAAGAGCTCCAAAGATCTGCTGAAAGCAGTCAATGACGGGAAACGCATTATTGTCACGACACTTCAGAAATTCCCGGTCATTTACGATCTTGTGGGAGACACGACAGGCAAAGCCTTTGCGATTATTGTGGATGAGGCCCATAGCAGCCAGACCGGCCAGAGTGCAATGAAGCTGAAAATGGCTTTGGCAGACACTTCTGACGCTTTGGCGGAGTATGCTGAACTGGAAGGAAAAGCGGAAGAGGAACTGGATGCCTCCAATGACAAATTCCTGAAAGAACTGATTACTGCCGGGAAACACAGCAATCTCAGCTTTTACGCCTTTACGGCCACTCCCAAGGACAAGACACTAGAAATTTTCGGTGAGGAATGGCCGGACGGTACATTCCATCCTTTCCATGTGTACAGCATGCGGCAGGCCATTGAAGAAGGCTTCATTATGGATGTGCTTGCAAATTACACTACCTATAAGACCTGCTATAAGGTGGCCAAAAACATACCGGATAACCCGGAGGTACCGGCATCCAAAGCAATGAAATTGATTCGCCGGTATGCAGAACTGCACCCATACAATATTGCGCAAAAAGCGGCCATTATCGTAGAGACTTTCCGCGAAGTAACCAGCAAGGCAATTGGTGGCAAGGGAAAAATGATGGTGGTGACAGCCTCGCGGCTTGCTGCTGTCCGCTATTTTTATGAGGTTCAACGATACATTTGCCAGCAAGGCTATGATAGCCTTCAGGTGATGATCGCATTCTCCGGCAGCGTTACAGACCCGGATATTCCGGACTCCGAGTACACGGAAAGCACAATGAACAAGGATGCAGACGGAAACCGAGTAACCGAAAGTCAGACAAAGGCTGTTTTCCATGAACAGGGAGACGTCTTGATCGTTGCGGAAAAATATCAGACGGGTTTTGACGAGCCGCTTCTGCATACAATGATCATTGACAAAAAACTGCGTGATGTGAAGGCGGTACAGACAATTAGCCGTTTAAACCGGATTTGCCCCGGCAAAATTGATACCTATGTGCTTGACTTTGTGAACACTGCGGAGGATATTCAGGAGGCTTTCCAAGCGTTCTATACAGAGACCAGCCTGGAATCTGAAATCAATGTCGATTTGATTTATACCGCACAGAAAAAATTGCGGGAGTACAAGCTTTACACCGATGAGGACATCGACCTTGTTACATCGATCTACCTTGACCCTGAAAACAATAAGAATAATGTGGCCTTGCAGGGAAAGATTACAAATGCTTTGCTGCCGGTTTCGGAACGCTATAATAGCAATTTGGATCAGCAGCAGCGCTATGAATTCCGCCGGCAGATACGCAGCTTTGTAAAGTGGTATAACTATATCACTCAGATCGTCCGAATGTTTGATAAAGGCCTGCATAAAGAATATATTTTTTGCAGCTATCTCTCACGCCTCCTGCCTAGTGATGAAACAGAAGTGTGGGATCTGGGAAACAAGGTTGCATTGGAGTACTACAAGTTAGAGGAAACATTTGCAGGCTCTATTTCGCTAGAGAAAGATGCATCTGGTCAATATGAAACGCCAACTATGAAAAAGGGATCTGCCAAGCAAGAGAGCAAAAGTCAGCTTGAGGAAGTGATCGAAAAATTTAATGAGCACTATGCAGGAGAAATCACAGAAGGCGACCGGATACTTGCGGAGATTCTCATGAGTAAGATGTCCAAGGATGATGTGCTGCGAAAGTCTGCCCAGCAGGATGGAGAACAAATTTTCGTGAACAGAGTGTTTTCTAAGGCCTATGACAAAACCGCAATGGATGCTTACAAGGAGAGCAGCCAGGCATTCAGCGTTTTGTTCAGCGATCCTAAGAAATATGCTGCGCTGAAAAGTGCATTGGCCGAAATTATGTATCGTGAGTTTTGCCAGATGTGAGTTTTTCGTAATCATAGATAAAAAAGGAGTATTCCTATGGATGGGAAGAGAATTCAGGAGTATCTGTCAAAAGAGGCAAAGGCTCTGCTAACTGTATATAGACAATTTCAAACTCTACTTCCTGCCGATAATGAAGATGCCGCCTCTCATAAAGGCGAAGATGGAAGGTATATTGAAAGCTTAATTAGTGAGTACTTGAAGAGATATTTGCCAAAAGATCTGGAAGTCCTAACAGGATTTATTTTGCGTCCTGCAGTTAAAACTGGAATTAATAATAGAGCGCGAAAAAAAGATGAGGATACTCATTCTACGCAGTTGGACATTATTGTGTACGATAGTTGCCACTATCCAATTTTCCAAAGATTTGGAAATAATGTGATTGTACCCCCAGAAGGTGTGATTGCAATCATTTCTGTCAAGAAAAAATTCGGTCAAAACGATTTTAAAAATGAAACAGAAGCACTTAAAAACGCGGCTAAACTGTGCAGATATTCCACAGAGTCTGGTGAAAAAGTTAGAGGACCTTTTTTGGGCATGGTAGCTATGCATTCCATAGAAAAAGTACGGACTTCTACTCCAGAGTGGGTATTTGAACAGATCAAGCCGGTTTATAATTGCGCCGAAAATGACACTTTTGA
>ERZ1643247.3414-NODE-3414-length-11232-cov-11.078286_pt1 | contig 11232 bp, 9 predicted proteins | sample MGYA00579264_ERZ1643247 | MGnify/ENA primary metagenome ERZ1643247 (study PRJEB29033, sample SAMEA4952262) | chicken gut metagenome | biome: Broiler Chicken; feature: Gastrointestinal Tract; material: Caecum | place: Ireland | collected 2018 | study: Broiler... | reverse complement strand
GCGGCGCAACCGGCCCCCAAGGCCCTGCGGGACAATCGGGCGCGACGGGCGCGACCGGCACAACGGGCGCAACAGCGCAGGTATCATAAGGGAAAAACATCAAATCCATAGGAAAAAGATTTCCAAACAGCGGATACACCGCTGTTTTTTGATTTAATTACAATTTTGTACTTCCCAATTCAAATCTTCCGAAACGACATTTCCTTCATGTATACGGAACGCATTATCAATAGAATTTTTATCGTTCGACAACCAATATTTTGAATCGTTGGTTAAAAGTATAGCCTGCCCTGTACCGCCTTTTTAATTATTTTCTCTTTTCCCGCTCGACTTCACGGCGATAATCGTTATTTAATTGGGTAAGCCGACGGTCTATTTCAAGATTTTTCCTTTGCAAATCGCCGATGCGCCGCTTGTATGGCTCCGCCTGCCGCAACGCATCCGCCGCCCGGCGCTCGTACTCGTTTGCCTGCCGTTTATATTCATTCGCCTGCCGCTCGTAGTTATCGACGCTGCGCTGCTCCTGTGCGATACGCGTATTGTTGCTCATCTGTTCGCGTTTCAGATTGTCCATCTGCCGCATAATGTCTGCGCTGTTCATACTTTTCCCTCCGCAAAAATTTATTTTTCTTCGTCCAGCTCTTTGAGCCGGGCGACAAGTTTTGCCAGAATACCGTTCTTGATAAACCGCAGAATCGTACCTTCGCTGAAACGGTCTCTCCGCCAAATCGCCGTGATTCACGTCCCCACATCATCCGCAGACATTTCCGCGATTGCGGCGTTCATTACAGACTCGTCCCACCAGCCGCGCGCATCCATCTTTTCGCCGTAATCGTGGTCGGCAAGTCCGCTGCGCGAAAACTCCCGAATAAATTCCCCGATTTTTTCGCCGTTGGCGACATACTGCATGATAACCTGCCCGTCCGCCTGTTTTCCACCTCTCCATTCTCCTCCGCTTTGCCCATCGGCAAAATACGGCAAAAATCTCGTTAAATTCTGATATTTCATACGGCACTCCTTTTTACGATTATACTCTGCCCATCGGTCAAAAGTCAAACGCGATTTGTTTGTTGGTCATAAAATGATTGTGGAGGTTTTTATACATATGGCAACTCTCAAACAAATACGCGAGCGTTTGACAAAAGCCTTCGAGCCGGGCGGTTCCGCCCAAACAGAACCCGCGGAAAAATTGCAAGTATCGCCGTCGACCATTTCGCACTACCTGAGAGGAGATAAAATGCCTGCACCGGATACGCCCGCAAATCTCTGCCGCATCCTCGGCATTTCTCCCGCATATATCCCTTGCGCTGAATGACGCCGCTCCCTTGACTTGCCTCGAATTTTAGCATATAATATGTACCATAACCGGGATATGAAAAGTACTATGCCATAAAAAAATTTCGGAGGCGGAACTATGCTCATTCACGAAGCGATCGAATTTGCGGCAATAAAGCACAGAAACCAAGTGCGCAAGGGAACGGACACGCCCTACATCGTACACCCGATGGAAGTGATGTACATTTTGGCGGAAAACGGCTGCGACGACACCGTCGTTGCGGCGGGGCTTTTGCACGACACGGTGGAAGATGCGGGCGCGACGCTCGAAGAGCTCGAAGAAAAATTCGGCAAAGAGATAGCTGACATCGTTGCGGCGGAGTCGGAAGACAAATCGAAGAGCTGGCAGGAGCGCAAGCAGGCGACCATCGACCGCCTGCCGAACGAGAGTTTTGAGGCGCAGCTCGTATGCTGCGCAGATAAACTTTCCAACATCCGCAGCATGTATTACGATTATCAAAAAATCGGCGAAAAGCTGTGGGAGCGTTTCAACGCGCCGAAAGAAAAAATTGCTTGGTACTACTACGGCATCGTCGATGCTCTCTCCGTGTTGGAAGACTACGATATGTATCAAGAATTGAAAACGACCGTACAGAAAATGTTCGGCTGATTTTTCATGTCCTAAAATCGGTACATCGCTTTTACTATAATACAGGCAGAAAGGAGGCGATGTACGATGGAAAAATACGATATCGAAAATCTCAAAAAACGCGCAGAACAGGGCGACACCTTTGCCATGCTGTATTTAGGCAATATCTACCGATTCGGAAAAGATGGCATTGAACCGGATGCGGAAAAAGCGTTTGCCCTATATGAAAATGCCGCAAAGGGCGGCAATACCGCCGGCTATTTATTTATGGGCGTGATGTACGAATACGGCGAAGGAGTATTGCAAGACGAGTTAAAGGCAGCCGCCTGCTACCAGTACTGTGCAGAACAGAAGAACAGCCAAGGCTGGTGCCGGTTGGGAGCTCTGTATTTGGACGGAAAAGGCGTCAAAAAAGATATCAAGCTTGCTAAACGCTGTTTTCAGGAAGCGGCAAAGCTTAAAGACAGCGACGGTTTTTTATACCTCGGTCAAATGCATGAAGACGGTATCGGCTTTACCGAGAATCCGTTTACAGCGGCGCAGTTGTACGAAACAGCCGCCCGTATGGGCAATGACCGCGCACAGGCACAGATCGGCATGTGCTACGAAGCGGGCGTCGGCGTGGAGCCGAACATCGATATAGCGATAGCGTGGTATAAGTTGGCAGCAAAGCAAAAAAATGAACTTGCACTTTGGCGGCTGCTTGACCTGGCAAACACTCTCGGAGGAACAATATGATCGGCGCAATCATCGGCGATATCGTCGGCAGCAGGTTTGAATGGGACAATTACCGGGCAAAAGATTTTGAACTTTTCACCGACGCGTGCTTTCCGACCGACGACAGCATCATGACCGTCGCCGTCGGTAAAGCGATTTTGGACTGCGATGGCGATTACAGCGATCTGTCCGCTAAAACCGTGTCTTGCATGCAGAAATTGGGAAGGAGATATCCGCACTGCGGCTACGGCGGAAGGTTTTACCATTGGATATTCAGCAATGATCCCAAGCCTTATTACAGTTTCGGCAACGGCGCGGCAATGCGCGTAAGCGCCGTCGGTTTCGCCGCACGCAATGCAGACGAAGTAAAAACGCTCTCCCGCGCGGTCACCGCGATCAGCCACGACCACCCCGAAGGCTTAAAAGGCGCGGAGTCCGTTGCAATGGCGATTTTCCTTGCGCGGCAGAGCAAAACCAAACAACAGATACGCGACTATATCGAGCAGAATTATTATAAAATCGGCTTTACGTTGGACGAGATCCGCGGCACTTACGAATTTAACGAAACCTGCCAGAACACCGTGCCGCAGGCGTTCGAGGCGTTTTTTGAGGCGAAGGACTTTGAGGACGCGATACGGAACGCCGTCAGCGTCGGCGGCGACAGCGATACTTTAGCCGCCATCACGGGAAGCATTGCGGAGGCGTATTTCGGCATACCATTCGATTTACGGAAAAAAGCGGAAAGTTATCTCAACAATGATACTTTCCGCCCCATCCATACATGGCTCAAACGCTTTGAAAAGATGTTTCCGTAAATCAATGCACCCAAACTTCCCGTTTAAACTGTACATGCAACTTTTTGCACAACTTTTCAAAAGGAGTCTCCTGCTTTCCACATTCTGTTAATAGCATCCATTCTAAAGATTTTCCGGCGCCGTATTTTTTTGTTAAATATCTTTTGAGTTTCTCTTTGCCTTCGTAATCGACGCAGATGATAACCTCATAATCCGCTCCGCCGAATTGCGGAACATCGAGATCTTCGTACCCCGCATCCAACCCGCCTTCCCATTCGCTGTACCACATTGTGCCGAATTCCATAGATTTCTCTCCTTTTTCAGGTATAGTATAGCGCAATTCGTGTACCATAAATGTCACTTTTAAGTGAAAAACCGCGGTAAAAACAATGCCTGACCCAAAAAATCAGCGCTTTTGCGCATAATACATTCCCTTCGATGAAACGGCAAGCGCCCCGCAAAACCATAGCGGTTTTGCGGGGCTCTCTCACGCCGGCGCCGAAGCGGCGGCGCGGTCATGGATTTTACCCTATTTTGATAAAGGTGCTCCTGAAAGGAACCGTTACCGAAACCGTATCTCCTTCATCGGTATAATCGGTCATCTGTCCGTCGACGTATACGCGGAAAGCCTTATCGGGTTTTGCAAAGCGCACCGTAATCCATACCTCGTCGTCACGGTTTTGCAGTTTTGATACATTCGTAATCCTCACAAAATTACTGCCGACGCAGCAATCGTATTTGCGGTAACAGAACGCGAGGTTTTCCAGTTTGAACCATTCAAACCCGTCCGGGAGGGAAGGTTCGACCGTCAGCGTGCGGTACTCCGTGGAGGACAATCCCAAAACAGCGTCCGGTATGGCGGCACAGACGACGGAATTTTCCAAAAACTCCGCATCCAGACCCAAGCCGCCCGCCGAGTCTTTTCCGTTCACCTGCCCCTGCAATACGATCCCGCGGGTATTATAGGTTGTATTGAACACGTCGTATGCGTTTGAACTGCACTTCGCCAGATCGTAGTAATACGCGCGGTAAAACTCCTTCGCGCTGTCGGTATAGCCGTTTTCGAGGGCATACGAGTAAGCGTCGGAAACATCCGAATACCATGCGGCAATCTCTTCCAGCCTCTCCGTAAAACTATCCATACCCAGCGTTTTAAATCGCGCCATCAGGTCATAATAGGAAATCCACAGGCAGCTCCCCCCGTTCTGTACCTGTTGGGTAAAAGGATAATTCTGGTCGGTGGCAACGCCGCAATAATACCAGTAATCGTTGTTTACGGTGTTGAAGCGGGGGGCGCAGTCGAACGTATAGAGATCCGCCCCGACCGAGTCGTCGCCTTCGATAGTACGCGAGCCGTCCGCCCAACTGATGATCGCTTCCGCCTGGCTTTCGGTCGCAACGCCGGCGGCGACCGCTTCGAGGTTGAACGCCAGAAATCCGAGGTCGAATTCATCCCCGCGCGCCGCCAGTTCCGCAATTTTCGTTTCCGCCTCGTCCGTTCCGGACGTGTAGCGCTTCAGCTCGCCCGACCAATCGTTGCATCCTTCAACAAATCTCCCCTTTTCCTCGTTCCAGAAAACGGTTTGAATGGAGGAACGGGTTTTTTCCAGAAGCGAAGCAAGGCTCTCTTCCGTCTGCGAATAGGTTTCCTCGCCCGAAAGGTCGGGAGTGGAAACAGCGGCGGCTTCTCCGCCCGTTATCCCCGCAGCTTTTGCCATCCTTTCCAGATAGAGCATCGATTCGATCGCCTTGTAGTAATACACGTTGAAATAGAAATCTTCCGAAGGCAGGGACACGATATCGAAATACCCCGCCGAAATCCCATGCCCGGCGAGAGGCACGCCGTCATGCCCCACAAAGTTGTCCTGATCGATCAGCCCTTCCTCCCCGTTGCAATAAGTGAGATAGAACTGAAAAGCGCGGCGGCAGGTTTCCAGCATTTGTTCAAGATAGCTGTCGTCGCCGGTATAACGGTAGTATTCGGCGATACTGTCGAGAAAAATTGCATTGTTCTGCACGCAGCGGGTATCGAAATCGGTACGGAAATAGTCGATATAAAATCCGATGCCGCTGAGCTGTTTTCCTTCGGCAGGCTTGAAAACGAGGCTCATGGAGGTTACCGCGGGCGCGGTGTCTCCGTAAACATTGTCTGAACTGCCCCAGCCGTCAACGGACGCCATCCAGAAATACAGCCGCACGCTGCTGCTGAAGCTGTCGTCATTGAAATCTTTGACCTGCGTTCCGGCTTCTGCATACGAAACGGAATGCGTTTCCCCGTCGGAAGTCGTCCACTCGAGGAAAAGATCGCCCATTACGTCGCCTTCGTTTTCAAGGATGCGGAAGCGGGTTTCCACGAACGGGGCATAAAAGGTGTATCCCTGCTCCACCCCGGTGAGAGTCAGGCGCAATTCGTCGCGGCTGTCTTCGTCAGGCGTCAGGCGGTATCCGCCGTTCTGCACGGAATACTGTCCGTTCGTTTCGAACCCGGTGCAGCGCGTCGCCCACCCGGAAGATGCAGGCGATACGTTCAGATTGGAACCCCAGCCGTAGCCGCGCGCACCCATGCTCTCCATGCTCGGGAAAGGCCAGCCCTGGTCAAAGGAAGTGTAGGAGTTGCTGTCATACCCGGAAGCCGAGTCGTCACGGCTGCTCCACACATAGCCGAAACGGTCGACCGGGGTATCGTTCAGCCATTCGCGCACCAACTGATAGCGGTTGCTGTTCAGTCCCTGCACGCTGTTGTGCCACATGAGCGACTTCGTTTCCCATTCTTTCCAGGCTGTTCCCCCGTCCCCTACGTCGAGATTTACGACCTTGTTACTCGTGGGATACCCGATGTGCCGCGAAAAATAATCGTTGAGGAAATCGTTCCATTCCGCATTGGGAGAATTGAAATACAGGGTGCTTTCGGTAACCTTATCGATCTGCCCGTCTGAAAAATCAGTGATCGGGGTATAGTTTTCCTCCGGCGGGTTTTCGGGGGGAATTTCCTTGCCGCCGCAGGCGGGCAGCGCGAAAAGCGCCGCCGCCAGCAGAACGGAAAAGGCACCTTTTCCGAACTTATTCATATTGCCTCCTATTGTACTTTGACATAGAAATTACCGAACGGCAGTGTAAGCACGATTTCACCGTTCTGAACGGTATAATCGGTGGTAGCCGCCCCGTCGACCAGAACGCTGTAATTTCCTTCCGGCTCGGGCAGGCGGATACATACGTTCAGACCGTCGTGCTTGCCCTGAAGCGAACCGACGGCATTATCCCGCACGTTGCTCATCCGCACGAAATCGTTTCCGGCGGTAACATCGTATTTTACGCCATGGAAAGCCAGATTCTCCATCTTGTAGTAAAGCAGCGAAGAAGGCAGCGACGGCGCCAGATCCAGCGTTTTATACTGCGTGGAGTTCAACCCGAGCGTGATCTGAGGGAACGCCGCATACACAATGGCATTTTCCAAAAACTCGCAGTCCAACCCCAAACCGCCGGACTGACCTCCGCCCTGCAGCGAAATGCTGCGCGTATAATAGCTGCGATAGAATTGGGTCGGGTTATCGTCGTCCGGATAATCTTCCAGATATTCTTCCGTAACGTCTTCATACCAATCGACAATTTCATAAATGCGCTCGTAGGCACTGTCTGCGCCGTAAACGCGTTGGCGGGAAACGAGGTCATAATAAGTTACCCACATAGCAGAACCGCCGTCCTGCACCTGCCTGCCGAAGTCGATCTGGCTGCTCGCCCAGCCGCCGTATGCGTATTGGTTTGAATTGCTCTTTGTACTGATGCGCGGCGCACATTCGAAGTAGTAGATCGTGTTTTTGACCAATGCGGCATCGGACGTAGCCGTATCCCCTTCCACATTGCGCACGCCCGTACACCAATCCATGATCAGCTTTGCCTGCTCGTCGCTTGCCATGCCGCAGGCGACCGCCTCAAGGTTGAAGGCGAGGAATCCGTAATCGATTTCGTCGTTTTCAACGAGATTTCCCAGCTCGCTCAGGGCGGAATCGTCGTTCAGATGCCCCGTTGCATCCCAATCGATCGTTCCTTCGATAAAACGCCCCTTCTCTTCGCTCCAGAATTCTTCCGTCGCCTTTTCGGCGATCAGCGACAGCCGGGCGGAAAGCGTTTGCGCGGTTTCCTGATATTCCGCGGACGACTTCAGGTCGGGAGTGCCGACGGATACGGTTTCCGCTTCGATGCCGGCGGCTTCTGCCATACGTTCGAGATACTCCATCGATTTGGTCGCCTTGTAGAAATAGACGTTGAAATAGAAATCTGTGGAGGGCAACGCAAGAATATCGAAATATCCCGGGGAAATGCCATGTCCGGAAATGGGGATTCCGTCATGCCCGACAAAATTTTCCTGGTCGATCAGCCCGTTTGTTCCGTTGCAATAGGTCAGGTAGAACTGATAGGCGCGGCGCGCCTTGCCGATGAGTTCGGCGAGGACTTCATCGTTGCCCGTGTAACGGTAATATTCCGCGAGGGTATTGATGAAGATCGCATTGTTTTGCAGGCAGCGGTCGTCGTAGTCGGAACGCAGGAAATCCACGCGGATTTCCACCCCGTCGAGGTCGGCTCCGTTTTTCGCGCGGAAAACGAGGGAAACATCGGTAATTTCCTTATCCGCATCTCTTCCGCCCGTCTTGCAAATATCGTTCGTTCTGCCCCAGCCTTCAACTTCGGACATATTGAAATAATAATGCCCGTTCTCGTTGACATCTTTTTCCTGCGTTCCCGCTTCGGAATAACTGACCGAATAGGTCTCCCCGTCGGCAGTTGCCCACTCTATATACAAATCGTCAAGAACTTTTTCATCGTTGCCCGAATACTTCAGTTCCGTTTCCATAAAGGGCGCAAAAAAGGCATACCCTCCGTCGATATTTACGAGCGAAACTTTCAGTTCGGTAGCGCCCGTTCTGGCGGAAACGAGCAGATTGCCGCTCGCCGTACGCCCCGCGCCGTTTTCCACTTCCCATGCCGTCTGCGTGGCGGTATCGGCGGTGTTGAAGTTGTTGCCGAACCCGTGCGAAACGGCGCCGCAGTGTTCGAAACTGGGGAAAGGCCAGCCCTGATCGAAATTCGTATAGGAATTGTTGCTGTCGGGAGTGTCCTCTTCGTCCACGGTAGACCAGATGTAACCGTAACGGTCGATCGGCGTTCCGCGCAGATCGGAAAGAATTTTTGAATAGCCGTTGGGGATGCTCTCGCGGTTCAGCGCGCCCGTTTCGGTGCTGTCGAACCACATAAGCGACATCGCTTCCCACTCCTTCCACGCGGTTCCGCCCTGCCCGACGTCAAGCTCGACGACCTTTTTTCCGTTCGCCCCGACCTGCCTTTCGAAAAAGTCATTCATAAAGCTGTTCAGGCGGGCATCGGAAGTCACAAACGCAAGCTCCTGCGACGACTGTTTTTCGACGATTCCGTCCTCCGTGATGGCAGGCCCGGTGTTTACGGGCGGCTCCTCGCCGCCGGTCGTTTCCGTTCCGCAACCCACTGCAAACAGCATGGGCAGCGACATCAGGAGCGAAAGCCATTTCTTTTTCATGAATTTCTCCTTTTATGATGGTTCTGCTTTGAAAAAATTCCGCGCCCGAATTGTATCGGGCGCGGAAACTGCCTGCGATCAGTCGTTGCGCTTTCTTGCAACCACGATCAGCGCGCACGCCGCAAGAACTGCTGCACACGCCACTGCGATGCCCGTACCCAAAGCGGAACCGGAGCAGCCGCTCCCTGTATCGTCGCCGGGGTTATTATCACCGCCGGGGTTATTATCACCGCCGGGATTGGTCGACTCGTTCGTAACCGTAATGTCATAGGATGCGGAAGCGCCGTCGTCCGTCGTAAAGGTGATCGTAACGGTGCCTTCTTTGACGCCCGTAACGACGCCGTTTTCATCGACCGTTGCGACAGAAGTATCGGAAGAGCTCCAGGTACCCGTCTGCGCCGCCATCGAAGGGCTGACCGTAGCCGTAAGCTGTACCGTTTCGCCGACTTTGACGGTGCTGTTTCCGTCGATGCTGACGGTACCCGTCGTGAGCGTTTTGAAATACGAAACAAAACCCGTATTCGTTTCATCCGCGTAGTTCACGAAGTAACCGTTGCCCGTGCTGCTGCCGTTGGTGAATTCCGAGAACGCCGTTTCCATATCTTCGTTGAAAGTTGCTTGGTCAAATTCCTCCACAAATTCTGCGGAAGAAATTACCGTATCGTTGAAATACACGACCCAGTTATCCCCTTCTTTGCGGATGGAAATGGTGTTGTAAACGTCGTCTACCCAATCGACCACGACGTTGGTCAGCATCGCCTTCTGCGAAGAAGCCGACTCGGGCTGATGCCAGGTGAAGTTGATGAGCGCCTTGCCCGCCTGCACCTCGCCGTCAACGATATGCTTGTTGAGTACGAAGATAAGACCGCTCTGATCGGCGAGCGTAAACCATTCGGTGTTCTGCGAACCGCTCTGCAAACCGAAGGTCATGTTGCCGGCCGTCCAGTTGTGCGTTTTGAAGGTTGCCGTGAAGCTGCCGATGGCGATTTCGGAGCTGTACATCTGCGAGGTGGAATTGGTGTGTTCGATGCCGACAGAGCCGTCTGCCCCGTACACAAATTCCGCATTCTCGTTGCGCGCACCCGGCTTCCAGCCGGCGGCGGGGTCGCTCATATAGACGAGTTCGGAAACGCCGCGCGCTACATATGCAGACTTCGCATCACCCAAACTCTGTACGGTAAACGTACCGCCCTGAGCAAAACTTGTATTGATAAACGTGTTTAAAGTATCATTTGTCTTAAAATCAATAACCGTACCGCGATTAAAATACAGTCTTGCCGTACCAGCATCCATGAGCAAGAAAGAAACCTCGTTCGCTGCGGTAATACCCCATGCAAAATTGACGTTTTCAGCAGTTTCAACGACAGTTTCTACATTGTTGTCTGAAAGTATGAAGCTTACCGTTGCTCTATTATCAGCCGTTTTAGTTACTTCTACAATAATTTTTTTGGTCGCATCAGCAACACTCGTCATGATAATGCGGAAAGGCTTTGTATTTTCGCCCAACTTATCAAAAGAAAGGGATACTGTAAAGCTATTCGCTGTAGCACTTCCGGGAATCCCTACTTCAAACATTTCGTCTGCTGTCGTATAGAACATAGGGGCGCCTTCAAGGCTTTTAATCCCCTTAAATTCATCCTTTGTAAAATTATAGCCTTCCGGGGTATCGATTTCTTCGATTGGCTCGAGCAAAAGCGGCTTTATAACAATATAGTTATTCGCGCTACCCGTTACACCAAACGAAAGCTTACAATTGTAATCACCTTCTCCGATCACGGAAACAAGCGTAGCCGTATCAATTGCGGGAATATTTCCGTTAACGGAAAGAACATACGTGTCAATGACTTTTTGGAACTTGATATTGTTATAGGTATGGGTCAGCCCACCACCTCCGCTAATGCCTTCCCAAGTAAACGGAACAGATACTTCTTCGCACAAAACTTCTGTAGTCTTCCCCATCGTAACACTACCAGACAGTAATGCCGTCGTCGCCGCGCCACTCTCGGGTTTTTTGAAATCAAATTTTACGAGAGCACCATTATCAAGCGTATAACTCATAGTGTAAATATCGCCAGAATTCAGCAAAACACCGTCTACCAAAACATCTGCCGTAATACCGGTAAATGAAATATCTTGATTATATGTAGCCGCGAACGTGTAATTGTTGACAGCGTTGCCGCTGAATTTGGCAAAACCGAGTTTATTGTATCCGCCGAAAATGACGTCGTCGCTCGCGTTCACATAGTCGC
>ERZ1643247.3413-NODE-3413-length-11233-cov-6.979782_pt1 | contig 11233 bp, 9 predicted proteins | sample MGYA00579264_ERZ1643247 | MGnify/ENA primary metagenome ERZ1643247 (study PRJEB29033, sample SAMEA4952262) | chicken gut metagenome | biome: Broiler Chicken; feature: Gastrointestinal Tract; material: Caecum | place: Ireland | collected 2018 | study: Broiler... | reverse complement strand
GGGTTTCATAACCCCATCGGTGCCTTTCGCAGAAAGGTGGTTTATAGATATGAAATTCAAAAAAGAAAGAAGGAACAGCAAATGATTTACAGAAATTTTCAGGACATGAAACTTTCCGCGCTTGGGATGGGGGCTATGCGTCTTCCTGTAATTGACGGAGATGATTCCAGGATTGATGTGGAGACAGCAGAGAAAATGATCGATTATGCTATGTCTCAGGGAATAAATTATTACGACACAGCATGGGGATATCATAATGGAAATTCAGAGATTGTTGTAGGCAGCGCTCTGCAGAAATATCCGAGAGACAGCTTCTGCCTGGCAGATAAATTCCCGGGATATGACCTGTCCAATATGGATAAGGTAGAAGAGATTTTTGAGGAACAGCTGAAAAAGTGTAAAGTAGAATATTTTGATTTCTATCTGTTCCACAATGTCTGCGAGATGAATATTGATGCTTATCTGGGTCCGAAATATGGAATTTACGACTATCTTATCGCACAGAAAAAAGCAGGCAGAATCCGTCATCTGGGATTTTCGGCTCACGGAAACTATGACGTAGTGAAGCGGTTTCTGGATGCTTATGGCAAGGATATGGAGTTCTGCCAGCTTCAGCTTAACTATCTGGACTGGAAGTTCCAGGGAGGCAAAGAGAAGGTTGATCTCCTGAACGAATGGAAGATTCCGGTATGGGTAATGGAGCCTCTGCGCGGCGGAAGACTGGCGTCTCTTGAGGAAAAGGATGAGGCTGCGCTGAAAGAACTGCGTCCGGATGAGAAAATTCCTGCATGGGCGTTCCGGTTCCTGCAGTCGGTTCCTTCTGTGACAATGGTGCTTTCCGGTATGTCTTCCATGGAACAGCTTCAGGAGAATATCCGTACATACGCGGAAGACAAACCGCTGAATGAAAAAGAGATGGATTGCCTGCTGTCTATCGCAGACGGTATGCTGGAGAAAAAAGTTCTCCCCTGTACTGCCTGTCATTACTGCGTGAGCCACTGTCCCCAGGAACTGGATATTCCGGAGCTGCTGGCTCTTTACAATGAACACTGCTTTACAGAAGGCGGATTCATTGCCCCGATGACTCTTTCTTCTTATCCGAAAGAGAAACTTCCCAGTGCATGTATCGGCTGCGGAAGCTGTCAGGCTGTCTGTCCCCAGCAGATTAATATACCGGAGGCAATGCATGATTTTGCGCAGAAACTGAATCTGTAACAGCTCCGGCAGGACTTTTTCAGAACAGACTGTATGAAATAAAAATAAGTGTGACGGAATAAGGAAATGGAAATACATCTCCGGACCGGCTGAAAAATTCAGCGGGGTCCGGAGATTTTTATTTTCAGATCCGGATGCAGTCTGCACAGGAATATTTGTTGATTTTTTTAATAAGAAATGTTATAGTATGAATAATACTGATAACATTTATGAGAAATTCGCACAAGCAGGAGGAGGCCGGCAGATGAGCCAAAACGTTGAACAGAATTTTGTCAATACAGAGATATGGAATTTGTTCCGGAGCCGTTTCAAAAGTTCTGTAACAGAAGCGTCCTACTGGTCAGATATTATGGAGTTCTGCCGTTTTACGGGGAAACCTTTTGAAACCGCCGGGAAAGAAGATGTGGAACGGTATTACAGGATAATGGAAAAGCGGATTGGAGAAGGAAAGATCAGTCCGCTGACTGTAACAAAGAAGTTCAGAGAACTTCATTCTTTTGCAGGATTTTTGGAGGATGAGGGATGTACGGGCAGGAAAGATTACTTTTATCCCTATCTGAAACATATGAAAAAGGAAGACAGGCTGGCCAGATCTATTCCTGTAGAACATATGGATGCGCTGCTTTCGGCAGCTTCGGAAAATCTTATGTGTTATACAATCCTGTCTCTTATGTACCGGGCTGGTCTGTCTTCCACAGAAATTACGGAACTGAACGGCCCTGAGGACTTTGCCTTCCAGGGGAAGGATGTGTGTGTGTTCCTTCCCGAACGGGAAGAACCCTGCTATATCCCGGAAGATGTGTGGGAGATTGTAAAAGAATATATGAATCAGAGAGAAAATTACCCCAGCCTTTTTTATAACCGCAGCGGCCGGAGACTGAATACCATGTATATCAGCCGGATGATGAAACGATACTGCAGCAAGGCCGGAATTCCTTCCTACAGTGCAGAAGCGGTCCGTAACAGCTGTGCATTCAATCTGTTTGCTTATGGGGCTTCCCCGTCTCAGACAGCAGCACAGATGGGCAGAACGCTGCAGCAGATCAGAAGATACCGGGGCGCCGGCTACAGAGACAATCTGAGAAAACAGGCCAACGCCCTGGTAAAGGTAAGAATAGAAAAACCGTAATATTTTGTGTGTGAGGCGACAAAGACCGTCCGGCAGTACGGCTACTGCACCAGATATTTCCGTACCAGGCAGGATATAACTCCGGCTGCACAAAGTCCCAGCAGAGTATTGTGCATAGAGCCGAATACCAGCAGCGCTCCTTTTAGTCCGTAAAGTACATCCGGAGAGGAGGGCACAAACCGATTAAACAGAAAAGCCAGATAAGAAGCGGCGAATACAATAATAAATGAGGTAAGTCCTCTGCCGGCATCCTCTTTCCGGATCCCGCCGGCATCTCTTATCCGGACCCTTGTCATGGCCCAGAAAAAGGAGATGAGTTCAAAGAGCAGGAAGAGAATGACAACCGTGAGATAGGACAGCAGAGTCACTGAAAATGTTTTTGTGCGGATGGATTCTCTTATGTCGCCATAGGGCACACTTGCCCTCCAGAAAGTATAGGTTACATAGACGCTGACAGCAAGAATCAGGATCAGGGTCAGCTGGCGGATGACAATGCCTGAGATCCTGGAAAGTGTCCGTCCTCCTTTCTGGATCGGTGCGGCAAGATGTACACTGCCCCGTCTCTTTCTTCCGGATTTTCTCCTGGCAGGGGCATAATCGTTGTCATAGTCGTCATCATACCCGTTATTATAGCCGTCGTCAGAATCACTTTCCAGGCTGTCATCATAGCCGTCGTACATATCCGGATAATCATCTTCGGAAAAGTCTTCCTCTGCAGGCTTCTGTCCGGAACCGCTGCTATCATCCGGATTATCTGAAAAATCCGAGGAAAGATCCTCATCCTCATCATATGTTACTTCAAAATCTTCATCAAACAGATCAGAGAAATCCTTTTTTGAATCCATGGAAATCCCTCGCTTTCTTTTAACTTCCTTTAAAAATCCTTTCTATGGTATACCGTTTTTCTGAAATTCTCAACCCCTGTCATGAAAAATTAATAAGATTATTATAGATTTGTTCCGGAGCACATAAGCTGAGAAGAAGGGCTCTGAGAGCAGATCCCGCGCAGACCGCAATGCCTTACAAAAGTGTAAGAAGCAGCGATGAAAATGTAAGGACAATAAATGGCAGCCCTTTTCCGGGCCCTGCTAGAATAAGAATGCAGACAGAAAAACAGGTATAACCATAATCAGGAGGCTGAACAATGATGAAAACAATTCTGCCGGAAAATAAAGAACTCAGTTATGTGAAAGATAAAAAGAAGGAAAATCAGGCAAAAAGAAGAGCGGGAAAAGCGCTGGGCTGGATACTGCTTGCAGCGGCAGTCCTGGTTATTGTCCCTGTGGGCTGCATCATGTTTATGATTTCCGGGGTCTGGTCCGCTGCCGACAGAGTATTAAGCAGAATCGGAAAATGAATACCATGGGTGAATGAACTGCATCGTCATATAAATCTTTTTAACATTGTTTTAAAAATCTTTTTATTTTCTTAAGAATTCCTTTCCGATTATCTTAAGATCATGTGTTTAAAATAAATGCAAACAGATTTTATGGTGTAATAAGGAATTAAAGAGGGCGGTACATATGAAATATCTGACATTTACAGTTCCGTGCTATAACTCAGAGAGCTATATGAGACGCTGCGTGGACTCGCTGCTGTGCTGCGGAACCGATGCGGAGATTATTCTGATCGATGACGGCTCCACAGACAGAACCGGAGAGATTGCAGATGAATATCAGAAGCATTTCCCTGATATTGTAAAAGTGGTTCATAAGGAAAACGGCGGTCATGGATCCGGCGTCAATAAAGGCCTGGAAATGGCAGAGGGACTTTATTTTAAGGTCGTGGATTCAGACGACTGGCTGGATCAGGAGGCCTGTAAGAAGCTGCTGGTAAAGATCAGAGAATTCTGCGGTGGAGGCAGATATGAATTTGAGGATAACATACCGGATCTGTTTATATGTAATTATGTGTACGATCATCTGGATGAGGGCACAAGCAGGGTTATGGATTACAGAAATGTCTTTCCGGATGAAAAGATGTGTACGTGGAATTCCATTGGCAGGTTCCGGCCATCCCAGTATCTGATTATGCATTCACTGATATTCCGCACCGCGGTGCTGAAACGATCCGGAGTAAAACTTCCGGAGCATACGTTTTATGTGGATAATCTGTTTTCCTATCAGCCGCTGCCGTATGCAGAGAATCTTTATTATATGGATATTGACCTGTATCATTATTATCTAGGGCGGGAGGATCAGTCCGTAAATGAAAAGGTTCTGATGAGCCGGATTGACCAGCAGATCCGTGTGACAGAAATGGTGGCACGCAGTGTGGATCTGAAAAAGGTCAGAAAAAAATATCCCAGGCTGGCATCTTATATGATAAGAAACATTTCCATTATGCTGTCGATTTCTTCCGTTCATCTGCTCCTGATCCGGACGGACGAGGCCAAAGCCAAGCGGAAAAATATGTGGGAGGAAATCCGGCAGTACGATAAAAAACTTTATTACCGGCTCCGGTATTCTACTCTCAGTGGTCTGACATATCTGCCCGGCAGACTGAGCGGCAGGCTGACGGTAGGCGGCTACCGGTTTGCAAGAAAAATCTATCAGTTTCAGTAAATACAGAAGAAAACAGGAGGAACGCAATGGCTGAGATTTACATTGCATTTGTGGATACGCCGGGGCTTTTTGCAGGGCTGATCCGCCGGGTGATCCGCCAGAAGTACATTCATGTGGCTCTGGCGCTGGATCCGTATCTCAGAGAGACATACAGCATAGGGAGAAGACATCCTTCCATCCCTCTGATCGCAGGGTTTGAAAAAGAAGAAAAAGAGAAAATACTCAGAGCTTTTCCGGAAGCGGACTACATGGTATGCAGTATAACATGCACGTCCCGTCAGAAGGCATATATTGAACAGGAACTGAAAAAAGCCATGAAGGCAAGATTCCGTTATCATTATGCCGTGATCGGCCTTCCTTTTATCCTTCTCGGAAAACCTTTTTACCAGAAAAATCATTTTACCTGTTCTTCCTATATTGCGAAACTTCTGGAAGAAGCAGGCGTTTGCAGGTGGGAGCGTCATTTTTCACTGATTACGCCAAAAGATTTTTATGAATATAAAGAAAAACAGATGATATTTGAAGGTTCGCTTAAAGAACTGGTAGAATGGGATCAGACAGCAGCTAAAGGAAATGTTCCCGCATTCCGTTTTATACGGCCAGCATTTGCCGGCGCTCTGTCAAGAGGAGGTTCTTATGAGCGGTAAGAAAAAAGTACTTCAGATCGTTTTTTTTCTGGCAGTTATGCTGCTGACTTTTTACGCGCTGTTCAGCGGACGGGATCTGGGTGAGATCGCCCGCGCGGTCGGAAGAATGTCGCCGGTATATCTGATTCCTGCCGTGCTTCTGGCTGTGTTCTTTGTATGCGCGGAGGGAATTATGATCTGGTATCTTCTGAATTCTATGCCGGGAAAGAAAAACCGGGTATGGAGATGCATTCAGTATTCTTTTATCGGATTTTTCTACTCCGGAATTACTCCTTCAGCTACAGGAGGACAGCCGGTGCAGCTTTACTATATGAATAAAGACGGAAACCGGATTTCGGACAGTACCGTGGTACTTATGACAGTTGCTGTTGTATATAAGTTTGTTCTTGTTGTTATGGGAGCGGGGATTCTTATATTCTGGCACAGGCCGCTTGTAGCGGAACTCCGCCATTATTTCCCGCTGTTTATCCTCGGACTGATGCTGAATGTAATCCTGGTTGTCCTTATTCTGGGTGTAATGATATTCCCTGGAATCATAAGGAAGATTGCCCTGTTCTTTGAAAGACTTCTGATTCGTATGCATATCTTGAAATTCTCAGAAAAGAGAGTGGAAAAGATGGAAGGGTTTATCGGAAATTATCAGAAGGCAGTGGGATGGCTGGGAAAACATAAAAGGAAGCTGGCGGTGGTGGCTGTGCTTACCTTTCTTCAGCGGTGCAGCGTATTTGTGCTGACGTATATGGTATATCTGGGATTCGGACAGACCGGATCCGGCGCCTTGAAAGTAATTCTTCTCCAGGCTTCCGTCTATATCGCGGTGGACATGCTTCCGCTCCCCGGAGCCCAGGGAATTACAGAGCTGATGTACCAGGCCGTATTTGCCCATGTGTTTGCCGGCGCGTATCTGATTCCATCTATGCTGGTAAGCAGAGGAATAAATTTCTACTTCCTTCTGCTTCTCAGTCTGGCTGTGGTGCTTGTAAACCGATTCGTTTTTGACAGGAGAATGGCGTCCGGCTGTTGACAATTCAAAGAAACAACCGTATAATACACACGATAAATTTCGGTGTGGATTTTTCCGGACGTTCGTCATCTTTTCGCCACACAGCTGTTCTGACGGCTGTGTGGCGTTTTCTGTTATATAAGGGATGCAGCGGGCGGGAAGATCTGCCGCATCAGGAGGTTAATCAGGTGAAGAATGAAGTGATGAGTGACAACTTTATGAAGGAGAAGCCGGTGCTTCCGCTGATTCTGTCTATGGCGCTGCCTATGGTTATTTCAATGCTGGTAAACTCTCTGTATAATATTGTGGACAGTTTTTTCGTAGCAAAGATCAGTGAAGATGCTATGACTGCGCTTTCGCTGGTATATCCGGTTCAGAATTTCATTAATGCGGTCGGTATCGGTTTCGGTGTGGGAATGAATGCTGTAATTGCGCTCCATCTGGGAGCCGGGGATGAGGAAAGGGCAGATAAGGCGGCAACCCAGGGGCTGGCCCTTGGCGTGGTCCATACAATAATTCTGACTGCCGGTTCTATCCTGATTATGCCGGCATTTCTCAGATTTTTTACGGATTCTGAAGCAGTGATCGATCTGGGAATGCGTTACAGCACGATTGTGTTTGCCTTTACATTTTTTATTGTTACAGGCGTGGCTTTTGAAAAAATATTTCAGGCCGTAGGACGGATGAAAGTGACAATGATCAGTCTGATGTGCGGATGCATCCTGAATATTATTCTGGATCCGGTACTGATTTTCGGTCTGGGACCTTTCCCGGAAATGGGAATCGAAGGAGCGGCTCTGGCCACGGGCCTGGGACAGGCAAGTTCTCTTTTTATCTATCTGGCTGTATATTTTATCAGTCCGATCCGGGTGAAAATCGGAAGAAAATATCTTGTTCCGGACAGAAAAATGATTCTCCGGCTGTATTCCGTGGGGATTCCGGCCACTCTGAATCTGGCGCTGCCTTCCATACTGATTTCAGCCCTTAATGGTATCCTGGCATCTTTTTCCCAGGTATATATTCTGGTTCTGGGGATTTACTATAAACTGCAGACATTTTTATACCTGCCGGCAAACGGATTTATTCAGGGAATGCGTCCTCTGGTCGGCTTTAACTATGGAGCAGGGGAATACGGAAGGGTGAAGCAGATTTACCGGATCGTGCTTGGTATGAGCGGCGCGATTATGGCCGTGGGCACAGGAATCTGCCTGGCTGTCCCGGGACAGCTGATCGGGCTGTTTACAAAGAATCCGGAAACCATACAGGCGGGAGCGACAGCGCTGCGCATCATCAGCGCAGGATTTATTGTCTCTTCTGTTTCTGTAACTTCGTCCGGAGCACTGGAAGGACTGGGAAAAGGGACGCCGTCACTTATCATTTCCCTGTCCCGCTATATTGTTGTTATTATTCCTGCAGCATTTATTCTGAGCCGTATTTTCGGAGCAGCGGGCGTGTGGAATGCGTTCTGGGTGGCGGAACTGATTACCGCGGCCGTATCTTTTGCGGTATACAGGCGTGCGGCAGAGAAGCATACAGACTGATCTGCCTGCGTTTGTTCTTGACATCTCTTTATAAACCGCTCACAATAGTGAAAGATGTGAGTGGTTTGTAAGGAGATTTTTTTATGAATATTATTAATATAGAACATATCGGAAAAATATATGGCGAGAAAGTCATTTTTAAAGACGCGTCTTTCGGGGTACAGCAGGGAGATAAGATCGGTATTGTCGGAATTAACGGAACAGGAAAGTCCACATTGCTTAAGATGATTGCCGGTGAAGAAGTCCCGGACGAGGGCCAGATTGTCTGCCAGAATGGTCTTAAAATCGCCTGGGTTCCCCAGAATCCGGTTTTCCCTCCGGACGCGGATGTCCGGTCCTGTGCATTTGGAACCGGCGGAGGAGAGGAGTGGCAGATTGAAAGTAACCTTCTGGAGCTGGGAATTACCCGGCTGGATCAGAAAATGGAAGAACTTTCCGGAGGGCAGAAGAGAAGAGTTGTGCTTGCCGCAACTCTTGCCGGAGATTTCGATGTACTGCTTCTGGATGAGCCTACCAATCATCTGGACGCCGAGATGATCAGCTGGCTGGAAGAGTATCTCCGCTCTTACCGGGGGACGGTTCTGATGGTTACTCATGACCGGTACTTTCTTGACCGGGTTACAACCCGGATTATGGAAATCAGCCGCGGAAATATCTATGGATATGATGCGGATTATTCCGGATTTCTGGAACTTAAGGCGGCACGGGAGGAGATGGAACAGGCTTCCGAGCGGAAACGGCAGAGTATTCTGCGGATGGAACTGGAATGGGCAAAGCGGGGCTGCCGTGCAAGAACTACAAAACAGAAAGCCCGCCTGGAACGTCTGGAAGCGCTGAAAAACGGAAAAGCACCGGTTCAGGATCAGACGGTTGAGCTGGGATCTGTAGAGATACGTATGGGCAGGAAAACAGTAGAACTGCATCATGTCAGTAAAAAATACGGAGAAAAAAAGATCCTGGAAGATTTCAGCTATATTGTGCTGCGCAATCAGCGGCTGGGAATTATCGGCCCCAACGGCTGCGGAAAATCCACGCTTCTCAAAATGATCGCCGGTCTGACAGCGCCGGATTCGGGAAAGATTGAGATCGGAGAAACTGTCAGGATCGGATATTTTGCCCAGGAAGAGCAGCATATGGATGACAGCCAGCGGGTAATTGACTATGTAAAGGATATTGCCGAATACATTACAACGACAGATGGGAAAATCAGCGCTTCAGCGCTTCTGGAGCGGTTCCTTTTTACCCCGGATATGCAGTATGCCCCTATCGGAAAATTATCCGGAGGAGAAAAGAGAAGGCTGTATCTGCTTGGGGTGCTGGCGGAAAATGCCAATGTGCTTCTGTTTGACGAGGCAGGAAACAATCTGGATATCCCTACGCTTACGATTCTGGAAGATTATCTGAATTCCTTTTCCGGTATTGTAATTGCGGTGTCCCATGACCGGTATTTTCTGGACAATGTGGTGGACCGTATTTTTGAGCTGGACGGAGATGGCCATGTGATTCAGTATGAGGGCGGTTATACCGATTATCTGCGGGCCAGAGCACAGAGAGGGGCGGACCTGCCAGAGACTGACAGGAAGCATTCCGGAAATGCCGGCAAAGGAGGGGAAGCAGGCATAGGGACAAAAGAAGGGCAGAAGTCTTCCGGAAAAGACTGGAAAAAGAATCAGGCGGTGAAACTCAGATTTACTTATAAAGAACAGAGAGAATTTGAGACCATCGATGCGGAAATCGCATCTCTGGAGGAAAAGCTGAAAGCGCTTGAGCAGCAGCTGGAAGCAAATGCCACAAATTCGGTAAAACTCAGAGAACTGATGGAAGAGCAGGCCGGAATCCAGGAGACGCTGGATGAGAAAATGGACCGCTGGATGTATCTGAATGATCTGGCAGAGAGGATTGAGGCGCAGAACCGGTAGCGGTTTATATGGAACGACATTTTAACGTCAGATTTTTTAAGTCAGCGGCTTGACAAAGGAGAGATCAGTTGATAATATTATAGAAAACAGAATGCACTCTGTTTTGTGACAGCTACTTTCCCGCCAGAGTTGTCCGAGACCATCAGAACAACAGACGAAGGAAAGAGAAAGAGAGGAATCAGATGAGAAAGCAGGTATTTTCATTACTTGTAGATAATAATCCCGGAGTACTGAGCCGGATCTCCGGTCTGTTCAGCCGCCGGGGCTACAGTATTGACAGCATTACAGCCGGCATGACAGCCGATCCCAGATATACCAGAATTACAGTGGTGTCATCCGGTGACGAGCTGATCCTGTCCCAGATTGAGAAACAGGTCAGAAAACTGGAAGATGTTGTAGCGATCAAAGTTCTCAAACCGGAAGAGTCTGTCTGCCGCGAGCTGATTATGGTTAAGCTTCGTGCAAATGCAGCTCAGAGAGGCGAGATTATTTCCGTGGCAGATATTTTCCGCGCAAAGATTGTGGATGTGGAAGAGGATTCTCTGATGATTGAACTGACAGGAACCCAGAGCAAACTGGAAGCGTTCCTGAATCTTCTGAAAGATTACGAGATTCTGGAACTTGCAAGGACAGGGATCACCGGACTTTCCAGAGGCAGCAAAGACGTGGAGTTTCTTTAGAAACAGGTTAGTAAGAGGTACCCGGCAGCCGGATGTCCGGCAGGGCCTTTCACTAAAAACAGATACCGGTCTGTACAGGCCGTCTGTTTTTCATACATATTATTTATTTTTTAGGAGGAATGTAAAATGGCAGCAAAAATCTATTATCAGGAAGATTGTAACCTTTCTCTTCTGGAAGGCAAGACAATTGCAATTATCGGCTATGGAAGCCAGGGACATGCACATGCGCTGAACTTAAGAGAGTCCGGATGCAATGTCATTATCGGTCTTTATGAAGGCAGCAAGTCATGGGCAAAGGCAGAGGCACAGGGATTTGAGGTATATACATCTGCTGAAGCGGCAAAGAAAGCTGATATCATTATGATTCTGATCAATGATGAGAAACAGGCTGCATTATATAAAAATGATATTGCACCGAATCTGGAAGAGGGCAACATGCTTATGTTCGCACACGGATTCAACATCCATTTCGGACAGATTGTACCGCCGGCAAATGTTGACGTTACAATGATCGCACCGAAAGCTCCGGGACACA
>ERZ1643247.3412-NODE-3412-length-11234-cov-28.660703_pt1 | contig 11234 bp, 10 predicted proteins | sample MGYA00579264_ERZ1643247 | MGnify/ENA primary metagenome ERZ1643247 (study PRJEB29033, sample SAMEA4952262) | chicken gut metagenome | biome: Broiler Chicken; feature: Gastrointestinal Tract; material: Caecum | place: Ireland | collected 2018 | study: Broiler... | reverse complement strand
GTCACTGTCTCCTGATCCAGAGTAATGCGTTCTGTCTCTTTCAGGGCTTTCACGGCAGCCATGCCGGTCACCTGATTGCCCTCGCCGTCTGTCGTCTGAATCTGACGGATATTCGACCATGTACAAAACAACAGAAACAAAATACATCCGATCACTGCAAACTGTGTAAGCCTGCTCTGCCATATCCGTTTCCATTCATACCATATCATTCTCTTCATAACCGTTTCCCCTTTCTTCCGGCTCTCATGCTCTTATCCGATAAATCCCGGGCATCCAGGCTCTGTTCATCGGCAAAACATTTCAGGTACAGATCTTCCAGTGTAGGTTCTGTCTGTTCACAGTCCGCACATGGAGCGAACGGGCTGATCACCCTCGCTTCCACCACACTTCCAAGATTACGGGAATTTACGATCGTGTGCCGGTTCTCGAAAGAGAGCCAGTCTCCTGCCGGCACACGGCAGGACCAGACCATTCCGTTCACTTCCGCAATCAGTTCTTCCGCAGTTCCCTGCAGGAGAAATCTTCCTTTCTTCATGATGAGCACCTGATCCGAAATGTACTCGATATCAGATACGATATGGGTAGAGATAATAATGATCTTATTCGGCGCCATCTCTGCGATCACATTTCTGAAATAAGCTCTCTCTTTCGGGTCAAGCCCGGCAGTAGGTTCGTCCATGATCAGAATCTTCGGATCATTTAAAAGCGCCTGTGCAATGCCAAGCCTGCGCTTCATACCGCCGGAAAAAGTACGTATCTTCCGGTTCATGTCCTCTTTTAGGTTCACCAGTTCCAACAGTTCCTCGCTCTTTCGCTTTGCCCTGCGGGGCGGGATTCCTTTGACTGACGCAATGTAAAGCATAAAGTCCTTTGCAGTAAATCCGGGGGTATAGCCGAATTCCTGTGGGAGATATCCGAGCATATCGCGGAATTCCATACCCATCTCCACATTATTTTTTCCGTCTACTTTTACCTCGCCTTTTGTCGGAGCGACGATCCCGCAGATCATCTGCATGAGAGTCGTTTTTCCCGCTCCGTTCGCTCCCAGGAACCCGTAGATTCCTTCTCTAAGTTCAGCGTTCACATCATCTACGGCGATCCTGTTCTTAAACTGTTTAGACAGCCGTTCCAGCGTTAATCTCATCTACATTTCCTCCTGACTTTTTCACTAAATCTGTCACCTGCCGCACCATTCCTGCTATTGTAATGACCTCTGCGGCAGCCCATATCCATACATTCTGCATACTGTATATCTCTCCGCCTGTATTTTCAATACACAGAAACGCACCGCCAAGCAGAACGCCCCATACTCCGCAGAAGAAAAGGCCGTTTTCCTGTTCCCATTTCTTAAGGATTGCCATGCATCCGGCGCACATGGCAAAATATGGTACTGTACCGTACAAAAGCACCTGCCATATTTCTGCCCGGTCTGACGCCGTGAAAACTGCCGCACAGAGAAAAAGGATTACCAAATCCGCCGCCCCAAAAGCCGTCAGCCGGATCAACAGTACCTGACGCAGCGGATTTCTCACTGTCATCTGCAGCTCCAGAAGCCCCGGCTGACATAGATCCCACAGCTCGCGGGCATTGATCAGACAGAGAAGCGGCATACACACGGAACCAAGCAGGAGCAGGGAGCTGCCCGGTCCTGCGGCCGGACCAATGACAATAGCCAGTAAAAGCGCTGTTGCCGCGATCTTGAGCAGCCATGTTCTTTTCCGGATAAAACGAAGCTGATTAAAAAAGAACCGTATACCGGACATCTTCGTCTCCGGACGATGTTCTTTTATCTGTTCTGCCAACAGAAGTGTTTCTTTTCGTTTCTTTTCGTCGTATGGCGGAACCGTAAATGCCATCAGACGTTTTTTCAGTTTTCTGTCCATAGTGTTTTCTTCTCCTTTCTGTCCACGATCATGCAAGTTTATCCCTCAGCTTACTCTCCGCCTGTTTCAGCCGGTATCTGACTGTAGATACAGGCATATCCATGACACAGGCAATATCTTTCAGGCGCATATCCTGATAATAACGCAGGATGATCATTTCCTGTTCTTCCGGTTCCAGCTCATCCAATGCCGTCGTGACCTGCATCCGGTCAAGCAGCCTGTCGATCTCTCCGCCTCCGCCGGATTTTTCTTCACCGTGTCCTTCCTGTTCCTCCGCCGCCGATTCATATATCGTACTCGCTCTTTTGAAATAATCTTTTATGGCATTTGATGCTATTACATAGAGGTAGTTCTTCCTCTTCCCGTACTCGCGGTATCTCTCCAGACTGCACATGAATTTTAAGAACACTTCCTGCGTAATATCCTCGGCCAGCGTCTTATTTCTCAAAAGCCGGTAACAGTATTTATAAATATCCTCGTAGTTCTCGCAGATCAGATCCTCTATGAACCTCTCATCATCAGGATCTTCCCGCCGTAATATGTGAAACAATTATTATATCCTCTCAATGCCTGTAACAGTTCTTCCTTGTGTTATCTATAAAGTATAACGATTCAGGTTGAGAAAAAAACAAAAAACTACATAAAAAACGTCCGGCCGTTTCAGCCGGACATTCAAAATAATCTTCTCTTATTCTCTATCTTTTTCTGCGAAACAGAAAGATTCCTCCTGCCATCAGCAGTATCCCTGTCGCAAGGATCCAGTATTTCGTAGTAAAGTCCTCCAGCATACCGAAGGGATACAATTTCCCCAGATATTTATATCCTGCGCCTGTGGCTGCGATATAATAGCCCAGAGGGATCATATATCCCGCAATCAGGTTATCGGAGACTGCGTAGGCGAAGATGCCGAGTCCTCCGAATGCCAGGATTTCCGCCATTGTACCGAAGAAGTACCTGCCAATCTCCATCTCGCAATTCCCGGAGTGCATTACACCGATGTAGACAAGGACAAGAAGCACTGATTCAAGGAGGCTGAGTCCGACACGGATCAGATACACAGATGTAATGTTCGTATACTTTGCCTTCACCAGTTCCCACAGATCCCGGTTCTGTTCCGGAAGGAATACCGGCACAAAGAGAATGATGCCGATCAGCGCCACATAGGTCTCCAGTATTTTCGCACTCTCCGCAGCGTCCAGATTCGAGATGCCGAGGATCAGAGGAGACGCTGCCAGAAGCCCTGCGCTGATCAATAAATGTTTCCATACATTATGCTTCAGCTGTACGTTTGTGATTTCCAAATATTTTCCCACGACGTCTCAGATGCCCCTTTCTCTTTTTCTCATAGATAAATATAGTCAGCGCCAGAAGCAGAAGTGCCAGTACCGCATACAGGATTCGGTTCATGGCGAGCTGCCCAAAGTCTTCGGCAAATCCCGCATAATTGAGTTCTGTATTATGTCTGGGTATCAGATTCCAGCCGTAACGCCCGCCGTTCATGGCTGAAGCCCCGGTCATCACACTCATAAACCACCAGACTGCCTGAACCAGTACAGCAAGAGCGGTCTCCGTAAGCTCAGTGCACAGCATCCCCACTGCGACCACAATCATGACCATGGGCAGCAGCCAGCCCAGATCGTATTTCAGCCATGCCAGATAATCCAGCTGCACATCTTCGATTCCTGCCGTGATACAGCTTATTGTCGGCAGCAGGGAGAGGATCAGCACCGGGATCATATGCATGAACACCAGAGCTGCGTACCGTGTTCCCATGACCATGCCGGATGATGCTCCTCTGGAATAAATCAGCTCCTGCATCTGCGCTCTCTTATCCCGCAGCATCCTTGTAGCTGTCACAAATACAGGCAGGATCCCGAGGATGATTCCCATATAATCACAGAACAGCCTTGCATATCCGCCGGTCAGCCCGTCATGTTCGGTCAGCGCCTGATAGTTTTCCACCGCGCCCTCATAGTCCACCGGAATCATTACATTCGACCAGAGCCGGTCTTCCGTATAATCCGAACCCGGTCCGAGGATATCAGCCACCTGTTCCATATCCTTTAAGAACTGCTCATAGGATATGCCGTCTTTTAGAGGAACCTTATACTGGGTAGTCTGAATATCATTTTCCTGAAAATATGATGCAATATTGTCCTCAATCTCATCTGCTTTTACGCCGGTAAGATCATAGATAATATCCGCGATTTCCTGTTTCTCCGCTTCACTTATCCTGACATTTTTAGCATATCCTACAGGATAAGTCACATAGTGATCGTAATAATAGGCATAGGCGAGAGTTCCCACCCCCGTCTCCATTACATCCTGCTCTGTGATATCTGTTTTAAATCCATAGTTATAATAGTTCTCCTGCCCTTCCTGCGGCGGATTCAGAACGGTTGAGTTTCCCATCTGGCTGTTAAAGAAGAAAATAAGACACGCCACATACAGCCAGAAGATCAGACTTTTGAGTATCTGAGTACATTCCTTTTTAAAGAGAGTCATGATCATACGTCTTCCCCTCCTTCTGCATCAGGTACATATAGGCGTCCTCCACACCGGAGTCACAGTGCTGCGCCCCCTGAAAAGGTGTTGTCTCAGAGAGGAACCGCACCATCACATTATTGCCAAGTGTGATCATGCTGGTCACTGTGTATTTAGATTTCAGACGCTCAAGCTCCTTTCTGCTGATCTCCGCCCGGTACACTCTTCCTTCCACCAGATTCACCAGTTCTTCCACTGTTCCCCTGTAAATGATCTGTCCCTCGTCCATGACTGCGATCTCCTCACACGCCGCCTCCACGTCTCCGACAATGTGGGTGGAAAGTATCACAATCCTGTCCTCTGCGATCTCACTTAACAGATTGCGAAACCGGACACGCTCTTCCGGGTCAAGTCCTGCGGTAGGCTCATCCACGATCAATACCTTCGGATCATGAAGGATGGCCTGGGCGATCCCCAGTCTCCGCTTCATGCCTCCTGACAGGGCGCGCACTTTTGTGCGGGAATTTTCCTGTAGATTTACCCGCTCCAGCAGCATCGGGATTCTCTTCTTTCTCGCTGACTTGTCAAGTCCGGACAGTACGCCAAGATAATCCATAGCCTCATAGACACTCATATTCGGATACATGGAAAATTCCTGGGGAAGATATCCCGTAATCTTCCGGATTTCTGGGGCGTGTTCCACAGGAATCCCGCAGATTTTTACCTTTCCGCTGTCTTTTTCCAGAAGAGTTGCAAGTACTTTCATAAGCGTCGTCTTACCTGCCCCGTTTCTCCCGAGAAGTCCGAACATCCCTTTTCCGATCTGTAAATCCACTCCGCGAAGCGCCTGTTTCTTTCCGTATGATTTGCTGAGATTTTTTATCACGATCTCTGTCTTCATAGTAGTCATTCCTTTCTGCTGTCACTTTCTTGAACTGTCATCTTCCTGACATCATTACTGTAACTCGGAAAATCCTATATTTTCCCTACGAAGATTTAAGAATTTCTGCAGAAAAAGGAAACACTGGCCAAAGCGCCGCCTTCTATACTGTTTGCAAGATTCAGACTGCCTCCGTGTTTTTCCGCCAGCATCCGGCAGATATGCAGACCGATCCCGAAATGCTCTTTCCCCGGCTCATTTTCCTGTCCGTCTGCCAATGATTTTTCCCCGCGGAAATATGGTTCCGATGCGGTATGCAGTTCCTCTATGCCAAATCCCTGTCCGTCATCATAGACATAGAGGCGCAGATACCCGGAACTTTCATCCCACTCCAGCGTAATCTGCACCTGTTTCACCGCATAGCGCAGGGCATTTGACAACAGATTTTCAAAGACTTCCAGAAACAGAGATTCATCCAGCCACAGATTTATATCCTCCTGTTCCTGACGATCCGTCAGCCTAATCTCAACACCGCCCGCCTCATTCAGCGGATCTGTAATCTCACGAATATGCTCACTCAGATGTCGGAACCGGATCTGCTCCCTCACCGGTTCTATTTCTTCAAAACTCCGGATATGCCGCATAGTCTTTGTGTAGTCCTCCAGACGCTGTAATTGCCGGGTCATCAGCGCAAGGGTATCGATTAATTTCTGCTCACTGATCTTTCCTTCCGGCACATACCGTCCAAGCAGCTCCGAATATCCCCGGAGAACTGTAAGAGGGGTCCGCATATCATGGGCGAAAGCCGCATTGATCTCTTTTTGATCCTCTATTCTCTGCCACAGCTCCTCTCTGTCAGAGACTATGGCGCTCCGCATCTGTTCAAAAGTCCTGCAGAGCTGCCCCATCTCATCCGCACTGTCATAATATATCTGGAAATCGAGATTTTTCCGTCCCATTTCATCCGCGCCTTTTTTCAGGATATCAAAAGGCGCCTTCATTCGTTTGTAATAGAACAGCACTGCCGCAATGACCATCCACACAGCCATACAGATCCATGGCGACAGGTCAGAAACCAGCTGCAGTATAAAGATTTGATCCTGTTCGGTCTCGGTAAGGCGCCAGACAGCTGCATTTTGTCCCATATAATATATGTCCACGATCCCCCTGTCCTGATGCAGTTTCATTCCGTACCGGGCAAAGATTCTGTTTTCAGCCCAAAAACATATCTGCTGTATCAGGAAACTGCAAAGAAATGCTGCCAGAACAGCAAGAAGCAGATAGACGGCCAGTGCCTGTTTCAGTGAAAGATTCCGTATCCTGTTCCTTAACTTTTCTATCTTTTCGTCGATCCAGTCCATTTATACCCTACTCCCCATACAGTCTCTATCACTTTCTGATCTGAGTACGCCGCGATCTTATTTCTGATCCGCCGGACGTGCTCCGCCACAATGGAACTGTCGCCCCCTGCATCATATCCGCGGACACTCTCATAGATACGTTCTTTGCTGAAGACCTGTCCGGGATGAAGAGAGAGGAACTGCAGGATATCATATTCTGTCCTCGTCAATTCCAGCCGGTGGGATGCGCACGCGACGCTTCGTTCGTCATAATAGATTGTCAGATCTCCCGCCGTCTTAACAGTCTCCCGCCGTCTGCCCCGCTCCTCTCTCCGGAAATGTGCCGCCACACGCGCTCCAAGTTCTTCGATACTGAACGGTTTCACAATATAGTCATCCCCTCCCAGCATCAGTCCGGTGATCCGGTCCTGTTCTTCCGCTCTTGCAGACAAAAAAATGATCGGGCAGTTTACTTGTGCACGTATCTTCCTGCAGACACTCAGTCCGTCCATATCCGGCATATTGATATCGAGCAGGATCAGATCCGGCTCCCGGGAAATCTTCTCCAGAGCTTCCATTCCGCCTCCTGCCGTAATCACTTTGTATCCCTGAAGTTCAAGATAATCTTTCAGAAGGAGAACGATCCCTTCCTCATCATCTACAACCAAAATCCTCTGTCCCATTTTGTCAAGTACTCCTTTCGCCAGCAATAGAAAAAGTATAACATATAATTTCCTACACTTTTCCTATGTAATGATTCCAGAGACAAAAAATCATGCTTTTCATATTTGCATGAAAAAGCATGATTTCGATGTTGTACAACTTCACAGACTGCTTATAGCATACAGCGGGATATTGACCATCCATTCCTCTTTTCTGTAATCCATCATTGAAGTTCTTACCGCATACGGCGGGTTATACTTATTAAAATAAGCTTTCAGGCTTTTGGCCTTTACATTTTCCTCCGCCTTTACTTCCAAAGGAATCACCTGTCCCTCTTTTTGTATGAGAAAATCAATTTCCGTGTGAGAAGATGCTGAGAAATAATAAGGAGTGTATTCTGTCTCCGAAATTATCTGCTGATATACATACTGCTCCGTCAGAGCTCCTTTAAATTCCGTAAACAACTCATTCTTTTCCAGGATCGAACGGGCATCCAGGTCGCTCATCGCTCCAAGCAGTCCTACATCTAACAGATATATTTTAAATGCGGAGAAATCAGTATATGCTTTTAAAGGGATACCCGGTTTCTCTACACGATATACTTTGCCTGCCAGCCCACAGTCCTGCAGCCATTCTATAGCAAGTTCAAAATCTTTTGCTCTGGCTCCTTTTCTGATTTGGCCGAAAAAGAATTTCTTATTTTCTTTTGCCAGTTGAAGTGGAATTGAGTTCCACACCATTCTGATCCGTGCCAGTTCATCATTTGGAGTATGCTTGCTGAAATCATTTTCATACAATTCAAGAATCTGCTTTTGTATATCTCGTACAGAAGTCACATCGCCGCACTCTGCATAATCATTCACAGCTTCCGGCATTCCGCCGACGAAGTAATATAATTTCAGCCAGTTAATATATTTATCCGAAAAAGTATTCAGCGCCTGATAATCTTTTTCCTCTATAATATCAGCCAGCGCCTCTTCACCCATGGCAGTCAGAAATTCACGAAACGACATAGGATACATATTAAGAGACTCAACTTTTCCAACTGGAAACGACACTCCCTCATGAATGGCCACACCCAGTAATGAGCCGGCTGAAACTACTGCATATTCCGGTGCATTTTCACAGAAATATTTCAGTGATGAAATCGCTTTTGGGGCTTCCTGTACCTCATCAAAAATGATCAGCGTTTCTTCCGGTATGATCCGTTCCCCCGTCTCGATGTTGATCATTCTTATAATTCTCTGTATATCGTAATCTTCCTCAAAAATCCGACGCATACGTACATCACTGTCAAAATTAATATATGCTGTGTTTTTAAAACATTTCTTTCCGAATTCTTTCATCAGCCAGGTCTTGCCTACCTGCCTGGCGCCTTTCAATATCAAGGGCTTTCGGTTTCGTTTGTTCTTCCAGTAAACCAGTTTATCCATTGCATATCGCTTCATATTATCACCCATTTCTACTAATAATACTTATAGTAAAACATTTTTTTGAAGGAATATCAATGTTATTATTACATTTTTTTGAAGGAATATTCACTATATATATACATTTTTTTGAAGATAATCGTCCTTTGTTACAACGCACTAATCGTATCCACAATAGACACTATAAGAAAGGAAAAACGGAAAACTCATTTTACTGAATTTCCCGAATCTATGTCACCGGCACCGGTATTGATAATCCGGGATCATTCCCGGTCTGTCATCCATGATGTGATTAGACAGATACATCGCTTTTCCATCATCCAGAATACGCAGCGTAACTTCATGTGTATAAAAGTCATCGTTTCCCTTTTTCTCACATACCACATCCACCGTCAGTGTTACGGTCCCATCCTCATTTTCTCTAATCCCTGTCACTTCCGGCACAGAGATCCAGAAAGCATTCGGAGCATAATTCCCGACTCCCAGCATGACCCAGTCATAAGTTCCGCTTTCGGCATCATAAGATGCATATTCCCTGAGCTGCTCTGCTGTCACCGGCAGATATTTCGTCATCAGGCTTTCAAACTCTTCCCGCGGGATACCCTCGGCACATTTTTCCGTATCTATCTCTCTTCCGTATTCTTCCATATAAAGGTATTCATACAGTCCGTTAAAATCCAGTCCTTCAATCTGATCCTCCGACCATTCGGAGCACAGAAGATTATTTCCCTGATATCCGATAATATCAAGATAGTTCTCCTCCATCTCCCTGTACTCTTCCTTCTGCGGCTTTACCCGTATCATCTCGTATGCATCCACGACCTCTGTAAGTTCCGGCGGCTGTGCGGTACAGTATTCGAAAATGAACCATCCTTTCTCCGTATATTTCCACTGACTCATCCGAGAGCGACTGTTCACGCTGAAAGCAGGCTCCATATCATCTGTCCATCTGCCTTTTGTATAAAGTGAATACATATCTTTCCCGTCAAAGGTAAACTTCTCTCTGGAGACCGTACCGTCCGTGTGTATCCTGTATAAGATAATCTCTGACTGATTTCCTGCCGACGCCTCATCCAGAAAGTCTTCCATTGCATCATAGTGCATCATATCCACGTCGAATCCACTGACAGCGGCAGGCACGTCTTTTTCAGCTATAATCTGCTGCATTTTTATCGCTGTCTCCTGCGAAATCACGGCATTTATAGAAGTTCCCTTATCTGCTTTTTCATAGATGTCGCGGATTGCCTCCATCATTTCCGCGCAGTCCTGCTCCGCCTCTTCCTTCTCTGCGCTGTCTATGGGAAGATCATATCCTCTTTTATAAATTTCTGCTTCGGACAACTCTTCCGTATCTTCCGGCTCGCCTGAAATGCTCGTATCTTTATTGCTTTCTTTATCTTCTGCCACAGTGTTTTTATGACTGCAGCCGGCAGAAAAGCAGCACAAAAGCGCTGCAAATATAATTAAGAATATCCTTTGAATCTTTTTGCCCATATTATTCCCCATATTAATTATGTGCCGCCGTTATATTACATTTGTAATATTATATCAGTAAAGAGTATTTTGTCAAGATAATTACATTACCAATAAATTATACTAGAACTTATGATTACACGATATTTTTTTATTCCCGGATCAGCACCAGACCGCAGCATATGACTGCAATCTCCGCACCGATCATAATCCCCCGCATAGGGAACCTGTCTGCCATAGGCCCAAAGACAGCCATTCCAAGGGGCATGGCACCATAATACATGGAACTCAAAAGTCCAACCGCCCTTCCCTGCATATCTTCTCTGCTCAATCTCTGGACAGTTGCTGTCACTTGCGTCTGTACGACTGTCATTGCCACTCCGAATCCGATCATCAGGACAAGATAGAGCAGAAAATTTCCGGCCATCCCCATTCCCGCACCAATAATGCCGAACAAGAGCAAGCCGCAATACAACATCTTCTGACCTGCCAAGCCGCCACGTATACTCATGAAAATACTGCCCGTCAACATCCCGGCCAATCCCGCTGCTTCCACCGCAGTCAGATACCAATAGTCTTCACCGTATACCCGGTTTACGAACAGTCCCGCCATGAATCCCGAGGGCACACAAAGGAAGGTAAACATTCCGTAAAAAAGCAAAAATTTTTTCAGTTTTTTACAGGAAAACACATACTTGAAGCCCTCTCCCATTTCCTGAAATATCAGCCTGCAGGATTTCCGGATGACACTGACAGGAGAACCATCTGCCGGACTACGATATACCGATGCCGGCAACTTCACGCATAACAGAATAGTGGTTCCAACTATAGCAGTGACAACATCGATCATCAGGGTAGCGTGCAGATTTCCCCCTGTCAGTACTGCTCCTGCAGCAGCCGGAGCTGCGAACTGTACTGTAGACTGCATTGCTGCATTGATCCCGTTATAGCGGATTAGTTCTTCTCCCGGTACAAGCTGCGGAATCACAGCATTGACTGCCGGCGTCTGTATTCCTGCGCTCACAGAACGCAGGAACGACATGACAAGCAGTGCCGCAAGAAGATCCTGCTCTTTCCGGAA
>ERZ1643247.3411-NODE-3411-length-11236-cov-25.668008_pt1 | contig 11236 bp, 5 predicted proteins | sample MGYA00579264_ERZ1643247 | MGnify/ENA primary metagenome ERZ1643247 (study PRJEB29033, sample SAMEA4952262) | chicken gut metagenome | biome: Broiler Chicken; feature: Gastrointestinal Tract; material: Caecum | place: Ireland | collected 2018 | study: Broiler... | reverse complement strand
TTTAGGTTATAATAGTGTTGTAAAATTGGAGAGTATTATGGAAAAAGACAAAAAACTAACGAAAGAAGAATCATTAGACCAAGCACTTCTTCAAATTGAAAAGCAATTTGGTAAGGGTGCAATCATGAAACTTGGCAATCAAACCGTGCAAAAAGTGGATGTTATTCCAACAGGATGTTTGACGCTTGATGTTGCTCTTGGCATTGGTGGAATTCCACGCGGAAGAATTGTGGAAATTTATGGGCCAGAATCTTCTGGTAAAACCACAGTTTCTTTGCATATCATTGCCGAGGCACAAAAACTTGGCGGAACTTGTGCTTTTATCGACGCTGAACACGCGCTTGACCCAATCTATGCCGAAAAACTCGGTGTGAACATAAGCGAACTTTATGTTTCTCAACCAGATAACGGCGAACAGGCATTAAATATTTGCGACACGCTTGTGCGTTCGGGTGCGTTTGCAGTTATCGTTGTGGACTCTGTTGCCGCACTCACACCAAAGGCAGAAATCGACGGCGAAATGGGCGACAATCATGTGGGCTTGCAAGCAAGAATGATGAGTCAGGCTTTAAGAAAACTTACATCCATCACAAACAAATCTAACACAACGGTTATTTTCATCAACCAACTTCGTGAAAAAGTGGGCGTTATGTTTGGCTCGCCAGAAACAACAACTGGCGGAAAGGCACTTAAATTTTATGCTTCCATTCGTTTGGATGTTAGAAAAGTTGATGTGATTAAAGATGGCACAAACATCATCGGCAACAAAACAAGGGTGAAAGTTGTTAAAAACAAACTTGCTCCACCATTTAAAACTGCTGAGTTCGACATTATGTATGGCAAGGGTGTTTCGAAATCTGGTTGTGTTGTGGACATGGCTCTTTCGCTTGGCATCATCAAAAAATCAGGCGCTTGGTTTTCATATAATGACGAAAAAATTGGGCAAGGCAAGGAAAACACCAAGCTCACTCTTGAAAAGGACCCAGCACTTATGGCAGAAATTGAAAATAAGATTAAGGAACAAACAAGTTCTGGCGAAAATGTTTTAACTTCATCAGACGACGAGAAAGAGGAAAAGGTGGAAGAATAATTTTTCCTTAATAAATAAAAGCATATCGGTGTGATATGCTTTTTGTTTTTTACATCATGATTATAAATTCATGAAAAATAAGAAAGCAAAAATTTTTGAGTGTTTTAAAAACTGAAAGGTTGCTGAGTTTTAAACCAAGTTTTTTGTGGTTTTTCTTTATTTAAAATCACAAAAGTTTTTTCTTTGTCGTCAAATTCCGTTTTGCTTTGGAAATTATATTTAATTTTGATTTCATTTTCCTCTTGCTTAAGTGGCAAGGTGATAAGTTGGTCGGAGTTATTGTCTTTAATTGTGCGGTAAAATTCGCCGTTAAGATAAATATCGTATTTCAAATGGCGTTTTGGTTTAAATGTTAAAACGGCGTTGTGATTTTCACGCTTGCACTCTGCCTCGATGTCAGATATTTGCACAAAGTTCTCCGAAACTTCGCTTGGCATATTGAACCTTGAAAAAAGTGCACTTTCTGTGTATCTATCTGGTGCTACGGGGCTTGCAAGCACAATTCTGTGGTTATCTTCTTTTTCAATTAAATCAATTTTTGCTTCCACAACATGAGGAGACATATCAAAACTTGTCTTTTTAAAAGAAACTTCTTGTAAAAAATTTTTAACCACTTCCGTTGGTTGATTACCGCCAGTGTAAGAAATTGGAGTGTTATCCAAATTTCCGCACCAAACGCCGATTGTGATTTCTGGCGTGTAGGAAATGTTGTAGGCGTCCAAATTTTGTTTGCTGTTTTTCTTTCCAACTGTGCCAGTTTTGGAGGCAACTTCAGTGTTTGAAACTGTGCTAAGTTTTTTTGCTGTGCCTGTTTTTGCCGTTTCTTTCAATATGTCGGTCATAAGGAAAGCGGAGTCATCTCTTAAAACTTGTTTTTCAATCGGTGTATGCTTATAGATAAGTTTTCCGTTTTTGTCGAGAATATAGGAAACAAATTTCGCGTCACTGTATGTGCCGTTGTTTGCAAGAGTGGTGTAGGAATTTGTCAGCGTTTTCAAGTTTTCGCCATAGGTAAGTCCGCCAAGTGCAATGGCATAACTGTCGTCTTTCTCGTCGAAAGCAAACCCCATACGCTCGGCATACATCTTGCCAGTGTCGATGCCGATATAACTTAAAACCTTTATGGCAACAGTGTTAACGGAATTTTTGACGGCGTCTTTAATGGAAATGTAGCCGTTGTATTTTTCGCCGACATTGCTTGGTGAATAATCTCCAATTTTAATTTTTTCATCCAAAACTTCCGTTTCAGGCGTGATAACATTTTCGTTGAGGGCAGGCGCATAAACCAAAATTGGCTTAATGGTGGAACCCACTTGCCTTTTTGCTTCCAAAATTTTGTATGGACTTAAGCCATAATATGCGCTGACGCCGTGACTATGGTTATCAATCACAATTCCAGCATAATCGCTTTCAAAATTTTCCTTTTCTAAAGCCTCAATCAGCACTTTTTGTTTTTCCGCATTTTGATAGGTGTGAATTTGAAAGCCACCAATCGCAATTTGTTTTGCTGGCAAATTAAGAATTTTTGATGCTTCGTCGATGCTTGCTTGTGAATAGGAATTAAGTTTGTTTTCGGTGTGGCTGTTGACATCAAGCATAATTCCTTTATTCACCGCTTGAAAATACTCGTTAGTTGTGATTTTTCCGTCTTTCTCCATTTCTGCAAGAACCAAATTTCTTCGTTTCAGTGCATTTTCTGGGTGATTTATGGGAGAGTATTTATTCGGTGATTTTATCATGCCAGCAAGCGTGCAACTTTCGTTTAAGTCGAGGTCTTTGGCGCTTTTGTTGAAATAAAACTCGGAAGCGCTTTCAATGCCATAGCAATTATTGCCAAAATAGATAACATTTAGGTAGCATTCCAAAATTTTATCCTTATCAAACTCTTTTTCCAGTTTTTTTGTTAAAACCATTTCCTTTATTTTGCGTTCAAAGGTCTTTTCGTTTGATAGGTGTGTGTTTTTGATGAGTTGCTGGCTTATGGTGGAAGCACCTTCTTTCAGCGAAAAAGATTTGAGGTTATTATACATCGCTTTCAAAATTCGCTTTGGGTTTAAACCGTGATGATGATAAAATTCCTTATCCTCCACACTTATGAACGCCTCTTTTGTGTGAGTTGGAATATCCTCTGAGGAAATATAAGGCATATTGAAGTTGTTGTTGTCGTCAAGCAAAACATTTTCATTGTCGTAAACTTCAATGGCAAGCGAGGGAGAGGTCAATGCTTCGGCATTTAGTGGTATTTTTGAAAATTTTAGATATTCCACAAGAAAATATATGCCACAAAACATGACAAGCGCCAGCAAAATGACCAAAACAGATATTAGACATATTCTGACAATTTTCCTCATTTTTCTAGTATGTTTCATATTTTCACAAAAATACATCTCTTCTCTTGCAAAAATCGACAAAAACCTGTATAATATAGGCATGAAATATATTATTATAACTTATGGTTGCCAAATGAATGTGCATGAAAGTGAAAAACTTGCCTATATCTGCGAAAAGCTCGGCTACACACCGACGGATAAAAGAGAGGAAGCAGATTTAATCATCTTTAACACTTGTGCCATTCGAGAAGGGGCAGAAGACAGAGTTTTTGGAAATGTGGGCGCGCTTAAAAAGTTAAAGAAAATGCGACCTAACATTATCATTGCCGTGTGTGGCTGTATGACGCAAAAGGAGCAAACTGCAAACTACATTTTGCGCACTTTTCCTTTTGTTGATATTGTGCTTGGCACTTTCAATCTTGCAAATTTCGCGCACTACATCGAGGCGGTTAAAACAGGCAGACAACTGGAAATTTTGAAGGAAGGCGAAATCGACGAAACGGTGCCATATAAGCGTTCTGACCGCGACAATGCGTGGGTTAACATCATGCAAGGATGCAACAATTTTTGCACCTATTGCATTGTGCCGTATGTTCGAGGCAGAGAGAAAAGCAGGAAAGAGGAAAACATTTTAAAAGAAATCAAAGAAATTGTTGAACAGAAGAAGTTTAAGAAAATCACACTTTTAGGGCAAAATGTCAACTCCTATGGGCAAGATTTGAAGGACGGCTCGACATTTAGTAAACTTCTTTCGGATATTTGCAAAATTGACGGCGATTTTTCTTTAACTTTTATGACTTCTCATCCAAAAGATTTAACAAGCGACGTCATTGATGTGATTGCGAAAGAAAAAAAGATTTTAAAAGAAATTCATCTTCCAGCGCAAAGCGGAAACAACAGAATTTTGGCGCTTATGAATAGGCGCTATACACGAGAAAAATATCTTTCCATCATTAAGGAAATTCGCGAAAAAATTCCAAATTGCAAAATAACTTCCGACTTTATTGTTGGCTTTCCAACCGAAACGGAAGAGGAGTTTAAAGACACTTTAAGTTTGGTTAAGGAAGTGAAATTTGACGGCATTTTTGCTTTCATGTATTCCCCACGCGAAGGAACAGTGGCTGAAAAAATGGAAGGGCAAATTGACCAAAAAACAAAAAAGAGAAGAGTTAATGCGCTTTTAAGGCTAGAAAAAGAAATTCAAGAGGAAAAGAGAAATGGCAGAAAATAAAAAAGACGAATATTCTCCAATGATAGAACATTACAAAAATATGAAAGAACGCTATGATGATTGCGTTTTATTCTATCGTCTTGGCGACTTTTATGAACTATTCTTTGAAGACGCGGTGGAGATAAGCCGAGTTTTAGACTTAACACTGACCGAAAAGAAAGCGGGTAACGGCAAAAAAGCACCAATGTGCGGAGTGCCGTTTCACGCGGCAGATAACTACATTGCGAAACTTGTTAACAAAGGATATAAGGTGGCAATTTGCGAGCAACTGACCGACCCAAAACCTGGGCAAATTGTGGAGCGTGATGTTGTGAGAGTTATTACGGCTGGCACTGTGACTGAGGACAGTATGCTGGAAGAGCGAAAAAATAACTACCTCATGTGCTTAACAAAACAAGGAAGCACTCTTTCTATTGTCTACTGCGACATCACAACTGGCGATGTTCATCTACAAAATTACTCTGAAAACATTGAAACAGAATTTTCCAATCTTTTCACGCGTATAATGCCGTCGCAGGTCATTGGAAATGATGAGGCAAAGGCTTTTTATGAGAATTTGCAAATTCAAAACCTTGGCTATTGCCCAAAATTTGAGGAGTATTATGAATATGCATTTGTGCTTGAAAAATGCAAGGATAATATCTTTAACCAATTTGGTAAGAACGCATTAAAGGTTTTTGAAATTAAAAATGATTTAGACATTATTTGCCTTGGCGCTTTCTTAGAATATCTAAACGAAACTCAAAAGCGTGCAATTAAGAATTTAAACAAGGTCATTAAACACACAAACGACAATTTCCTTATCATCGACATGAACACAAGAAGAAATTTGGAACTTGTGGAAGCAATTCGCGATAGAAGAAGATATGGCAGTTTGCTTTGGCTTTTGGATAAAACCAAAACCAGCATGGGTGCAAGGAAATTTAGGCAAATTTTCGACCAACCTTTAAAAGACAGTGGAAAGATTAACGCAAGGCTTGACAGTGTGGAGGAACTTGCAAAAAACCTAATACTTCGCGATAAGTTAAGCGAAATTTTGTCGGATGTTAGAGATATTGAAAGGTTGAGTGGTAAGATTGGCTATGGAAATGTGATGCCAAAAGATTTGGTGGCGCTTAGAATTTCCTTAGAGCAAATTCCTCTTCTTCAAGAGGCTATGGCACCATGCAAGAGCAAAAGTTTAGTGAAAATTAGAGAAAACTTGGTGGACTTTTCGGAAATAACCAAACTTCTTAAAAATGCTATAGTTAAAGAGCCTCCGTCAAATATGCGAGATGGCGGATATATCGCCGAAAAATTTAATCCTGAACTTGACGAACTTAGAGATATTAAAGAAAACAGCAAAAAGTGGATTAGGGAACTTGAACAGAGAGAACGCGAGAAAACAAAGATAAAAAGTTTGAAGATAGACTCAAACAGTGTGTTTGGCTATTACATTGAAGTTAGCAAATTGCAATCTGAGCAAGTGCCACTAAGATACATTCGCAAACAGACCTTGACAAATGCAGAAAGATATATAACAGACGAACTTAAAGACCTTGAAGAGAGGATTTTTAATGCCGACGAGGGCGCGGTTAAACTTGAGGCAAAGATATATAAAACGCTTGTGGACTATCTTGTTAACTACATACGAAACTTTCAAGAACTTGCAAATTTTATTGCAGAACTTGATATGCTTTTGTCGCTAAGCATAAGTGCTGTGAAATATAACTTTGTGAAGCCAACCATTAATAAGAATGTGAAACACATCAAAATTGTGGACGGCAGACATCCAATCGTGGAACATTTCGTGAAGCAAAGTAATTTCATCACAAACGACACGCTTCTAGATAACATTGACAACAAGATGATGATAATCACAGGTCCTAACATGGCAGGTAAAAGCACATACATGAGGCAGGTGGCACTTATCACATTCATGGCGCATATAGGAAGTTTTGTGCCAGCAAAGAGCGCGGAAATTTCGATAACCGACCGCATCTTCACACGCGTGGGTGCAAGCGACGACTTAGCGTTCGGTCAAAGCACATTCATGGTGGAAATGAGCGAGGTTGCCAACATTCTTGCCAATGCCACAAGTGACAGTTTGGTGGTTTTAGACGAAATCGGCAGAGGAACCTCCACTTTCGATGGGCTTTCGATTGCTTGGGCGGTGGTTGAATATATTGCCAAAAACCTAAGTTGCAAAACCTTGTTTGCCACACACTATCATGAACTAAGCGAACTTGAAGGCGTGATTAAAGGTGTTAAAAACTATAAGTCCACAGTGAAAGAAGTGGGCGACAAAGTGGTGTTTTTAAGAAAGATAATAAGAGGAAGCGCCAATAAGAGTTTTGGTGTTGAAGTTGCCAAACTTGCTGGCGTGCCAGAGGCGGTTATTGCGCGCGCAAAGGAGATAAGTGCAAACCTTGAAAGAGTCAACCAAAAACTTGACCTCGACATCTTCTCTGAGAACGAAGAAAGACAGCAGGCGGAAAAGAAAAATAAACTTGGTCAACAACTTCTTTCCATTCTTAAAGACATCGACATGAACAGGATGTCGCCAATGGAGTGTTTTGAAGTTTTAAACAATTTAGTGGAAAAAGCAAAAGAATAAAAGGAGTTTTTTATGAAAATTAATGTGCTTACGCCTAAAATTTACAATCGAATTGCGGCAGGCGAAGTGGTGGAAAAACCAGCAAGTGTTGTTAAGGAACTTGTGGAAAACAGCATGGACGCGGGCGCAACTAAAATCAAGGTGGAAATATATGACGGCGGAATAAGAGATATTATTGTGACCGATAACGGCTGTGGAATTGAAAAAGAGGATTTGCCACTTGCTTTTCTTCCTCATGCCACAAGCAAAATTCAAAATGTGGACGATTTGGACAGCATTTCCACACTTGGTTTCCGAGGCGAAGCACTTGCCAGCATTGCGTCCGTTTCCATGGTTAAACTTTCCACAAAAACGCCTAATTCTGAAAGCGGATACATGATTGAAGCAAGCGCAGGCGACATTTCCAAGGTCAGCGAAATTGCAAAATCTAACGGCACAACAATTCGCGTTTCCAACCTCTTTTTCAACACGCCAGCACGCGCAAAGTTTTTAAGAAAACCTAAAACGGAAGAAGGAGATGTGACGCACCTTGTGCAAAGGTTCATGCTGTCAAGGCCAGACATTCAATTCGAGTATTATGTTGACGACAAATGTATATATAGTTCCACAACGGGTAAACTTGAAGATGTTGTGTATCTAATTTATGGCAGAGATATTTATGACCACTTATTAAAAGTTGAAGGAACTGAGGACTATGTTTCAGTCAGTGGCTTTGTTGCGTCGCCAAAGTGTTCAAGACCTAATAGAACTTGGCAAACCTTGTTTGTTAACGGAAGATATGTGGAAAATTACCAAATTTCAGCGTGCATACAAGGTGTTTTCGAGTCGTTTTTAATGAAAGGTAGGTTTCCAATTTATGTTTTAAACCTCACTCTTCCATTTGATAAGGTGGATGTGAATGTTCATCCTAATAAGAAAGAAGTGAAATTTCAAGAAAGTGCTAAGGTTTTCATGTGCATAAGGCGAGCGGTGGAAAAAGCACTTGTGGGTGCGAACCTCATTGCCGATTTTGAATTTACAAATCGTGAGGAAAAAAATTGGAGCAAATTTTCCATTGAAAATGACCCAGAACCACGCCGAACGCATTTTGAAGCCGAGTTAAAAACGAATATCGACGGCGCGTCTTATAGCGAAGGCGCAAACTATATGGTTTCCATCGACCACACCGACGATACCAAAATTCCAACCGCGAAAGATTTGCAAAAAAAGGGTATTGATGTTATCAATATGCCAGAATTTTCCAAGATTAAAAACGATAAGAGGCTAAGAAATAAACCGGGCGGATTTATATTTTTCGACCAAACAGAAGAACGACTTTTAAAAGAAGTTGACTTAACCGTTCCTCCAAAAAGGGAAGAAGTTAAAAAAGAGGAACCACAAGAGGAAGAGACTTTCATTGACGCAAATGTCAGCGAAGAAGTGAAGATTGTTGGCGTTGTGTTTAAGACCTACATCATTGCCGAATATCGCGACAGTGTTTATGTCATTGACCAGCACGCCATGCACGAGCGTCAACTTTACGAAAAACTCAAAAACCAAATCGACACAAACACACTTTTAAAACAAGACTTGCTTGTGCCTTACGAGTTTTCTCTTCAAAGTTTGGATGCTGAAAAATTTAACGATAAGATTGACAATTTGAAAAATTTGGGCTTTACAGTGGAAGAAAACGGTTTAGATTTCAAAATCAGCACCGTGCCATTTGTTTTGAATGGAATTTCTTTGAATAAGTTTGTGGAAGACATTTTGGCAGACGAAACGCTGGGCGAAAAGAAAGCAAGTGCGTTCGTTAACGAAAAACTTTGTCAAACGGCTTGCAAACACGCCATTCGTGCAGGCGACAGCGTGACGAAAGATGAAATTGTGTATCTCATTGAAGAAATGCAAAAAAACATCCTTCTTTGCCCACACGGCAGACCTATTGTTGTGAAAATTTCCAAGAAAGACTTTGAAAAAATGTTTAAAAGGGTGCTTTGATGAAAGCGCTGTTCATTCTTGGCCCAACAGCAGTGGGGAAAACTGCAATATCAGTTAAACTTGCTAAACTTTTTAATGGCGAGATAATTTCTTGCGACTCAGTGCAAGTTTATAAAGGTATGAATATCGGTTCTGCGAAGATTAAAAAAGAGGAAACAGGGGGCGTTCCACATCATTTAATCGACATCGTTTCGCCAAAGGAAGATTTCACGGCTTTTCAATTTGTTTCGCTTATGAAAGAGAAGATAAAGGAAATAAGTGAAAGAAACAAACTTCCAATCGTGGTTGGTGGCACAAGTTTATATGTGAAGTCGCTTATTTTAAACTATAACTTTGGTGGTGCGGGAAAAGATGAAAATTTAAGAAAGAAACTTGAAAAAATTTTGAAAGAAGAGGGCGTGGAGAAACTTTATTCTTATCTTAAAACTGTCAATTTGGATTTGGCAACAAAAACAGAAAAAGATAATCCTGTGAGAGTTATTAGGGCGATTGAAATTGCGTTAGGTAGCGGAGAAAAAACCTCGTCAAAAAGTGAAATAGACTCGCTTATTTTTGCTCTCACCATGGAGAGAGAAAAGTTGTATGAAAGAATAAATTTGCGTGTGGATATGATGCTTGATGAAGGGCTTGTGGATGAAGTTAAAAGGTTGAAAGAGGAAGGCTTAACGCGAGAGAATTCTTCCATGAAAGCGATTGGATATAAGGAAGTTTTATCGTTCTTAGACGGCGAAATTTCCTATGAGCGCATGGTGGAGTTAATTAAACAGCACAGCCGAAACTATGCAAAAAGGCAGTTGACATTTCTTCGTGGCATGGAAAACATCAACTATATCGACGCTGAGGAGGAAAACTCCTTTCAAAAAATATGTGAAAAAGTTAAGGAGTGGTTAAATGGATAAGAAAAAACTGGAAATTTTAAACGAAATTGAAAAAAATCTTCAAGACAGATTTAAAAAGATTGATGATGTTGCACTTTTCAATCAAAACAAGGTGCTTGAAGCGTTTAATAAAAGAGAAATAACAAATCAACATTTTGCAGGAACAACTGGCTATGGCTACACCGACAAAGGTAAAGACGGGCTTTGCAATGTTTTTGCTGATGTTTTTAATGCAGAGGACGCACTTGTTTCCGTGCATTTAACAAGCGGAACTCATGCCATTGCCACAGCGCTTTATGGTTTGTTAAGACCAAAAGACACACTTTTATCCATAACTGGCGACCTTTACGACACACTTTCCGACACGCTTTTCGGCAAAGATAATGGAAGTTTGGAAAGTTTGGGCGTCAACATCAAATTTGTTGATTTAATAAATTCCACTTTTGATGAGGATAAGATTTATAAACTTGTTAAAAAACTTAAACCACGCGTGGTGTTTGTGCAAAGGTCACGAGGCTATTCGGCAAGAAAGGCGCTTTCTATTTTTGACATGGAAAACGTGTTTAAAAGAATTAAAGAGATTTCTCCAAAATCGTTCATTGTGGTTGATAATTGCTACGGCGAATTTATAGAAGTTAAAGAACCAACCGAAGTTGGTGCCGATGTTTGTGTGGGAAGTTTGATTAAAAATATCGGTGGTTCGCTTGCTCCAACAGGCGGGTATATTGTTGGCACAAAAGAGGCACTTTCTCACATTGAAAACCGCTTAACTTGCCCTTCTCTTGGAAGGGAAACAGGCTCGTATGAGGCAGGCTATCGCTTATTCTATCAAGGGCTTTTCATGGCTCCTCACATCGTAAGTCAAGCAGTGAAAGGCGCCTACTTAATCGGCGAAGTGATGAAAAGGCAGGGCTATAAAATCATTCCAGACACAAGCGAAAACTCTTTCGACATCATCAAAAGTATTGTGTTTAACACCGAAGAGGAATTAATTAAATTTGTTCAACTCATTCAAAAACTTTCGCCAATCGATTCCAACGCCCTTCCAATTCCATACGACATGGCAGGATACACCACCAAAGTTATCATGGCGGCAGGCACTTTTGTGGAGGGGGCGTCAATCGAACTTAGTTG
>ERZ1643247.3408-NODE-3408-length-11245-cov-6.232261_pt1 | contig 11245 bp, 10 predicted proteins | sample MGYA00579264_ERZ1643247 | MGnify/ENA primary metagenome ERZ1643247 (study PRJEB29033, sample SAMEA4952262) | chicken gut metagenome | biome: Broiler Chicken; feature: Gastrointestinal Tract; material: Caecum | place: Ireland | collected 2018 | study: Broiler... | reverse complement strand
GGAGATGTTCTATCCCGGCCACAACGAGGAACTGGTGGGAAAAGCCCTCGCCCCCTTCCGGAAACAGGTGGTCCTGGCCACGAAATTTCACATTGGTTCCTGGGACCCTCAGGAGGGCCAGCCGTTGTACGACCTGGTGCGCAGCCACTTGGAACAGTCCATGAAGCGGCTGGGCACCGATTACATCGACCTCTACTACCTGCACCGGCTGCACGAGAAAGTCCCGGTGGAAGAGGTGGCGCAAGTTATGGGCCGGCTGATCGGCCAGGGGCTGATTCGGGGCTGGGGCCTGTCTCAGGTCACGGCGGAAACCCTGCGCCGGGCCCAGCAGGTGACCCCTCTGGCGGCCGTGCAGAACCTGTATTCCATGGTGGAGCGGGACTGCGAGAAAGAGGTGTTCCCCTACTGCCTGGAAAATCAGATCGGCGTGGTGCCTTTCTCGCCCATTGCCAGCGGGCTGCTGTCCGGCAAAGTGACGGCGGACACAAAGTTTGAAGGGGATGACGTGCGGAAGTTTGTTCCCCAGCTTTCCAAAGAAAACCTGGAGGCAAACCAGCCCATTGTTACGCTGCTGGGTGAATTTGCCCGGCAGAAGGGGGCGACCCCCGCCCAGATTTCTCTGGCGTGGATGTTGCACAAATACCCCAATGTGGTGCCCATTCCCGGGTCCAAAAACCAGACCCGGATTTTGGAAAATCTGGGCGGGGCCCAGGTGGCTCTGACCAAGAAAGAGTTTGAAGAGCTGGAAACCGCCTTGAATGCCTGCACCGTGTACGGACACCGGGGGAATGAGGAATCCGAGGGAAAGACCTTCAGCAACCACTGGAGAGAGAAATAAACGGAAACTACTAGGAAAGGAATGTGCGGAAATGGACCAGACGATTACATGGGAACAGTTGGACGCTTACGAAAGAGCCTTTGACGCCGACCGCGCCAAGCAGGTGGCCATGCATGCGGTCACCAGCTGCGGGGTTGTAAAAGCGGCTGTCAACCCGGAGGTTTTCCGGGAGGACCGGCATCAGTACTCCATCTCCCTAGAGCAGGGGAAGATCACCAACCAGAAGCAGAGCGGCCGCTGCTGGATGTTCGCCGCCCTGAACACCATGCGCTTTGTCATTATGAAAAAATTGGACTTGGCCACCTTTGAGCTGTCTCAGAATTACACCTTGTTCTACGACAAGCTGGAAAAGGCCAACTATTTTCTGGAGAGCATTTTGGCCACCCTGGACGAACCCACCAACGGCCGGGTGATCGCCCATCTGCTGATGGCTCCCTTAAACGACGGCGGTCAGTGGGATATGTTCTGCAGCCTCATTGAAAAATACGGCGTGGTGCCCAAGGACGCCATGCCGGAGACCGTCCCCTCCTCCGCCACCCGGGAGATGGTCAGCTACATGACCCGCAAGCTGCGGGAGTACGCCTGCACCCTGCGCACTGCCTATGCAAACGGCAAAACCGTGGAAGAGCTGCGCGCCCTCAAAGAGGGCATGATGGGGACAGTGTATAACATGCTGTGCATTGCGTTGGGCAAGCCTCCCAAGACCGTCACCTTGGAGGTGCGCAACAAGAAGAAAGAGTTCATCCGGGACGAGAACTTGACCGGCAAGGAATTTTTCCAGAAATATGTGGGGTGGGATCTGTCCCAGTATGTGAGCTTGATCAACGCCCCCACGGCCGACAAACCCTACCACAAGACCTACACGGTGAAATTGTTGGGCAATGTGGTGGAAGGCCGCCCTGTCAAGTACCTGAACCTGCCGGTGGAGGATCTGAAGGCCGCCGCCATTGCCCAGCTGCAGGCGGGCGAGCCGGTGTGGTTTGGCTGCGATGTGGGCCAGAGCTCTCTGCGGGAGGGCGGCATTATGGATCTGAAAGCCATCGACGCTGCCGCTCTGTTTGACACGGAGTTCCCCATGACCAAGGCCCAGCGTTTGGACTACGGAGAGAGTTTGATGACCCACGCCATGGTGTTCCAGGGGGTCAACCTGGATGAAAGCGGGAAGCCCACCCGGTGGAGGGTGGAGAACAGCTGGGGCAAAGATGCGGGCGTAGACGGCTACTATGTGATGAGCGATGAGTGGTTCAGCGAGTACACCTACCAGGTGGTGGTCAATAAGAAGTATTTGACCCCGGGGCAGGCGGCGGAACTGGAGCAGGAGCCCATCCAGCTGGAGCCTTGGGATCCCATGGGTTCCCTGGCGTAAAGAGCAGGCGCCCAGCCGCCTGCAAAAAGAAAATTTGGGAGGGCCTATGCGAGTAAAACTTTCTGACATAGTAAAAGCGACCGGCGGGCAGCTGCTCTGCGGGGCGGAGGAGACGGTGATCACTTCCTTTTTCACAGACAGCCGCCAAGCCAAGGCCGGGGCTATGTTTGTGCCCATTCGAGGGGAACGGACCGACGGCCACGCCTACATTGCCGCCGCCTTGGAAGGAGGCGCAGCGGCGTCCTTTACGGACCATCCCCTTCCCCCTGGGGAAAAGCCTTTGGTTTTGGTCAAGGACTGCCGGGAGGCCCTGCAAAAGGCTGCCGCCTGGTACCGGGAGCAGTTTTCCATCCCCGTGGTGGGCATCACCGGCAGCGTGGGGAAAACCACGGCCAAGGAGATGGTGGCCCAGGCTTTGACGGCCAAGTTCCGGGTGCTGAAAACCGCCGGCAACCAAAACAGCCAGGTGGGGGTGCCCATCACCGTGTGCGGTCTGAAAAAGGAACACACCGCCGCCGTGGTGGAGATGGGCGTCAGTATGCCCGGGGAGATGGCACGCATCGCCGCTGTGGTGAAACCTACCTGTGCTGTGATGACCAACATCGGCGTCTCCCACATTGAGTTTATGAAGACCCGGGAGAATATCCTCCAGGAAAAGGCCCATATTGCCGACTACCTGACTTGGAGCGGCACCCTGTTTGTCAACGGGGACGACGACCTGCTTCCCACCCTGCGGGAGTCCCTGGGAAACAAAGTGGTCACGTTTGGCCTGGGACCCCAGTGCGATTGGCGGGGCTCCGATCTGCGGGAGGCGGACAAGGGCACGTTTTTCACCTGCACCTCTCCCACGGGAGAAAAGACAGAGCTGTTTGTCCCTGCCGCAGGGGAGCACAACGTGCGCAACGCCCTGGCCGCTATGGCGGTGGCCCGCTTTTTGGAAGTGCCTGCCCAAGATGCGGTGCGGGCTCTCTCTGCCTACAAATCCCCGGCCATGCGGCAGCAGGTGCTGGAGGTAAACGGCTTGGTGCTCATTGACGACAGTTACAACGCCAGCCCGGACTCCATGCGCAGCGCTTTGGATGTGCTTGTAACCCGCCAGGTGCCGGGCCGCCGGATCGCCGTGCTGGCTGATATGCTGGAACTGGGAGATTTTTCCCGCCAGGGCCACCGGGAGGTGGGGGAATACGCCCGGCAGAAGGGCGTGGACCTGGTGCTTGGCGTGGGACCTCTGTCGCAGGACATTGTGGCCGGCTATGGGGACGCGGGGCTGTGGTTCCCGGAAAACCAGCAGGCGATTGCCTGGCTGCAGGCGCACCTGCAACAGGGGGATGCCCTGTTGGTAAAGGGTTCCCGGGGCATGCAGACCGATGAGATTGTGGCAGCCTTAAAAGAGGGCTGGCAGCCGGCAAAACAGGAGAGTGAAGGACAATGAGCACATGTGGCCAATGGGTGAAGGGCCTGCAGCACGTGGGACTCCCCACCAACGATTTGAAGAAGACTCGGGCTTTTTACGAGAGCCTGGGATTTGAGGAAATATACGCCACCCGCAACGAGCAAGCCGGGGAGGACGTCTCCTTTTTGCGGCTGGGCGATTTGACCCTGGAGGTCTACGAAAACGGGAGGGCGGAAATGCGCCTGGGGGCCATCGATCATCTGGCTCTGGATGTGACGGACGTAGACGCGGTGTACGCCCAGGTGCAAAAGCTGGGCTATCCCGTGGTCAGCGACGGCATTGAATTTTTGCCTTTCTGGAAAAACGGAGTGCGTTTTTTCACGATTCTGGGGCCCAACCGGGAACGGATTGAGTTCAACCAATATCTATAAAAGGTTCCCGGCTGAGGGCGCTGTTTTCTGAAGACTTTCTCTGCAGGAAGAGAGGAACCAGCGGGAACAGAAGCCAAGAAAAAAGGGGCTGTTGCAGAAAGCAACAGCCCCTTTTCCTGTTTCCTTCAAAGGCAAAGGAGTTTTTTCGTTATGTAAGAGTTTTCTTACCGGTAGTAAGAGTGGGGCTGCAGGCTGCGGAACTGCCGGAGCACCGTGCTGTTCACCTGGTTGTAATACTGGAGGTAATCCTTTTTTCTCTGGCGCTCCAAACGGTTTTTGGCTTGCAGAAGCCTCCACTTGGCACAGGTCTTATGGCAGCCTTCACAGTAGCGGTCGCAGGTGGAGCTGCAGGGGATCATAGGTCATTACTCCTTTCTTACAAAAAAGAAAACAGCCGCTGTGGGCAAGAGCAGGCGCGATGGCGCCGGCTCCTTCTCAGCGGCTGTCGATTTGTTCGGATTGGCTGGCCCGCTAGGATGCGGGCAAAAGCGGCTGCACCCATAGCAAACCCTCCTTTTGGTCCGATTTGTACTCATTGTAGCAGGAATGGGGAGAGAAATCCAGGCCTTTTTTGTTAAATTTGTGAAAATACTTTTGAGTGCTACCTAGATAGAAGGAAAAAGTTTTCTCAGGAAGTTTTTCTCTTTTTTTCTATTTCGTTGACAGAGGAAGGGGAAGGTGCTATAATTCAATTGTACATAAGTTATTCAGGTATTGTTTTATTTTTTATAAAGTTTCTATAAATTCAAAAAGATGAGGGAGGGGCTGCGGATGAGAAGAAAAACTATCGCTTACTGGGTGCTTCTTTTGCCCAGCCTTTTAGGGGTGCTGCTGTTTTATGTGGTGCCCTTTGGATACTCCCTGTACTACGCCTTGATCGACAACATGGGGACCAAGCGGTTTGTAGGATTGCAGAATTTTGCGGGCACCCTTTCCAACGAGCTATTTCAGAGCGCGGCATGGAACACGGCGGTGTTTATTGGCATCTCTGTGCCTTTAGGCATGGTGGTGGCCCTGCTGCTGTCCCTGTGTTTGCAGAAGATGAAACGCGGGCGGATCCCTGCCACCTTGGCGCTGCTGTTGCCTTTGGTGGTGCCTTCCGGGACCATTGTCTACTTCTGGAAAGTCCTTTTCGACAACAACGGCCTTTGGCAAAAGTTTCTGCTGCAGCTGGGATTCTCCCACGTGTGGGTGAGCCAGAACCAGTGGGCCATGGGGGTGCTGGTGGTGGTATTCCTGTGGAAGAATGTGAGCTATAACATTGTGCTGTTTTGGTCGGGACTCAACTGGATTCCCAAAACCTATTACGAGCAGATGGAGTTGGAAGGGGCAGGCGCCTGGGCCCAATTTTGGAACGTGACCTGGATCTATTTAAGCCCCACCACCTTTGTGGTGCTGCTCATGAGCATTGTCAACTCCTTTAAGGTGTTCAAGGAGGTGTACATGCTCTACGGAGCCTATCCCAGCCCGGATATCTACATGCTGCAGCACTATATGAACAACCAGTTTTTGTCCCTCAATATGCAAAAGCTTTCCAGCGCGGCGTATATTTTGTTTTTGGTGATCGGGGTGGTGCTGTTGGTGTTGTTCTACGCCCAAAAGCGCGTCACCGACGCCTACCAGTGAGGGGGTGGAGCTTGTGAAAAAAGGGCGGGTAGTGGCCACAGTGTTTGTGGTGTTGGCTGCGGCAGCGGCCGTCTTTCCCCTTTTGTTTACGGTTGCCAGCTCCTTTATGAGCGGGGAGGAGATTGTCAGCCGGTACACGGCAGAGGTGACGGAGGCCAACCAGGGAGACTTCACCTCCAGCGGCATCCATTTTGTGCGGTTTGGGCTGATTCCGGAGCAGCCCACTTTGGAGCAGTACCGGGAGCTTCTGTTCAACAGCCCGGAATATTTGCGCATGTTTTGGAATTCGGTGCTGCTGGTGGTGCCGGTGCTGGTGGGGCAGTGCATTTTGGCGCCCTTGGCGGCTTACGCGTTGGAAAACATGCGTTGGCGGTATAAGGAGGCCGTGTACTTTGCCTATATCATTGTGATGCTGATGCCCACCCAGATTTTGTTGGTGCCCAACTTTATTGTGGCGGGCTGGCTGCACATCCGAGAAAGCTATTTGGCCATCATTCTGCCGGCGCTGTTCCACCCTCTGGGGGTGTTTCTCATCCGGCAGCAGCTGAAGAACTTTCCAAAAGAGTGTATGGAGGCGGCGTCCTTAGACGGGGCGGGGGTCTTTCGAACCTACTGGTACATTGTCCGGCCCAATTTGAGCTCGGTCTTGGCGGCATTGCTGGTGCTGCTGTTTGCGGATAACTGGAACATTGTGGACCAGGCGGTGGTGTTCCTGAAGCAGACCTACGACAACCCCCTGTCGGTGTACCTGGGGAATGTGGTCACCGGAGATCCCGGCATGTTCTTTGCGGTGTCCGTGTTCTACCTCATCCCGGCGCTGCTGGTGTTTTTCCTGGGACAGGACTATCTCACGGAGGGCATCGCGTTGTCCGGTGTAAAGGCGTGAGGAGGGAGCGCATGAAATCGGAAAAGTGGAAAACCTTGCGCCGGGTGATCGTGTCCTGCGCCGGTGCTCTGTATTTGGCGGTGGTCATCGGGGCCACGGTATACAGCCAGACGGGGTATGTGGAAAGTCTGCCCTTGGTGGAATTGATCACCGCAGAGAAGGGCAGGGTGCCCGACAGCGCCCTGCTGGAAGGGGCAGATGGGCTGCTGCTCAACTATGTGGAGCAGCAGGACGGCCCTTGGGGCAAACGGTATGTGCTGCGGCAGATGACCGTGCTCAACTATATGCCCATGGAGGAGGGGGTCACCTTCGTCTATGAGGCTGTAAATTTGGACAGCCCCATTGCCCTGTCCGTATCCATCCCGCCGGAGTATGTGTACGACGGCATGGAGGTGCGGCTAAGTTAAAACGAAATAAGAGACGGCATCCGCCGGGGAATCATTCCTCAGGAGGATGCCGTTTTTTGTCCGCAAAAGAGAGGGAGTTTCCCGCCGCTTACAGCAGCAACTGGCGGATCTCCTCGAAGCTCCCCGCCCGGTAGGTGATAGAGAGCCTTTGGGCCTCTTCTTCCCATTCTGGGTGGTAGCGCAGCGCCTGGGGGCAGTACCACATGGAGTCTATCCCCGCGTTTTGGGCGCCCAGCATGTCCGAGGTGAGGGAGTCCCCAATGAGCAGGGCCCGCTCTTTTTCAAAGCCGGGGATGCGGGAAAAGGCGTAATCAAAGTAGCGCACGTCCGGCTTGGCCGCGCCGGCGTCCTCCGAGACGAACACGTCCTGCACATAGGGCAGCAGCCCGGAGCGCTCCAGCCGGGACATCTGGCTGACGGCGTTGCCGTTGGTGACGATGTAGAGCTGATAGTTTTCAGAGAGGTCTCGCACCAGCTCCAGGGCGCCGGGCAGCAGGGCCCCGCCCTGGGCCAGATTTTCGAAGTAGGTGCGGTTGATGGTTTCCGGGTCCCCGGTCAGGCCTGTCTCCCCCAGAAAGTCCGTAAAGCGTCCCACGAAAAGCTGGGGTTTGGTGCACTCCCCCCGCTCCAGCTTGGCCCACCACCGGTTGTTGCAGGTCTCGTAGGTTTCCAACAGAGCGGGAGCGTAGGGCCGCTGGGAGCCAAAACAAGCGGCGTAAGTGGCCTGGAAGGCGTGGAGCATGTCCTGGTCAAAGTCCAGCAGGGTGCCGTCTGCGTCCAGCAAAAGGAAGCGATAGGGTTTCATAGGAGGACTCCTTTCCCGTCATAGGCCCGGACAGGGCCGCATAGAAATGAACGATCTGTATGTATGGATGATACTCCAGAGGGCGGCCCCTTGTCAAGAAATGGGCTGCCGGAAAGGAAGACGGCGTGCGTAAGTTCCCTGTGCGTAAATACTGGTATTTGATGCTGTGGCTGGCTCTGGTTGCAGCGGTGGCTGGAGTATGGTTTTGGAAGGACCCCGCTTTACCGCGGGAAGATGCACCGGTTTCCCAGATGTCGGAATCCCCTACGGCGGCTCCTTCCCAGCAGGAGGAAACCCTGGTGGGGGTGTGGGTTCCCTATTTCTCCCTGGACACCGCGGAGCACACCCAGGAGGCCTTTGAGGAAAATTACAGGCAGATCGCCCAAACCGCCCAGGAAAAGGGAATCAACGCCATGTTTGTCCATGTGCGGCCTTTTTCCGACGCTCTGTATCCCTCGGCCTATTATCCCTGGTCCCACATTCTCACAGGCGTCCAGGGACAAGACCCCGGGTATGACCCTTTGCAGTTTATGATCGACACCGCCCACCAGCTGGGCATGGAATTTCACGCCTGGATCAATCCCCTGCGGGTAAAAACGGCCGAGACCCCCGCCACCTTGGCGGACAACAACCCCTATGTGACGCTGGGGGAGGAGTACCCCCAGTATTTTATGGAGTGTGAGGGAGGGGTGTATCTCAACCCCGCCTATCCTTATGTGCGCACGTTGATTGCCCAGGGTGCGGCGGAAATTGTGGAAAACTATCCCGTGGACGGCATTCACTTCGACGACTATTTCTATCCGGCGGAGGATCCCGCTTTGGACAGCACCGCCTATGAGTCCTACACCCAAGGGGTGGAGGAACCTCTGGCTCTGGCGGAGTGGCGTGAGGCCAACATCAACGCCATGGTGTCCCAGGTGTATGAGAGTATCAAGGCGGTGAAAGAGGACGTGGTGTTTGGCATTTCCCCCCAGGGGAATATCCAAAACGATCAGGCCATGGGTGCCGATGTGGAGACATGGGCAGCGGTGCCCGGGTATGTGGACTATTTGGCTCCCCAGCTCTATTACAGCTTTGCAAACGAGGCCCTGCCCTATCAGCAGGCCCTGGAGCAGTGGACCGCTTTGCCCCGGCATCAGGGGTTGGCATTGTACGCGGGGCTGGCGCTCTATAAGGCTGGGTCTGATGCGGACGAGGGCACCTGGCTGGGCAGGGACAACATCCTGGCCCTGCAGGCGGAGGAGGCGCTGCAGGCAGGGTGCCGGGGCGTCATTCTCTACTCCTCCGACTATTTGCAGGCGGAACAAACGGCGGCAGAGCTGGAAAATGCCACAGCTGTGTGGGGGGCTGTTGACGGATAGCGCTTTACAGTGCTATAATACACAAATCGAGAGAAAAAGATCGAAATACATGCAAAGGAGTCGTGCGTCATGCAGGAAATCAACGAGATCGGCTCCCGTCTGCGGGAGCTGCGGGAAGCCAGCGACTACACCGTAGAGCGTTTGGCTGCGGAACTGAAACTGGACCCGGAGGTATATCGGGGCTACGAACAGGATGGAAAGGACATCCCCATCAGCTTGATTTATGAAATTGCCAACAAGTTTGGCGTAGACTTTGCGGAGATCCTCACAGGAAACCCCGCCCGGCTGGATACGTACCACATTGTACGCCGGGGCCACGGCCGGGTGGTCAACCGGAATCCAGAGTACCACTTTGAGGATCTGGCCTACCGCTATGCCGACAAGGTGATGCAGCCCCTGCTGGTCACCTTGGAGCCCAGCGACAAACCTGCGGGGCTCATCACCCACAGCGGCCAGGAATTTAACCTGGTGCTGGAGGGCACGGTGATTGTGGTCATTGGGGACAAGGAGTTCACCCTCACCGCCGGGGACTCCATTTACTTCAACCCCACGCTGCCCCACGGCCAGCGCTGCGGCGGTGATGTAAAGGCCCGGTTTGTCACGGTCATCGCCGAATAAGCGGCTGGCCTCTTAAGTGGGCGTGTGCCCATTGGACCGCAGGTCGGAAAAGAAGAGAGTTGGCTGAACAACTGGCGAGTAGGCGAGTTTTTCCACTCCCTCCTGGGAAAAAGTGGAAAACTCCTGCAAAATCTGGTGTTTGGCAGCTTTCTCCCCTTGGTATTTCAAGCAGGGGCCAAGCGCCCTTGGATGTGAAAGGATGTGTTACCCATGGACTACTTATTGAAAAAATTCCTGCCCCGTATCGAGTTTGACTCCTACGAGGATTTTAAAGCGAACTATAAAGTGAACGTGCCGGAGGATTTCAACTTTGGCTTTGACGTGGTGGACGCCTGGGCAGACGCCGAGCCGGAAAAGAAGGCCCTGGTGTGGTGCGACGAAGAGGACGACGAGAAGATCTTCACCTTTACCGACATCAAGCGGCTGTCCAATAAGGCTGCCAACTTCTTCAAAAGCCTTGGCGTGAAGAAGGGCTCGGTGGTGATGCTGATCCTCCGCCGCCGGTGGGAGTATTGGATCTGCGCCACCGCCCTGCACAAGATCGGCGCCATCCTGATCCCCGGCACGTTGCAGCTGACCAAGAAGGACATCGTCTACCGGGGCAACGCCGCCCAGGTTTGCGCCGTGGTCTGCGTCAACGATCCCTTTGTTATGGAGCAGGTGGAGGCCGCCCAGGGCGACATCCCCACCTTGCAAAATAAAATACTGGTGGTGGAGCGCCGGGAAGGCTGGCTGGATCTGAACGAGGAGATGGAAAAATTCTCCGATGAGTTCCCCCGCCCCACTGGGGAAGAGGCCACCCGCTGGGACGACACCATGTTGGTGTACTTCACCTCCGGCACCACGGGGATGCCCAAGATGGTGCGGCACAATTTCTCCTATCCCCTGGGGCACATCGTCACCGCCAAGTACTGGCAGCAGGTGGAGGAGAACAAGCTGCACATGAGCGTGTCCGACTCCGGCTGGGCCAAGTTCGGCTGGGGCAAGATCTACGGCCAGTGGGTCTGTGGCGCGGTGATCTTCTGTTACGACATGGAGGCCAAGTTCAACCCCCGCCACCTGTTGGAGCACCTGGAAAAGTACAAGGTGACCACCTTCTGTGCGCCTCCCACCATGTTCCGGTTTATGCTCCAGGAGGACGTGACCAAGTACGACCTGAGCAGCATCCACCACTGCTGCATTGCCGGCGAGCCCCTGAACCCGGAAGTGTTTAAAAAGTGGCTGGATCTCACCGGCCTGAAACTGTACGAAGGCTTCGGCCAGTCGGAGAGCTCGGTGATGCTGGCCAACTTCCAGTGGTTCGAGCCAATCCCCGGTTCCACCGGCAAGCCCTCGCCCCTGTACGACATCCACCTGGTGGACAGTGAAGGCAATATCTGCGAGGACGGCGAAGAGGGCACCATCGCCGTGATGGATGTGAAAAACCATCCCCCGGTGGGCCTGTTTACCGGTTACTTTAAAAACCCGGAGATGACCCAGGAGAAGCTGGGCGGCGCCTACTACGACACCGGCGA
>ERZ1643247.3406-NODE-3406-length-11262-cov-42.711073_pt1 | contig 11262 bp, 8 predicted proteins | sample MGYA00579264_ERZ1643247 | MGnify/ENA primary metagenome ERZ1643247 (study PRJEB29033, sample SAMEA4952262) | chicken gut metagenome | biome: Broiler Chicken; feature: Gastrointestinal Tract; material: Caecum | place: Ireland | collected 2018 | study: Broiler... | reverse complement strand
GCGCCAGTCCGCCGCGCTGTTTTTCTCGTAATGCCGGAGTACAAGGATCAGCACATTTTCATTTGTCAGCCATTTGGAAACTTGTTTATCTCGCTCCGCCTTTATATCCGCGATTTGCTCATAGATAACTTCCCGTTCCTGTTCATCCGCAGTCCGTATCGTCTGATACAGGCGGTTGATTCTCGCTTTGCTCTCGTCGATGATCTCCACGATTTTGTCCTTATGCCGATATTCCGTAGCGTTGCCCGAGCTTATATCATACGCCAAATTTGACGAAATCGGGCGGTACACCTCATATTGTTCCCTGCCTTTTCGGAAGTGTACCTTTTTTACAAGCGCATAGAGGTAGTCCATCGCCGTGTGGTAAAAGGCATATTGCTTATCCTTGAGCTCGTCGATTTCGGCAAAGAACTGCGGCGAAGGGCGGGCGTATTTCTTGCGAAGAGCGGCAAGTTCCTTGCTTACGTGGACGCTCTCAAAGGTGCGTTTCGCCTTGTCGATCTCCAATCCCGAAAGCACCGCGAGCTTGCAGATGTCCGTATAAATTGCAAGTATGGTTTCCTTATCCGCGCCGTGATGCAGTTCGTCCCACAAAATACTGTTGAGCTTTTGCGACAGATTGACGATCTCGCCGATCTTATTGAAGCTCGTATCATGGTCGAGTTCTGCAAGCGTCTGCTCCGTCTTTGCTTTCGCTTGGATATTGCATACGGGGACTTTGAAGAAGTCCTTATATCGCTCGGCGGCGTTTACCAAGAGCGCGTCGTCCGTAAGAAGCATCGTATCCGAATCATAATCGCAGCCGTTGAGCCGCTGCTGGATATTTTCGCCGATGGCATTGACGCACACGATATTTTCGCCCAAATCAAAATAGTCCCATATCCCGCCGCCGAGGACGTTTTCCACACAGTATAAGTTGCCCATCGTGATATGCGGGGAGCGGGCGCAGAGCAGTTTCGCTCCGTCTTCAAAGCGTTCGCAGCGGATCTGCCCCGGCTTTAATTCGCTTGCGATGTCTTCGCCCGCGAGAAATTTTAACAGTTCGGGGCCATTGCCGAAGAGGGTGCCGTTGGTGCCGTTCAGAAGGATATGCCCGCGTTTTAACCGTTCCTTCAAGCTGCGCACAACGTCGTCGCGGAAGTTGGCATAGAGCGCTGTTTCGTCAAAGTGCGGGCACTTGTGCATGAGCGTAAAGATGACATCCGCGCGCTCCGCAAGTCCGTCCATGTGTTCTTCTTCTCCGTCCTTTTCACGGGCAAAGGCGTCCGTGAAGTGATAGCGCATGAAGTCGATATCCCTGCGCAGAAGGGAGATATAATCGATGCTCGGCTGCAACAGCTGCTTGACTTCCTGTTCGGATAGGGAGAGTGTGTTCAAAAGCTGATAGCTGCTCTGCACCATCTTCCCGTGGAAGAATCGTGTACTCTTGTCGTACTTGACCACGCCGAAAGTGCCGTCCGTATGCGACGCCCATTGCCGGATATTTTTCTCTGTCAGTTCGCCCGCAAATTTGAGATATTTCAGGCTGTTCGGCGTCGTTACTATGACGATCTGATTGATATCCTCGGCAAGCGTGACAAAGCCGCGCGCTTTCAATGACTCTAACGTAATATGCTTATCCGCAAACCATTTCTGTAATTTTGTACGGAAAGCACACGATTTGAAGAACTTGCCCCGAAGGAGCAGCATATGGCTGTCCGCATAGTATTTTTCAAAAACACTCTCATCCAACAGGCTTTCCCCGTCCCAGATGTCGTTGGTAATTTGCGTCTGTTTCGTCTTTGCAGAGAGTGTGCCGTCCTCGATCTCTACCGATACGACTTCCTCTTGAAACACGCTTTTATAATCGGGAACAAAGAGAATACCATTGAGCGGAATATCTACCGTGCCTTTGATACTGCTGAGCGACAGTGCCTTATATGATTCCCACGAAGCAAGGTCTTTTTGCGGTTTCAAGCCGCACTCGCTCCATTTACTCATGGCGCGTTGCAGGCGTTCGTCAATAAAAAGACATTTGCCTTCGCGCGAACTGCCTGCACTGCGCTTGTATCGGACGTAATGAACGCCGTTTACGCAAAAGCCGTTTGCATAGAAATGCTCCCGAAGGGATTTGAGGTTGACGGGACTGCCGTCTTGCGGTTTATAGATATAATTAAATTTTACGTTGACGACGGCGAGGGTATAGGAATTTTCGTAATTGTCCTGAAAAGAAAACTTTTTGCGGCAAATACGCTTGTATGCCTTTTCAAGTTCCGTACTGTCCAGCGAAACGTCCAATAGCACTTTGAACAGCCGAAAACAGACGTCGCTTTTATCTTCGGGCAGTTTATACCCGACCGCAACGCCGTTTTCCTGTTCTTGTTTATAAATATCCGCCGCTTCGACGGACAATATCCGATATCCCTTTCGCATGCGTTTATTGTAGCATAAAAAAGATGATTTGGCAATCCAGGTATAAACTAGTAAAAATCTATTTAATTTAAAAAATTTTTGAACTTTTTTAATAAATATGACAATATATGTCAAGTTTATTATGGTATAATGAAGAAAAAACAGGGAGGAAACCAATGTAACCGGAATTATTCAATGTTACTATTTGGGACGGCAAACTCGACAGCGAGGAAACATCTTTTTTTCCTTTAAGAGTTTATATAGGTTAAAGAGCCTGCTGATATGAACCTAAAATTAAGAAAGGGAGTTAATTATGGAGAGGAATATGCAATTTACTGTATTGAAAGAGGGATTGGATGCAACAACGCTTAAAGATTGTTTGGACGAAATGCTTGAAATCCAGAATGATCAAGAAGATTATGATTATCTGGAATTGTGTTGGAATGTTCGATGGCACGACGAAGAAAAGAAGTTGGCTTCTTTATTGGAATGGCTGAAAGAAAATAATTTAATTATGGAAGTTGACGGTAAAAAGAAGATCGATATTACGAAGGAAAACTATATGGAGTTTTGCTCGCAATTTTATCCGTTTGCGTGTCCGATGACGGAGGAGCGCAGAAAGCGGTATGAATTCTTAAAAGAGCGGTATGCAGCGCTGTTGGCGGTGGGATGTGACTATATGAAGTTGTTTGAGTCTCGGAAAGAACGAAAACAAACAGAAATATCCGCCGAAAGACTTAAGGCGGCGATCGATTGTTTCCGTAAGGCCGGGTATGCGTCTACGGCATTGCTGAAACGCAACCTGCATATCGGATTCGAAAAGGCAGATCCAGTTATGCGGTGGCTGGAAGAAAAAGGGTATATCAGCAACTTTAATGGCAGCCAGAGGCGTAAAGTTCTGATTACCGATGAACAGTATAAAACCTTTTTGCAGGACTGTGAGGAAGGCAGGCTGAACACTGAGGTTGCTGTTCAGACGGACAGCGGACTTTGGAATAAGCCAATTGATATTCAGAAGAAAAAGGCAGCGCTGGATTGTATCCGAAAAGAGGAAAATGTAAGTATTTCTATAATTCGGAATAAGTTGGAGTGCAGTTATCAACTTGCCGGGCAAATCGTGTCGTGGCTGGAAAACGAAGGATATATCGGAACTTTCGACGGGATAAAGCCAAGAAGGGTTCTGATTACCGACGAGCAGTATGAAACGTTTATTAAAGAAAATTTTGCAGAGAGTGACGAAAAAAATTAAAAATTTTTAAACTTTTTTAATAAACTTGACAATATCTGTCAAGTTTATTATGGTATAATGTAGAAAAAAGGAGGTAAGACGGTATGATTTGGTTGCTTATAAATATTTTTTTGGACACCTGCGACATTTTCAACAAAGTGTTTTTCAAGCATAAACGAAGATAAAAAATAGGTCAAAGGAGGGTTGAATCATGAACTTGGCAATGAACAAAGAAAGGATACATAACTTTGTTTTGGACTTGTGCCGCCAAAATAAAGTGGAATGCGAATGGCATTTTTCGGAAAACACCAACAGTATGTATTATAAAATATACAAAGACGATGTATGGCTCACGTTCCGCATATCCGACCATGCGAAAAAGCAACGCAGCCTACCGAGTATAACGGTGAGCAGGAGCACGACATTGCAGCAGGTAGGCAAGTTTGTACGGAACCGCATCGACTGCCTGAAAGGGTTATCGTCGTATCGTCTGTTTTCCGAATTCATGCGAGGAAAAAATGCTGTCTGCAACGGAATGGCATAATAAAATTTGTGGAGGCAATGATATGAAATATATATTGGCAGGCTTATTCGGGATTATTTGGGCTTTTGTAGAAGTATTTTTGGGCAAGAAAAAATAGCAATACAATTTTGGAGGTTTAAATTATGGGACTGCTTGGCGGTATTTTATTGGCTTTGCTTTGCGGCGGAAAGAGCGGGAAAGGACGCGCTGAGGGGCAGGACGAGGATTGGCTGGAAGAATGCGAGGAATGCGGCGAGCATTACGATGACTGCGAATGTGACGACTGCGGCGATGAAGGCTGCGAGAATTGGTAATGAGCTTGTAATTTTCCATAAAATTGTATAAAACAAATGAGTAGCTATAAAACATCGGCGGCCCTGTATACGGGGCCGCCGATATTTCTATTTATAAACTTTTCAAAAAAGCAATCAAAAGCTGCCGTTGTTTGGGGGATAGGGAAGAAACCGCAGCGGCGAGATCTTCCTGTTCGTCTGAAATATTAAAGAAGTCTTTCAGGCTGATACCGAGCGCGTCGCAGACCATGCGCAAATGGCCTACGGTTATATCTGCCTGCCCAAGTTCGACACGCCGCAAATGCGTCTGTGCAATGCCGGCCCATTCTGCCAATTTGTTTTGCGAATATCCCGCGCTTTCACGGAGTTCTCTGATTCTGTTACCTACGTTCATGGCACACCTCAATTATTCTTATAAGAATAATTTTAGAGGATTTTACAGAATTGGTTAGCCTTATAATGTTGTTAATTTAGTCTTAAAATGCTATAATGTTATCGCTATAAGACTATTCTAAAGGGAAATGGTGGGGTAATGGTCGATATTATCAACAACACAAGTAAATTACTCGGCGACGACTTAAAAACAGAAATCAAAGAGGGAAGCCGCTTGCGCATAGCGGCGTCGTGTTTTTCCATTTACGCGTATGAGGCATTGAAAGAAGAGCTTGAAAAAGTGGATGAGTTGCGTTTTCTGTTTACAACGCCTGCTTTTTTATCGGAACAGCTAAGTGATCCCGTAAAAAAGGAAAAGCGGGAGTTTTTTATACCGAAATTTTCGGAGACGGGAATATGCGGTACAGAGTTTGAAATTCGCCTTAAAAATAAGATGACGCAAAAGGCGGTTGCGCGCGAGTGCGCCGATTGGATTCGGCGCAAGGTAAAACTCAAATCGCTGAAAGAACCGATTGCGACGCAGGCAATGATCAATATTGCGGACGGCGATTCATACATACATTATACGCCGGTAGAGGGGTTTACGACCGCCGATTTAGGTTACGAACGCAACAACAGCAACCTCATCGGCATCATGAAAATGGACATTCCCGAACAGTGTAAATTTTTTATCAACGAGTTTGACCGCTTGTGGAACAATGGAGAAAAACTCGAAGACATTACAAACGCCGTCGTGGACTACATATCTTCGTGCTATAAAGAAAACGCGCCCGAATTTATTTACTTTATCATTTTGTATAACGTTTTCAGTGAGTTTTTGCACGACCTCGACGAAGATTATATGCCCAACGAGGCGACGGGTTTCAAAAACAGCATCATCTGGAATAAACTGTACAATTTCCAAAAAGACGGTGCGGTGGGCATTATCAATAAGTTGGAACGCTACAACGGTTGCATTTTGGCGGACAGCGTGGGGCTCGGTAAAACATTTACGGCGCTCGCGGTGATGCAATATTATTCGCTCCGCAATAAGTCTATTCTCGTTTTGTGTCCTAAACGGTTGGAGCAGAATTGGACACAATATCAGGGCAATAAGACGACGAACATTTTTTATAAAGACCGTATCCGCTTTGACGTTCTCTTCCATACCGATCTCGGCAGGGCGTCGGGCAGGAGCGGTAATATGGATCTTGCCACGGTAAATTGGGGCAATTACGATTTGGTCGTTATCGACGAAAGCCACAATTTTCGCAACAACAATGCGGTGCGGCGCGACCGCGATACCCGTTACGACTTTTTGATGAAGCGCATCATGCAGGACGGCGTCAAAACAAAAGTTCTGATGCTTTCGGCAACGCCCGTCAATAACCGTTATAACGACTTAAAAAATCAACTCTTGCTCGCCTATTGCGGCGACTATACCGAAATGGGCGAAAAACTTGAACTCGGCAGAGATGTGCAGGCGATTTTCCGCAACGCACAACGGGTGTTCAACGCATGGAGCAAACAGCCTGCCGAAGAGCGCAAGGCGAAAGATTTGCTGGATAAGCTCGACATCGATTTTTCCGTTATTTTGGACAGCGTTACCATCGCGCGCAGCCGCAAGCATATCCAAAAGTTTTACGATGTGAACGATATCGGCAAATTCCCGCGCCGCCTGCCGACGAAATCGTACTATCCCAATCTGACGGACGATCCGACGGTAATGAATTACAAAGAGATCTACGACAAACTGCTTTCGATGACGATGAACGTGTATGCGCCGCTGGCAAAAATATTCCCGTCGCGCCTCGAAACGTATGAAGAAAAATATCAGATCGACTTAAAGAGCGAAGACGTGCGCGCCAACGCATTGGGGCAGGGGCTGGAACGGCAGAGAAACCGCGAAAGCGGCATCAAAAAGCTGATGACGATCAACCTTTTGAAACGGCTGGAAAGCAGTGTGTACGCTTTCCGCCTCACGCTCGAAACGCTGCTCAAAACCAATCGCGACGTGTTGCAAAAAATTGACGCTTTTCTCGCCGGCGATACGGCGGTTGCGATCGAAAAAGAGGTGTTCGATTATGCCGTGATCGATCCTGATGACGACGATTCTTTTGCCATGACGAAGGTTTCTGCGGGGAAAACGATTCATATCAACCTCGCCGACGTTGACGTTGTAAGTTGGAAACGCGACATAACGCACGACATGGAGATATTGAATGCCGTGTATTCTTCCATGCAGCGCGTAACGCCCGAAGAGGACAAAAAACTCTCCGAACTCAAAACGCTCATCGACGAAAAACTGCAAAATCCCATCAACGCGGGCAATAAAAAGTTCCTTGTTTTTTCCGCCTTTGCGGATACCGCCGACTATCTGTATCAGAATCTTTCCAAATATATGCTCGAAAAGTATGGATTATATACGGCAGTGATAACAGGCGGGAACAAGAACAAATCCAACGAGGGCGGCTCGCCGCAGACCGACCGCCTGCTTACGCTGTTTTCGCCCATTTCCAAGCAGAAGGACAGAATTTATGAGAACGAAAATAAAGAAATCGACGTTCTTATCGGTACGGACTGCATTTCCGAGGGGCAGAACTTGCAGGATTGCGACATCTGCATCAATTACGATATTCATTGGAATCCTGTCCGTATCGTGCAGCGGTTCGGTCGAATCGACCGTATCGGCAGTAAAAACGAGTGCATTCAGCTCGTGAATTTTTGGCCGGATATTTCGCTGGACGAGTATATCAATCTCAATAAGCGCGTAACGGCACGCATGACGATCGTCAACGCGACGGCGACCGCGGACGACAATATCATCTCCGAAGAAAACGAAGAGATGGACTACCGCAAATTGCAGCTGAAAAAATTGCAAGAGGGCACGTTGCAGGACTTGGAGGACGTAGACGGCAATATCTCCATAACCGACCTCGGCTTGAACGATTTTGTGATGGATCTCGCCGCCTACCGCAAGTCGAACGGCGATCCGAAGGGCGTTACAAAGGGGTTGCACGCCGTCGTTGCGGCGGACGCGGAAAAGGGAATCGAGTCGGGCGTGATATTCGTGCTCTGCAACCGCAACAACGGCGTGAACATCAACCGCCAGAACAGGCTGCACCCGTTCTATCTCGTGTATATCAAAGACGACGGCGAGGTAAAGTACAACCATTTAGACGTAAAGCACATTCTCGACGTTTTGCGGGCGACAAGCAAGGGCAAGAGCGAACCGCTCGCCGAACTTTGCCGCAGTTTCAACAGAGAAACGCATGACGGCGCGAAGATGAACAAATATAACGCCTTGCTCGAAGACGCCGCCATGAGTATCGTGCAGGTCAAAAAAGAGGGCGACCTCGATTCTCTGTTTAAGGTGGGCAGCAAGGTTTTGTTCCAAAAATCCATTGACGGGCTCGACGATTTTGAACTGATCGCCTTTGTTGTGATACGGGAGGGATAAAAAGTGTTTGCGTTCAGCAGCAAAACGCAGGTGGATAAAAAGTTTCGCCTGCCCGACCTTTATAAAATGATGGCGGCGGAAAGAGATGTAAAGGCCGACGCGCAGAATATCCTTTCCGTAACGCTCAAAAACGTGCTTTCGGAAGATACGCTCGGCATCCCCGCAGGGGATAATGTTACAGAGATCTATATTTTTGAAATAGAACTTTCCGATAAACGGATACCGTCGCTTTTTATCTCGTGCTTGGATAGGGCGATCAATCTGCATACGTTTTTTGTTTTGCGGTGCGGGGCAGAGCGGCTAATGTACGGATGCTTTAAGGAGCGTACCGAAAAGGGTGTAAAACTTGGCAAGTTTTATGCAACGGATTGGCAGGCAGAAAGTGCCCCCGTACCTTTGCCGCTGAATGTGGCGAGCATCGGCGATATTTACACCGCCATGTTCGACGAGTTGATACCGATAACTGCAAAAACGGGCGAAAATACGGGCGATTTTGTCGCGCGGTATGATAAGATCGTCCGTCTAAAAAAGGAAATCGCCAAAAAGCAAAAGCAGGTTGACGCCGAACGCCAACCGAAACGCCGCTTTGCTTTGAACGACGAGTTGAAGGCTCTGAAAAGAGAATTAGATTTACTTACCGAAGGAGAAAATGAGAATGGAAAAACTCAAAATGATGTCGATGGATAAAACACAGATGAATATTCAAAAAATAAAAGAGCAGTTTCCCAATGCGGTAACGGAAGTGTTGCGGAACGGCAAACCTGCGTTCGCCGTCGATTTTGACGTATTAAAACAGGAATTGAGCGACGCGCTGATTGACGAGAGGGAAGAGCGCTATCAATTCACTTGGCCGGATAAGCGCAAGTCGGTATTGCTTGCAAATTCGCCTATTTCGGCAACGCTGCGCCCCGTTAAAGAGGACGAAACCACGCCTTCCGGTGCCGACGCAAGCGGCAAGCCTTACATAAGTTCTGGTAGCGTCAATTTTGATACCACGCAAAATTTATACATAGAGGGAGACAATTTAGACGTATTAAAACTGTTGCAGGAAACGTATCTCGGCAAAATTGATGTAATATATATAGATCCTCCATATAATACGGGAAATAGTTTGATATATTTAAATGATTATTCGCAAACAGTAGAAGAATTCGCCTCAATTAGCGGTGAATATGACACTTATGGCAATAAGTTGGTGTTAAATACCGAAGCTAATGGTCGTTTTCATACAGATTGGCTTAATATGATTTATCCGCGACTAAAAGTTGCGAAAGATTTGCTCAAAGACACGGGCATCTTGGTTTTAACCATTGATGATTATGAGATAAATAACGTGACGACAATACTTAATGAAATCTTTGGGGAAAGTAATCACATGGGTACTGTTGTAATAAAAAATAATCCATCAGGAAGATCTACGGTTAAAGGGTTTTCTGTAAATCATGAGTATGCGTTATTTTATTCGAAAACAGATTCCGCGACTTTGGGGCGCATGGAACATAATGAGGCCCAAAAGGCTCGATACAAAGAAAAGGATGAAATCGGGTGTTTCGAATGGGAAAATTTTAGGAAAAATGGTACAGATTCGGATAGAAGTGATCGTCCTAAACAATTTTTTCCAATTATAGTAAATGAAAAAACTAATCATCTTAGAGTTCCTAATGTGGTATGGATTGAAAGCCAAAAAGAGTATTCATTTAATGATCAAATATTGGATAATGAAGCTATTTTAATTCCAACAACTCAAGGCGGAATAGAAAAAGTTTGGAAGTATGGGCTTGAGAGAACTAAACAAATAGTTGATAAGCTTTTGGTAAAGAAAACATCGCAGGGGTACGAGATATATAGAAAAAAATATTTAAATGATGAAGGCTCTTTACCTCGTACATGGTGGGACAAGCCAGAATACTCAGCGCGAGATAATGGGACTCGAACACTAACGAATATATTAGGGCCGATTAAATTATTTGATTTCCCAAAAGCACCAGAAGCTGTTAAAGACGCTTTAATTGCTGCAAATTTAAGCAAGGATGGCATTGTTCTCGACTTTTTCTCAGGTTCAGCGACGACTGCGCACGCGGTTATGCAACTCAATGCAGAGGACGGCGGCAATCGTAAATTTATTATGGTGCAACTCCCCGAAAAGTGTGACGAAAAGAGCGAGGCGTACAAGGCAGGTTATAAAAATATCTGCGAAATCGGCAAAGAGCGTATCCGCCTCGCCGGCAAAATGATACAGGAAAATATCAAATTTTATAAGCCGTTGGAAGATTACATAACGGAGGAGGAAAGGGAAAGCGGTAAGGCTACAATAGCAAAGACTGCAAGCAACGGAATATCGGGTTTAATTGATGAAATAGAGTCAGGAACAGAAACATTTATTGATTTAGTAACAAAAGAAAAAACAACGAAGGAATACTCTAAAAATAATCCGAAAGATCATTATAGATTTTATCCTGACGACCTCGACATCGGTTTCCGCGTGCTCAAACTTGACAGCAGTAACATGAAAGACGTTTACTATCGGCCGGAGCAGTATCGGCAATCGCTTTTGGAAGACTTGGGCGATAATATCAAAGAGGACAGAACGCCGCTCGATTTGTTGTTTCAGGTAATGCTCGAACTCGGCAAGCCGCTTTCCGCAAAAATTGAAGAAAAAGACATCTGCGGCAAACACGTCTTTATCGTGGACGAAAACGACTTGATCGCCTGTTTTGATGCAGACGTTACCGCCGAAACGGTAAAAGCAATCGCTTTATTAAAACCGCTTTATGCCGTTTTCCGCGATAGTTCCCTTGCAGACGACGCCGTCGGCTCGAACTTCGACCAAATCTTCGCCACTTATTCCCCGAATACTACGAGGAGAGTGCTGTAATCATGAAATTCAAATTTAAAATACAAGACTATCAGACGGAGGCGGTGGAAGCCGTCGTAAAGGTATTCGAGGGGCAGCCGTTCAACGACCGCGTTTCGTACCTGCGCGACGTGGGCCAAA
>ERZ1643247.3404-NODE-3404-length-11265-cov-4.934880_pt1 | contig 11265 bp, 10 predicted proteins | sample MGYA00579264_ERZ1643247 | MGnify/ENA primary metagenome ERZ1643247 (study PRJEB29033, sample SAMEA4952262) | chicken gut metagenome | biome: Broiler Chicken; feature: Gastrointestinal Tract; material: Caecum | place: Ireland | collected 2018 | study: Broiler... | reverse complement strand
TCAGAGATTTCAAAGCTTCCAAACGGGAAATATAAGGAGGCGTTTGCAGACACCGCCTTTTCCCTCCTAATGCACGCGCCGCAGCGCAAAGGCTATGCCTATTACGAACCTTCCGACTACGAGGAGATCCGCCGCATCAGCCGCCACAACCCTGCTGCCGCTGTAAAAAAAGACGCCGCTCTTGCCGACAAAATCAAAGGCGCATGGTTGGGCCGGGTCTGCGGCTGCTTGCTCGGAAAGCCGGTAGAAGGAATGCGGCTCAACGAGCTTGTCCCGTTTTTAAAGGAAACCGGCAATTATCCCATGCACCGCTACATCCATGCGTCGGACCTGACCGACGAACTGTGCGCCAGATATACATTTGAACTGAAAGGCAAATGTTATCCCGACGTCATCCCGCATGCACCGTCGGATGACGATACCAATTACCTTGTCATGGCCAACCTGCTTGTCCGGCAGGCTGGGCGCGCCTTTACGCCGACGGACGTCTCGAAGGCATGGCTCGCCCTTCAATCCAAAAACGCTTATTTTACCGCTGAGCGCATTGCATACCGGAATTTTATGAATGGCTTTCTCCCTCCGGAGTCCGCATGGTATAAAAATCCATACCGCGAATGGATCGGCGCGCAGATCCGCGGCGACTATTTCGGCTATATCAATCCTGGGAACCCGGAGGCCGCAGCCGAGATGGCGTTCCGCGACGCCTCCATTTCCCACGTTAAAAACGGCATTTACGGAGAAATGTTTGTTGCCGCCATGCTGGCAAAAGCTGCCGTCTGCAGCGATATGGAAGAGATTATCCGTACCGGGCTTTCCGAAATCCCGGGGAGCTCCCGCCTGTTCGAACAGGTTTCCCGCGTCCTTGAAGCTTACCTTGCCGGGGCTTCGTTTGAGGAAACCCTGCAAACCTGTCTCTATTGCCGTTATGACGACCAAAACGGACACCACTGGTGCCATACAATTTCAAATGCCCTCATTGTCACAGCGGCCCTTTTATATGGCGGCGGCAATTTTGGCAAAACCGTATGCCTTGCCGTACAAAGCGGGTTTGATACCGACTGCAACGGCGCAACGGCCGGCTCGGTGCTCGGCATGGTAATCGGAGGTGCCGCCATCCCGCCGGAATGGGCACGCCCGGTAAACGGGCTGCTCGACAGCACAATATTCGGAGTCGAGACCGTATCCCTTGACGATATGGCCGAATCCACACTGTCCCACATACCGGAATAATCCGCACGCACCGCGCACAAAGGCAAATCCCGCCTTCCGATCCTGCTGCGGTGATATCTAAATAGAACTCGGAATTAAGAAATCAGCAGGGCCTTTGGCCCTGCTTTTTGTCTATCTACACCATCCGGCGCGCACATAGTGCGCGTACAGCAACGCCTGCCGTAAAGCCGAAGCTCACGCCTGCTATATACAGCGAATGTATCTGGACGGCGCTGGCCCACCACCCGCTCAGATGCATAAGGCCGAACACTGCCATGTACCACAGCAATCCACTGCATATGATTATCAAAACCGCTGCAAGGCGGGACGTCACCGCGTGTTTTTTAACGCAAAACAGGCCGAAAACCATCCCGATCAAAAAGTAAAGGGGAAAAAGGAAAAGGAGGAGATAGGCGCAAGACGGCGCCCGCAATGAAAACATGTTGGCCTCTACCCAGCATCGGAACGTGTGGATCCCATACGCAAGACTTCCGCAGGCAAATGGAAGGACAAACCAAAAGACTGCCGCCTTATTGGGCCTTATACAATCTGCTATACGGCCAAGCCGGGCCGCATATAAAAAGCCGCCGTTTCAAAAAGCCTCCGCAGTATAAGATTACCGCCGCTGCCGCCCCTGCGGCAACACTGGGTATATAGCGGAGGCCAACAATCGTGCCGCCGATGACGGCGCGCTGCACCGCAAAGACGGAAAGCGCGCTCAATAAGAGAAGAGCGCACAGCGCCGCCGTCCTTTTCCCTCTCTCGTTCATATCAGCCCCATCCTTTCCCTTCTTTGTATACAAGCAGCGCAGCAACGCACGCCTTATCCCTCCTGTTCTGTTCATTTCCCGGAAATCATGTTTTAAACGCGGATCTGTGAAAGAAAAAATCCAAAATAAAAATTATACTATTAATACACCATCTTTATTCCAAAAATCAACATAAAAAATATTTATATTTCAAATATTTCCTTGTAAAGAACTTTTTCGATAGATTCTTCTCTACTCAATGGAAAATCAAAAAGAAACCCCTCCTGTGTGCACAAAGAATAAAAAAGTGTATTGCGGTTTCGTTAATTTTTGCCCTGCTGTTTGCATTCCCTGTTTTTTTCCGGTATACTGAAAACAAAAAATCCAAAAGGGGGAAGCAGCCGGAAATGGCTGCAAAGAATATGAAAGCAAAGGAATGGGTTCAAAACCGTCTGCCCAAAACGGCGGGCGGCTGGATCAAGCTGCTTGTCGCAGTGCTCGCCGTAGCCGCATTGGTCGCCTTGACGGTCTGGCTGATACCGTGGGTCATCTCACTCAAGGACGAAGCCGGCCGCCGTGCATTTGAGGAATATATTCACGAACAGGGCGCGTGGGGTGTTCTGATTTTAATCGGGATTCAAATCCTTCAGGTCGTCATTGCTGTAATCCCCGGCGAACCCATCGAAGTAGTCGCCGGGCTTTTATACGGCACCTTCTGGGGTTATGTGTATTGTACCATCGGTATGTTGACCGGCACGGTGTTGATTTTTTATACGATCCGTTTTTTTGGGAAAAACGCTATTCAGGCGTTTGCAGACAGCCGTAAGCTGGAACGGTTCCGTTTCCTGCATGATACGCACCGTTTGAAGATGGTCACGTTTCTTCTCTTTCTTATCCCCGGAACGCCGAAAGATGTGCTGACTTATTTTATGCCGCTCACAAAAATCCGTCCGCTCACTTTTTTTGTCATTGTTACGGTCGCCCGCATCCCTTCTATCGTCTCTTCCACTTTTATGGGCGATTCTATCGGAAACGGCCAATGGATCCGCTCTATTATTATCTTTTTGGTAATAGGATTGCTTGGCCTTATCGGGATTTGGTTCAATGATGTTTTTATCAAGCGCATTGAAACGCGCCGTGCGCAGAAGCGCGGACAGAGGATCAAAAAATGAATGTTTCAAGCTGGCACAAAGAGACTTTGTCCGACAAGGTTGTTGTATATACAAGCCGCTCCCACGCCTTTGGCACCGATGCGTTTTTGCTTGCGCATTTTTCTTCACCGCATGCAAACGACCGCGTCTGTGACCTTGGGACAGGCTGCGGGATTATCCCGATGATTTTCGCCCGGGATAACGCTGCGGCGGACGTTTTGGGGGTAGAGATCCAGCCGCAGGGGATCGAACAATTCAGGCAGGCTATCAAGGAATCGGAAACCCGGACCGTACTGCGCGCCATGTGTACAGATCTGCGCGCTCTGCCTTCTTCGGAAAACGGCCGGTACGACCTCGTCACCTGTAACCCGCCATATAAGGCGGCTGGGCACGGCATCTTAAGCGCCGGGACCGCCCAGCAGCTTGCACGGCATGAGACGATGTGTACGTTGAACGACATCTGCGCTTCCGCCAAAAAGCTTCTTCGCTTTGGCGGAAGGCTCTGCATTTGTCAAAGGCCGGAACGCCTCGCCGATGCCATTACCGTCATGCGTGAAAACGCACTGGAGCCAAAGCGGCTTCAGCTGGTATGCCGGGATAAGGACTCCGCCCCATGGCTTTTCCTGTTGATGGGACAAAAAGGCGCGAAAATGCATTTGAATATCCTGCCAAACTTTATTTTATATGAAGACGGGCACTATACAGCACAGACGCACGCCATGTATAAGGAGAGTTTCCGGCACGGCGGCAATGAAATATAGAAAGAGAAAGGTGTTTTGCTTTGTCACAGCTTTTCGTGGTGGGAACGCCCATCGGCAATCTTCAGGATTTAAGCCCGCGCGCTGTTCAGACGTTGCGCACAGTCGATTTTATCGCGGCAGAGGACACGCGTGTGACGCTGAAGCTTTTAAATCATTTTGAAATAAAAAAACCTATGGTCAGCTACTATGAGCACAACCTGCACGAAAAGGGGGAATACATCCTGTCGCGCATCCTGTCGGGGGAAACCTGCGCCGTTGTCTCGGATGCCGGCATGCGCTGTATTTCCGATCCGGGAGAATACCTTGTGCGCCGCCCATGGCGTAACGGTGACGGTTGTCCCCGGGCCAAGCGCGGCAGTCTCTGCGCTCGCTGTAAGCGGGCTTGTTACCTCCCGTTTCACGTTTGAAGGATTCCTTTCCACAAATAAGGCTTCCCGTATGGAGCATCTTTCTTCCCTTGAAAACGAGCGCCGTACAATGATCTTTTACGAAGCCCCGCACAAGCTTTCTGCAACGCTCGGGGACTTGAAATCCGTATTTGGCGCCGACCGCCCGCTCTCGGTATGCCGCGAGCTTACCAAGATACATGAAGAAATCCTCCGCACCACCATAGGCGGCGCGTGCGAATATTTTGAACAGAATACGCCCAAAGGCGAGTTTGTTCTGATTGTATCCGGGCAGGAAAAGCAGGAAGCCGCTCAGCTTCCGCTTGAGGAGGTCTGCCAGATCGGCCGGAAGATGATCCTCTCCGGCATGCGCACCACCGATGCCGCAAAGGAGCTCGCCAAAACGTATGGGTACAAAAAGGCTGAATTATACAAATCACTCCTTTAAGCAGATTCATATGCCCTTTTTCGTTTTATCACAAAACCCACACATTTATATGATATGCTGTTTTATCATTGAAAAGCTGTTTAGAAAGGCAGGAGAATAGGGAATGGCACATATTCTGATGGTAGACGATGAAGCGCGGATCCGCGATATTGTTACACAATACTTAAAATTTGAAGGATATACCTGCGAAGAGGCAGCAAACGGCAAACAGGCGGTCGAAATGGCAGGTCAAACCGCTTTCGACTTAATTATTATGGATGTGATGATGCCATTCATGGACGGCATCACCGCTCTGCGTATCATTCGCCAGAACTCCAACGTACCGGTTATCCTGCTTACGGCAAAAGGAGAAGAATACGATAAAGTATTTGGCTTCGACTTAGGGGCGGATGACTACGTTGTCAAGCCGTTTTCTCCGAAAGAACTGATGGCGCGCGTTAAAGCCGTCTTAAAACGGACGCAGCACAGCGAAGCCGACCGTGCAATGCAAATCTACACCTATAAAGGGCTTAGTGTAAATCCGGTTTCATATGAAGCGTATATCGATGGGAAAAAGCTTTCCCTGACGCCGAAGGAGTTTGAACTTCTGCTTTGCTTTATCAAAAACAAAGGCGTCGTCCTTACGCGCGAACAATTGCTCAACGAGGTGTGGGGATACGACTTTTACGGCGATTCCCGCACGGTAGACACCCATATCAAAATGCTGCGCAATAACCTTGGTGAATACCGCGAGCTCATCAAAACAGTTTGGGGAGTTGGATACCGGTATGACGAAGCCTAAAAAGATCCGTCTGCCCATCCTTTTAAAAATATGGCTCGCCATCATGGCGATTGTCGTGGCAGTTCTTGTGTTGGTTTGGGGGTTTCAAGTCGTTTTTCTGGAGCAGTACTACGTCGGCCTCAAGCGCAACGAATTGGCTTCTCTCTCAAATGATGTGGCCGCTGCAATCAACGAAAACGGCGTCCTTCTTTCCCAAAACAAGATGATGGAGCTCGCCGGGAACAACCGCCTTTGCATTGAGGTCGTCATGGACAACGACCGCGTCTTGACAGTCGAAGGGCTTGCCTACGACTGCTATCTGCACGAACGCAACCAGACAGCTGAGCAGGCGCTGGTGCGGGAAGCCCGCGAAAGCCAGACGGCAAGCATCCGGATGGTACGCGACAGCACAACCCAGACCGAATATCTGATTTCCGTCTCCTACGTCAATACCGGATCGGAAGGGGGCGGTTATGTCCTGATTATTACCCAAACGCTCGCTCCAGTTTACGAAGCCGCCGCTGTCACGCGGACACAGCTTCTGTGGATTTCCGGCATTCTGATTATTTTAGCTACTGCGGTTGCCTTTTTCGTTGCCCGCCTGTTTACCAAGCCGATTGTAAAGCTTTCAAAGGCAGCGCAGGAAATCGCCCGCGGCAATCTGGATATAACGGTCCCGGTCACCAGCACGGATGAGCTCGGCGAGCTCTCCCAGAATTTTAATTATATGGCCTCTGAACTAAACAAAATAAATAAGCTGGAACGGGAACTTGTCGCCAATTTATCCCATGATATCCGCACGCCGCTCACCATGATCCGCGGTTATGCCGAAATGATCAAGGACATTACGGGCGACAACAAGGCGCAGCGGGAAGAACAGTTAGATATCATTGTAGATGAGACCAACCGGTTAAGCCGCCTGGCTAACGACGCGCTCGACCTTTCCCGGATGCAGGCCGGACAAATTGTAATGAAATACACCGTCTTCGATGCGGCACAAAAGCTGCGCGACATTGTTTCCCGATACCGGCTTCTTGAACAGACGGAAGGGTTCCACTTTGTCTGCAATGCGCCGGAGCACTGCATCGTTTATGCCGATGAAACCCGCATCGAACAGGTTGTCTATAACCTGTTAAACAATGCCGTCAATCATACAGAAGATAAAAAATGCATCACGCTTTCTCTGCATACCGAAAAGGGGACGGCATGGATTGCGGTACAGGATATGGGCAGCGGCATCGCACCGGAAGACCTTCCGCTCATCTGGGACCGCTACTATAAGCCGTATCACAAAGACCGTCCCGGTATGGGGACCGGGCTTGGCTTGTCCATCGTAAAAGCCGTACTGGAAGGGCATCAGGCACCGTTCGGCGTAAACAGCGAGCTTGGTAAAGGCAGCATCTTTTGGTTCGGCCTTCGGATTGCGCAGGAGGAAAAACAAAAAAGCGGCGAAAAAGAGGCCGCAGAAGGGAAAAAACAGAATGGACGAAAACACACAGCGAAAAATTGACGAACTAACAGAGCTTTTAAAGCAAACGGCAAACGGCAAATGTGCCATTGCGCTCGCCGGCGCGCATGCGAAGGGGACGGCCGACGCTGCGTCTGATATTGATTTTTACCTTTTTGCACAAGAAGCCAAACCGTATGAAGAACGCAAACAGCTGATCTGTTCCGCTGCGGATGCAGGGACTGAGCCGTGGCTTGACCTTTCATTTGACGCGACGCCTTGGGGCGGGACGATGGATTTTATGTACCGCGGGACGCCGATTGAAACCACTGCCCGCACGATCTCCATGATGGACCGGGTTGTTACAGACTGCTTAAACGGGAAATTCGAAATCATTCCTGCCACATGGACGTCAAATGGATATTATACGTTTATTTACTTGTGCGAGCTTAGCTTTATCAAGCCGGTTTGGGATCCGGACGGCATCCTTGCCGCTTATCAGCAAAAAGCCGCCGTGTATCCCGCACCTCTTCGCCGTTCTATCATAAAGACTTTTATGGAACGCGCCAATACATGGATCGACAATTTCCATTATGAAAGCGCGGTCCGCCGTGCGGATATCCTGTTTACCGCCCCTATCGTCCTGCATACCGTCATGGATATGATCCAAGTAATCTTTGCCTTAAACCGTGTATATTTTACCGGCGACAAAAAGCTGGAGGCGGCGCTTTCCAAGATGGAATACTGTCCTGCAGCACTGCGTTCCAATCTTGCTTTCCTTCTGAGCACGCCGCGCGATCCGGAACAGCTTGATCTTCAGCGCCAGCTTTTGCGGCAAGTCCGCGATGAGCTTTGCGAAAAAGCGGAATCTGCCCTCAAAGAATGCGCAGACAGCCTATCCGCCTGATATTTTCAGCAAAAAACAAAAGCCAACCGTATGGTTGGCTTTTGTTTTTATCCCGCTGTTCTGCGGTTTTTATTTTGTAAAGTACTCTACGCCGGAAAGGAAGATTTTCTGATCTTTTTCTCCATAGACGTTTTTGCAGATATTTTTCCCGATACGCTCACTGTGTGCCATTTTGCCGAACACACGGCCATCCGGCGAAGTGATGCCTTCCACCGCCATGTAACTCTCGTTCGGATTATAGGCAAGGTCATACGTCGGCTGTCCCGCCAAATCAACATACTGTGTGGCGATTTGCCCATTTCCCTTGAGCTGCTCAAACAGCTGCGGGCTACAAATAAAACGACCTTCCCCGTGTGAAATCGGGACATTATACACTTCACCGACCCGCGTATTATACAGCCACGGTGACTTTGTGGAACAAATACGCGTATTCACCATCATGGACTGATGGCGTCCAATGGTGTTAAAGGTCAGCGTCGGCGAAGCCTCCGTCATGTCACAGATCTTCCCATATGGTACAAGCCCCAGCTTAATCAGCGCCTGAAAACCGTTGCAAATACCCAGCATCAGGCCCTTGCGCACATCAAGCAGTTCCATGACCGCCTCGCTCACCTGCGGGTTGCGGAAAAACGAGGTAATGAACTTCGCGCTGCCATCCGGCTCATCCCCACCGGAAAAGCCGCCCGGAATCATAATCATCTGCGCCTCGCCGATGCGTTTTGCGAAAACGGCGACAGACTCTTCGATCTGTGCGCTTGTCAAATTACGGATCACAAAGATGTCTGCTTCTGCCCCTGCCTTTTCAAATGCACGCGCCGTGTCATATTCACAGTTTGTTCCCGGGAATACCGGGATCAGCACACGCGGCTTGGCAACTTTTTCGGGACTGCGCAGCATATTTTTTCTGGAAAGGATCGGTACGCGGATCGTCGGACGCCCCACTGCCTGCGGAGCGGGCTTCACATTCTTGCTGCGGTATGGGAAGACCGGCTCCAGCACGCGTTCATATCGCTCCTGCAGCGCCCGCATATCCACAACTTCCCTTTCCGAAAGGATCAGGATATATTTCGAAATGGTTGAACCGATCACGCGCAGCCCGTCCAATTTTGCATGGCTGTCAAGCTCTAAAACAAAGCCGCCGTAAACTGGGTTGAACATCAGTTCCGCCGGGATCTTCTCCGTGAGCTTGACGCCGATGCGGTTGCCAAGTGCCATTTTGGACAGTGCTTCAGCCAAGCCGCCGAAGGACAATGCTGCACAAGCGTTTACAACGCCGGATGCGATCAAATCCTCCACACGGTCAAAAACAGCCTTTACGCTTTCGAAATCCGGCTCCCCGTTTTTGTCATATTCCGGCAAAAGCAGCGCAAGTGTATTGCCGCATTGCTTAAACTCCTGTGAAACGGCTCTCTCCGCCGTCGTCAAGGATACGGCAAAAGAACAAAGCGTTGGGGGGACGTCGATCTGTTCAAACGTACCGCTCATGGAATCCTTTCCGCCGATCGAACCGATCCCAAGCGCAATCTGCGCTTTATAAGCACCCAGCAGTGCAGCCATAGGCTTGCCCCAGCGCTTCGGGTCGTTTTGTGTACGCTCAAAATACTCTTGAAATGTCAGCCAGCACTTTTTATAGCTTCCGCCTACTGCAATCGCCTTTGCAACAGACTCTATTACGGCATACATGGCGCCGTGATACGGGCTTTGCTCGCTGATATATGGATTGAATCCCCACGCCATAACAGAGCAGGTGTTGGTCTCTCCGTGCAAAACCGGGATTTTGGCCACCATTCCCTGTGTCGGCGTCAGCTGGTTTTCGCCGCCAAACGGCATCAAAACGGTATTTGCGCCGATTGTGGAGTCAAAGCGCTCCGAAAGGCCTTTTTGTGAGCAGAGGTTTAAGCTGCCCATGTGCTCCATGACATCCTGCGCAGTAACCGCGCGGCTGTGCACCGGCTTTACCGCCGCAGGGAGGATTTCCACATCTGTGTGCTTAACGGCGCCGTTAGAGTTGAGAAAACTGCGGGAAAGATCTACTATGCGAACGCCGTTCCACTCCATCGTCAGCCGGTTTGTATCGGTAACGGTAGCCACATGTGTCGCTTCAATATTCTCAGCAGACGCCAGTTCAATAAAGCGATCCATATCAGCCGCACGCACGACGCAGGCCATCCGCTCCTGCGATTCGCTGATCGCAAGCTCTGTCCCATCCAGGCCGTCGTACTTTTTAGGGACGCGGTTCAAGTCGATATGCAGCCCGTCCGCCAATTCGCCGATTGCAACGGAAACGCCGCCCGCGCCGAAATCATTGCACCGCCGGATCAAGCGGGTAACCTCCGGGTTGCGGAACAGCCGCTGGATTTTCCGTTCCTCGGGCGCGTTGCCCTTCTGCACCTCTGCACCGCATGTTTCCAGCGACTCTACCGTATGCGACTTAGACGAGCCTGTTGCGCCGCCGCAGCCGTCGCGGCCCGTACGCCCGCCCAAAAGGATGACGACGTCGCCAGGCTCCGGTTTTTCCCGTATTACGTTTTCTGCCGGGGCGGCGCCCATTACGGCGCCGATTTCCATACGCTTTGCAGCATAGCCGTCATGATATATTTCATGCACCTGGCCCGTTGCAAGGCCGATCTGGTTTCCATATGAACTATACCCTGCGGCCGCACCGGTCACAATTTTACGCTGCGGAAGCTTTCCTTCAATCGTGTCCTCAACAGCGACCAGCGGATTGGCGGCGCCTGTCACGCGCATTGCCTGATAGACGTAAGCGCGTCCGGAAAGCGGGTCGCGGATTGCGCCGCCCAAGCAGGTAGCGGCGCCGCCGAAAGGTTCAATCTCTGTCGGATGGTTGTGCGTCTCATTTTTAAACATGAGAAGCCAATCCTCCTGCTCGCCGTCGACGTCCACTTTGATTTTAACTGAACATGCGTTGATCTCTTCAGACTCGTCAAGATCCTGAAGCCTTCCCTCGCTTTTGAGCTGCTTTGCACCGAATACGGCCAAATCCATCAGCGTCACCGGTTTGTCTGTACGTCCTTTATAATTTTTACATTGTCAATTTGCGTCAGGACAGTGGTATGCCGGCAGTGATCCGACCAATACGTATCGATCATGCGGATTTCCGTAATCGTGGGGTCGCGGTGTTCGGTGTCACGGAAGTAAACCTGACAAAACGCAATGTCATCTAAATCCATTGCCAATGCGTATTGCCTGACAAAAGCAGCCAGCCCTTCGCGGGAAAGCGAAATAAATCCCGTAAGCGTCTCGACTTCTGTTTTCACCTCATAATTTTGTTCTAACGTTTCGACTTCTTCAAGCGACGCCTCTCTGCTTTCTACCGGATTGATCAGATAGGCTTTCACTGCCGCAACTTCTTCTTCGGAAAGTGCCCCTTTGAGGATATATACGCGCGCATTGCGTACAGTCGGCCGCTCGCCTTGAACCAGCAGC
>ERZ1643247.3402-NODE-3402-length-11266-cov-3.656320_pt1 | contig 11266 bp, 11 predicted proteins | sample MGYA00579264_ERZ1643247 | MGnify/ENA primary metagenome ERZ1643247 (study PRJEB29033, sample SAMEA4952262) | chicken gut metagenome | biome: Broiler Chicken; feature: Gastrointestinal Tract; material: Caecum | place: Ireland | collected 2018 | study: Broiler... | reverse complement strand
TTCCTTCCAGAAACAGCTTTTTCACAATCACAGACGGCTGCATCTTCATCTTGTCAGCCAGCTCGCGGATAGTCAGCTTCTCCGGAAGGGTAATCTCCTTGATTTCCTCTTTCTTCTCTTCCTTTTGTTTGTGCACCGGCTTCTGCAGCGCTTTCGGCAGATTCTGATTCGGACGGCGCCCCTGGTTCGGACGGTTTCCGCCTCCGCGGCGGTCACTGGCAAACTTGTTCTCTCTCAGGGAATCTTTATTCTTATCCTTTTCCTTGCTGTGGGATGCGTCTCTGGACGGTTTCTTCAGGCCCAGATCCATGACCTCGCTCTGCGGCTTCCTGTCTCTGTCATTCCGGCCCCCGCTCCGGCGGCTGTCAAATCCGCCCTTCCTATCGTCGCCTCTTTCCGGACGGCCCTGGCCGGAAAATCCGGGCCTTCCTCCCTGGGATCTGTTTCCAAAGCCTCTCTGAGCTCTGTCACCCTGGTTTCTGTCCCCATAGCTTCTGGGACGGTCACCCTGATTTCTGTCCCCATAGCTTCTCGGACCTCTGTCGCCCTGGCTTCTGTCGCCGTAATTTCTCGGACGGTCACCCTGATTCCGGTCGCCGTAGCTTCTCTGTCCCCTGTCGCCCTGGCTCCTGGGACGGTCCTGCTGCCTGTCATTCTGATTCCGGTCGCCGTAGCTTCTCTGTCCCCTGTCGCCCTGGCTCCGTTCATTCTGGCTTCTTTCCCCGTAGCTTCTGGGACGATCCTGCTGCGGTCTCTCATTCTGAGGCCGCTCTGCCGCCGGACGCGGCTGTGCAGGACGCTCCGGACGGTCAGCGCTCTGGGCCGCCACCTGCCCTCTCTGGGGCCTCTGCGGCGCCGCGCTGCCTGCGGGACGCTCCTGGCGTTCCGGGCGGCTTCCGGCCGGCCTGCTTCCGGGCCTCTGATTCTGTCCGGGTCTCCGGAAATTCTTTGCCTCCTTGCTGGTGGCGTTCTGGGGACGGAACACCTGAATAATGTTCTTTTTCTTAGGCGGCTCTGTCTGCGCCTCTTTGGGGCTTCTGGCTTTTTCCTCTTTCTTGTCTGTCTGGGAGGAAAATTCTTTTCTTACCATTGCCTCCTGGTTTTCTTCCAGTGTACTCATATGGCTCTTAACCTCGATCTTTTTCTCTTTCAAAAACTCCATTACCTTTTTATTGTCTACGTTTAATTCCTTCGCAAGCTCATGTATTCTCATTTTTGGCATCCAATGCACCGACCTTTCCTACTTTTCTCACTTCTCATTTAACTCTTTTCCAACTGCCCTCGCAAGATTTTCGTCCAGCACCGCAAGGCAGGCCCGGTATTCCTTTCCGATAGCCCTTCCCAGCTCTTCTTTCGTCAGGAAACTCCGAAGCCGTACCTGATAATACGCACACATATTTTCGAATTTCTTCTTCGTGTTGTCCGAGGCGTCCACCGCCGTTACTACCAGATACGCCGTTCCCTGCTTCACGGCTTTTTCGGTTGCAAATTCGCCGCTTGCGATTTTTCCTGCTTTCATCGAAAGTCCGATCAGAGAGGCGGCTTTCTTACTGTTCAAGTGCATCCATCTCCTTTTTCAGATTTTCATAGATCTCTTCCGGAATTTTCATTCCCAGGGATCTTTCCAGCCCTTTGTTACGGGCCGCCCGAAGCAGGCATTCCTGATCTCTGCACAGATATGCGCCCCTTCCGTTCTTCCTTCCGGTAGCATCCAGAAGGATCTCTTCTTCCGGCGTCTTCAGCACACGGATCAGTTCTTTCTTATTCTTCATCTCTCCACAGCCGACGCATTTCCGCATCGGCACCTTCCGAACTGTACTCAATCAATCCCTCCTGACACCATTTATTCCAACGGCTGTTCTTCACCGGACTCCTCATATCCGTCCTCCGGATACCCGCTGTCTTCGCCGTATCCCTCCTCCGGATATTCCCCGTCCTCATAGTTCTCGCCGGCGTATTCGCCTTCGTCATAGCCGTCCTCCGGATATTCTTCGTACTCTTCTTCATAATAGTCAAAATCCCCGGCTTCTCTCGCCTGAGTTTCACTCTTGATGTCGATTTTGTACCCGGTAAGTCTGGCAGCCAGACGGGCATTCTGCCCTTCTTTTCCGATAGCCAGCGACAACTGGTAGTCAGGAACGATGACCTTGGCCGTTTTTTCATCCGGATCTGCCATGACTGAAATCACCTTGGCCGGCGACAGTGCATTTTCAATCAACAGAGCCGGATTGTCGTTCCAGTTGATGATATCAATTTTTTCTCCCCGCAGCTCATCTACGATGGAATTTACCCGGATGCCGTTCAGACCCACGCAGGCGCCCACAGCGTCCACATCGGGATCATTGCTCCAGACAGCAATCTTGGTTCTTGAACCCGCTTCTCTGGCAATGCTCTTGATCTCTATAATTCCCTCCCTGACCTCGGATACTTCGGACTCGAACAGCCGTTTCACCAGCTCCGGATGGGTCCGGGATACAAGAATCTTCGGCCCCTTGGGCGTATCCTTAACCTCCAGTACGTACAGCTTAATCCGCTCATTGGGCCGGAAGCTTTCGCCTTTTACCATCTCATTTTCCGTCAGCAGAGCGTCCACCTTGCCCAGATTAATACTCACATTTCTGCCTACATATCTCTGCACAATTCCCGTAACCACGTCATGCTCTTTTTCATAATACTGGTTGTAAAGAACTTTCCGCTCTTCCTCCCGGATTTTCTGCAGGATAACATTTTTTGCGTTCTGCGTGGCAATTCTGCCGAATTCCCTGGATTTGATCTCCACGTTAACGATGTCTCCCACCTCATACTTAGGATCCCGCATTTTTGCTTCTTCCAGACTGATCTGCAGCACCGGATCCTCTACCTCTTCTACCACTTCCTTTTCCGCGTAAACGGAAAAATCACAGGTTTCCGGATTAATGTTGACCTTCACATTGTCTGCCTTGCCGAAATGGTTCTTACAGGCCTGGAGCAGCGACTGTTCAATTGCTTCAAGAAGCGTCTCCTTGCTGATATTCTTCTCCTGTTCCAGGATATTCAGTGCCTCCATTAACTCTGTGTTCATTTTTTCTCTTCCTCCTGCTATTCAAATGCTCCCTCTCAAAAATCAAATGCCAGCCGGATCAGCGCCAGATCCGTCTTCTGGAAAGTCATCTGTGCTCCGTCTTCTGCCTCTATTGTCACGCTGCTTTCATCATATGCTGTCAGAGTGCCGTAAAATTCTTTTTGTCCGTCAATGGTCCGGAAGGTTCGGATCTCCAGCTTTTTCCCCATGCTCCTGGCATAATCCTTCTCTTTCTTCAGCGGCCGCCCCAGTCCCGGAGAGCTGACCTCCAGAATATAAGATTCTTCAATGAAATCTTCTTCATCCAGCATATCACCGAATTCACGGCTGACCAGCTCACAGTCATCTACTGTAATGCCGCCTTCCTTGTCAATGTACGCCCGCAGATACCAGTTCCCGCCTTCCTTCACATATTCCACATCCACCAGCTCGAAGCCGTGCCTTTCGATGATGGGTGAAAGCAGCGCCTCCGCTTTCTGCTCATAGCTCTCTTTTCTGCTCATGTTTTCCTCCGACAGATAATCCGATCATTCACGAAAGAAGAGTGGACCCGCGTCCACTCTTCAACTAGTAACTATATCAACATAACCCAGTATAACACCCGATACGGGCAAATGCAAGCATTTCCTGCGAATCTTAGCCTTTTTTCAGTCCTTATACCGGATAGGCACCGTTCTCCGTATCCGCCTTTTTGGCGTCAATCCCCGTTTTCTGCGCGTCACGGTACTTGAAGAAGTCCATGGCCACCTGTGGGAACAGGGCGTAGGTCAGAACGTCTTCGTCCTGCTCTTTATACGGCGCGATCTCCGCTTCCAGTTTCTCCAGTTCATTTTCCAGCAGATCCGCATAACGGCAGGTAATAGGCTCTGTATCGCCGATGACCTTTTTCTGAACCTCCGGGTTAAACGGTTTTACAGTGGCTCCGTACTTGCCGCTTAAGACATCGCGCGTTTCCTTGGTCACCATTTTATACCGCTCGCCCATCAGCACATTGAACACTGCCTGGGTTCCCACAATCTGGGAAGACGGGGTAACCAGCGGACATTCACCCAGATCCTTCCGCACACGCGGCACCTCTTCCAGTACCTCGTAATACTTGTCCTCCGCATGCTGCTCCTTGAGCTGGCTGGTCAGGTTGGAAAGCATTCCGCCCGGCACCTGATACAGCAGTGTCTTGATATTCACGCCCAGATTCTTGGGGTTCATCAGTCCGTTTTCCAGACATTCATCCCGGTAGGGACGGAAATAATCGGCGATCTCTGCCAGAAGGTTCTGATCGTATCCCGTATCATAGGGAGTGCCCTTGAAGGTTTCTACCATAACCTCTGTGGCCGGCTGGGAGGTTCCCAGGGCGAAGGGTGACATGGCGCAGTCAATAACGTCCACGCCCGCCTCCACAGCCTTCAGATATGTCATGGATGCCACGCCCGAGGTGTAATGGGTGTGCAGCTCAATAGGCAGCTTTGTATTTTCCTTCAGAGCGCCAATCAATTCCGTAGCCTGATAAGGCAGAAGAAGCCCGGCCATATCTTTAATACAGATGGAATCGGCGCCCATCTCCTCAATCTGTTTCGCCATATTGACCCAGTATTCCAGGGTATATGCGTCTCCCAGCGTATAGGAAAGGGCTACCTGTGCGTGAGCCTTTTCTTTATTGGCTGCTTTGACTGCAGTTTTCAGATTTCGCAGATCATTCATACAATCGAAAATACGAATGATGTCGATACCGTTTGCCGCTGATTTCTGAACGAAATATTCCACCACGTCGTCGGCGTACGGCCGGTAGCCCAGGATATTCTGTCCCCGGAAAAGCATCTGCAGCTTTGTATTTTTAAAGCCTGCACGAAGCTTCCGGAGCCGCTCCCAGGGATCTTCATGGAGGAACCGCAGAGAGGCGTCGAAGGTCGCGCCGCCCCAGCACTCTACAGCGTGGTAACCCACCTGATCCATCTTCTCAACGATTGGCAGCATTTCCTCCGTGGGCATTCGGGTTGCAATCAGGGACTGGTGCGCGTCACGGAGCACCGTCTCCATAATTTTTACAGGTTTCTTTTCTATTTCAGCCATTTTTATCCTCCTATCAGTAACAGTTGGCTATGGCGTTATACTCCGAAAATAGCCATAAAGCATCCGGCTGCGACAGCCGTTCCGATGACGCCGGCAACATTCGGCCCCATGGCGTGCATCAGCAGGAAATTGGTGGGATCCGCTTCTGCTCCCACCTTCTGGGACACCCTGGCCGCCATCGGAACGGCGGACACTCCGGCGGACCCGATCAGCGGATTGATCTTTCCGTGAGTCAGCCGGCACAGCAGTTTGCCCAGCAAGACGCCTCCGGCCGTGCCAAATATAAAGGCAATCAGCCCCAGCGCGATAATCTTCAGCGTCGTCACCTGCAGAAAATCTTCTGCGTTAGCCGATGCGCCTACAGAGGTACCCAGCAGAATTACCACAATATACATCATGGCATTGGACGCTGTTTCTGTCAGCTGCTTTACAACGCCGCTCTCGCGGAACAGATTGCCCAGCATCAGCATTCCCACAAGGGGAGCCGTGGAAGGCAGCAGCAGACATACTACAACCGTAATGATGATCGGGAACAGAATCTTCTCCAGCTTGGAAACCGGACGAAGCTGTTCCATTTTGATTTTCCGTTCTTTTTCCGTGGTCAGCAGCTTCATGACGGGCGGCTGGATAATCGGCACCAGCGACATGTAGGAATACGCCGCCACCGCAATCGGCCCCATCAGCGCTGTTTGTCCCAGCTTTCCGGCCAGGAAAATAGACGTCGGTCCATCCGCGCCTCCGATGATGGAGATGGCCGCAGCCGCCGGCCCGCCAAATCCCATCAGAATGGCAAGAAAATAAGCCACATAAATTCCCAGCTGAGCAGCCGCTCCCATGACAAAACTGATGGGATTGGCGATCAGCGGGCCGAAATCCGTCATAGCGCCCACTCCCATGAAAATCAGGGACGGAAGAATACTCCATTCATCTAACTGGAAGAAATAGTACAGAAGCCCGCCGGCGTGTTCAATGCCGGCCGCGTCTGTATACGGCGCCGCCATAATATCCGGATAGATATTGACCAGCAGCATGCCGAACGCAATCGGTATCAGCAGCAGCGGCTCAAAATCATGTCTGATCGCCAGATACAGAAGCACAAAAGCCACTATGGCCATTATAAAATTTCCCCATGTCAGATTAAAAAAGGCAGTCTGGTGAACCAGATTTGACAATGTATCTAATATACCTGACATTTCTTTACCTCCGGTGTTGTATTTTCAGTAAGTTCTGATCAGTTCATGGTAGCCAGCACATCACCGGATTCGACGGCATCTCCTGCCGCCACATTGATGCTGGCAACGGTGCCGTCCTGCGGAGCCACAACCGGAATTTCCATTTTCATGGCTTCCAGTACCACAATGGAATCTCCCGCTTTCACCGCCTGTCCAACGGCAGCCTCAATCTTGCAGATCTTACCGGGAACAGAAGCGGTAATCTCTACGGAGCCTGCCGCACCGGAAGGCGCAGGCGCGGGAGCCGGGGCCGGGGCCGGAGCTGCTGCCGGAGCCGGAGCTGCTGCTGCAGGCGCAGGCGCCGGAGCTGCCGCAGGCATGGGAGCCGGAACAGGGGCCGGTGCCACAGGCGCGCCCGCCGAAGTACCTTCCTCTACCGTCACATGGTAGACATTTCCGTTAACTGTAATTGTATAAGTTTTCATCTTTTTGCCCTCCTAAACTCTTTTCCATCTCCGGCTTGTGCCCGCTTTTCTTACGGACCGGACCACGTAGCCATCTCCTGACGGCTCTTCTTCTTCAGCCATAGCAATAGCCGCCGCCAGCACAATAGCCAGCTCAATATCTTCTTCTGTCCCCGCAGTGCCGGCCGCTGCCGGAACTGCCGGGCTCGCAGCTGCAGGCGCCGCCGTCGGACGTGCCGGCGGAGCCTGTTTTTTCTCCGTCTTCTTTTCCTGTCCTGACCCCCGGCCGATATAACGGAACAGATAAATGACCCCTGTCAGGAAGAACAGAATCGCAAATACTACCACAAGACCGATTACCGTGTTCATGCCGGCCTCGCTCATCCGCACATCCAGAGGATAGTCCACATTGACCACAAAATTCTGCGGATAGCCTGTCGATGCGTTCACCGTCATCACAACTTCCGCATCATAGCCTTCAAAATCTACATCTGCCGTACAGTTGATAACCGTATCTGTTTCTTCTAACCGCACCTCTCCCACACTGACAAGGGCGCCTGTATCCTCTTCCGTCTTTTCCAGCTCATCCAGCACGATATCATAATATCCGCCGGCTTCCCGCAGCTCCGCTTTATTTTCTTCCGTCATCGTAAACGTAGCTGTCAGATAGTCATGGATATTCTGCGCCAGCGCCTCCTTTTCCGCATCGGAAAGCGCTGCGGAAACCGGTGTCGCCATAAGCGCTGTCGCCAGGCAGGCGGCCGCTGCCAGAAGCCCGGCCTTTCTTTTTCTCTTCTTACTCATACCTGCCACCTCACTTATACGGTCCCGTGTTTCCTGTCCGGTCTGGATTCTCTCTTGGTAAACAGCAGTTCCACTGCTCCGATCAGATACTTTCTCGTATCTTCCGCTTCAATGACAGTATCCACATATCCTCTGGACGCTGCCGCTTCCACGCTGTTCTGCAGCGCGTCATATTCCGCAGCCTTCTCCTGAATCACGCTTCCGTCGGAATCCGCATACATGATTTTGGCCGCAGAGACAGCATCCATCATGCCGATCTTAGCGCCAGACCAGGCGTACACCAGATCAGCCCCGAGAGACTTACTGTTCATGGTGAGATAAGCGCTTCCGAAAGCTTCCCCTGTAATCACATTGATTTTCGGCGTTGTCGCATTGGCAAAAGCATATGTCAGCTTTGCCACCGCTTTCGCCATATTGGCTTCGGAACACTTGGTAGCCTTATAGCCCTTTACATTTGTAAAGGTAACAACCGGAATGGAAAAGGCATCGCAGAACTCTACAAATTCCGCCGCTTTTCTGGCTCCTCTCGCACTCATCACCGGCTCAAAGCTCTCCGCTTCTCTGCCTTCCGCATCATAGCGTACCGTCCGGTTTGCCACCGCGCCTACGGTAGTTCCATTCAGCTTGATGAATGCTGTCACCATATCCCTCGCGAAATCCGGCTTTGCTTCCACATAAAGCTGGTTATCGCTGATCCGTGACAGAAGCAGCGCAGGATCCGCCATGCAGTTCTGCAGATCCGGACAGGCTCTGTTCAGACTGTCCGTACATTCCTCATAGGACATATCATCTTCATTATTAGCCGGAAGCATTGTCACCAGTCTTCGCATCCGGCCCAGAATATCGCTTTCACTGCCCATTCCATCCACCAGACCGGTTTTTTCGCTCTGATATTCCGGTTTGGAAGTATCGCATCTGGAATCAATATTTTCCTTCAGCGCATTGGGCGAATTGACAAAAAGCCTTGCGTTTTTTTCCTCCATAAAGACAAAATCCGCCAGAGCAGCCACCGTGGCCATTCCTCCGCCACAGTTTCCGAAAATCCCAATAATCTGCGGAATCACTCCGGATGCGTCTGCCTGCGCCCGGTAAATCCGGCCGAAACCATTCAGGGCGTCTGAAGCCTCCTCCAGCCGCAATCCCGCGCAATCTACCAGACCGATTACCGGAGCTCCCGTTTTCTCAGCCATTTCGTACAGGCGCACGATCTTGCCCGCGTGCATCTCCCCTACCGTGCCTTTCAGCACTGACGCATCCTGGCTGTATACATATACCAGGCTTCCATCAATCACACCGTATCCGGTTATTACCCCGTCAGAAGGGGCCCGCTTTCCGGACAGATTGAAATCCGTGCTTCTGGCCGTAACCCGGGCACCGATTTCAACAAAGCTGTTTGCGTCAAGCAACGCTTCAATTCTCTGCCTTGCCGGACTTTGTGTCTCGTTGCTCATTCTCTCCTGACCTCCATATTCTATATTCTTTTGCGTTTCCGCAAAAAGTATGCCAGTAATACTATACTGTTTTTTTTATGATTTTTCAACCATTTCCGGCCAATCCCGCACATATTCCGCTCTCTCCGCCGTTACCTTGCGCCAGCGGAGCAGCCGTGCATTTACTCATAAAGATGCAGATGCTTCGGAATGCCATTCTCATATACCACACGGCTTTCTCCCTGAATCAGAGGCCGCAGGTACGCAGTCATTTCTTCTGTCACATCACAGCCATCCTCCGTAATCCAGTCCAGCGGAACTTTCTTTTCCGCGTTAGCCACTTCGCTGATCGGAACTGTCCGAAATTCCACTTCATAAGGAACGTCCGTCAGCCGAATAACCGCTGCCATCTGTCCGCTGACTCCTTCCAGAGCGCACTGGCAGGCCTTCATTCCCAGCATACGGGATTCTTCACTATCCACAGCGCTGGCAATGTGCGCCGCACAGCGCTGCATCAGATTCAGCTCAATAGACCGTACTTTGCAGCCCAGCCGTTCCTGCACCAACGTCTCCAGCAGCTTTGCGGATCCGGCGATATATGCATGGCCAAAATTATCTACTGCTTTTGACTGTACCTGCTCAGATACATACCTTCCGTCCGCATCTTTAATCCCCTCGCTTATTGCCACCAAAACACTGTCCTGCGTCTCCAGAAGGCCCTTTACCTTTTCCAGGAACTGTTCCGTATCAAAAGGTTTTTCGCACAGATAAATCAGATCCGGGCCTTTACCGCCGCCAAGCCGCGCCAGAGAGGAAGCCGCTGTCAGCCATCCGGCATTTCGGCCCATCACCTCCACAATCGTCACCGCTTTCGTATCATACACATGACAGTCTCTCTCCAGCTCAGCAAAGGTCGCTGCAATATATTTGGCAGCCGATCCGAAGCCCGGACAGTGATCTGTGCCCATCAGGTCGTTGTCAATTGTCTTTGGAGCGCCCATAACCGTCAGATCGGTAATCCCTTCTTCTTCACAGTATGCGGACAACTGCGCCACCGTATCCATGGAATCGTTTCCTCCAATGTAAATAAAGTAACCAATTCCATGTTTCCGAAGTATTCTGACAATCTCCTCCAGCTGTGAGCGTTCCCTGATCTTCAGCCGACAGGAACCCAGAGCTGCCGCCGGCGTCTGGCACAGCAGGCTGAAATCTTCCACACTCCTGATATGCTGCCCCAGATCCAGAAAACGCTCTTCCAGAACACCTTTAATTCCATTTATTGCCCCCAGTACCGTCTCCACCTTTCCTGAACTGTACGCACACTGAACGACACCTGCGAGCGTAGCGTTAATTGCGGCCGTCGGCCCGCCTGACTGTGCAACCAGTAATTTCTTCATGGTAAATACCTCCCGAAAAATCTGTTTAAAAGGAGTATAGCACAAAAAAAGAAGCCTGTCCCGAAAATTCTGAAACTTTTCGGAAGACCTGGCTTCTTTTCTTTTTATTCATTTGCAGCAGTATTGTTAATATAATTCCTCTTCCGTCATCGTAATATGCACCAGTTTATTCAACGCTCCTGCTGCTGTCCCGGATTGTCACATCCAGCTGGTTATAGGGAATCTCAATTCCCTCCTCGTCAAACCGGGCTTTTATTTTTTCATTCATTTCCCATTTTACCGCCCAGTAATCCTCTGTTTTCACCCAGGCCCGGAAACCGAGGACAACCGCGCTCTCTCCAAGAGAGTCGACAAATACCTGACGTTCTTTCTCCTCTACCCGGCTGTCCGCCTCCAGGAGCTGCTGCAGGATCTCCTTGGCTTTCTTCAAATCTGTCTGATAGCCCACGCCTACTTTAACTTCCAGCTTCCGCCGGTCCATGGCCGTCACATTTGTCACCGTATTGTTGGTCAGAGACGCATTCGGCACCATAATCACCTGATTATCTATACTGGTCACCGTGGTATAATACATTTCTGTTTTTTTGACCGTCCCCTCCACCTGTGCTTCCGGCACAATGATGTAATCTCCGGCCCGAAACGGTTTTAAAAGCAAAATGATTACGCCGCCCGCAAAATTTGAAAGCCCGCCCTGCAGCGCCAGTGAAATACCGACGCCGGCCGAGGCAATGACAGCCGCTATGGAAGAGGCCTGGATCAGGTCGAGATTCACCACAATTGTCACAACAGTAAAGATCATGACGCCGTACCGGATGATCGAAAGCACAAAGCTTCTCACGGAAACATCCACGTTTTTGCGCTCCATCTGACC
>ERZ1643247.3400-NODE-3400-length-11270-cov-3.690860_pt1 | contig 11270 bp, 12 predicted proteins | sample MGYA00579264_ERZ1643247 | MGnify/ENA primary metagenome ERZ1643247 (study PRJEB29033, sample SAMEA4952262) | chicken gut metagenome | biome: Broiler Chicken; feature: Gastrointestinal Tract; material: Caecum | place: Ireland | collected 2018 | study: Broiler... | reverse complement strand
AGAATATTACGCGGAGCTTGAAAAGCTTGTAGGAGACAGGAATATACAAGCGGTTGTCGTCGATCCGTCGGCGGCTTCTTTTATCGCCTGTATACGCAAGCACGGGCGATTTCATGTCAGGAAAGCCGATAACGATGTGATAGACGGAATAAGAATAACGCAGACGCTTCTCTCCGAGGGGCGTTTATTGTTTCACGAGAGCTGTACGGACAGCATACGCGAGTTCGGCATATACGCATGGGATGAGAAGTCGCTCGACAAGGACGCGGTGATAAAAGAGAACGACCACGCAATGGACGATATACGTTACTTTTGCAATACCATACTGAGCGACAGGCGCAGGGGCGTAGTTCTAAACAGGGACGAATTCGGATTATAGAAAAGAGGCGGTATTTTGATTATAGATAAAACGCTTATAGACGGCGGAATAACAAAAGAGATAGTCGTTACGCTGATAGAGCGGCATAAAAGAAGCGCGGAACGCTTTAACAAGCTGCTTGCATATTACAGGGGCGAACACCCGATAACCAAATACGAAGGCAAGCCCGGAAAGCCTAATAACAAAGTCGTAAACAACTATTGCAAATACATAGTGGATATGACAACGGGCTTCTTTTTCGGCGCGCCTATCGCGTATACGGCAAGCGAGAACGTCGATATTACCGCGTTGCTTGAAACATATCAGAGACAAGGAATAAACGATACGGACGTGAAGCTGTTTAAGAATATGTGTATGTACGGTTGCGCTTACGAGTTGGTATACAATAACTCAGAGGGCGAGCCCGAGTCTGTAGTATTGCCGCCGCAGCAGGTTTTTGTGGTCTACGACGACACGGCGGAGCATAACCGCCTGTTTGGCGTTCATTACAGAGAAAAACGCGATCTTAATAACAGCGTAGTAGGATATATCGCAAAGGTATATACGGACTCGGAGATAATAACTTTCGAGGGTCCTACGATAAACGGACTTGTCGGGAAGGAACCCGAAACGCACGAGTTCGGCGCGTGTCCGCTGTTTGAGTATGTGAATAACGACGAGTTTCAAGGAGATTACGAACAGATTCTGGAAAACGTGAACGCATATAACCGGCTCCAATCCGACAGGGTAAACGACAAAGAACAGTTCGTAGACGCGTTCCTGTTCCTCAAGGACGTAGAGCTTGATACTGAGAGGGCGAAAGAGCTGAAGATACAGAAAACGCTTATGAGCTTTACCGAACACGGAGACGCGAAATATCTTTCAAAGGTACTCAACGAAGCGGATACGGAAGTGCTTAAGAAATCGCTCAACGACGATATGCACAAGTTCAGTATGGTTCCCGATTTGTCCGACGAAAAATTCAGCGGCAACGCTTCGGGCGTGGCGATCGAGTATAAGCTTATAGGCTTTGAGAATATGATAACCAATAAAGAGGCGTTTTTCTTTAAGGGGCTTAGAGAGAGGCTCAAGCTGTACATAGCCTTTTTGGCGGACAAGACTAAGGAAATGACGCAGATCGACGTTCACGATATCGAGATAATATCGAGCCGCAACCTGCCGCAGGACGACGAGAAGAAGGCCGATATGGTCGCAAAGCTCAGGGGTATGGTAAGCGACACCACTCTCAGAGGCGTATTGTCGTTCATCAAGGACGAGGAGAGCGAAGTTAAAAGACTTGAAGAGCAAAACCGTCAGGAATCGGAGCGACGGCTTGCGGAAGAGACGGCGTTTTTGACGGGCGTATACGAGGACGAGCCGGACGATGAAGAGTAGTCGATATTGGAAATTGGTCGCTCTGCTGCGCGAAATACAAATACAGGGAAAAGCCACGTACACGATAAACCAGCTCAGGCGGATGTATAACGACGCGATAAAAGAGCTTGATAAGGAAATAACCAAGGCGTTTAGGACGTTTCAATACGGAGAAGACATAACCGAAGCCGAAGCAGAGGAATTGATCAACGCGGAGTCGCAGCGGCGCATATCAAGAGAGTTACAGGCCGAGCTTGAACGGACGGACGATCCGAGTATCAAAGCTGAGCTGACGCGTAGGATACACGCTACGGCTTACGGAGCGCGGATAAGTAGGCTCGAGGCGGTCAAGCAAAACGTGTTTATATATTTTACAAAGCTGGCGATAGACGAGATAGCAAAGACCAAGACGCTGTATAACACCGTCGTAGAGGAGTCGTATTATAGAACGATCCACGATTTCGGCTACGGCGTTAATATGGGCGTGAATTTCTCGCTTTTGCCGAGTAAGGCGATAGACGAGATCGTCTCCGCCAAATGGCACGGCGCGAGCTTTTCAAGTCGAGTATGGAGCAACACAAAACAGACCGCGGAGCAAGCGCAGGAAATCATAACGAGAGGGCTTCTCAGTCGGAAGTCTTACAACCAAATGGCAAATGAGCTGGCGGAGGTCACGCAAAATTCAAAGTACAACGCTACAAGGCTTGTGCGGACTCAGTGCAATCACTACCTAAACGCGGGCGAGTTCAAAGCCTATGAAGAACTGGGCGTAGAACAATATCTGTATCTTGCGACGCTCGATTACAAGACTTGCCGCAGATGTCAGCCTCTCGACGGGAGTATATTCAACACAAAAGACAAGCGCGAGGGCGTCAACGCTCCGACGATACACCCGCATTGCAGATGTACGACTACCGTGCCGGTCGAGTTCGCCCGCCGCTGGGCGAGGGATCCGATAACCGGCAAGGGCGTTAAGATACCGAATATGACCTATTCCGAGTGGGTCGAGAGTATGAGCGAGGAACAAAAGGCGGCGTTTGATAAAAACGTCAAGATGTATAAGAACCGGAGTTCGGATAAAAAGCAGTACGAGCGGTACAAAGAGCGTTTGGGCAAAGAAAACGTGCCGGAAACGCTTGAATTATTTCAGGAAAAGAAGTATAATGGCAGTGGAGATCATAAAGCGTTAGAGAGAAGCTATAGGACTATTGGCGAAATCGAAGGAAAAAGCCAATGGAGCGATACCTTTAGACAAAAAGCGATTGACGCTTATTGGGAGTTTAAGCAAAATGGTATTGAAATGTCGGCGCATGCGGTAGGTCGATTTTTGGATAGGTGCGAGGGAATGTTTACTCTAAACGACATTGTTATGCAAGCCAAAAGGCGATTTAATTATATTCAGCCGGACGGAAGGTATGTTAAATTCTATAACGGAATTGCTATAATATATAATAGCTCTGGCACAGAAGTTGTAAGTTTGGTTATGAGAAATACAATAAAAAAAGATTGGAGTGAATTACATGATTAAAAAAGCGTGTGAAATGATAGAAGAGTTTCTTGCCGGAAATTACGACCCGTTAGGATTTTCGTTTGATTTACCGTATCTTCTTTTTAACGAGTATGAGGCTATGAAATCTGAGAATGAAAAAGTCACCGCTGCATTAAACGAAGACTTTCCGGAGATCTGCGATACATATGAACGCGGAGACGATCCCGAACCGTTTATGAAACTGGTCGCTGCAGAGTATGAGAAAGTTAAAAAGGTTATTTAACCGCTTGTGAAATTAAGCAAATGAGACAGGTTCCGGCGCGCCTCTTGCGTAACGCGTACCAGGCCGGAGCCGAAAACTAAATAAACACACCGCTTTGCAAAATGCAGGCGGTTTTTTAATACCTAAAAAGGAGCGAGAACATGAAAAATAAAGACCCTACAACATAGAAAAACTTAATACGCGGCGGACGAAAGGTCCGCTATTTTTATACTCAAAATTCAAAGGAGGCATACAGGGAAATGGAAAACGAAATAACGAACACGCAACAGGCGGCGGGCGAATCCACAAGCGGCGTAACCGAGGCTCAACCGACCGGAGGGCAAGGCGAACAGGCGACAATAAATAATAATACAGATCAAAATACCAATACCAAACAGCCGTCGGGCGAGGCCGACATAAACGATATGGTCAAGCAAGCGGTTGATAAAGAACGCGCCAAATGGGAGCAAGAGATCGAGGAGCGCATAAAGCGGGAACGCGACGACGCGGCCAATCTTGCCAAGATGTCCGAAAAGGAAAAGCAGAAAGAGCTTGAAGAGCGGCAAAGGAAAGCGGACGCCGAGGAGCGGACGAAGCTCGAACGCGAAAAAAACGTGTTCCACGCAGAGCGGGCGTTGGCGGACAAAGGAATACCGATCGAGTTTGCGGAGACGCTCACCGGCAAGGACAACGAAGAGACGGACGCGAATATCGAGAGGTTTAATAAGATGTTCCGCGAGGCGGTGACAAAAGCCTCCAAAGAGAATTTGAAGGGAACTCCGCCGAGCGTCGGCGGTTCGGTCGGCTCCGCGCAGTCCGATCCGTTTTTAGCGGGGTTCGGCGGTTAGATTTAAAGAAAGGATGATTTTAAATGGCGATCAATTACGCTGAAAAGTATTCAACTAAAATTGACGAACGGTTTACGCTCGGAGCGAAGACGACTCCGGCGGTCAATAACGACTACGACTTTGTAGGCGTGGAGACCGTAAAGGTATACAGCATACCGACGGCGGCTATGAACAACTATACGCGCACCGGGAACTCGAGATATGGAACGCCTTCGGAGCTTCAAAATACCGTTCAAGAGATGACTCTTTCGAGGGATAGGAGCTTTACCTACACCATAGACAGAGCTTCGCGCGACGATACCATGATGACGATGGACGCGGGACGGTCTTTGCAGAGACAGATCGACGAAGTGATAATCCCGGAGATAGATACGTACAGGCTGTCTAAAATCTGCGCGGCGGCGGGGAATACGACCACCGCGGCGCTCACCAACCAGAACGCTTATTCCGCTTTCTTAAAGGGCGAGGAAGCGCTCACCGAGGCTAAGGCTCCGACGGCCGGACGCGTCGCGTTTGTGTCGGCTCCGTATTTCACTTTGATAAAAGAGGATTCGATGTTTGTAAAGAACGGCGATATGTCGCAGAGGATAACGCTAAACGGCGAGATAGGAACCATAGACGGCGTGCCGCTTATCCTGCTCCCGTCGAGCTATCTGCCCGAAAACGTCGCGTTTGTTATAACCAACCCTATAGCGACCTGCGGTCCGATCAAGCTGACGGATTATAAGATACACGACAACCCGCCGGGAATAAACGGCTGGCTCGTAGAGGGTCGCGTGCGCTACGACGCGTTCGTACTTAATAACAAAGCCGACGCTATCTACGTTCACGTAAACGCGGAAGATTCAAACGACGGCGATGAGGGCGGAGGCGTAGGCGCATAATATGGGCAAGTTATACACAAACGGTAAACGTACGTTAGGAGCTTTGAACGACGTTCAGCGCTCCGCGTTTTTAAACAGCGGCTGGCACGAGGTCAGCGAAAGCTCGGGCGCGGCGAAAGGGCGTAAGACGAATGGACAAAGAACAACTAAAAGAACAGGCTAAGCTGCTGCTTGGGATAGACGGCGACGACGATATACTGAGCCTTTTGATCGACGATACAATAAACCTTGTTTTAGGCTATTGCAGGATCGAGGAACTACCGGCGCGGCTGGAGAGTCTTATCCCGGTCATGACGGCGGACAGGTACAGGATAAGCGATTACGGCAAGGTCAAGCCCGACAAAGTGTTAGTCTCGAACTCGCAGGGTTCGCGCTCCGAGAGTTACGCCAATCCGAACATATTCGACGATAGTTTCTTGAAGGACTACGAATCAAGACTCAAACCGTTTATCTGCAAAAGGGGGTATGTTCCCAGTGACTTTGATGAACCAGACGACGGAGATTGATATTTACGACGGCGAGACCGATACGGTTTTAGCGACTATTCTGTGCGACATGCAGCCGTACAGCGGCGGGCTCGCTCAGAAAGAATACGGGCTTGAGATCGATCGGGCTATGCGGATATATACGGAGCCGTGCGACGCTTTGACAGAGGGCGAGAGGATAGCCTTAAGCGGCGAGACGCCTGTGTATATAGTTAAGTACGCCGAACATTGGAACGATTATTCCATGGCGGTCTTGACCGAACTGCCTCTCGCTGCGAAGGAGCCGGAAGACGATTCGGACGACGGTTACGGGGGTGGTTTCTATTGATCGATCTTAATCCGCATGTAAAAGCTTTGCTCGAACAGACGGGCATAGAGGTTAAACAAGGTACGGTATTCGAGTTCACAAGCAAGCCGCTTATAACCTTTCGCAAGGTGACGACCGATCAGGGATTCCATGCCGACAACATAGAACAGTCGCAGATAAGTAAATTCGCGGTCGATATATGGTCTATGTCGCCCGTTAAAAATTCCAATATCGGGATCAAGGTAAACGAACTTATGCAGGCAGACGGCTGGATAAGAACATACGATTACGACGTGCCGCGGCAAACGCCGGAGGAGCTTTTCCATACGTCGATGAGATTTACCAAGGAGGCGTATTTCTGATGAGTATAAATATCGAAATAGACGGCTTAGGCGACGTGCTCGGCAAGCTCGCGGAGATGGGCGGTAAGCTGGACTCCGCTGTCTCGAGGGGCGTAAGTCTCGGCGGCAAAGTAATTCAAGCTTATTGCAAGGCCGAATGTCCGGTAGATACGGGCGAGCTCCAAAACAGCATTATAGAAGAGACAAGCGGCGGCGGGGGTTCTTACACGTCTGAAATAGGGCCTACCGCGCCGTACGGAATATACGTCGAGATGGGCACCGGCATATACGCGGGCGGAAGACAGACGCCTTGGACGTATATGGGCGGCGACGGGAAATTCTACACCACAAGAGGTCAGCCGCCGCAGCCGTACATGGAACCGGGCTTTGAGGAAGGCAAAGAGGAAGCCGTACAAAAGCTTACAGAAGAAGTTAGAAAGGCATTAAATTAGATTTAGGAGGTAGATATTATGCCAGATGTTAGAAAACCAAAAACAACTATAGGCGTATCGCAGTATACGATCTTTCCGGTAGATGAGGACGCCAGCACGGGAACAACATACCTCGACGCTATCCCGGTACCCGGTACGGTCGAGATAGCTCCGACCGACAGTGGAAACGCAGAAAACTTCGACGCGGACGACGAACCGTATGAGGTGGACAGCTACATCGAATCGATGGGTCACGAGCTGACCAACGCGGATATTCCGCCCGACGTCGAGGCGGTCATAAGAGGATTGGATCTTAAGGACAACGGCGTAGAGTACGACAAGGATACTCCGGGTAAGGCTCCGTATTGCGGCGTAGCGTGGAAGGTTCGCAAGTCGGACGGACATTTCAGGCTTGTTCGCTACTACAAGGGCAAATACGCGTTCGCTTCAAACGTAGGCGGCCAGACCAGACCCAGCCAGGGCGCGCCCGAACACCAGACGGCGACGTCTACATACGCGGCGGTTCCGCGCGACAGCGACGGCAAGATATATTACTATCTCGACACCGATAACCTGCCCGAGGGCGTATCGGAGGCTGAGGCGCTTGAGAATTGGTTCACCGACTTAAGTTGGTATCCGTCGACGGAGGTAGGCGCATAATATGGCAAAGAGTGAGAAAATACAAAAAACGCTGACGGTACAATACGGCGGGGAGACCATAGTTTCTAATCCGTTCGATTTCGAGGCGGCGTGTTTAGTGGACGATATGCGTTACGACAGCGACGGCAAGATCGGACTTATGCACCTCGGCAGGAAAGCCGTGAATCATATGTTTAAAGGAACCAAACTGACCGACGAGGATATTGAAAAGCTGCCTTACGGCGAGCGCAAGCGTCTTTGCGAAGAGGCGGCGGCCATGTATCTGGAATCGATGAAGACGAGCGACGAATCAAAAAACGAGTGACGGACGGCTCCCGCCCCGTCCGTCTTCGGGAGCTTTACAGGAAGATGTTTAAAATACATAAGCTATTGCCGTCGGAGCTTGCAAAACAGGATCCGGCGGCGCTGTTTTACGCACTGACGCAGCCGGAGGAATACGCGCCTAAGCGGCCTGTAGCGGGCTTCGGCTGGATGGCGGGATTATAAATATTGAGTATAGCATAAGAACGCTCAAGGACGCGGGGCGTTCTTTTATTATGCTTAAAATTGAGGTGAGATAATGAGCGGAAGTTTAGGAGATTTGACCGTCAGATTTACGGGCGACGCGTCGCAGCTTGCGGCGACGATCTCAGAGGTGCAGAGCAGTTTGTCGGGCTTAGAGGGCGTATCGGGCAAGGCGATTAAGGACTTAGAACAGATAGCCAAACAGACGCGGGCGCAGGGCGGACTTAAATCTATACTCGATAAGACTTCAAAGAGTCTCGAGGAGAAAAAGACCAAGCTTGCGGAAGTAGAAAAGGCGTATAACGAGAATAAGCCGAAGATAGAGGCGAATATACGGAGCCTTAAGGACGAGCGAAGCAGTATAGACGACAGCATAAAGGCGTCTCGAGACAAGATCGCGACGCTCAGAGAACAAAACGCGGCGCTTAAATCTAACTCGAAAGAGTATAGGTCGAATATCGCAACCATACAAAATACCACTCAGGGCATATACGACCAACAGCAAAAGCGAAACGACCTTACCGCTCAGATACAGCGTCAACAGTCGGCGCTGAAAAAAGAAGAGGCCGCGTACAAATCGGCGGAGTCGGCGGTCAAGACCGCGAGCGCTCAATACCAAACGCTGGCGGGGAGTCAAAAAGAGATAGTCCGCATGGAAAAAGCTTTAGAGCTCGAAGAGACGGGCGAGAAGTGGCAGAAATTGGGCGACAGCGTAAATACGATAACAAAGCCGTTTCAGATCGCCGCGGCAGGATTAGCGGCGGGCGGAGTCGCGGCGGCGAAGTTCGCCATAGACTTTGAGGATAATTTCGCGAACGTAGAGAAGACGGTCGACGGTACGCCGGAGCAGCTCGAAGAAGTAAAACAAGGGATAATCGATCTTACTACAACCGGGATCGATGGACGTAACGCCATACCGCAGACGACGGCGCAGCTTACCGAGCTTGCCGCGGCGGGCGGACAGTTGGGTATAGAGACGGAGAACATACTCGAATTTACCGAGACGATGGCGCAGATGGGAACGGCCACAAACCTTGCGGGCGAAGAGGGCGCGAAGACCTTAGCGCGGTTTATGAACGTTACCGGAACGTCGCAGGATCAGGTAAAGAATCTCGGTTCCGCCATAGTCGAGCTGGGCAACAACTTTGCTACAAGCGAGAGCGAGATAGCGTCTTTGGCTATGAGGATGGGTTCGACCGGAAGCGTCGTAGGAATAAGCGCTCAGGATATACTCGGATATTCAACCGCGCTGTCGAGTTTAGGCATGGAAGCCGAAGCGGGCGGCTCGGCGGTATCCCGTATATGGATGGATATGCAGAGCGCGGTCGCGAGCGGCGGCGAAACGCTGACTGAGTTTGCTAAGGTCTCCGGCAAGAGTTCGGAAGAGTTTGCTGCTCAGTGGAAGAAGGACGCGAGCGGCGCGTTTTTGGATTTCCTTACCGGACTTTCAAAGAGCGAGGATCAAGTCAAGGCGCTGTCCGACTTAGGATTTAACAATATCTACGATATTCAGGCTCTGCAAAGGCTGGCAAGTCAGGAAGGTATCGGTCTTGTCACGGAGGCGCTCCAGCGTTCAAATACCGCGTGGGAGGAGAATATAGCCCTTCAAGAGGAATTTGACGCTAAGGCCGATACGACCGCAAGCCAGATACAAATAACGAAGAACAACCTTGTAGAGGCCGGGCGGAGCATAGGCGAGGCGTTCTTGCCGATTATAACCGACGTTTCAAGCGATATATCCGACTTTGCGCAGGGAATTGCTAACATGAGCGACGAGGGCAAGGAGAGCCTTGTCAATACCGCGGTCGGGCTTGTAGGAGTCGGCGCGGCGGCTAAAGTCGTTACCGGAACCGTAAAGGGCGTCGGAAACTTCGTCGAGGCTTTAGGAAAGATCGGAACGGTAGTTCCGGCTCTTGCAAGCGCGGGTCCCGCGGCTCTCGCAGTGGCGGCGGGTATTACGGCGGTAACCGGCGCGGTCGTTCTCGGTACGGCGGCGTATAACGCTTATCACGACGCCCAGCTCGACACGGTTAAGGTCACGGACGATCAAATACAAGCCACAAAAGAAAGCCTCGCTGAATATAAGAAGATCAAAGATTATCAAGCTCAGGCGCAGCAGCTTGAGACTATAATAAAAACGTCAACGGACACTGCCGAGATAGAAGAAGCGAAGCAAAAGCTCGACGAGTTAAAAGCGCGCGTTGAAGATGAATATAACGTAGATATAACCGTAAACGGCGGCAACGTTGGCGATACGTTAGACGACCTTGCGGGGAAAACCGAGAGCGAGTTATTAAAAGACCGCGCTGATTTGCAAAGGCAGTTAAACGAAAGCGATATTAGCAGCGCAAATAAAAATGTAGAAAAATATACTGACTTAGTAAACGAGGCTACGGGAGCCGTTGACAGGTATACTAAAGCGCAAACGCAATATAACGACTTAACAGGTAGCTTTGAAGCCGCGCAGTCTGATTTAAACAGTCAGTTCGAGCAAGGGGCTATAGATTCTGAAGAATACGGCGATAAATTAATAGAATTGCAAGAGGAACTCCAAGCGGCTCAGAAAAAGGTACAAGACGAAACGGGAGTGTCTCCAACTGATCCCGTAGCCGGTTGGCTAATGGACGCCGAAGAGGATCTGAAAAACTATACGGCGGATCTTGATACGGCGCAGCAAGAGGTAAGTCAATTCAGAGAAGGTATTCAAAGCGTCGCGGACGCTACGGCGGCATTAGTGCCGGATCAGATTGCGAACGGGAAATACGCGGACGCCATCAGGGGAATAACGACGTCTTTACTGAACGTAAAGGAATATTCTCAGGAAATGGGCTTCGATGATTTCGCACGCAGCACGGTCGAACAGCTAACCGTCGCTCAGCAGGGGCTTGACAATATATATCAGGTGGCGCAGGGCAGCGTCGAGGGAATAGGCGCGTTCTTTAACGACTTTGCCAATAATGCGCAGACGGCGGGAGCGAGCGCGGACGATATGGCTAAGTCGCTTGCAAACGTTGGTACGTCTTTAATACAAAACGGAGCCGACGGAAGCGCCGTCGCGGATATAATAAACGGTCTTGAACAAATGCCGGATAATAAAACCGTGACCGTTAATGCAGAGGGAACGGGGTTAGAGCTTCTTGAAGAAGACCCGGAACCGGTAGACAGAACTATCAACGACGTACAAGGCGATACTGTAGACGATCCCGAAGACGCAGACCGTACCGTTAACGATGAGCAGGGCGAAACCGCCCCGCCGCCAGAAGACGCAAATAGAACTGTAAACGATCAACAAGGGGAAACGCTACCCCAGCCCGAAGACGCGTCGCA
>ERZ1643247.3399-NODE-3399-length-11271-cov-5.408613_pt1 | contig 11271 bp, 15 predicted proteins | sample MGYA00579264_ERZ1643247 | MGnify/ENA primary metagenome ERZ1643247 (study PRJEB29033, sample SAMEA4952262) | chicken gut metagenome | biome: Broiler Chicken; feature: Gastrointestinal Tract; material: Caecum | place: Ireland | collected 2018 | study: Broiler... | reverse complement strand
AGTGCCTGATTTTGTCCTTCAACTACGAAAGCTTTGTTCAGGAACGAGTCGCACTTATATCCATGTCGTAGCCGCTGCGTACCGCTTTTTTCTGTTCCTCGATTTTCATTTTGTCAAGGTCGGTGATTTTCCGCTTGATTGTCTTTATGGCTTCGGTCTGGTCGATACTGTGGATATGCAGATTGACGATAACGCCCGTTTCCAAGTCCAGAATATCCGATAAGATACGGTCGTTTAATTCCGGCGCAAGGATTTCAAGGAATGAAACCGCGCCGATTTTGCGCCCCATGCGGAAATACCGCCCCTCGCCAAAACGGAAAGAGGACGGGGCGATAAAGTCCTTTGTGGAAAGCCCGGACGGGGCAAGCCATGAAAAATCAAAGGCAAACTGCCCGCCCTCCGGGTGGAAAATGCCATGCAGCATTTTAAGGCGTTCATAGCCTGTCATGGGGCGGGCAGACACGCCCAAGAGCTTAAAGTTGTTGAGTACGTCCGTTTCGATACGGGCAAGGCGGGATTTCGCCGCGCCCAGACTGTCGGCTTCAATGGCAAAGGTGATATATTTTGCTTTGACAAGCCCGTTGTTGCCCTTTGCAAGCTGGTTTTTCAGCATATCCCGGTATTCTGTGCGGATAGAATTGAAAGCGTCCTCCTGTGCCGGGATATTGACCGCCTTTTCCGCTTCGCCGCGCTGCGTCCCCTGATTGATGAAAGAGAGCTGCACCGAAACGGAAGCGTCAAAGTAGTTGAGGAAGTCGCACCAGTTCTCAAAAATGGCGGTCTTGTCGTCTGCCTGTGCAAGCTGATAGTTAATATCTTCAAAGGCGACGGTCTTTGAGTATTTCCGTCCCGTAACCTTGCAGATACCGTCCGGGTACATCTGGATATAAGGGATTGTCTGCTGCGCGGTGTGCGCTTTCCCGTCGCCCTTTGCCTGTCTGATGATTTCCGCAATCTGCTTTTTCTCGGCGCGGGTGAGCTTGCGGGGCGGGTTAGGCTTTGCGCTTCCCGCCGCGCTGTTTCTTCGTGTTTCCTTTTGCAATCGCTGATACCTCCTTTTCAAGTTTTCTCTGCCGTTCTAAGACGGAATAAAAGTTGTCTGTCCTGTATGGTCGTTCTTTGGGGGCTATGAATTTCGTCTGAATGATGTTCTTCACCACCACTTCAAGGGGCTGTCCATGCTTCTCATACATGGCAAAGAGGAAACAGGGCAGCATGACGGCAATCATAGCCATAGACGCAAGGCTTGTGCCTGTGCTGTCTTTGAGCAGAAAGAAAAGCGGCAAGCCGAACAGGAGAGCCGCCGCAAAACATACAATCTGCCGTTTGGTAAGGTTGAACGCTACTTTTGTCTTGACTTTGGATAAGTCTTTGGGTACGGGTACATACGCCAAGTGAAAACCTCCTTTCTCTGGGTTTGGTGTTGCTGTAACTTCCCATAAGGGTAATCAAGGCAAAGGTCAATCTATGCCCTTTGCCCGCCCGTATTATATGGGGGTTATCCGCGTCAAGGTCGGGTCGTATTTTCGCCGCTTCGCTCTGAAAATCTCCACCCTGCCCTTGACACGCCGCTAATGCGCGGAGAAAATCGACTTCGCCAGTGCGCCGGATTTGAACAGGGAGAAACAGAGGATAACGGTATAGGCTGCAAGGGAGAATATCGCGCTGTGCAGATTGTCCGCTATTATCATGTTGTTTACCAGAACCGCGTAAATGCCGACGCATATCATAATGAGGAAGCCTTGAAAACCGATAGCGAACAGGGATTTGAGGTAGTTGTTTCCTATCTGCCCCCATTCCCGGTTCGTCATTGTTGCAAACGGGATAGGCGATACCGAACAGTAAAGGTAAATCTCTATCATGCGCCCGTAGAGGATAACGGTTATCAGTACGGACATGATTTTCATGCACAAGCTCACAAGGCTTGTTTCCATGACAAGTAAGAGCAGTTCGGGGATTTCCATAGCGTCAAGCCCGCTCTGCATGGAAGCAAGGGCGGCGGCAACATCAATCTCTGTGCTGCCGCCGATTACCCCCGCCGCGCCGGAAACAACGTGCTGCGCCATATCGAACACCGCCATAGTGATGTCAAAGGTGTGCGTCACAAGGTAGACTGCCACAAACGCCTTGAACACCCACTTGAAGAACATGGAAGTGTCAACGTCGTGCATATTGTTCTTTTCCGTTACCATGCTGATAAGCTCATAGCATAGGACGTAGGTAATGACAAGCCCCGCAATGGGTACGATTACATTCTCACTAAGGGTCTGTATCATGGAGAATATATTTGCGTTCCACCCTTGCGGGGTCTGCCCTACCTCTGCGGCGATAGTGCCGACTTTCTCGTTTACGTCCCCGAACATAGTTGACAGATTACCGTTTATGGCTCCTATGAGGATTTCCTTTATCCATTCGTTAATCGCGTCAAGTATGCTCTGCATAAGCCTTTACCCGCGCTTCTTAACCGAACAAGCCGGAAAGCAGCGGTACAAGGGTCATGCCGATAAGGGCAACGCCGCCGCCCGCCATAAGCTGCTTCATTCCAAAGTTAATGAAACAGCCCACGGCGGGCGGCGGCGTCCTCAATCAACATCACTCCGGTTTCCTTGCTGTCCGGCCTGTATGTTGCAATATTTAGTTATTTCTCCCGGATAATCCTGCGTTTATCCGCTTTATCGTTGAAATTGAAATGGATTTCCACAGTCTGGCGAACAGCGTCGCCGTCTATGTCCTCGTGAATGACGATTTTCTGAATGAGCCGGTTCAGCGTCACAGCGTCCAATTCTTGGATGTCAGCGTAGTCCTTGATGATTTCCAGCCAGCGGGTATTGTCCTCCTGCTCCTGGGTCTGCTGGGCCAGCCGTTCCCGGTTCAGCATGACACGGTTTTTCAGCGTGGCTTGTTCCGTCTGACTGTTCTCCAGGATGCGGCTGAAATTGTCCTCGCTGATGCGCTGGGCAATCATATCCTCATAGACCCGGCTGATAATGCGCTCCAGAGCGGTGATGCGTTCGCTGTCCTCGTCAATGCTCCGCTGGATGGCCTCACGCTCGGCCTGCTCGTCCGCCTGGCAGTTCTCCCGGAGTTGGGCCGCTGCCTCCTGTTCATCGGCAAGGGCCTTTCTTGCACAGGCCCTAATCTGTTCCAACACAATGTTGTAAAGAACATCGTACTTGATGCGGTGCTGTGAACAGTGGGCCACGCCGTACTTGTTGTACCGGGAACAGGTGTAAATCCGTTCGTTGCCTTTCTGATTAGCGCGGCGGATGTTCAAGGTGCTGCCGCACTGTCCGCACTTCACCAGACCGGCAAACAGGCTGAAATTCCCCCATGCGTCCGGGCGTTTCCGGCTCTTGACTTTCTCTTGTACCAGGTCGAACGTGTCCCGATCAATAATGGCATCGTGCATCCCCTCAACGATAATCCAGTCCTCCCGTTTCTTATCGCCCAGCCAGCCGACTTTGAAACGGTAATTGGTCTTTTGAGAGGCAATAGCGCCGATGTAAACCGGGTTTGCCAAAATGCCCTGAATGGCGGTGAAGTCCCAAATAAACCGCCCTCGCTCCGGGTTTTCCCGTTCAAACTTGGTAACGTGGTCGCGCAAACCTTTCTGCCGGTTCCACCATGCGGGGCAGGGGATTTCCTCGTCCTCCAGCCTGCGCCGGATGCGGTTGGGGCCGCTGCCGTTCTTCGCTAACTCAAAAATCCTGCGGACGATCCATGCGGTGTCCTCGTCAATGAGAAGATGGTTTTTGTCATCCGGGTCTTTGCGGTAGCCGAACGGGGCCAGACAGCCGGTAAACTTGCCGGACTTGGCTTTTGTCAGGTAGGACGAATGTACTTTCTTGCTCACATCCCGGCTGTACATCTCGTTCAGCAGCGAGCGGAAAGGCGTGATTTCGTTTTCCTCGTTGCTGTCCACGGCATCATTCAGAGCAATATACCGTACTTTCTGCCGGGGAAAGAAATCTTCCAGCAGTTGACCCACCTGCAAATAATTCCGGCCCAGCCTGGAGAGGTCTTTCGTCAAGACCACATCGAACATTTTCCGCTCAATCGCCGCCAGCATCTTCTGAAAGTCGGGGCGCTCCATGTTCAGGCCGGTGTACCCATCGTCCTGGAAAATCCCTGCCACGCGCCAGCCCTGTTCCTCACAGTAACGGCACAACAATTCACGCTGGTTCTGGATGCTTGCGCTGGGGCCGCTCAAATCGTCATCCTTGGATAAGCGGCAATAGATAGCTGCTCTCACCTCCTGGGGATAGGGTTTCGCATACACAGTGTCAGTCCTCATTTGTGACCTCCATTCCGCTGTGTATGCCGCGTTTTGGAGTAGTTTCATTATATCCTGCCGCACGTCCGGCGTCAAGAGAAAGTTGTGATTTCACAATCTGTTTTTTCTCTATAATCAAATCAATAAAGGCTTGCCTGTCGGTCTGCCTCCCGGCGAACACGGTGCTGACGGTGATAACAGGCTCCTTTGCTTTTGCCATAGGCTCTCCTTTCAGTCCATCAGATTTTTCAAACGTGCCAGCTTGTCCTGCGCCGTAGCCTTGCGGAAGTTCTCGCCCGAAAAACGGATGGGGGCGCACATCTCCAACAGCCGGTCATAGATACGGGCATGGGCGGTGTCCTGGGGGTGCTGCAAGTCCTGGAGGGACAGGTTCGTGGTGACGATCAGCGGCCTGCGGCTCCGATATCGGCTGTCAATCACGTTGTAGACCTGTTCCAAACCGTACTCCGTCCCGCGTTCCATGCCGAAGTCGTCCAAAATCAGCAGCGGGGCGCGGCACAGACGGACTATGTACTCGTTCCGGCCCTCAAAGCTGGCGGTCAGGTCGTTCAGTATCAGGGCAAAGTTCGTCATGCGGACGGCCACCTCCTGCTCCATCAGAGCGTTGGCGATGCAACCGGCGAAGTAACTCTTGCCGGTTCCCACGCCGCCCCAGAGCAGATAGCCGATGTTTTCCTCCTGCATGGTGTCCCAATGCTCAACATAGAAACGGGCGTGTTTCATCTGCGGACATTTGCCGTTGTCGTTGGCAAATGTCCACTCCCGCATGGCGGGGTCGGTAAAGCCCCGGCGTTTCAGATTGTCCACGGTCTGACGGTGACGGCGGGCCTCCTGCTCCGCCGCCTCCCGGTCAAGCCGTTCCTGCTCACAGCGGCAGGGGTGGGGGAGCAAGCGGCCCTCCAGGGTTGGGGCCTCCATGCGAAACTGTTTCGGGGTGCGGCACTTGCCGCAGTACAAAAGCCCGTCCTCGCCGGTGTAGTCCCCCGGCTCCAGCCGGGTCACGGCCATGCGCTTGATGATGCTGTCAAAATCATTCATAGGCTCTCGTCCTCCTTGCACGAATAGTCAGACACGCCCTTGCCCTTACGCCTGTCCTCCTTTGCCCAGCGGCGAATGGTGGCGGCGTGGCTCTTGTAGGTCTTGCCGGTGGAGGCCATATATTCAGACAGTCTTTCGATGTACTCCTGCCAGACGGCAGGAAAGTCGGTTTGCAGTTCGGCAACCTCGGCCTCGGTCAGAAAGACGTTTCCGTATCGGCCAAAAATGCGGGCGCTCTCACTCACTCCACTCAAGTTATTCTTTAAGTTACTATTACTTATTTTATTAGGGGCCAATTTTCTGGCTATCTGACGGCCAGTTTTTTGGCTATCAGAGGGCCAACTTTCTGGCTGTCTGGCAGCCAGTTTTTTGTCCATCAGACGGTCAATATCCTGGCTGTCTGGCTGTTTCACATAGATGCGATTGGGCATCCCATTCCCACAACGCCGCCGCTCAATCAGCCCAGCCAGTTCCAATTCATTCAGAGCGTTTTTGACTGTGGAGGGGCCTTTGTCCACCATATCAGCCAGCTTATTGAGCGGAAAGACAATGAAAATATTTCCGTCCTCGTCCGTCCAGCCATTGGCGCGGGAGAGGTTCGCCCTGTCCAGCAGGACGGCATACAGCAGCTTGGCGGTCTGCGTCAGGTCGGCCCCCAGCAGGAAACGGGGGTAGGGCAGATAGGGGAGCAGTTTGGTATCGCCGGTCATGTAGTCAGCAATCGTGTTCACCTCCCGATTTGTGGGCCGTTAGAGGGCCGTTTTGAGGGTTCGGAATGATAACATACAGCACCCCTATCGACCACGCCCGGAAAGCCTTGAAAAATCAGGGCTGTTTGGGGCCTAAAGCGTTACATACCAGCCCTATGACGGCGCACTCGGTCACGGGTCTTTCGCCGCCGCTCCTGTTCGGCGCAATCAGGGCAGTATTTGGCCCGGTTCGACTTGGGGATGTACCAGCCGCCGCATAGGACGCATTTCTTCATGTTCTCCCGGTGGAGCAGGGCGGCGCACAGACTTTCATCCAGCGGCAGCACAGCGGCCCGGAACCAGCGGCAGATCAGCGAGTAAGAAATGCTTTGTGGGCAGACACATTCTTCCCCATCGTCCAGCAGGAGGCAGTTGCCGTCCTGGTAATTGCAACAGCTATGTACCAGCCGTTGGGCGGTGCGGTACTGCGAATAGGTCATGTGGGGTATCATCGCTCCTGTTCCTCCCTGTGCTGGGTCTGGCCCTCCCTGGCAAGGCGCTCGGCGGTCTTTTTCAAAGTCTCAACCGCCTTGATGTCCTCCCGCATATCTCGCATTTTCAGATAGTCAGCGTCTTTTTCAGCGGTCAGCTTTGCGGCCTCCGTCCTCCACGCCTTGGGGGTAATCTTCTCGCCGGAGGCTTTCAGTGTGTCCAGGTAGCGGACGGCGGCATCGAACAGAGCAAGGTCGGCGCTGTGCCGCTGCTCAAACTGTTCTTTCTTTCCCGGCGAAACCTTGTCCAATTTTTGGCGGACGGGCTTGTACTTCTGATACTGCGCCCACATTTCCAATCGTTCATTCAAGGCGGAAATGCGCCGTTCCTTGCTCACGATTTTGCCGCGCAGGTCGTAGTAATCGCCGTTCATAGCGGCAACCTTATCAAACAATTCCTGCATGGAAGAAATGCCATTTACCTGCAAGAAATTAAACACCGCAACATTCTCTTTGAGCGTTTTCACCTTGGCATAGTTTGAAGTCTGGGTGGCTGTCTGACTGTGCTGGAAAAGAAAATCCACGATGCTTTCCGTACCCTGGGCGGGGACAGTTTCAGCCTGCTCTTTCGACCAGTTATACAGCCGGGTGATGCGGGCTTTGATTTCTTTCAGTAGCTTGTTGTCCGCGGCCATCTCCCGGCTGATGTTCCCTTTCTCGGTGACGATGCCCCGGCGCTCCATCTGACTGGCAGCAGGCCCCATGTGGACGCTGGGAATTTTGTCAATGCCCTGCCTCTTGTAGCTGCGGTGGTCGATGCGCTCCGGCCTGCCTGCGGCCTCCAGCGCCCGGTTCGTATAAGCGGCCCATGCCGCCCGCCACTTCTCGGCGTTGCCCCGCTGGTTCCAGTCGGTGGTGTCCTCCCGATGGCTTTTCCAGCCGCCTTTGCCGTCAGGGATGCGCTGGCCCTGGCCGTCCAGGTCGTACACCTTGCGGCACTTTGCGCCCCATTCCCCATTTTCTTTTATAGGCCGGATTGTCAGCAGAATGTGAGCGTGAGGGTTGCCGGTTCCCTTGTCATGGATGGCGAAGTCGGCGCACATTCCAGCCGAAACAAAATTGTCTTTGACATAGGCACGGACAAGCGCCAACTGCTCCGCCCTGGACAGCTCCACCGGCAAGGCTACTTCAATTTCCCTGGCAAGCTGGGAGGTAGCGGACTTCTCGATTACTTCCACGCTGTTCCAAAGGGTGGAGCGGTCTGCAAACTCCGGCGGGGCATGGGCTGGCAGCATGATTTCTGTATGCACAACACCGCCCTTTTTCGTGAAGTCGTGGGTCATGCCGTCCCACTCGTTCACCAGCTTTTCGCCGCTCCGATAGGCGGCAGCGGCCACAGCGGACTTGCCCTGGCTCCGCTGAATTATCTGGATGGGACAATGAAAAATTGCCGTAAAAACGCACCTCCTATCAGTGACGGATATTGGCCCCGCCGGAAAGTGACAGACGCGAAGCGGGTGTCACTTTCCGGCGGGGGTGCAAGGGGTTTGGGGAGTGCAGCTCCCCATCGCGTCCGAAGGACGCAACAGCCCCCGGCAGGGCGCACGACACCGGCACCGTGTATAAGTGCGCACTTCTCCGAAGTGACTTACCCCTCGTCCCCAGTTTCTGGCGGTTTTTCTGCAAGTTCCCTCGCTCCCGGCAGACGGGAGAGGGCAATCAAAAACGCTTTGACTTCCTCGCCATCCATACCAACGGTGGGAGGGAAAACGGCCTCCAGAATGGCCCCACGCTCAATCAGCCGGTGCGTCCTCTCCCGGCGTTCCTCGGTGCGCTTTCGGTTCAGCAAAATCTTCTGCTTGTTCTGCAACTGGCCGATTTTCTTCTCGACCTGCTGTTCCTCCTGGGATTTGTCCATGAATATCAGTCCTCCTTTTCCAGCCAGCCATTTTTGGCAAAAATCTTCTGCAATTTCTTGACTGCGCCGGTGACGCTATCACTGGCACAACTTCCGCTGATGCCCTCGTCCGCCGCAATCTCCCGAAATTTCTTCTTCAAGGCATACCGGGCGTAGAGCCGCCTCGCCTGGGTGGGGGACAGGTGGGTGATGGCCTCCGCCAGACGTTCCAGCAGCAGTTCTTCAGTGGCGTCCTCAATTTCTTTCAGCATCAGTTCTTCCGGGGACTGTACCAGGAACATAGCGTGGTTCTCAATGCCGGGGCTGCAATCCATACTGTAAACATGGTAGTAACTTTTCCTGCCCTCCTGCCGGTTCTCATAAAGCCGACACTCCTCCATGACGGCGGCAACCTCGTCCGGCACTTCCACGAACGTGTCCTTTGTGTAAAGCGGGTAATAGTGCTTTCGCAAATTGATGATTGCCATACCGCCCTCACTTTCCCTGGGGGTGGTCTGTGTAATAGCGGCGGAGATTGCACAGGCCACGGCGGATGGACAGACATACGTTGCTGTTATGAACGCACTCCCGGTTTGCGATCTGCTGCTGGGTCAGCCCCTCCAGATAGTAGGCACAGAGGCGGCGGGCCTGGGTGGGGGTGGCATAGGCCAGAGCCTCCCGCAAGGCAGCGGCCAGCCGGTCACGCTCGGCCCGTTCCTCCGCCAGCATGACAAGCTGCTCCGGGGACGGGCTGTGTTCCAGGGCATAGTTCTCCGTCCAGCCGAAAGCGTCCAGGGAGTAGAACGCCCGGTGATACCGCTTGCGGCGCTCATAGTTCCGCATCTCCCGGACGGACTGGCACAGCGCATCAAAGACTTCCTCGCTGACTTCCACCAGCTTGTCCTGCTCATAATGGGGATAGTAGAGCCGCAGGTTGATGATTTTCATATAGCCTCCTAAATGACAGGAGGGACAAGCAGCTTAAACTGCTTGTCCCTCCCGGTGATGGAGCAAACGCCCCTCACCTGGTAGCCACTTAGGGGGTCTATCGTATGGGCCTATTTCAGAAATTTCCGAAAAATTTTTCTGGCCGCATTGATGGAAGTCTGTACCGAACCTTTGGTACAGCCGCACATCTCGGCAATCTCCGCATAGCTGAAATCATGGAGAGCATAGAGCAAAAATCGCTCCCGCTGGGTGTCGGTACAGAGTGCCAACACCGCCAGAATTTCATCCAGCGTTTCCCGCTGGCAGATCAGTTCCTCCGGGGTGGCGCAGTAGGGCAAGCGGCCCTCGGCGGCGATTATGTACTCGTCGAACTCGCGTCCGTCCCAGTGCCGCCGCTGTTCATGGGCAAGGTTCTCCGCCTTGTGGTCGGCCTGGGTAAGATATTCGTAGACCTCCATCGAAACGGAAACAACTTGTCCATAATAGTTGATGGTAATTTCCATCGTTCTTTCCTCCGTTCAGATTTTTGGGTCTGAAAGGAGAAGGCGGGGAACGGCAGCGGGGCCGTTGTCGCTGGCCTGGAAATGCAAAAGCCCCCGGACGGCGCAAGGCCATTCGGGGGCTGGGTACGACATGATTAACTTGAAACTGACGATTTTCGCAATCCTGGGTGGAGTGCGCCGCTGCGGGGGTCAGGCTTTTTTTGATAAGTTAGGGGGACGAGATAAATTGAAAGACACGGCAATACCTCCTTGCGGTTGCCGTATCTCTCAAACAGAAAGAGCCGATAACCGCACTTCACATCTGCGTGTTATCGGCTCTGCGTCTTTGCATCTGGCTCTTTGATAACAAAAATCTCAAATTTTTCTACATTGATTAAGGTTTCCTGTTTGCATTTTGGGCAAAACAGAGGGAAGTTTTTCAGTTCTGTATCCAACCGCAATTTGATACGAGTTTTACTGTTGCAGACGGGGCATAGCAACCAGTGGAAACTGTCCATATAGTTTTTTCAAATCTCTTTTCCAGTCCAAATTTTTTGAGTTGCGGCAACAGAACCAACCACAATTATCATGGCTAACAGGAAGAATGGAATATAAATTCCTCCATCTGCCACTGTGTAAACATCAAAGTATTTTAGCGGCGTAAAATAGTACAATGCCGGAAATTCAAGATATTCAGCGGCTATGCTGATGCCATAAAAAGCCACCAATATTCCCGCTCCCAATCGCACAGCTCCTTTATAGAACCTCGTCAGGCCAGAGGCCAAAAGCGCAATCGCAAACAAAGTCAGTTCTGTCAAAAACAGACCTATTGTGGTAGTCAGAACAGCCCCTCTTAGCTCTAAACCGCCCAATGGCAGAATAGAGGTAAAATAATTGCATAGTCCACTAAATACCGCAAGTATGAGTAAATTGCATACACAAGCGACGGCTTTAGCGCAGACAACGGCGCTTCGGCTTACCGGCTTCGTAAATAGATATTCCGCTGTTCCCTGCGCCCGTTCTTTTGCTACGCAGGAAACGCCGAGATAGACCGCATAGCTGTTTGTCAACATTGTGACCCAGTAATAGATACAGCCATACCAGCCCAAAGCAGAAGTCAAATCGCCGCCCACACCAAACATGGCTCTTAGAATTTTGGGGAAATCTGAAATTAGCCCGTTTAGCTCCTCCAGACTTTCTTTCAGGGACAGATACTCAAAGTAGGCAAAGCCGCATAAAATCAAAACCATGCCCATCCAAATCAGCAGCATTTTTCTTGTCAGCCGCAATTCGTTTTTTATCAATGCTTTCATTTGTTTCCCTCCCTTACACAGCCAGTGCAATATCCCGCTTTAAGATTTTCTTGTATGCCAACATCAAAAAAGCGGACAACAGGAGCAGATACCAGAGCATATAGTCCCACGAATAGAAT